>Ga0181530_10000307_pt1 | contig 62742 bp, 42 predicted proteins | sample PEATcosm2014_Bin_42_FD_119769 | JGI IMG/M metagenome (GOLD analysis project Ga0181530, IMG submission 119769) | Peatland microbial communities from MTU Mesocosm Facility, Houghton, MI, USA - PEATcosm2014_Bin10_60_metaG | ecosystem: Environmental > Terrestrial > Soil > Wetlands > Peat | place...
CCCGCCGCGCCCAGCCGATGGTCATCGAGCAGGAGACCCGCAGCGGGCCGGTGGAGACCGGGACAGGAGGTGACGAGGCGGACTCGTTCACCCTGCCGAATCCGGCCGACGCGGCATCCGAGGCGGATACCGACCACGAACCGGGCGACTACTATTCCGACTCGATCCCCGAATCCCCGCCCCCCGAGACGGTCGGCGGCGAACCCGATAACGGCGACGAACAGCGCGAGCGCCGGCCGCCGTCGCGCTACCTGCGCAACTACAAGATCCAGGAGGTGATCCGCCGCCGGCAGATCCTGCTGGTGCAGGTGGTGAAGGAAGAGCGCGGCACCAAAGGCGCGGCGCTGACCACCTATCTGTCGCTGGCCGGCCGCTTCTCCGTGCTGATGCCGAATTCGCCGCGCGGCGGCGGCATCTCGCGCAAGATCACCTCGGCGACCGACCGGCGGCGGCTGAAGGAGGTGGTTGCCGAGCTGGAAATGCCCAAGGGCATGGGCCTGATCGTGCGCACCGCCGGCGCCAACCGACCCAAGCCGGAGATCAAGCGCGACTGCGAATACCTGCTGCGGCTGTGGGACGACATTCGCGAGCACACGCTGAAATCCGTCGCTCCGGCGCTGATCTACGAGGAAGCCAGCCTGATCAAGCGGGCGATCCGCGACGTGTATTCGCGCGACATCGACGAGATCCAGGTGGACGGCGAGGAAGGTTGGCGCGCGGCGCACGAATTCATGCGCATGCTGATGCCGAGCCACGCCAAGAAGGTGCAGCTCTGGCGCGATCCCACCCAGCCGCTGTTCACCAAATACCAGGTCGAGGCGCAACTCGACGGCATGCTGCAGCCGACCGTGCAGTTGCGCTCCGGCGGCTACCTGGTGATCAACCAGACCGAGGCGCTGGTGGCGATCGACGTGAACTCCGGGCGCTCGACGCGGGAGCGCAACGTCGAGGAGACCGCGCTGCGCACCAACCTGGAAGCCGTGGACGAGGTGGCGCGGCAGTTGCGGCTGCGCGACCTGGCCGGGCTGATCGTCATCGACCTCATCGACATGGAGCAGAAGAAGCACAACTCCATGGTCGAGCGGCGCATCAAGGAAGCGCTGAAGAACGACCGTGCACGCATCCAGGTCGGCCATATCAGCCATTTCGGCCTGCTGGAAATGAGCCGGCAGCGGCTGCGGCCGTCGCTGGCGGAGGCGAGCTTCATCCTGTGCCCGCATTGCGGCGGCACCGGCCATGTGCGCAGCACGGAGAACGCCGCGATCCATGTGCTGCGCGGCATCGAGGACGAAGGCTCGAAGCGCCGTTCGGCGGAGATCGTGGTGCACGCGGCGACGCCGATCGCGCTGTACATCCTCAACCACAAGCGCGAGCGGCTGGCCGAGATCGAGCGGCGCTATACCATGGGCGTGACGGTGCTGGGCGACGACACCCAGGTGGCGTCGCAGTTCCGCATCGACCGGGTGCGCCCGCAGGTTGCGCGGGAGGATATGCCCGCGGCGATCACGCCGGACGCGCCGCAGCCCGCCTTGCCGGCGCCCCGGTTCGAGCCGGAGGAAGCGGAAGAGGTCGTCGGGGAGGAGGAGGACGTCGAGGAGTCCGGCGTAGAGGAGGTGGGCGGCGAGGAAGCTGGTGCGGAGGAGGCGCGCGGCGAAGGCGCGCGGGCCGAGGGCACCGAGACCGAGACTGCCGCCGAACAGGCCGAACGGCGGCGGCGCCGGCGGCGGCGGCGGCGGGGTGGCGGGCGCCGCGAGGATGCGGCTCAGCAGCCGGCGGGCGAGGTTGCCCCGGGTGCCGTGCCGGCCGAGGCAGCGCCGGGTTCGGTCCCCCCGGGCGAGATCGCCGGGGAGTCGGCCATCGCGGCGGGCGAAGCTGAAATAACCGCGGCGGAGACGCATATCGAGGGCGTGCCGGAACACGCCGAACCGGCGGGCGAGGACGACGCGCGGCGACGGCGTGGCCGGCGCGGCGGTCGTCGCCGGCGGCGCGAGCCGGGCGACGGCGAGGGATCGCCGTTTGCCGCGCCCGGCGCCGAACAGCCGGACCTGCCGCCGGTGTATATTGGCCCGACCCCCGCCAATCCGTTCGGTGGCCACGCGTTCGACATCTTCGACGTGCTGGAGCAGGTGGAAGCGAGCGCCGCGGCGCGGCAGGAGCCAGCCGAGCCGGTGATGCGCCAGCCGCAGGCGGAGCCGGGGGCCGTGGTTGAGCCAGCCGAGCCGGTGATGCGGCAGTCATTGCCGGAGCCGGAAGCCGTGGTTGCGCCGGCTGAGCCGGAGGGCGCGGCGGCGCCGGGTGAGCCGGAGGCCGTGGTTGCGCCGGGTAAGCCGGAGGGCGCGGCGGCGGCGATGGGCGGATCGGGGGCGTCAGGTTCGGCCGAACCAGAGGCACCGGCCGCATCGTCCGACCGGGAGATCGTCAACGCGACCGCGCCGGAGCCGGCCCCCACCGAGGCGACAGGCGAACCTGCGGTCGCAGAGCCGGCCTTGACGGAGTCCAGCCCGCCGCCGGTCCCCGCACCGGAGCCCATATCAGCGGAGATGGCGAACGACGCCGCCCCTGAGCCGGCGATCCGGCCGATCATCATCGGCAGCGGCGAGGAATTGGCGGAGAAGAAGCGCGGCTGGTGGCGGCGGTAGTGGAATACCCCTGCCGCCATGCGGGGCTGAGCCGCATAGGCGTCAGGATAACCGGGACGCGGAGAAGAAAACGCCCCCTCCCCTTGAGGGAGGGGGTTGGTGGATGCGAATCCCGGAACAACCCCTCCCCCCAACCCCCTCCCTCAAGGGGAGGGGGAGTGAATTTTTGCTCCGTCGAGCGCTTATCCTGACGTCTATGGGGTTGAGTCGCGCGGCGGCTCGACGCGGTTGGGTCACAAAGCGAACCAACCGTGAGCGCAGAGGGTGGGGGTGATTGGGCTGGCACACAGGTGACAGTGCTGCGGGGCGACCCGATCGCCCTTACCTGGCACTGCGCGCCGACCTCTCCCGCTCGCACGGGAGAGGTTTACTCAATGCGAGAGGAATACCGGGGCGGTCATCTCGGCCAGCAGGGTGCGGGTGACGCCGCCGAACACCAGTTCGCGGGCCCGCGAATGGCCATAGGCGCCGCAGACGATCAGGTCGGCGCCGATATCGGCGGCATAGGACAGCAGCGCCTCGCCCTCCGGGATGTCGTTTGCCACGGTATGCGCCGCCTCGGCGCGCACGCCGTGCCGCGCCAGGTGCAGAGCGATATCCGCCGCCGGCACGTCGCCATGGCCATTGATGCCACGCCGCGGGTTGACCGCCAGGACGGTGACGGCTTTGGCGTTGCACAGCAGCGGCAGCGCGTCATTGACCGCGCGGGCCGCCTCGCGGCTGGCATTCCAGGCCACCAGGACGCGCTCGCCCACGGTGGGAAAATCGCCAGCGAACGGCACCGCCAGGACCGGCCGGCCGGACCCCATCACGGTCGCCACCGCGACCGCGTCGTGGCCCAGGCCGTCGCGTTGCTCATACGGGTTGGCCTGGCCCAGCACGGTCAGGTCGGCATAGCGCGCGTGCAGCGCCACCGTGGCGGGGAGGTTGCCCTCGACCAGGCGCCAGCCGCCATCCATTCCGTCGCGCCGGAGCAGATCGCGGAAGGCGGCCTCGATGGGCTCGGCGGCGGCGACGGCCTCGGCGCGGATCTGGTCAACCACCCGTTCGGCGCCACCGGCCGCCAGCGGCATGGCGGCGCCATAGAAGAACTCCGCCGACGGTATGTCGACCACATAGACGCCAGTCAGGCTCGCGCCGGAGCGCCGCGCCAGTCCGGCGGCAATCTCGAGCCGGAGCGCGGAGCGCGGACCGCTGTCGAGATGCACCAGGATATCCTTGAACGCCATTGCCACCTCTCCTGCCATTCAGGCTGGTATTAGTTTGCACCCAGAGACGCGCAACGCGCCTTGACATGGATCATCCGGCGGTTTGCCGCGGGATCAGCGCATCCGCAACACCCAGGCCTTGAAGGCGGCGAGGTGTGCGGCGATGAAGTCGCGCGTCGGCTGGTCGGTCAGCTTGCCGCCCGCGTCGAACTTGTTTTGTGCCGCCGGGACCATCACCTCCGGCCGATTCATCACCATGCCGTTAAGGAAGACGAAGCACTGGCGCAGGTGGTACTGCGCGCGGGCGGTGCCGAAGCCGCCCCCCGAGGCGCCCATGATGCCGACCGGCTTCCCGTCGAACGGTTGCTCTGGCGGACGGGAGGCCCAGTCGATGGCGTTCTTCAGCACACCAGGGATGGAGTAGTTGTATTCCGGCGTGACAAACAGCAGCCCGTCGGCGGCCTTGATGCGGGCGCGGAAGTCCTCGACCGGCGGGGGGAAGCCCTGCTGGCGAACATCCTCGTTGTAGAGCGGGATCGGCGCGATATCGAAGCTGTCGATGCGCATGCCCTCCGGCGCCAGTTCCTGAGCCGCGCGCAGCGTGGCGCGATTGAACGAGCCCTGCCGAAGACTGCCGGCGATGCCGAGAATGCTGATGGTACCGCTCTCACTCATGACTGGGATCTCCAAGGTGGCAGACCACAGGATGATCGGCTTTGCCGGAACAAGCCAGAGTTCCCGCAAAGTCCGATCTGACGTGGCGGACAGAGCTTGCTTCCGGAGGCGCGTTGCCCGGCAGGTTGCGACCCATGGAGGCATCGGGTGCCGCGATCGGGGGCAATCCGATGGCCGCCGTCGGCAGAATTAACGATGTTATATCGAATTTCTTACGCCACCCGCAAGCCGCACGGGGCAATGCTCCACCCGGGTCCGGAGCAACAAACCAACAGGCGAGTCGCGGGTAGTGCCCCTGGTACTGCTCGGAGCACATGCAGGGGTCAGGGAAAGTCATTCCGCTTTTTGTGAATGACCTTCCGTGAAGGTACGAAATGTGCCGCAACAACGATCGCAATAATATCTTCGGAGAATAAGTTAAAATAACAGCGGCATTTCCCAGAAACCTTCTGTTACTGGGTTGCGTGTAGCTGCCACTATGGTAAACTAAACGTGAAACAAAAGTGACCATGCCGGCAACTGCATCGCCGGCTGGAGATGGACTTACGAAGGGGCCGGGCGAAGATGAAGAAGAAGCTGCTGATCATCGACGACCAGACAGGGATCACCAAGGTCGTCGGGCTTATCGCCAGGCAGCTTGGATTGGAATTCAAGGCACTGAACAGCTCCGCAACCGCGACGGAGGAGTTCATCGATTACCGGCCCGACATACTGATGTTGGACATGATCATGCCTGAGAAGGATGGGATCGACGTGCTGAACGAGATCCTGCTGACCGGCATCCCAGCCAGGATCATCCTGACCTCGGGCTACAGCGATGCCTACCTGCGCCTGGCCGAGGGCGTGGCGAAATTCCACGAGAGCGGTCAGGTATCGATTCTGCGGAAGCCGTTTCGCCGCGCCGACCTCGTCAGCCTGCTGAGCGAGCTGAGCAAGGGGGACTGACTACCAAGCCGCGTCGAGCAGCGAACGGACCGTTGCCGGGCCGTCGATTTTTCGCGGATTGGTATGAATCCACCGATCGTGCATGGACTCCGCGGCAACCTGATCGAGTTGGTCCTGTCGCATCCCGACATCGCGCAGCCGACCGGGCAGACCCAGGCCGGCGATCAACGCCGCCACCGCATCCCCCGCCGACTCGCCAGGTCGTCCCAGCGCCTCGCTGACCCACGCCTGGCGCTCGGCATTCACCGGTTCGTTGAAGCGCAGCACGTGCGGCAGCATGATGCAGGAGGTGTAGCCGTGCGGCACGTGCGCGGTGCCGCCCAGCACGTGGCCGATGCCGTGGCTCGCCCCCTTGGTCACGCCGTTCTGCGAGCCGGTGATCGACAGCCAGGCGCCGAGCTGGCAGTCCAGCCGCGCGTCCAGGTTGTCCGGATCTGCCTTGGTTGCCGCCAGCCCGCGCGCCAGCAGCCGCAGAGCGTGCAGCGAGGTGCCGTCGGAGAACGGCTGGCTGTTGACGGAGCAGATGTCCTCCACGGCGTGATCGACGGCGCGGATGCCGGTGGAGAGGAACAGCCATTCCGGGGTGTGGATCGTGACGGCCGGGTCCAGGATCACGGTGCGCGGCATCATCAGCGGATGGGCGTAGCTCTGCTTGGCCTGGGCCACCGGATCGGTGCAGCCGGCCATGGCGGTGAACTCGCCGGCCGACAGGGTGGTGGGGATGGCGGTCGAACGCAGCGGCGGCGGGTTGACCGGCGGGCGAACGGTCTCGCCGGCGGCGCTGGTGCGCGCCCGCAACGCTTCGAGCTGGCCGGGTTCGGTGATGTCGTTGCCGAGACACAGCCCGACCATCTTCGCGGCATCGGTGACCGAACCGCCGCCGACGGTGAGCAATGCATCGGCTTTCGCCCCGCGCGCGGCATTGGCGGCGACGACCACGTCGGGGCGTGGCGTATGCGCGCCGATGCTGGTGCAGATGCCGGCCAGCTTGTTGCCGAGCACGCGCTGTACCGTCTCCACCACGGCGGTCTGCCGCGCCAGGGTGCCGCTGGCCAGGACGTAGACCGCGTGCACGCCGGTGTCCTCGATCTCCTGCCCCAGCGCGTCGGCGAAGGGGATGCCGTAGATCACCCGCTCCATTGGCGGGAAACGGTGGGTGCCCTGGATCATGGGGCCGTCCCCTGGCTGTTGCAGAACGCGTCGAGCGCGGCGGTCTCCTTGCGATCGCCCTCGTAGTCCGCGGCGATGCGTTCGTACAGCCGGGCAGCGGCTTGGTAGAACTGGCGCGCGGCCGGATCCTCGCCGACGAATTCGGCGATCTCCTCCATCTCGGCCACCCAACGATACGCCTTGGAATACATCCGCGGCATCTGCCGGGTGAGCCAGCCGACCAGTGCCGGCTGGCTGGTCAGCAGCTCCTGCTTCAGGTCGTCGGCGGTGCCGGCGCGGGTGGCAGCCAGCATCATCGCGGCGCCCAGCGCGGTGAAGCCCTTGGTGATGCCGGCATACGACATCTTCATCGCGGAGGCGGCACCGATCGGGCCGGGCTGCACCGGCATTTCCAGTCCGTATTGTTGCAGCACCGCGACGCGCGGCGCCGCCTCGCCGGACAAGTAGATGCGGGTGCCCTTGCTGCCCGGTGTGGGCGGACCGCCGATGATGCCGCCATCGACGAAGGTGGCGCCGGCTTCCTCGATGACACGGGCGATGCGCAGTACGGTGCCGGGATGCACCGCGTTGCAATCGACATAGATCGGCTTGTTGCGTGCGGCACGCAGCGCCGGGGCGAGGTGCTCCGCGAGGCCGAGCGCCTCGCCGGGCGGCACGATGGACAGGATGATGTCGGCGGCGGCGATCTGGTCGTCCGAGACGCCGACCATGCCGGTGGCCCTGGCGCGGACGAGGGTGGCCTCGCTGCGCCCGGCCAGCGACGTGCGCACCGCGACGCCGTTCTGGACCAGACGCTGACCGACGGCACTGCCCATCATGCCCGGCGCGATCACGGCAACGACTGGCGGCATGGCTTTCCCTCCTGATGCGACTTCAGGGAGAGCATGTCACGCTGGGGGAGACAGTTAAACCTCTCCCGCCGTCGGCGGGAGAGGTCGAGACGCGTAAGCGGCGCGGGGGAGGTCGATCGGGTCGGCACGCGGCACCTGCTGCGTGCCGACCCGATCGCCCTCACCCGGCGCTTCGCGCCGACCTCTCCCGCTATTGGCGGGAGAGGTTTTCAAGTTTCGATCCAGCCGATATTGCCGTCGCTGCGCCGATACACCACGTTCAATGCGCCGCTCGTGCGGTTGCGGAACATCAGCAGCGGCTGGTCGGCGAGGTCCATTCGCATCACCGCCTCGTCCACCGAGAGCGAACTGATCTCGGCCGGTTGCTCGGCAATTACCGTCGCAATCGCGCCGCTCACCATCGCGCCGTCGAGTGCCGTGCCATTCACCTCGTCAGCTTCGCTGTCCGTCTCGGCTGGCTCCAGCACGAATTGCCGCGCCGCCTCCGGCCGTTCGCGATTGGCCAGGTCCCGCGCATGCTCGTTCACCCGGCGGCGATAGCGGCGCAGCCGCTTGGCGATATGCTCGGCCGCGTCATCGAAGGCTGTGTTGGCGTCCAACGCCTCGCCCTCGCCGCGCAGGCGCAGGCCGCGCCCCGCGTGCAGGTTGATGTCGCAGGTGAAAAAGCTGCGCGCGCGGCTGAAGGTGACATTCGCCTCCTGCGCATGGCCGAAATACTTCGTGGCGATGTTTTCCAGGTGCGCCGACACCCGGACGCACAATGCGTCGGACAGGTCGAGTTGCTTGCCGGAAACCGTGATCTGCATATGCCTCTCCCCTTGGCTGGAAATGACGCGAGAGACGCACCCGGGGCGCCTGTCCCGGTCTTGAGCCGGGCATCAGGCCGGCACGGCTTTCTCCCGCCGGCGCTGCACCGAATTGGGGATGTGCAGCGCCTCCCGGTATTTGGCCACGGTCCGGCGGGCAATGTCCACGCCTTCCCGCCGCAGCACGACGACGATCGCGTCATCGGACAACACGTCTTCCGGACCTTCCGCGTCGATCATGCCGCGAATCCGGTGACGCACCGCTTCGGCGCTGTGTTCCTCGCCGTCGGTACCATGCAGCGCCGTCGTGAAGAAATACTTAAGCTCGTAGGTGCCGCGTGGCGTGGCGATGTATTTGCTCGAGGTGACGCGGCTGACGGTGCTTTCGTGCATCTCCACCGCTTCGGCGATGTCGCGCAGGATCAGCGGACGCAGATGCGCCACACCGTGTTGCAGGAAGCCATCCTGCTGGCGCACGATCTCGGCGGCGACCCGCAGGATGGTCTGCGCGCGCTGTTGCAGCGAGCGCACCAGCCAGTTGGCGTTGGCCAGGCGCTCGGTCAGGAACACCCGCTCCTCCTTTTTCGCGCGCGGGGCGACGCGGGCATAAAACCGCTCGTTGACCAGCACGCGCGGCATGGTGAGGGGATTCAATTCGATCAGCCACGTGCCGTCCGGGCCGGCGCGCATCAGGATATCGGGGATGATGAGCTGGGCAGGCTGGCTGTCCCAGGTGGCGGCGGGCTTCGGATCGAGCGCGCGGATCTCGCCGATCATGTCGGCGAGATCCTCGGAATCGACGCCGCACAGGGCCATCAGCTTGCGGGTTTCGCGCCGCGCCAGCAGTTCCAGGTTGTCGAGCAGGACCTGCATCGCCGGATCGAGGCGATTGAGGTCGGCGAGCTGGGCGGCGAGGCATTCCTTCAGGTCGCGCGCGAACAGCCCGGGCGGATCGAAGCGCATCATGCGCCCGCGCACCGCCTCCACCTGCTCCAGCGGCAGCGCCATTGCCTCGGCGATCGCCGCGGGCTCCGCGGTCAGCCGGCCGGCCGGGCAAAGCAGGGCGATCAGGTGCGCGCCGATCATCCGGTCCACCGGATCGGCGAAGGACAGCCGGAGCTGTTCGCCGAGATAGTCGCGCAGCGGGCGGCGGCCGTCCTCCAGGTCTTCGATCCCGCGGTCGTCGGTTTCGAACCCCGGATCGCCGCCGCGGCCATCGATCCGCCCGAGCATCCCGGCGCCGTCGGCCACCCCACCGGCGTCGTAGGTTTCGGCGTTGTCGGTATCGAGCGGCGCGGCGCTCTCGGACGGCAGGGTGCCGGCGTTCGCCGCCTCGACGGCATCCGCCGGCGCCGCGTCCGGAAGGACGACCTGGTCCAGCGCCGCCTGCTCGCGGGGCGGCTCGTCGCGGGCCTCATCGCGCTCCAGCAGCGGGTTGCGCTCCAGCTCCTCCTCGACGAAGGCGGCGACCTCGATGTTGGAGTATTGCAGCAGCTTGATCGCCTGACGCAGTTGCGGCGTCATGACCAAGGTCTGGCTTTGGCGCAGATCGAGACGAGGGGCGATCGCCATGGCCAGCAGCTATCGGGCGGGGACGGATGGGGTCAACGGGATCAGGCGCCTACTCTTGGGATACAGATGCAAGAAGCGTGCAACTGTGCACCGGCACCTTATAGACTGAATCTTTCCCCCAGGTAAACGCGGCGCACGTCCTCATGCGCCACCACCTCGTCCGGCCGGCCCTCCATCAGCACCTTGCCGTCGTGCATGATATAGGCGCGGTCGATGATCTCCAGCGTCTCGCGCACGTTGTGGTCGGTGATCAGCACGCCGATGCCGCGGTGCTTCAGATGGCCGACCAGGTCGCGGATCTCGTTGACGGCGATCGGGTCGATGCCGGCCAGCGGTTCGTCGAGCAGAATGTAGGAGGGCTGGGTGGCCAGGGCGCGGGCGATCTCGACCCGGCGCCGCTCGCCGCCGGACAGCGCCAGGGAGGGAGTGCGGCGCAGGTGGCCGATGCCGAACTCCGCCAGCAGCTCGTCGCACATCAGGTCGCGGGTGTCCGGGTCGGGCTCGACCACCTCCAGCGCGGCCTTGATGTTTTGCTCGACGTTGAGGCCGCGGAACACGCTGGCTTCCTGCGGCAGGTAGCCGATGCCGAGCCGGGCGCGGCGATACATCGGCAGCGAGGTGATATCGGCCCCGTCCAGGCTGATCGAGCCGGTATCGGGCTTCACCAACCCGACGATCATATAGAAGGTGGTGGTCTTGCCGGCCCCGTTGGGCCCCAGCAGTCCGACGACCTCGCCCCGCCGCAGCTCGATCGAGACGTTCCGCACCACCGGGCGCTTGCGGTAGGTCTTGCCGACGCCGCGCGCCACCAGGCCGCCGCCGCCCAGCAACACGCGGAAGTCACGCTGCCCGCTGCGTTCCACGCCGGCCTTTTCACCGCCGCCTCGGTCGGCGCCGCTTCGGTCGCTGCTGCTTCGGTCGGCGCCGCTTCGGTCGGCGCCAATCCTGTCGCCGCCGAGTCTGTCACCGCCCAGTGTGTCACCGCCGAGTCTGTCACCGCCCAGTCGGTCGCTGCCGGCTCGGTCCCCGGGACGGCGGCTCATGGCGGTTTTCCCGCGCCCGGCGAGGGATGGGTCGGCGCGACCCCGGCCTGGTTGGTCTGATCATTCGGAGTCACCAGGCCCTGCACCCGTCCGGTGTTGCCCGCGAGCAAGCGCGAAATGCCTGTCTTCAGGTCAACCTCGGCCTCCGACCCGTCGAGTTGGTTCTGGCCGCGGGTGATCCGCACCTTGCCGGCGACTCGGGCGATGCCGGTGTCCGGGACGTAAACCGCCCGGTCGCCGGTGACCACGTCGGTGACGGTGCGCACCACCACGTGGCCATAGGCCTCGACCTTCTCCAGCTTGCCTGAACTCGCCAGCGGATCCTGGGCCGCGGCGGGCGCCGCGGGCTTCGCCGCCACCTGCGTCGCCGCCGGGGACGGCGCGGCCGGTGCCGCGGTGGTGTAGGCCACCAGCGTATCCGCCTGGAGCCGGCGGCCGTCGTTGGTCACCGCCACCGCGTCGCCCCGCGCCACGGCCATGTGCCGCTGCGACCAGTACTCCATGTCGTCGCGCGCGGTGAGGATTTGCGTTGGCGTGGTCAGCTTGAGGTTGTGCCCGGTGATCACCAGGACCGCCTGGTCCAGGTCATAGGTCGCCTCGTCGCCCTGAATCCGGTCGGTCTGGGTGAAGATGTGCACGTTGCCCTCGGCCCGCACCCGGTACACCTCGTTGCCGCCGGTGTCGGTGTCCCCGGTCAGGCCCGGTTGTGCCGGTTGGGCGGCGCCGGAGGCCGCGGTCCCGCCCTTCTTGCGATACCAGGCGATCAGCCGGTCCGCCGTGACGGTGACGTTGTCCCGCACCGCCTTGGCGTTGCCGACGGCGACGACCTCCTGCTGCACCTGGTGCCATTCGATGCCATCGTCGGCGGTGACGGCGAGCGGCCCGCCATGCGAGAGGTCGATCTGCTGCGCCGCAAGCGGGGTCGCCACGAGGCAAGCGGCGAGACAGGCCAGCAGCGCCTTGCCGGCCCCCCTGCCCGCCCCCGCCGCGCGTCCGTTCTGCGCAGCCCTCACCGCGGAGCCACCGCCGGTGATGCCGCGGAAGGTGCCACTGGCGGAGCCGCCGCCGGGGTCGTCTCGGGGGACGCCGACGACGACGCCTCCGGGGCCGGCCCCGAGGATGCTGCATTCAGCAGGAGGTGAGCCGGGCCGGCGAATTGAATCGTGGCTCCCTTGTCGAGCAAGGTGAAGCCTCCCTGGGCGTCCAGGGTGCCGAACGGACCCTCGGCATGCACCGGCTCGGCGCCGGCAGCGGCGCCGTTTTTCATGTCGATGGAGGCGCTGGCGGTGACCAGCGTCGTCCCGTCGTCGCGATACAGGGTGACGTCGTGCGACAGGTCGAGCTGGTTGCTGTGCTGGATGAACACGCCCTGCTTGGCCTGGAGCATGAGCCAGGTGCCGTCCTGGAGCGTAATGTCGCCCTTCGGTGTCGTGAGATTGACGCGTTCCGGACCGGCCTTCTGCGCGGTCGCCGCGGTCAGCGTGTAGGGGCGGCCCCGCTCGTCGGTCCCGTGGTAGCGCGCGTCGATCAACTGCGCGCCTTCGATCTCACTGCTGACGCGCCGGAAGGCCAGGCGGGCCTCGTCCTTGGCGCGGTCGAACTCCGGCCAGAGCGCGATGCTGGCCAGCAGCGCCAGCGCGAGCGCCGGCAGCAGGAACTTGGTGAGGGTGATCGCGATGTGCCGGCGGGCCAGGTGGCGCGAGGTCGGCAGCCGCCGCATGCGCGCCGCCGCGGCGACGGCCAGCTTCGCGGCCGGGCGGCGTTGCGTGGTCACCGTGCTGGCGGGTTGCAGGCTCATGCCAGCCCCGCGCGTAGCAAGTCGTGGATATGCAGGATACCGACCGGCCGACGGGCGGCGTCAACGACGAACAGCGCGGTGATCGGCCGCTCGCGGGCGTTCATCGCGTGCAGCGCCTCGGCGGCGAGCGCATCGGGGCCGATGGTGCGCGGGGCCGGGGTCATGATCTCTCCCAGCTGGCGGGACAGCAGGTCGGGACCCATGGCGCGGCGCAGGTCGCCGTCCGTCAGGATGCCGGCCAGCCGGCCATCCGTGCCGCGAACGCCGAGGCAGCCGAAGCGCTTCTCGGTCATCAGCAGCAAGGCGCGATCCATCGGCATGTCGGGCGGTCCCAGCGGCACGGCGTCGCCGGTATGCATCAGCTCGCGCACGCGCCGGAGGCGGGAGCCCAGCTTGCCGCCCGGGTGGAATTGGCGGAAATCGGCGGCGGTGAAGCCGCGGCGCGTGAACAGGGCGACGGCGAGAGCGTCGCCGAGCGCCATTTGCATGGTGGTGGAGGTGGTCGGCGCCAGGCCCATCGGGCAGGCCTCGGCCGCCGCGGGGAGCAATAACGCAACGTCGGCGGCGGCGGCGAGGGTGGAGCCGGCCCGGGTCGTGATCGCCACCAGCGGCAGGGCGAAGCGGCGGGTGTGATCGACCAGGTCGGCGAGTTCCGCGGTCTCGCCGGAGTTGGACAGCGCCAGGACCGCGTCGCCGGCGACGATCATGCCCAGATCGCCGTGCGAGGCCTCCGCGGGATGCACGAACAGCGCGGGCGTGCCGGTGGAAGCCAGGGTGGCGGCGATCTTGCGCGCCACATGGCCGGATTTGCCCATGCCGGACACCACGACCCGGCCGGTGACCCCGTCCAGCAGATCGACCGCGCGGGTGAAGCTGGCGTCCAGCGCGGCCGCGAGCGCGCGCAGGCCGGCCGCCTCGGTACCGAGCACCGAGCGGGCGACGTCCAGATCGGCCCCGTCGGAAAAAACGGCGGCGGCAACAGCGGCGGTCATCAGTGACGGAATCCCCCGAAGTGTTGCGACGCAGCGATCTCTATGGCCCTCGGCGGCGGGCAGGGTCAACCGTCAGAGCATGTCAAAGCGTTACTTGGCGTCGCGGCAGCGGACAGGCTGGTATTCTCATGGCAGGTGGCTCCGGACTGTCATTCCACACAGCATACCGACCCGACAAATCCCCGGACGAGACGCCGGTGTGAGCGCGGCGTCATTGCGCGGCGCGGTGTGACGGCCGTTGCGGTCGCCCATGCCGTCGCGCTGTCCGACGGGGCGCGGGATCATCGGGCGCGTTCACTTTCCGTTCACCATTTTGAGGTAGGCTGATTCTGCCGACCAAAAATGGCGGCTCCCCAAGGGGATCGCGCTCCGCACGATCAGGCCTGGCGAAAAACTCGTGACTCCGATGCCCTGCGAAACGGCGCGGATGCCGCCTTTCGCATGAAGCGCGAGACGTGGCATGGACGGAATTGCGACCAATGGGATCAGCCCGACAGCCGGCTCCAACCGAGCCCATCAGTCGCGCGCGGCAGGCGGCGGGACAGCCGGCGGCTCTGCCGCGAATGGAACGAGCGCGCCGCCCGGCGGTTCCGGGGCGGCGGCGGGGGGCGGCGGGGTCGTCCATGCCTACCAGGCATTCTCGGGTCGTTACCATGGCGGCGCTTATGGGCTGTCCGCCAACCTCGATGAGCTGACGTTCGCTTCACAAGACGACGCGGGCGGATCCGGTCAGTCCGACACGGCCGGCTTCGAGTCCGCCGCGATGCAGATCGCTGTCTTCGATCCGGGCGCCGCGACACCAGCGGTGCGGTCCGCGATGGGTGCGACGCCGCCCAGCCACCCTGCCCCAGATGCGCTGCCGGCCTCGGCGTTTCAGGACGCCGTAGACCCGACAACGAGCACCAGCGTCGCCTTCTGGAGCAATCAGATGCCGGCCCCATGGGCGGTTGCCGACAGCGGCACCACGTTCGGCGCGGCGTCACCCAAGGCTTGCGCCACGGTCAACGCGGCGAGCCCCAGCCTGGTGTCGGCGTCCGGCTCATTTTCGGTCACCGTCGCTCCGGTGGCCACGGCGACGGCGACGCTGGTCGATGTACTTTACCTGCAAGAGACCGGCACTTCCTCGCTGATCAGCGTTTACGACATCAACCAGGGACAGATCGGCGACTGCTTCCTGCTGTCGTCGATCGGTGAGATCGCGCTGTGGCACCCCAGCGCGATCATGAACATGATCCAGGCCAACGCCAACGGTACCGAAACGGTCACGCTCCACCTCGCCGCGAACGGCTCCCTGCCGACCTTCGGCACCACATCCTTCGAAACGACGTACGTCACCGTCACCAACACGTTCCCGAGTGACGCCGTGAACAACGGTGCCACGCAGGATGTGCTGAACGGCGAGAAAGAGATCTGGGTGCAGGTGCTGGAAAAAGCGGTGGCGACGCTGGGCGGCGGCTACAGCTCCATCGCCAACGGCGGCAACCCGATGATCGCGATGGAGGAGCTCACCGGCCAGTCCGCGACGGACATGTCGCCCGCCTCGGTCACCGTACAGAACCTGCAAAGCGAGATGGCGGCCGGCGACCTGATCGTGATGGACACGCCGGCGTCGGGCAGCCTGTCGTTCGGCCTGTACAACGACCACGCCTACATGTTCGAGAGCGTCAGCGGGAGCGGCAGCTCGGCCACGGTGCAATTGCTCAACCCGTGGGGGTTCGACGAGCCCAGCGCGATCCCGCTGGCGGACCTTGCGGCGAACATCGTCGAAGTCGATATCGGCAGCTTCGCCAATCCGCAGACGATCAACGGCACATCCGGCAACGACTCGATCACGCTGACCTACGACCTCACCAACGGCTCGGTCGATTTGGGGGCGGGCAATGACAGTCTGACATTGGCGAACGGCAACAACTCCGCGACCGTCGCCAACACCGAGACCATCATCGGCGGCACCGGCAACGACATCATCACCCTGGGCGCCGCCACATCCAACGCCTCGATCGACCTGGGATCCGGCAACGACGTCCTGAACCTGGCGACGTTCGCCTACGCCGCCACCGTCGCCAACACCGAGACCATTATCGGGGGCGCCGTCAACGACACGATCACTCTGGCCACCGCCTTGACCACCGGGATGCACGTGGATCTTGGCGGCGGCGCCAACAAGCTCACGCTCGCCAATGTCGCGAATACCGGCACGGTAGGCAACGTCAACACCCTGATCGGCGGCACGGGCAACGACGTCATCACCTTGAGCACCGCCATGGTCAGCGGCTCGGTCGATCTCGGCGCCGGCAACGACAGCCTCGCTTTGGCCAATGGCGGCAACATCGTCACCGTCGCCAACACCGAGACGATCACCGGCGGCACCGGCAACGACGCAGTGACGCTCGGCACCGCTGCCAGCAACGCCTCCATCGACCTGGGCGCCGGCAGCGACAAGCTGACCTTCGGCAACTTCAGCAATACCGCGACCGTCGCCAACACCGAGACCGTCACCGGCGGCACCGGCAACGACACGATCACGCTCGCCAGCGCGCTGACCGACGCGGTGTCGATCGATCTGGGTGCCGGGGTGAACGAACTGACGCTCGCCAACGCTAGCAATACCGGCACCGTCAAGAACGTCGCCACGCTGATCGGCGGGACGGGCGCAGACGCCATCACCCTGGGCACCGCCGCGGTTGCGGCTTCGATCGATCTGGGTGCCGGCAACGACGCCCTGACCTTCGGCAACTTCACCAACAGCGCGACGGTCGCCAACACCGAGACGATCGCCGGCGGCACCGGCAATGACACGATCACTCTGGCAACCGCGCTGACCACCGGCATGTCGGTCGATCTCGGCGCCGGCGCGAACAAGCTGACCCTCGCCAATGTCGCCAATGCCGGCACGGTCAGCAACGTCAACACGCTGATCGGCGGCAGCGGCAACGATACGATCACGCTGGGCACGGCACTGACCGCCGCCATGGCGGTCGATCTCGGCGGCGGGGCCAACAAGCTGACACTCGCCAACGTCGCCAACACCGGCTCGGTCACCAACGTCGAGACGCTGATCGGTGGCAGCGGCAACGACTCGATCAACCTGGCCACCGCCCTGACAACCGCCATGCTGGTGGACCTTGGCGCCGGCGCCAACAAGCTGACGCTCGCCAACGTCGCCAATAGCGGCACGGTCAGCAATATTGGCACCTTGATCGGCGGAACCGGCAACGACACGATCACCCTGGGCACCGCGATCGCCAGCGGGTCGATCGATCTGGGCACTGGGAACGACAGCATCACCCTGGCGAACGGTACCAATTCCGCGACCATCGCCAACACCGAGACCATCGTTGGAGGGTCAGGCAACGACAGCATCACGCTGGGCGCCGCCGAGACCAACGGCTCGATCGACCTGGGCGCCGGCAATGACAAGCTGACCTTCGGCAACTTTACGAACGCGGCCACCGTCGCCAACACCGAGACCATCGTCGGGGGCACCGGCAACGACACGATCACGCTCGCCACCGCCCTGACCACCGGCATGTCGGTCGATCTCGGCGCCGGGACCAACAAGCTCACCCTTGGCAACGGCGCCAACACCGGCACGGTCAGCAACGTCAACACGCTGATCGGGGGCAGTGGGAACGACACGATCACACTGGGTACCGTGCTCGCCAACGGCTCGGTCGATCTCGGGTCGGGCACCGACAGCCTGACCCTGGCCAAGGGCACCAACAAGCTGTCGGTGGCCAATACCGAGACGGTGACGGGCGGCGCCGGCAATGACACCATCGTCCTGACCGGCTCGAATGCCAGTATGGTCATCGGCGGCGGCGGATTGAACTTCGTCACCGGCAACAGCGGCGCCGACACGTTCGTGCTCAATCAGGACAGTGCCGGCAACCTGACCACCATCGAAAACTTCAGTTCGGCAAACAATGACAAGATCGCGCTGGATACGACAGGCAGCGCGACGCTGTCCGGCAACATCTACAACCTGGGTGGCGCGGCGCTTTCCACAGCCGACCTGAAGAGCGTGGCGAATGTCGGCGCGCGCCTGACAACCGTGCTGAGCGACGGCGGCAACGGAGCGTTCGTTTACGAGCAGGATACCGGGGCGCTGTACTACAGCGCGAACGGCAGCTTCACGGGCGGCGGAACCGAGATCGGCGTGATCACCACCAACGGCACCACACCCTGGACATTCGACTCGACCAAGTTCATCCAGGTTTGAGGCGAGACCAGGGACAGACCGTTGTCGCGTCGACGGCGGCCACTCAGCCCGCCGCCGTCGGCGCGAGCTTCTTCGGCGGCTTCGCCACGGGCGGCGGCGTCTTCTCCTTGAAACCGCACCATTTGGCGGCGACGCAGCGCCAGCACTCCGGCATCCGCGCCTTGCATACATAGCGGCCGTGCAAGATCAGCCAATGATGCGCGTCGCGCAGCAGCTCCGCGGGCACGCGGCGGAGCAGGGCGTCCTCCACCGCGCGCGGGGTGTCCCCGGGGGCGATGCCGGTGCGGTTACCGAGGCGGAAGATGTGCGTATCGACCGCCATGGTGCTTTCGCCGAACGCCACGTTCAGCACGACATTGGCGGTCTTGCGGCCGACGCCCGGCAGCGTCTCCAGCGCCGCGCGATCGCGCGGCACCTGCCCGCCATGCTGATCGAGAAGCTGGCGCGACAGTTCCACCACGTTGCGCGCCTTGCCCTGCCACAATCCGATCGAACGGATATGCCTGGCGACACCCTCGACGCCGAGCCGGACCATCGCCTCCGGCGTGCGCGCCTCCTGGAACAGCGTGGCGGTGGCTCGGTTGACCGAGACGTCGGTCGCCTGCGCCGACAGCACGACCGCGATCAGCAGCGTATAGGGATCGATGAACGCCAGTTCGCTGCGCGGGTTGGGATTGGCCTTGGCCAGCGCTCCCAGGAACGCGCGCACCTCGGCCAGGGTCATGGTCCGCGACTTGCGGCGCTGCGGTTTGGCGGGCTGCGGTCCTGTCGGCATGCGAATGATTGTCGCGCGGCTGCCGCGGGGCTGGCAAGCGTCGGGGCCGAGAGGCGGCCCGGTTGTTCCACCGGCCACCAGAGCGCTACATCCGCGCGATGCCGGAGCAAGAGCATCCCGCTTCAGGCGCGCTGCTGTTCGAAGCGGTGATCGTGCCGCATCGCAGCCTCTCCCCGCGCGGCCTCGCCATTCTGCTCGGCGTCATCGCCACGCTGTGTGGCCTGACGGCGCTGCGCTTCTGGCTGATCGGCGCGTGGCCGGTGATCGGCTTTTCCGTGGGGGAGGTCGGCCTGGCGCTGTGGCTGATCCAGTTGAACGCCCGCCGGGCGCGAGCGAGCGAACTGGTCCTGCTGAGCGAGGACGCGCTGCGGATCGTTCGCATCGACGCCAGCGGGCGGCGGCGGGAACGGTCGCTCAGCGCGGCCTGGCTGAATGTCGTGGTCGAGGAAGCGCCCGGACGGGTGCCGCGACTCGTCCTCACGGCCCGCAATGTGCGCGAGGAGATCGGCGCCGCGCTGGGCGAGACGGAAAAGCGCGACCTTGCCGCGGCGCTCGGCGCCGCACTGCACCGCAGGCGAAATCCGACGTTCGAGAATTCACAATTGCGTGAGCATAGGAATAGTTGCGACTGACGCCGAGTCAGGTCTCCGCCGGGCCCATCGATTTGATCAGGTCGAACACGCGCTTGCGGACCGCCGGATCGGTAATGCGGTAATAGGCGCGTACCAGTTCCAGCGTCTCCCGCCGGCTCAGCGTGTCATCGCCGAAACCATCGGGGGTCTCGGTAAACCCGGTGGGCCGCCGGCTCAGCGGCGGGCCCAGGCTGCTGGCCAGGCTGTCCGGCATGTCGTCGAAAAAGAAGCTGATCGGCACATCGAGCACGCGCGACAGGTCGAACAGGCGCGAGGCACCCACGCGATTCACGCCGCGCTCATACTTCTGCACTTGCTGGAAGGTGAGACCGAGCGCCTCGCCCAGCCGTTCCTGCGACATGCCAAGCAATGTGCGGCGCAGGCGGATGCGGGACCCGACATGCACATCGATCGGGCTGGGCCGACCTTCACGATCCGTTCCGCCCAATTGCTCGGCGCGTGACATGCGCGCGTCCCCCTTCAGTTCTTCCCACATCGGTACACTCATGGCACACCACCTGCAACCGGGTTCGCTTTCCCGTGGGGTTCTGGGACGGTCTTAACCAAACAACCGGAAATTGTCAAGCATCTGGGTAAAATTCCGCCAAACGCGTATAATATAGACGATAGTCTTAGTTTTCATACAATCCTTGGCCCTCGCCTATGCGACCAAGCATGGCTTCGCCCCGCCAGCAACCCAAGAGCAAGAACGCCGCCAGCGAACAGAAATGGAATCACCAGACCCCATAGGGCAAACGGCGTCGCCGGCAGGGCAGCAGGCAGGGGAACCACCAGCGAGCCGGCCGTCGCCCGTTCGAGTCGCGCCAGCTCGTGGCCCCGGGAATCGAACGCCGCCGTGATCCCGGTATTGGCGGCGCGCAGCAGCGGCAGGCCTTCCTCCACTGCCCGCATGCGCGCGGCGGCAAGGTGCTGGCGGGGGCCGCTCGAATCGCCGAACCAGGCGTCGTTGGTGATGTTGACCATCCAGGCCGGCCGATCCGCGGAGTCCACCACCTGCCCGGGAAAGATCGCCTCGTAGCAGATCAACGGCCCGACCGGCGGCAGGCCGGGGATATGCAGCGTGCGGGGACCAGGTCCGGGCGAGAGTCCGCCGCCGGGCACGATCTGGATTCGTGCCGGGAACCAGGCGGGCTGGTATTCACCGAACGGCACCAGATGCCACTTGTCGTAGACCGCAGCGATGCTGCCGGAGCCGGTCAGCGCAAACAGGCTGTTGCGTAGTCTGCTGTCCCGGTCGAACCGCAGCGCGCCGATCAACGCCGGGGCGCCCTGCGTCGCCTCGGCGATATACTGGCGCGCCGCCGCATCCTGTTGCAGCAGGAACGGCGACGCGGTTTCCGGCCAGACCACCACCGCCGGACCGCTGCCGCTGCGCGCCATGCCCTCGCGCGTGAGGCGCAGGTAGCGCTCGAAGATCCCGTTGATCAACGCGCGGTCCCACTTTTGCCCTTCCGCCACGTTGCCCTGAACCAGCACCACATTCAGGCTTGGCGGTGGTGGCAGTGGCTGTTGCAGACGGATGATGCCGAACGCTGCCCAGGCGACCAACAGCGCGGCGCCGGCGCCGCGCCAGCGCCAGCTCAACGCGGGCGTCAGCGCCAGCAGCGCGGAGAGGAGCGTCAGGCCGTGCACACTCACCAACGCCGCCGGCTGGATGAACACGTCGCCAAGCGGGCCGGGGAACTCCCAAACGCTCCCGAGCAAGTTCCACGGAAAGCCGGTGCCGATGAATTGTCGGGCGATGTCGGCCAGCACCCAGGCGCCGGCGAGGGCCAGAACGCGTGGCCAGCCGGCACGCGCGAAGCGCGCCGCCCAGGCGGCGGCGGCAATGAAAGCCGCCAGCGCTGCCGCCAGGGCCGGCACGGCGATCGGCACGAACCACCAGAACCGCGCGGCCTCGATCAGGATCGCCTCGGTGATCCAGTAGAGTCCGACCAGATGCAGACCGAAACCGAACCACCAGCCGCGCCGGGCTGCCACCGCTGGCCCCGGCGCGGCGTCGATTTGCGCCAGCAGGCCGGTCAGCGACACCAGCAGCACCGGCAGGACATAGAGCGGCGGCAAAGCCAGCGCAGCGAACGCGCCCAGGCCGAGGGCGGCCAGGTCGGCGCGCAGGCCGCGCAACGCCGCAACGCGCGACAGGGTTCGCGACGCGAAGGTCAGGCTTTCCCGCCGCTCCGCGCCGTCGCTAATCCAGTGCCTCGCGCAGTTGCCGCTCGTAGTGGCGGTAGTATTTGTCGGTGACCAGGTCGGTCTTCACGACCACCGCGATGTCCGTGGTGTTGAACTGGCGGTCGATCACCGCGCCGTCGCCGACGAAGCCGCCGAGTCGCAGGTAGCCTTTGATCAGCGGCGGCAGTTGCGCCAATGCGCGCCTGGGATCGATCGGCTCGGGCGGCAGCCGCCGCATCTCCACGAAGCGGTGCGGCAACGCGCGCGGCCGCACCGCGGGGGGCGCCAGGTGGTTCTGATAGAGATAGGTGAGTTCCAGCCCCAGCGCGTCCGGATCGGTGCCCGGCAGACTGGCGCAGCCGAACATCAGGTCGATCTGGTAATGGAATACGTAGGCGGCGATGCCACGCCACAACAACTGCATGGCGGCGCGGTTGCGATACGCGACATCCACACAGGAACGGCCGAGTTCCATGATCCGGCCCGGAAATGCCAGGATCGGCGCGATGTCGTATTCGTCGGCCGAATAGAACCGGCCGAGTTGCGCGGCCGCGTCACGCTTGATCAGCCGGTAGGTGCCGACAACGCCCTCGGCCCCCGCTCCGATCGCGTGGTCGACCACGAGCAAGTGATCGGCAATCGTGTCGAATCGGTCACTGTCACGGCCGGTGCGAGCGGTCTCGGCGTCGGCCATGGCGCCCAGTTCACGATAGAACACCCGAAAGCGCAGCGCCTGAACCGCGTCGATTTCGGCTGGCGTGGCGGCGACACGGACCCCCAGATTGCCGGCGCGCAGTTCAGGGAAAGGCCCGGACGGGACCGCCAGACCGCCGATTCGCTGTTCCGCTGTCACCTTGTCACCCCGCGCTCGGCCCGCTCGCTGACCCCGCCGTTCACCCGCGGCGCGGCGCGCTCATGCCCGTCATGCGGCAAGGCGGCCGCTTGTGGTGGCAACGCGGCCGGTTGGGCTTGGCCCCGGGCCTGCGGCGTGGCCGCTCCGCGCGCTTGAGCCGGGGAGCGCCGGCCGAACAGCTCCAGCCGCAGCGACACCAGGTCGAAGCCCAACCGCGCCGCGATGGTCTGCATCAGCCGCTCATGCTCCGCGTCCTGGAACTCGATGACCCGGCCGGTCTCCACGTCGATCAGATGGTAGTGGTTGCCATGCTCGGTCGGCTCGTAGCGGGCGCGTCCGCCGCCGAAATCCCGGCGCTCGAGGATGCCGTTCTCCTCCAGCAGACGGACGGTGCGGTAGACGGTGGCGATCGAGATGTGCGAATCGAGGGCAGCGGCGCGACGGTACAGTTCCTCGACGTCGGGGTGGTCGGTCGCGTCCGACAGGACCCGGGCGATGACCCTCCGCTGCCCGGTCATCTTGAGGCCCCGTTCGATGCAGAGGCGTTCGATGCGCGATTCCATCCGATCCCTTGCGATCAAACCCGCCAGCCGATCCTGCCGGATCAGCCTGTGCCAGCCGATGGGACGCTACGCAAGTGCCCGCCCCGGACGCCCGCCGGCCATGCCACCGCGTAGCCGATCCGGGTCGGACCTGTCCAATGTCGTGCCGATGACACTGTCGTGCCTGGGGTGGCTGCCTCACCGCCGCGGCATGGCCGAGGCGGCTTCGCCCCCGCGGGTGGACCGGGTTACCGCGGGCCGCGCGGCTTGGTGCCCAGGCCAATCTTCTTGGCGAGCGAGGAACGGTGCTGCGCGTAATCCGGCGCCACCATCGGATAATCCGACGTCAGGCCCCATCGCTCGCGATACTGTTCGGGGGTCAGGTTGTAGGCCGTCTTCAGATGCCGTTTCAGCATCTTGAGCTTCTTGCCGTCTTCCAGACAGACGATATAGGCGTCGAATACGGACTTCTTAGGCGAAACCGCCGGTTGCGGCCGCTCCGGCTGGCTGAGTTCCTTGCCAACGCCCGCAAGTGTCTTATAGACCTCCTGAATTAGTGGCGAGAGGCCATCGGGCGGTACGGAATTGTTTGACACATGTGCCGAGACGATTTGCGCAGTCAGTCCAAGCACAGTGGTGTTTGCCGCATGCTCGGCCATTGCAATCCCTTTCCCGGCGGAAGACTGCCCCAATATACGATTAGACCCGGCCGTTTCGCAATGGATATTTAACCCCATCAGGAACCCGGCAGTATCATGACAAAAGCGCAAGATGCCGATCAGGTACTGGACATCACCGGCGAGGTTTGCCCGATGACCTTCGTGCGGACCCGGCTTGCGCTGGACCGCATGGCTCCTGGCACTGTGCTGCTGGTGAAACTGCGGGGCGAGGAACCGTTGCGCAATGTGCCGCGCACGGCGACCGAGCAGGGCCACCAGGTGCTGTCGCTGGACACCGGATCGGACGGGATTTCCCTGTTGCGCCTGCGTCGCGGTGGCTAGCGCCGCACGCGCGAGCGTCGCGGCAATCCCGGCCAAGGCGCCGCCCCGAAGGCTTCCTCGACTGCCTCAAGGTATGCCCGGTGGCCGTCGGAGGTTAGCTGCACTCGGTTGGTCAGTCGATCGGCCAGATCAGATATGAACACCTTGGCCGCGTCGCCATCGCGGCTACCGACCAGCCATGACGGGATCAGCTTGGTATCCGCGTCGATCGCGGTCCACGTCCAGATGTCGCCAGCCTGGGACGGAGCCGCCTTGGCTTCTGCGACATTCCGCTGCTTGCAGTGAATGAAGCTCCAAATTTCGTCCACCTGTAGCCGCTTGCAGCGCCTGGCTGGACGCACCGCAGGGGATCTGCGGTGAGGCAGATCAGTTGATGGAGATCGTCGGTTGTACCTGACAACGCAGATCGGGCTTCGGGGTGATGCGGGCGCCGAGACCGCGGTCAAATCCGGCGCCAATGCCTGCATGGCCGCTGACATTTTGCGTGATTATGTGGCATTTCGATAGCAAAATTCAACATCCCGCGTCTGCAGCGATGTTTTGGCTATGATTTGGTATCGAAATAATGGAGCCGACATTGGATGTGCAGCAGGTGGCGACTCGGTGGCGGCCGCACAGAAGCGGAGCGTGGCGGTAGAAAGCCGCAACTTCTACTCGCGACGGTGTCGGCTCACTGCACGAGCAACCGTACCAGGTGCGACCGTTCTGGCCGCAACGGCAGGCCGATCTGAAACCCGTGCTCGCCAACGCGCATCGGCCAGGTGACCGGCTGATCCGGATCAGCCAGCGCGAACGGCGCGCCATCAATGTACCAGACGACCTGCGGCACGTGCGGCATTGTCTTCGCCCGCAACACCAGTCGGGTGGCGGCCGCCGGGCTCTCCGGGTTCAACCAGACGCGGGTGCCTGCCTCCGGCGTCACCACTGATAGCTGAACGACCGGGTCGTCGACCGGGTAGACTTGGCCGGTTTGGGGCGCAGTAGCCGCGCCCCGGCGCGGTAGCCACGCGAGCAGACTGTGGCTGCAGGCATCACGTGGCGTTTCTGCCGGTCCGGCACAGACCGGTGCCGGCGCATAGCCGGTCGGCACGGCGAAGCTGGTGTCGTCCAGGTCGCCTGGCCGCGCGTGGTGCAGCGCCAGCAAGACGGCATGGACAAGTTCCGCGGCGCTGTTGGCGCCCCCCAGCCCGGCCATGGTGCCGGCATCGCTGCGCCCCACCCAGGCTCCCACCAGAAAGCGCGGCGACCAGGCAACGGTCCAGGCGTCGCGAAACCCCTGCGACGTCCCGGTCTTCACCGCAACGGGAAACGGATACTCGGTGCTGCCATAGCGCGCGAAGCTCGGCAGCCGCGCCAGCGGATCGGACAGGAACAACCCCACGTCACGCGCCGCCGTGGTGGAGAACACCCGTTGTGCCGGTGCGCGTGGCTGGCCGCGGTACCACAGCAGGTCGCGCTGCATGCCGTCATCGGCCAAGGCAATGTAGCCGTCGGCGAGCCGGTCCAGGCTGGTCGGCATGGCTCCGATCGCCATTGCCAGCCCCAGGCTGTCCGGCGCGTCCCCCAGCACCTGCAAACCGAGCGCGTGGAACAGATCGAAGCCCGCACCGAGCCCGAGGCGGCGCAACACCTCCGCCGCCGGCACGTTGCGCGAGTTGGCCAGTGCCTGGCCGGGCGGCAGCGGGCCGAGGTAGCGTGCATCGGCGTTATGGATCGCCCCGACGCGCCCGGGCCCGTCGTCGAGCATGTCGGCCGGGTGCAGCAAGCCGCGTTGCAGCGCCGCCGCGTAGAGGAATGGCTTCAGTGTGCTGCCGGGAGAGCGCGCGGAACGCGTGAAATCAATCCCCCCGCCGCGCGGATCGCCGTAACCGGCGGACCCGACCGCCGCCAGCACCGCGTCGTCGTCGCGCTGCACCACGATCACCGCAGCCTGCTGCGCGCCCGCCCTGCGCCAGTCTGCCATCCGGTCGTGCACCTGCGTCGTCACCATGTGCTGCACGTCAAGGTCGAGCGAGGCGATGACCCGGTCATCGGCCGGGTCCGGCGGGGCGGGCCTCGCCGCCAGCATGTCGCGCAGGCGCAGGATCGCGTGCAGCGCGTCCGCCGGCCGGTGCGGCACCGGGCCTGGCTGTAACCCGGCGAGTTGCGCCGTAGCAGCGTCATACTCCGCGCCGGTCACCACCGCCTGCCGGCGCAGCGCGATGAGGATGCGGCCGGCGCGGCCTCGGGCGCGGCGCAGGCCGTCCGGGCGCAATGGGTTGTATGCCGCCGGTGCACGTGGCACGGCGCAGAGCAACGCGATCTCCGCCCAGCTCAGATCGGCCGCGGGCTTGTCGAAATACCACCGGGCGGCGTGGCCGATGCCATGGCTGCCGTTGCCGTATGGCACCAGCCGCAAATACTGCGCCAGCACCGCGGCGCGGCCATAGCGCGCGGTGAGCGCCAGCGCCGTGCCCGCCTCCACCGCTTTCGCCCAGAGCGTGCGGGGTTCCGGATGCTGCATGCGCGCCACCTGCATGGCGATGGTGGAGGCGCCCGACCGCCGCCGCAGACCGATCGTGTCCTGCCAGGCGGCGCGCAGCACCGCGCCGGGATCGATGCCGGGATGCGACCAGAAGCGCCGGTCCTCCAGCGCGAGCGTGGCCGCGACGATGCGTGGCGGCGGTTGATCGAGCTGCCAGTAGCCGTATTCGACGCGCTGCGCCCCACCGGCGGATTTTTCCCCGTCGCCGAACTGGGCAAGGAACACGCCATGCCGGTCGTAGACGATCGGTGTCGGTGGTAGCGATTCGAAGTTGGCGCGGGAGAGGACGGTGGCGAGGTAGGGGACGAGGAGGAGAAGAAGAATGACCCCTCTCCCGCTCGCACGAGAGGTTAGGGTGAGGGTGATGCGTGCGGCACGTTGCACCCTCACCCTGCCCTCTCCCGCGAAGCGGGAGAGGAAATCCTGCTGCTCCCCGCTCACGGCCCTATCACCAGGCGCGCTCCGGCGCTCGCCCCGTTCACGGCCTGGCGGTACATCATCTCCGCGGTTCCCGGCGGCTCGGTGAAGCTCCCGACCGTGCCGGCGCTGGCCCGGAAGCGGAACTGGTATGTCCCCGCGGGCAGCGCCTCGTACACATACAGCACCGAATCATCGCCGAACGCGGTGTAGGTCGGCGCCAGCGTCGGGCCCGCCGAGGGCGCCGCCTCGGCCGGCGCGGTCGCCAGGTTCGGGTTCAGCGGCTCCAACCCGGCGGCGATCGGCAACACCACGGCCGCCATGGTGCGCGCTTCCGGGTTCACCAGTTCCGCGGTCTCCTCCACCACGTCGCCCTTCGCCAGGTGCAGCGCGCCATCGGGAGCCAGTGCCAGCGCCACCATCGGCGCGCCGCCGCCAAGCACGCGCAGCAGCGCGCGGCTCAGCACGAAGCCATGCTGCACCGGTGCCGCCTGCCAGCCAGGCGCCGCCGGGACGTAGCGCGCCTGCTGCAACGCCATCACCGCCCGCGCGCCGCCATCCGCCACGTGCATCGGCCCGGGCTGCGTCGTCGTCCATCGCGCCATCGGCACCGCATGCCCGAGCGCCACCTGGTGCGCCCCATCCGCCAGCGAGGCCGTCACCGGCACGTCGGCAGCCGCGACGTCCCAACTCGCCGCCAGAGCGCGCAACGCCGCCGCGTCGGCGTTGGTGCTGCCCCAGCCATCCGGGCCGCCCAGCGACACCAGTCCGGAGCGCAGCAGCGCCAGCCGCGGCTCCTCTGGCGTCGCCGACGCCACCGCGCGCGTCACCTCGGCAAGGCTGCGAGTCTCCGACGGCAGGATCAGCGGATTGGCATCGAAATCCGCCAACCCGGCGAATTCCGGCTGGCCGTTGCGAGCCAGCACGTGCACCCGCGTCCACAGCGTCTCCAGCAGGCCCGCCACCAGCGCCCGATCGGCGTTCGGCGTGGCCGCGATCGCCGACACCACCATCGCCAGCCCGCTGGTGTTCAGCGCACCGGCCGTCCGCGCCAGTTCGCTGGCATAGGCGGCATCCAGTTTTCCCCCCGCCGCCAGCGCATACAGCGCCGTCGCCCGCTCCAGCAGCGCCGCGTCCGTCAGCAAGTGCGGGTAGTCGGACCGGAGCGACTGGGTCAGCACCGCCGCCAGCCGGTCGCGCAGCGCCGTATCGACCGGCAGATGCGCTGCCTCGGCGCGGATCATCAGCTCGTACGACCAGGCGGTCAGCGTCACCAGGCCGCGCGTGTGCGGCCAGTAACCGACGAGGCCGTTCTCATCCACCGCCTGGGCGATCCCCTGCAACGCGGCGGCCACATCGGTGCCGACCCGCTGCTGCAACCCTTCTGCTCCCGCGATCGGGGCAAACGGCAGCAGAGCGAGTTCCGACGACGCCAGCGCGATGCGTTGCTCGGTGCAGCCGAACGGGTAGGCCAGCAAATAGTCGATCGCACCCAATGCGCGTGCCAGCGCCGGATCGGTCGCCACCGCCAGCCACCCGGCGTACGAACCGGCTCGCACGTCATCCGGCGGCACCGGCAGGTCGGCAGCCGCACCCGGTGCCACTTCCACCAGCCGCTGCTCGCGCACCGGAGGGCGGTCGGGACGGATCGGCAGCGCGATCTCCACCGCGTCGCCGACCTGGTCGGAGTCGCGGCGCACCAGGAAGCGGATTTTCGCAACGTCCGTCCCCGGCGCCGGCTGCGGCACGCTCACCGCAAATTTTTCCTCCGCCGGCGCCGCCCCCTGCCAGGCGAATTTTTGTTCTTTTTCGCCGGTGGTGGTCAGCCCGTCCACGCTCAGGATGGCAGTGCCCGCGCCGCCGGGCCCTTCCACGACCCGGCCGAGCACCTCCGCCTCGAACGAGTCGCCCGGACGCAGAAAGCGCGGCAGCACCGGCTGCGCCACAATCGGCTGGCGGATATGCATCTCGCCGGTGGCGAAGCCGAAGCGATCCGGCCCGCTGGTCACCTCGGCGCGCAGCATGAACACCGTCAGCGTGTCCGGCAGCTTCACCTGGATATGCGCCAGCCCGTCCGGCCCGACCTTCACGTGCGGCAGATAGATCGGCACCGGGGTGAAATTGCGCCGCACCGAGATATTGGCGATGCCGGGATTTTCCTCGCCCTCGCCGCCGCCCGGATACTCCTGCAACGGGATGATGCCGAACGCCATGTTGCGCGTGTCGCGCGCCACCAAGCGCGACGGACGTTCCACGATGAATTTCGGCAGCGGATCGAGCGGCGCCTCTTTCGCCAGCGCCAGCACGGCCTGGTCCACCATCCAGAATGTCGCCTCGCCAGCCAGCGGTTTTCCATCCTCATCCGACAGGCGGAGTGTCACCTCGACGGTTTGCGCCGGCCGCGCCGTGGCGGGGGCGTCGAACGCGACGGTCACCCGGTTCTGCACCGGCCGCACCTTGACCCAGGCGGTCGCCGCCAGCGTCGTCGGCTTGCCCTGGTCGAACGGCGCGGTCGCCGAGGGCGGCGGCCCCGCCAGCCGTCCCCGCATCAGCAGCACATGCACGGGGACGCGCGGCATCTGCTGCTTCGTCAGCGCCAGGGTGTAACGGCCGACGCCGTCCGCCACGTCCACCCAGCCGTAATCGAACACGCCGTCGGGTTGCTCGGTCACCACCAGGGCCCGCGCCGCCTGGAACGGGCTTTCGATCAGCAGCGTCGCGTTCTCGCCCGGAGCGTAGTCGTCCTTGTCGGCCTTCACCGTCACGGTCTTCGCCGGTGGACGCGACCACGTCACCGGCGTGTCGCCGGCCATGAAGCAGTCCACGCGCAAGGTCTGCCGCCGGCCGAGCCGGTCGGCGGCGGTCACCTCCAGCACGTAAACGCCGGCTTCCGAGGCGGCAAAATTCAGCGTCTGCGCCGCGTCGGTGCTGCTGACGTGGCGCTCCTCCACCGTGCGGTCGATCTCCTGGGTGACGTATTTCGCCGTGCCCTGGGTGAAGTCGCTCGCCTGCAGGACAGAATTCCAGTCGCGCTTGATCAGCCGCACGGTCATGTCGATGCCGGCGCGCGGTTTTCCTGCCGCATCCAGCGCCAGCAGGTCGGCGGCGATGTTTCCCGGATGCGGCAGGTAGCGCGGCATCTTCACGCCCAGCACGAACGGCGGCAGCGCGGGGATGCTCGCCACGTTGCGGATCTGCTGCCCGTCATCGCCGGTGACCGTCGCCTCGACCATGTATGTGCGCGGCTGCGCTGTCGGCTCCAGGGTGGGATCCAGCGTGAGTTGCGCCGAACCGCCGGCATCGGTCTTGCCGTTGCTCTGCATGACCGGCGTGGAACGGAACGTCTGGTCGCCGGAGAACCGCGCATCGCTGGAGAACAGGAAGCCGGCCCGGCCCGGCGGGCTCCAGGTATACGGGAACTGCGTCACCCGCCAGATGATCGGCCGGTCGGTGACGACGCCGCCGGCGTAGTAGCGCGCCAGCAGCCCCACCTGGAACGGCGCATCGAGCGGTTCCTCTGGCGCGTGGTTCAGCAGCACCTCGAAGGTCGGCAGGCGATAGGCTTCCTTCTTGAAGCCGGCGCTGTCGCACTCCGACGCATGCTCTGGCTGGAAGGAGACGGTGTAGTCGCCGGTCGCCACCGTCTTGGCATCGAAATGCCAGTAGAAGCCGCTGGTGTCGTCCAACGTCACCGGATAGCGCCATTCCTGCTTGTCCGGCCCTTGCACCAGCAGGGTGCCCTTGCCGGAGGCATAGCTCAGTGCGCCGTGCAGGTAGCGGCGGACGAAGCCGCGGATTTCGATAGCCTCCTCCGGACGGTAGATCGGGCGTTCGGTGAACACGTGGCACAGGATGCGCGGCTTTTCCGCCCGCGCGCTGATCGCGGTCTTGGTGAATGGCCACGCCAGCCAGGTGCCGCGCGGCTGCGTCCAGTTGCCGTCGGCGTAGGCTTCGGGTCCCGGCGCGGTCCGCAGCACCAGCGTGTCGGTGGCCTTCTGCACTACGATGCGCTGCGGTGCCGCCTGGCTGCCATCATGCGGCTCGTAGGTGAACGCGCCCTGGGCATCCGTGGTGCCCTCGGCCAGGACGCGGTAGTCCCTGTCCTCCAGCCCCTCGACGCGGATCTGCGCCCCGGCCACCGGCTGCGCCGTCGCCAGCGACGTCACGGCGAACCGCACGCGGCCTGGCTCCTCCACCGTGGTCAGCGACAGGTCGGTCACTTGCAGGCGGATCCAGTGACGCTCCGGACTGTGCAGGGCGCGCAGCCCGACGAGATAGGTGCCCGGCTGACGCGCGCCGGCGATCCGCGCGAGCAGTGGCTGTAGGTCGAGTCCGAACTTGGCGTCGCCGCCGCCGCTGGTGTCCGGCAGGTCCATCAGCTCCGATACCGATGGCGAGCCGAGCGCCTTGATGCGCGCCGCGATGTCCGCCGCCCTTACGGCGGCCGGCTTGCTCCAGGCGCCCGGTTCATTGCCGGGCAGCGGCGGTGCGTCGGCATCGCGCGTCTCCACGCCGTCGGCCGGGAACGGCCAGAAATCGCGGTCCAGCGGGTCGATCCGGTGGATGCGCACATCGGCATGCGCGTAGCCGTGGCCGCGCACCGGCACCATCTGCGGGCCGTCGCGCTCCACGATCCCCTGCGACGCGTCCCACACCAGCCGCGGCGGCACCGGCCGGAACGCAAAGCGCAGGCGCTGCGCCGAGCCGCCGAGCGCTCGGCCGCGCTGGTCGGTCAGACTGCCCGGCGCGACCTCCAGCGTGTACTCGGTTTCCGCGGCGAAGCTGCCGGCCAGATGCAGCGTCTGCGGCGACGCGGAGTCGGCGGTCACCTTCAGATCGTCCACCGGCGGCGAGATGCGGAACGCGTTGCGCGCCTGCATGATGTCCAGCGTCTGCGGCGGCGCGGAAAAATCCAGCGCGACGGAGCGCCGCTGCGGGGCGTTCCCGGTGTCGCTGTCGGGATTGCAGGTGGTCAGCCCGTCGGCGGTCGCAGCGCGATAGCCGTCGCCGCAGTCGAGGCTCGACAGGGTGAACGGTGTCGCCGTGCGCAGCCGCATCTCGAACAGGGGATCGTCCAGGCCGGCGGCGTCGGACAGGCGCAGGCGGAGGATCACCAGGCGCTGGTCGGGCAACGGCTGGTGCAGCATCACCAGGTAGGTCTGCCGGTCGGCGCGGCTGGCGCGCTCCAGCGGCTTGATGTCGAAATCCGCCCGGGTCAGCGTCTGGCTGCCGGTGCTGTCGATGCCGGGCAGCGGACGCAGCTCGATCGTCAGCAGGCGGGCGAGGTCGGCCGGATCGACCGGGTCCTGGAAGGTCAGGCTGATCGTGTCGAGGTTGGCGATGCCCTCCGGCTGGTCCTGCGGCGCAGTCTGTACCGGCGCCGGCAACAGCGGGACCAGACTGGCGCTGCGATTGCCGGCGGTGATCTGCACCCGGCGCAGCGGGGTCCAGGGTTCGGCCGGACGGAATTGCAGCACACGCGGCCCGAGCCAGCGCCACGCGCCTGGCTGCGCCGGCGTGACGGTGACGAAGTGCTCCGGGTGGTCCTCCGGACCGGCCTGGGCGGGGCCGGTATCGGCGGGAAAGAACACGGTCACCGGGTCCCAGCCGCGCAGGAAGTGGTCCGGCACCACTAATGCGCCGTCGGCGCGCTGCACCTGATCCAACGGGGGCGGCACGTCCTCGGCGTGGGTCAGGCAGGGGAGCAGCAGGGTGAGGCAAAACAGCAGCAGCGGAATGGTGGGGCGCCATGCCCAGCGCGCGGCAAGGCTTGGGCTGAACCGAGCGCAGCCCCGGTGCAACGGCATGGACGTCTCCTCTGGCCCAGTGGGTCGAATCTTACACTGGGTGCCCGAGGAGCCATAGCCGCGCTCCCGACCCAATGCGGACTTTCGGTTCCGCCCAGGCCTACCGGCCCGACCTCCCGGATTGACGGCCGATTGACAGTGGCGGCGAAGGACAAGACCGTCTTGCGCCCTCTGCTTCCTGTCAGCCCTTCTCGATCTCGTGGTCGCATACCGGCGCTCTCAACTGTCCCGGGCCATCCGCCACGATCAGGTGACGGCAGAGGTGGCAAGTGGGCAGCCAAGAAGTTATTAACCTTCCCATGATAGTTGCCTTCAAAGCGGTGCGCAGATTGCGCTGCGAAAGGCCCTCTATAATATTGAGAGCCTTCTTGACACGTAGATCTCACATATTATGGCGTGGACTTGGATGCATCCATTGCATCGAGATACCCCCGCAATATTCCTCCTGGTCGCTGCTGCAAAAAGCAAAGTTTTGAAACACAGATTTCACAGATTTCACAGATTAAGGCACGGATAAGATTAATATGCTTTGCGCCTTAATCTGTGAATTCTGTGGAATCTGTGTTTCAAAACCTTACTTTACCGCCCGCCTCTCCATCCGTAGGTTGATCTTATTATAATTCCCCATGGTATGTGCGCGCGATAGGGCGAGGGCAACTATTTCATGACCCTTAATAATATGTAAAATGAAACCAACATCTCATATGGCAACGCGATTTTTTCGTGCCTCCCGCGCTGCGATCGCCTTTGGCGCGTCGGGTTCACCAAGCTCAAGATTGGGATTCCTTTGACCGGGGCGGGGCTTGAGATTGTAGGTCACATCAACCCGCCTCGGAGGATCAAAGGGCCGAAGCCGGTGTTTTTCCATAAACTCCCTGACGGTCATTCCCTCTTCAATCAGGTCATACCGCTCATAGCCAGCGGTGCCCCGACGTTTCTCGGTGTCGGCAGCCGGTCTGACGAAGGTGAAAACCCGGTCGTCGGGATCTGCGATACGCGTTCTATCGGCTTCGATATTAGGCTCACGATGCACCGTGTTCGGGCGTGGGCTACCCATGTCGAGCCACTGCTGCGCTCGGTCCACCCGATCGCGATCCGGCGAGGAGCGATTAGACTCTGCAACCCGGTCGGAAAATACGATCGTGAGGGCGGCGAAGTGCTTTGGAACCTGCCACCACCCGTTGCGATGCACCAGAACGAAGCGCTGACCGGACATGGCAGCTGGTAACAGTTCATCGTTAAGCCATTTTAGCGAAGCCGCGCAAGAAGGAAGTTTGGTGGCAACCAACCTGTTGAAAGGCTCCTCAGAGAGACGCGGAGACCGATACGGCACAGCATTGACAATAACTGCCTTGCCCGATTCAATCCATTTGTTGAATGGGCCTGCGGTGTAATAGCGTCCCAACCGAGGGGGAATGTTCTTGATATCGCCATGCAGCCAGGAGCGGAATAGATCCACCGACGCTTGATCCGAAAATTCCGCCTCGGTTTGCCCCTGCTTGTATCCGCCGTTCGCCATCAGCACAACGATTGGCGCGTTGTCTATGTCACCGACAAATGCCGGTGGTGGAAACGACAGATTGAACGTATGGCCTGGGTGCGAATCAAAGATTGGCGCATCGGCAGGATGGACAGCGCCTGATAACTGCCGCCAGAACCTCCTCAGCGAGCTGATCGCCATTCTTGAGTCCTATTCGTCCAGAAAGAGTTAGCGATATTTCCCATGTGCCCGGCCCAACCGAGCATCTTCGGTAGACGATAACCACCCCATCGCGCGATCGGCAATAGCGATAGCACTAGCACCGCGTCCCATTACAAAGCCAGACCCGGAGCCCGAATTGTTCGACGCCCTGATTCGGCGAGTGCCGCGCCGGTGCGACCTTTCGAGACAGCGCGTTCTGTCGCTTGCGTATCTGACCTGAGTGGCGGAACCTCATCTCGCCAACATTCGGGGCGCAAAAGCTGAGGGGTGAATGTTCTCTATCGCTTACGTAATCCTGCCGTTCTCCGACACACCGCCCGCTGACGCGGTTCGGGCGTCGCTTGCCCGTTTTCAGCGAGGGCGACGTGGCGACCTGCCAGAAAGTTGGCTGACCTTCCACGACGAGACTGAAGAATTTCGTCAGGTCTACGAGGCGCATCACATCTTCACGGAGCAAGATACGGGGGGACTGCGGATCGAGGGGAACGTCATCGACTCATCCTGGTTCATCGATACCGGGAACATCCGTGCTGAGATGCGCCTGGGTGGCCTGCGGCAATGGCGTGTTCGCTTCGCGGACACGATGGACCTGGACGAATTTTACGAACGGTTTGGCCGGAAGCTGGAGCGCCATCCCGAAACGGGAGCCTTCGGGCGATGGTTGAACCCACTTGGGCACTGGGATTGGTGGGACCTCGGCGGCCGCTTCGACGGCCATATCATCGGCGACCGCCGATCAGGGGAGGGACGCAGTATCGCGCAGGTATCCTCCGGCCCAAACCGGGGACGCTCCATTCTGGCCAATGTCGAGAACCGTTTAGCCGAGGCACTTGGGCAGGAACCCATCCCATCGCTGGATGTGCAGACCGACCAGAATATCGAGCTTGTGACAACCCTTTTGGCGGACGCTCGCGCTGGCCGCGAGAACGCCTACCCAGGGTCCCTCGTGTTGCCGCCCGGGGCGGTCGAGGACAGCCTGCGCTGGCTCCATGACTGGCCGAAGCTTGGTCCTGAAGCAGCGTTCACCTGGCTGGGCTTGCCGGCGGAGGCGGGCTGGGCGGCCATCGTCACCGCAGCCTACGCGCGTTTCGAGGACCACTGGGCGGCGGGCGTTGCCTACCATCACTAGTATAGCGATTCCTTGAAACCGACCCTATGCTACGATGGTCAATCGCGAGTCATTCCGCGGCATTTCGCGTGCTTGCGATAGTAGTCGATCCATGGAACCGCTGTACTAGCCAGGATGCGAGACTGACGCAGAATATCCACTAGCGCACGCCATCGGGCGGGGCGAACCCGGCGGCCAGCAGCAGGCCGCGGATCACCTCCGCCGGGGGCGGATTGGGATGCGGAACCGTGCCGAGCACGGCGGGCCGCACCAGGGTGGTCGGCGCATCCGGCGGCACGCTCGCCTCCAGCAGATAGTGGCCGGGCGCAAGCTGCCGCAGCATCGACACGCCCCGCGCCAGCGTCACGCCATGCTCGTCCAGCAGGCGCGCCTCCACCCGATCCGGATCGGCGCGGACGCCGAGCCCGACGAGGCCGGCCGCCGCGACGTTGAAGCCGAACACCGCAGCGTTGCCGGGTGCGATGGCCACCGGCGTGCCGACGCCCTCGGTTGCCTGCACCACCGGCGTGCCGGACAGCTCCAGCGAGCCGGACAGCGACCCGTCCTGCGGCGCCAGGATATGCAGCAGCGTGTCGCCGGCCGGGAGATAGCGGGCCGTCGCCACGCCCTTGGCGAACAGCACCGGCGGGTCGTTGCCGATCGCCACGATGGCCGGGGCGGTGCCGGAGAGCCGCAGCAGGACGGGGGCGCCGGGCGACAGATGCAACGCCATCGCCTCGCCGGTCAGCGTGACCCACCCCGGCAGCGTCACGTCGCGCGGCGGCGTGGCCGGCCAGGGCGAGACGCCGGCTCCCTCGATCCACAGCGCCAGCGGTCCGGCGCCATGCGTCACCACCGCCTGCGCCGGGCCGTCCAGTCCGACCACGCGCCCCTGTCGCACCTGGCCGTCCGGCCGCACGACCGTTGCCGTCGCGTCGCCCGCCAGGGTCAGACGCTGCCCCGGCTGCGCAATCAGAGGCAGCACAAAGGACCCGCCCGCCCCGAAGAAGCGGCGGAACACGGCGCCGGGCGCCAGGCTTGGCGCCGCCGCCGCCGCCGTCACGCTCAGCGCCGCCGGCACCGGCGCATCGCCGGTATTGACCAGCAACGCATCGGCCCAGTCCCCGGTCAGGCTGCGGCTGAGCGCTGCGTCGCCCGACCACGCGGTGACGGCGCTCGCCTGCTGCCACCCCGCCACCAGCGCGGCCCCTGGCGCCAAGCTGACGTCCAGCCGCTTCAGGCCCGCCGGCAGCGCCAGTTTCAGCGCGGCATGCGGCGGCAACAGGCCGGCAAAGGACTGGTCCACCGCCACGTCCGGCTGCAGCGCCAGGTCGGCACGGCGCAACCGCAGCCGCAGCGCCGCGTCGCCGCCGGCGTTCCAGGCGCGCAGCGCCGGTCCGCCGCACAGTGCGAAGGCGCTGCCCGGTGCAACGCCCATCCCCCGGCCGGCGTCCAACCCGGGCTGGCCGAGCCCGGACTCGGCGACATAGCCGCACAGCGCCGAACCCGGCGCCGCCGCCAACCGCATGGTCGCGTGTCCGCCTGCCGGCACCGCCGCGGCCAACGAGCCGTGCGCCGCCTGCACCACCGCAAGGCTCGGCGCGGTCTGCTGCGGCGACAGCAGCCAGACTGCCTCCGATTGCGCCACGATCGTGCCATTCGCCAGCGGTTCCGCCGGTTGCTCTGGCACCGAGGCCGCCAGCAGCCCCGGATCGGCCGCCTCGAGCCGCAGCATGAGGCCACCCGGATCGGCCACCGGCGCGGCAAACCAAGGTCGCGTAATGCCGCCAAGTGCGACGGGGGCGAGGGTCACCGGGCCGATCGGCCCCGGAGCCGCGGTGATTGCGCGCGCCGCCACCCGGATCGGCACCGTGCCGCCATCCACCGCCCACACCGCCAACCGCCGGGGCGTCGTGGCACTCGCGATGGGCACCGCGACGATCGGTGCCAGACCCTGGCCCTGTCCCAGGGTCCGCCACGAGCCATCGGCGCCCTGTTCCTCAAGCGCGAGGATCAGTTCGACGGGCGCTTCCGCGGCTGCCACCAGCAGGCTGCCGGGGTTCGATGGCGCCAACGTCACCTGCTGCACACCGCCGGCTGTCAGTGCGACGGCTCCATCGGTGGGCAAGGCAACGTCCGGCTGCGCTTGCGGCAGGAGCAAAGTGATCTGGGTGCGAGCCGGGGACCGGCTGGGGGCGGTCTGGTCATCGGAGGCCGGCCCCGCATTGTCCTGGGCAGTGTCACTGTTGGTTGCCTGGCCGGCATCGTTGTCGCTGCTATTGGCCTGGTCATTGTCGTTGTTGTTGGCCTGGGCGCTGTCGTTGCCGTTGGCTGCGCCGCTGTCGTTGTTGTTATTGGCCTGGCCGCTATCGTTGTCGCTGCTGCTGGCCGCGCCGTTGCTGTCGCTGGCGGCCTGATCGTTGTTGTCCTGGCTGGCACCCTGGCCCGTGCTGTCCTGGTTCTGGCCCGCATTGTCCGCATCCTGGCCAGCGCCCATCCCGCCGTCGCTGCTCTGATCGGCGGCATCATTGGTCGCACTGTCATCAGTCCCCGCGGTTGCCGAGGCGCCAGGCGGCGCCAGCGGTGCCAGCACCAGGCGATAGCGGCCGGCTGGCAGCACCCGCGACACCGCGATGTTCCAATCATCGGTGCGTCCCGCGGCGCGGGCCAGCACATGCCCGACTTCGTCACGCAGTTCCGCCCGCAACGGCACGCGGCCGAAGCTGGTCAACGCCACCACCCGCGGCACCGCGATCGCGAACGGCAGCTCGGCCGGCAGGGTCACGCGCCGCGCCACGTCCGGCTGTAGCTCCTCGCTATGCAGCGCAATCGTGTACGCCAGCCGGTCGTTGCGCCCGAGGGTGCGTGCCTCGACGCGATACGCTCCCGCCGGCAGGGCAATTTTGAACGGAGTCCCGGCGATCAGGCGGCCGAGCGAAGGCGTGGCCGGATCGGCGGTTACCGCCTGGAGCGTGGCACCCATGCCGTCGCCGGCGACAGTCAACGACACGTTCGCCGGTCCCGCGAGGGCGAAGATCCAGGTATCGGGGGTGCGTGCATCGTCCCGGCCGGGCGGCTCCCGCCACTCCAGGGATTGCGCTGCATCGAATGGCAGCGGGTGCGGACCGTGGCCGGTCAGCGCCACTGGTCGCACGACTTGCCGCAGGCGCGCGACAACGCGGGCCTCGACGCTTGGTGGCTGGACGATCAGCCGATACCGGCCAGGAGCAAGATCCTGGTCGATCGACGACAGGTCGCCGGCGGCGCGGAGCGGCCAGCCGTCCGCGTCCTCCAACCGCGCGGTGAAGGTGCGTCCGTCCCCGAGCAAATCGAGATGGTAACGGCCGGCGGTGGCAATCCGGATCGGCAAGGCCACGCCACGCCCCGGCGTCACGGTCGCCCGCGCGCTGCCCGCGGGCAGCAGCTCGGCCCCCTCGGCCAGCGGCGTCTCGCTGGCGCTGACCCCCAGGTGCCCTGCCGAGTCCTGCGCCGTCACGTCCAGCCGATAGCGGCCGGCACGCAAATAGCGTTGCAGCAGCATGTTCTGGCCAACACCGTTGGCGGCGGCCTCGCCCAGCACCGGGATGAAGCCCGTGCCGATGCGGCCGGCTGTCTTGAGGCGGCCGGTGGTCTGCACCCGATAGAGGCCGCCCTGCCCCACGCTCAGCGCGAAGCTCGCCTGCTTGCCGCGGTCCAGGTCTAGGAACTCCGGCTGACCATCCCGCAGCGCCGTCAGGGTTGCGGCCAGCGCCGGTTCGGGTGCGGCCGATTGCGCCTCGGGCAGCAGCGCCACCACAAGTGTCCGGGCCTGGTCGGCGGCGGGAAGCGTGACCGTCGTCGCTTCACCGGCCACGATGGTGCTGCTCTGGAGCATGCGGCGGGCGGCGATGTCGCGCACCGCCAAGCTGCCGGCGGCGCGGGCATGCACCGCCAGCGTGAACGGATCGCCGGCCGGCACGGTCTCGACCACCGGACCATCGGCCAGCTCGATCGGGGCGCGCCGCATCACCAGGGCGGCGGAGGCGGCGGGCTCGCGGTTCACCAGCAGCGCCAGCCGATGCTGCGCGTCGATCGCTTGCTCGCCCAGCGGCAGCACCGGCGCCTCCGGTCCGGGCGGCGCCGGCGCGGGCGGGATCAGGCCGGGCGGGCCGAGCGTCAGGTCGAGAATGCCGATCGCGTTCGGCTTCGGAGTCAGCACCAGCGTGTACCAGCCAGGGGACAGCGCCCAACTGGTCGCGGCGGTGCCGTTCCCCGTCGCGTTCAGCACCGCCCCTTCCGGTGTGGTGACGCGGGCGGTCAGTGCCGGCCCCTCGGCATGCACCGCCACCGTGACGACGCCGGTCGCATGGAACAGCAGCGCGCCGGGGCCGCGCAGGTTGAAACGGGTACGCCAGGCCTGGCCCGGGCCGACGGACGGAACACCGGGCGAGGCGAGGACCTCGGCGGACCCCGACCGCTCGCCTGTCGTCGCATCGACGGAAAACCTGACCAGCATCGCGGCAGCCGGCAGTTCATCGCCGCCATTCGCCGGCTCCTGCACCGCTAGCCAATAACGCCCCGGCCGATCGGCTGAGACATTGCCCAGCGGACCAAGGGAGGCTGGTTGGCTGGCGGCCAACGGACGCAAGGTGAATGCCTGCCCGGGCGCCGCCCGCAGCGTGACGGAGCGCTGCGTGGCCGGCTTGCCCGGCAGGTCCAACAGCGCGGCCCGTGCACGGTCGGTCTTTGCCATCTCGGCGCTCAGTGTGTCCGCGCCCGGTGCCGCCGCACTGAGATGCGCCTCCGCCGGCTGGGGCAGGATCAGCAGCGCACGCGCGGCGTCCGGTGGGACATCGAACAGTTCGGAGCCGAACACGCCAACCTGCCGCGACACGCCGCCCGCCAGCAGATCGGCGGTGCGGCCGGTGCGCAGGTAGAATGGGTCGTCGGGGACGCCGTCGGCCCAGGGCAGTCTCGGCCCGCCATAGGCGGTGACCAGGTAGGTGCCGGGTGGCAGGTTGCCGGACAGGACGATGTCGGTCATCGGGTGCGCCGGCGTCTCGGCGATGGTGTCGGTGGTCTGCGGCACCGCCACCAGGTCACGCCCGTCGCGCCATACTGTCAGCGCGGCGAGGCTACGACCGGCAGCCTCGATGCGCGTCGGCACCGAATCATCCCCGACCACCAGCCAGAACGACTGGGATTGCAGGTCGCGCAGGGTCATGGCGACCGGCAGATAGCCCGGGGAAAGCAGGGCGGGACCGGCCGCGACGAACGGGGTCAACGAGAGGGTGGTGTCGCCGGTGGCGGCCGGATCGCCGAAGGCGCGGACCTTGTAGGTCCCGGTGTCGAGCAGGGCGTCGATGCGGCCATCCTGCTTGCCGGGCCAGCCCTGGCGTTCACCGGGACCGGTCAGCATGTCAACGAGTTGCAGCGCGGTGCCGGTGGGGCTCGCGGCGCGCAGGGCGAAGCGCCCGGGGGTCGTGACGTGCAGCAGGACGTCGGTTTCGCCGGCCGTTGGGAAGCGCTCGCGCTCCAGGGTCCCCGCACTGTCGGGGATGGCGGGCAGGCCGGTTGCCGGCTGCGCCGCGGCAAATTCCGGAGTGGCAGGCGCTTGCGCGGCCGGCATGCTGGCCGGCGGGTGGGTCGCTGTGGCGGGCGGCGTTGCGACGTTCGCTGTAGCGGGCGGCGTTGCGACGTTCGGCGCGGCGGGCGGGGTTGCGATATTCGGTGCGGCTGCCGCGCCCTGCGGCTTGATTGTCGCTGATCCCGGCGTAGCCGCCGCGACCGGAGACTGGGCTGGTGTCCCGGCCAACGCGGCGAGCCGGTCGGCATAAGCCGCGGCAAGGCACGCTTCCGGATTGCTCGCGCCTGCTTCCGCCTGGTGCGCTTTGGCAATGCAGATCGCTCGGTTATGCGCCCAACTCCGTTGGGCTCCTCGGATTGACTCGGCGTTTGCGCCATTGCGCTGCAACGCCGCCGCGTAGGCGGCTGCCACGTCGCTATCGAGCTGACGCAGCTTTGCCGAGGCGCAGATCGCCCGATCGACGGGGTCCTGCGCCTTCGCGCAGTCGAAGCTCTGGGCCATGGCGGATGACGGCAGCAGCCACCAGCCGAGGACGCAAGCCAAGGCGATGCGGCGCGCTGCGCGACGAACGGACCAGCAGCGGCGATCGGGAGCCGGACCCGTTGGACCTGCGATCATCAGGAGGCGACCTCCGGCCGGATCAGTCGGTTGGCATCGAAGTGGAGCAGCAGGCCGATTGACGGGTGCGGCCAGGAACAGGGTTTCGCCGCAGCATAGCGCGATCCGTGCTGCCCGAGCATAGGATCTGCATCACCCTGCTCGGTTGTCGCCATCCTGCTTGAACGGCAACCGCAGCGCGGGCCGGAGCCGCGTCAGGGTGACCCTGAACTGGAAGGACGGGTTGGGATATTCGCATGTCGCACACGTCACCATCGACGTCGCGCTCAACCTGGTCCGAGTCGAACCCGCTCGACGTTTAGTGACCGTCCGGGAACAATCGAGTCAGTTGCCAGCGGATCGCAACCTCCGCGTCATGGCCGGCGAAGGCCGGCCACCCACGACTTTGCTGTTTGGGACAAAGGAAAGACGTGGGTGACCGGCCTTCGCCGGCCATGACGCGGAGGTTGCAGCGCGATCACTTGGAGCACTGGTTCCCGGACGGTCCCTTAGCTGAATTGCCGCTCGCCGAGATACGCTGCCCTTACGCGCGGATCGCCAACGACGTCCCGTGCAGGTCCTTCGACGATTATGCGACCAAGTTCCAGCACCACCGCCCGATCGGAAATCGCCAGCGCACGCTTCGTATTCTGCTCCACGATCACCAAGGTAATGCCGGAGTCCCGGATCGCCAGCACGGTCTGAAACACGCTTTCCTGGTTGCGTGGCGACAGGCCCAGCGACGGCTCATCCAGCAACAGCAACCGCGGCTGCGCTTCCAGCACCATCGCCATCTCAAGGATCTGCTGCTCCCCACCGCTCAGGTTGCCGGCGAGCACGCCCAGCCGCGTCCGCAACATGGGGAATCGCTCCAGCACATGCTCTCGCGCCGCTGCGCGCGCCGCCTTGGGTAGGCTCCAGGCCCCCAGCGCCAAATTGTCGGCAACGGACAGGTGCGAGAAATTGCAACGTCCCTGTGGCACAAGCCCGATGCCGCGCTGCAAATGCTCGGCGGGACTGGCGCGCGCCAGATCAACGCCGGCGAACATGACACGGCCGGCGAACAGCCGGGTCAGGCCGTAGATGGTCCGCAGCAGGGTCGACTTCCCGGCGCCGTTCGGTCCGACCAGCGTCGTAATGCTGCCCTCGGCCACGCGCAGGGCGATGTCGTGCACGATCGGCTCGTCGGCATAGCCGGCGGAGACCCCAGTCAATTCCAGCAATGGTGCGGCGTCGCTCATGCCTCGGCGACACCGAGATACGCTTCGATCACGCGTGGATCGCGGCGGATCTCGGCGGCCGGCCCATCGGCGATCTTCTGTCCGGCATCCAGCACGATCACCTGGCCGCACAGCGACATGATGAAGTCCATGTTGTGCTCAACGATCAGGAAGCTGACGCCCTGCCGGTTCAGCGCGCGGATGATCGCTTCGATCTGCCGTATCATGGTCGGATTAACGCCAGCTACCGGCTCGTCCAGGATGACCAGGTGTGGCCGCGCCATCATCGCCGCGGCGATCGCCAGCAGCTTGCTCTGCCCGTAAGACAGCACCTGTGCCGGTGCATCGCGGTAGGCGGCCAGGTTGATTTGCCCCAACAGTTCTTCCGCACGAGTGCGCGCGGCGGCATCGGCCGCGCGACACATGGCGTTGCGGCGGAGCGACTGCCACCAGCCTATGCCGTCGTGTTCCTGCGCTGCGACACAGAGGTTTTCCATCAGGGACAGTTCGCCGTAGGCACGCACCGTCTGGAACGTTCGCGTCAGTCCGGCCAACGCCATGGCATGAGCGGACATGCCGGTCAGGTCGAGTCCGGCCAGTGACCAGCGCCCCTCGTCAGGCCGCAGGAAGCCGCTGATGCAGTCAATGCTGGTGCTCTTGCCGGAACCGTTCGGCCCGATCAGGCCGCTGATCGAACCAGCGGGAACGTCATAGGACAGATCGCGCACCGCCTGCACGCCGGCGTAGCTTTTCGTCAGCCCGGTGACGGTCAGCAGGCTCACCGCCGTGTCCTCCAGCGCACCAGGCTGCGCTGTCGCAGCAAGCCGGCGAAACCGCCCGGGAACAGCATCATGGCAGCGACCAGCACGAGCCCATACAGCATCAGGCGCAGATCGGGACTGAACCGCAGCAGGTCGGGCACGATCGAGAACACCACACTGGCGCCGATCACCCCCCAGAAGCTGCCGGCACCGCCGAGGATCACCATGATCAGCATCGTTTCGGTGTAGTAGAAATCGAACACCGAGGGATCGACGATGGACAGGTGGAACACGAACAGCGCACCCATTACGCCGCTCGCCGCCGCCGATGCGCCGATCGCCAGCAGCTTGTAGCGCAATGGGTCGATCCCCTGGCTTTGCGCCAGCGGCTCGTTCAGCTTGATTGCCTGCAAGGCTCGCCCCAACCGCGATGACAGCAGCACATGGAATCCGGCCAGCAGGATCAGCGCCGCGGTGACGGTCAGGCGGTACATCTGCGCCGGTGCGTCGAAGCCTGGCAGGCTCAGGCCGGGAATGCCCATGGACCCGCGGGTCAGCGACACCCAGTCGCGCGCCACGATGCCACACAGCAGCGCGAAACTGAGCGACACGATCGCGAAGGCATGGCGTGACAGGCGCAGCGAAGAATAGCCGATCAACAAGCCCGCCAACGTCGCGATCACGGCGGCGGCCGGCAGCGCCAGCCAGAACGAACAGCCCAGACGCGTCACCAGCAGCGCCGCGCCATAGCCGCCGAGGCCGAAGAAGGCGACCTGCGCGAACGACAGCAGACCGCCATAGCCATAGATCAGGTTCAGACCGGTGCTCAGGACCGCGAACGTCGCGATGGCGATCCCGGTGTCGAGCCAGTACTCGTTGCTGGTCAGCCAGGGCACGCACAGCAGCACCAGCCAGACCACCACGATTCCGGCACCGCCAAGGGGGACACGTAATGACCGAGGCTGCGTCAAACCCGGACACCTCGTCCGAACAGGCCTTCCGGCTTGAACAGCAGCACCAGGATCATGGCGATGAAGCCGGCGGAATCCGCCAGGGTCAGGGGGAAGAAGCCGCCGATCAGGCTTTCCAGGACGCCCAGCATGACCGCGGCGATCGCGGCCCCCATGATGTTGCCCAGTCCGCCGATGATGACGATGGCGAACGCCTTGAAGACGAACGCCGCCCCCATGGTGGGCTGCACCGAATAGACCGGTGCCAGGGTCGCTCCCGCCAGGCCGGACAGGCCGATGCCGATGATGACCGCCAGCCGCGCCACCCTGCGATGATCGATTCCCACCATCGCCGCGGCATCCCTGCTCTGCGACAGGCCACGCATCGCCTTGCCGACCAGCGTGTGGCTCAGCAGCACATACAGCGCCAGGAACGCCGCCGTCGCGATGCCCAGCGTGAACAGCCGCAGCAGCGGAAGCTGCAGGTCGCCGAGCGTGACGGCGGTGTACGACCAGGGCGTCGGCACCATGCGTGGCGTCACCGTCCACAGGAAGATGCCGCCGTTCTGCAACACCATCGAGATGCCCAATGTCAGCAGGATGCTGCGTTCGAAATCGGCGGGACGCAGCGATGCCAGGAACAGGTGGTAGAACAGCAGCCCAACCGCGCAGGCCACCAGCGTGACCGCCAGGATTGTCGTCCAATAGCCAAAATGCAGGTCGGTTACGGCAAAGAAGCTCAGCATGGCACCCAGCATGTAGAACTCACCATGCGCGAAGTTCACAATGCCGAGCAAGCCGAAGATCAGCGACAGGCCCATGGCGATCAGCGCGTAGATCACGCCGATCACCAGGCCGTTCAACAGCAACTGCAGAAGATAAATGGCATCCATCGCAACCGGCGCCGTGGCCTAGGTCTTGCTGAGCCCGACCACCTGCACCTTGCCATCCTTGATCATGACGATGACGGCGTTGTTGTGCGCCAGGTTATGGTCGTCGAATGCGATCTCCGCCCCAAGGACGGATTGCAGCCTGGTCTTCGTCAGCGCGTCGCGGATCGCCGCCGGCTCGGCTGTGCCAGACCGCTTGATGGCGTCCAGCAGCACGCGTGTCGTCTCGTACGCCTCGTAGCTCAGCAGGTTCGGTGGGGCGTCGTGCATCTTCTGGAAGGCGGCGACGAAGGCGTGGTTGGCGGGCAGGTCGATCTCCGCCGTGTAGGGCTGCACCGCCGTGCCGCCGTTCAGCCGGCCGCTGGTCAGGATCTCCGGCGGAATCTGGTCGGTCAGCAGCCGGCCGGTCAGAGGAATCGTCAGGCCCATGCCGAAATACTGCCGGATCAGGTTCTGGAAATCGGCGCCGACCGAATACAGCGCGAGCGACTTCGGGTCGGCCCGCCGCACCTTGGTCAGCACCGTGGTGAAGTCAGCCGTGCCCTGCTGGTAGTAGTCCACCGACGCCAGCTTCAGGCCGCGCTTGCCCAAGGCCTGTTCGAACGCCTGCACGCCGGCGCGGCCGTAATCGGTGTCCTCGCCCAGGAAGCCGATGCCGTCGGCCTTGCCGTTCTGTTGCAGCCAGCCGACCAGGGCCTCCATCAGCGACGCATCGCTTGGGTTGACCTTGAAGGTCCAGATGTTGCCGCCGGCCCCGGAGGCATCCGCGATCGCCGTCGCCGAGCCGTTGGCCACCACCAGCGGCACGCCGGCCCGCTGCACCACCGGCATGATGGCCAGGATGACCGAGCTGCACACGCCATCGAGCAAGGCAACCTCGGTCTTGTCGCTTAACATGCGGGTGACGCTGCTGACCCCGACGGCCGGATTGCACTGGTTGTCCTGGTAATCCACGACGATCTGGCGGCCGAGCACCCCGCCGGCGGCGTTCGCCTCCGCCACTGCCAGTTCGGTGCCCCAGCGGGAATGCTGGCCGAAAAACGCCAGATTGCCGGTCAGCGGCAGCGTGGAGCCGATATGGATCGGTGCCGGCTGTGCCGCCGCGGCGGTGGCAAGCAAGCAAGCGGCCAATGCGGCGATCAGCAAACGCTTCATGACGACGTCTCCTTATTGTTCGCGCCGGCAGGGTTTTCCGCTACGCTGCCATAATCACGCAATGCGGCTTCTGGCGAAACAAAGCCATAGGCCACGTCACGCGCCATCGCCTCCGGTGCGCGTTGTTCCGGCGGACCGAACCCGCCACCGCCGGGCAGCTTCATCACGAGCCGCTCGCCGGGCGGAATCATGTGCCGGAACTTGTCTTCGAAACGCCGGCCCGAGGCCAGGCCGATCCAGCCGCAGGCACCCGGCTGGCCGCCTTCGCGGCCGCGCGCCGGGTGCAGGATGCGGTCGCAGGTGCCGGGCGACATCGCGAACGATGCATCCTCCAGGCAGCCGATTTCGAGGGTCTGACCCAGGCCGCCACGGAACTCTCCCGCCCCGCCTGAATCCGGGCGCAGCTCCTTGGTCCAGAACACCACGGGCGCCAGCGTTTCCAGGATCTCGATCGGAATCCCGCGCACCCGGCTTGGGAAGGCGGTGGCGGACAGCCCGTCCTGGCGCGGCCGTGCGCCGGTGCCGCCGGCAACGATGCCCATCACGGTGAAGCGGGTTCCCGGTGTCGCGTCGTCGGCGTCGGCGCCGATGCCGGGGCCGCCAAACAGCGGCACGCTCCACAGCGACGCCGCGCCCTCGGCCGGCGCACCGCCCGCGACCACCTGGTGCAGGCAGCCGAACAGCAGGTCCGGCAGCATCTGGCCAACCACCTGGCGTGCCGACACCGCGTGCGGCCGCGGCGCATTCAGGATACAGCCCTCCGGTGCGTGAACGGTGATGGGCGCCAGCGAGCCGGCATTGTTCAGGATGCCCGCGCCGACCATGCAACGAATGCCGAACGCGGTATACGCCGTGGTATAGGCCAGCGGCACATTGATGCCGCGCGCAGAGCAAGGCGAGGTGCCGCTGTAATCGACGTGGATGCCGTCGTGCCGCACACGCATACTGGCGTGCAGCGTGATCGGACGCTCGAACCCGTCCACCACCATGCTGTGGCGATAGTCCCCGGGCGGCAGCCGGGCGATCTCCGCCAGCATCGCCGCGTGTGAGTTGGCCAGGATGATCGCGGCAAGCTCCGCCAGGTCGTCCAGCGCGAACTCGTCCATCATCTCGACCAGGCGGCGACAGCCCATTTCGTTGCAGGCGGCCAGCGAGTGCAGGTCGCCGCGCACCTGTAGCGGCTCGCGGACATTCGCCTCCAGGATATCGAACACCGCCTGGTTGAGCACACCAGCGCGCGCCAGGGGCATGATGGGGATGCAGATGCCTTCCTCGAACACCTGGCGGCCGTCAGCTCCGAAGCCGATGCCGCCGACGTCCACCACATGCGCGGTGCAGGCGAACAGCGCCACCAGGCGGCCGTGGCGAAACGCCGGGCTGACCACCGTGAAGTCGAACAGATGACCGGTGGCGAGCCAGGGATCGTTGGTCAGGAACACGTCGCCCGGCTGCATTGTTTCGACGGGATGGCGGAGCAGGAAGTGGCCGACCGACATCGCCATCGAATTGACGTGGCCCGGAGTTCCGGTGACGGCCTGGGCAATCATTTTTCCGTCCGTGTCGAACACGCCGGCGGACAGATCGCCGGCCTCCCGCACCGCGGTGCTGAACGCGATGCGGATCAGCGTCTGCGCTTGCTCTTCAACGATCGCCACCAGGCGGTTCCACATGACCTGGACGTCGATCGGGGACAGCGTGGTCGCGGTCGTCATGCCGGCGCTTCCTTCGCGATGGCAGCGTCGGCGGTTCGACGCAGCAGCACGATGTTGCCGGCCGGATCGATCTGCGCGTCGAAGCGGCCGGGAACCAGCGTGGATGTCTGCGGCTCCGCGATCACCGCAGGGCCGCGCAGGGCTGTTCCGGGCGGCAGGTCTGGGCGCCAATAGACCGGCGTTTCGGCCAGCCGGCCAACCGACGCATCGAACACCGGACGGCATTCGATCGGCTCCGGCGCGGGACGCGGTGGCGCCGGTGGCCAGGACCGCGGCGGCGGTCCTGCGACCTCGATCCGCAGGGCGATCGTTAGAATCTCCAATTCGACGCCGGCGACCGAGCGGCCGTATTGCGCCGCGTAGGCCGCGTGGAATGCCTGCTGGAGCATGGCGGCATCGGCCGCTTCCAACGCGCGCACCGGCACGGGCAGCGAGGTCTCGTGTCCCTGGCCGATGAAGCGCATTTCTATGACGCGCGTTTCGGACAGCGCCTGGCCGGGCGCGCCGCGCGCGACGATCTCCTGCGCCTGGGCCTGCATCTCCTGGAACAGCCGATTGAGAACGTGAGGATCGAACGCGGCCAGCCGCATGTGCCGGCTGCGCGCCACGTCGTAGGCGAAGGGCGCGCGCAGGAAGCCGACCGCCGAGGCAACCCCTGCCGCCGCGGGCACGATGATTCGGGCGATGCCGAGCTTCTCCGCCAACCGCGCGGCATGCAACGGTGCCGCGCCGCCGAACGCGATCAGCGTGCGGGTGGCAAGCGCCTTGCCACGCTCGATCGCGTGCACGCGGGCGGCATTGGCCATCGTTTCGTCCACGATCTCGCTGATGCCGTGCGCCGCCGGCGTCTCATCCAGGTGCAGGGGCGCGGCGATGCGCGAGGCGATCGCCTGCCGCGCGGCATCGCGCACCAGATGCAGGCGTCCGCCGGCAAAGCGCGTGGCATCGATGCGTCCGAGCATTAGGTCGGCATCGGTGACGGTCGGTTCGGTGCCGCCCTGGCCGTAGCAGGCCGGACCCGGCGCGGCGCCCGCGCTATGCGGCCCAACCTGGAGCCGCTGCATCCGGTCGATGCCGGCGATCGATCCGCCGCCGGCGCCGATCTCCACCATCTCGATCACCGGCACGCGCACCGGCAGCCCGCTGCCTTTGAGAAAACGATAGGCCCGATCGACCTCGAAGTTGCGCGAGGCCGGTGGGCGGAAATCGTCGATCAGGCAGATCTTCGCGGTGGTGCCGCCCATGTCGAACGACAGTACTTGCGGCAGGCCGCACTCCGCCGCGATCTGTCCCGCGATGATGGCGCCGCCCGCCGGTCCTGATTCGACCAGGCGGATGGGAAACTGGATGGCTGTCTCCAGCGTGGCGAGGCCGCCACCGGACAGCATCAGCAGCAAGGGGCAGTCGAAGCCTGCATCCGCCAGCATGGCGGCCAGGTGATGCAGGTAGCTGGCCATCAATGGCTGGACATAGGCATTGCAGACCGTGGTGGAGACACGGTCGTATTCACGGATCTCCGGGCACACATCCGAGGAGAGGCTGACGGCAACATCCGGCAACGCGGCCGCGAGGATCTCGCGCACCGCTTGCTCGTGCGCCGGATTGGCGTAGCTGTGGATGAAGCACACGGCGACGCTTTCGATCCGGCGCGCGCGCAACTGCGGCACCAGGTGCTCGACCGCCTGCGTATCGAGCATGCGCAGGACCTGGCCGTTCACGTCGCAGCGCTCCGGCACGGAGAAGCGCAGGTCGCGTGGCACCAGCGGCGGCGATTTTTCGATGAAGATGTCGTATTCCGCGAACCGGTCCTCGTAGCCCAGCTCCAGCGTATCGCGATGGCCTTCGGTCGCGATCACCGCCGTGCGTGCGCCCTTGCGCTCGATCAGCGCGTTCGTGGCGAGCGTGGTGCCGTGAATGATCAGGCCGACGGCGTCCGGCCGGATTGCGGCGTCATCGAGCGCTGCGCGAATGCCCGACATGACGCCTTCGGCCGGCGCCTGCGGCGTGGTCAGCACCTTCGCGGTGACGATGCGATCGCCGAGATCGAGCGCGATATCGGTGAAGGTGCCGCCGATATCGACCCCCAGGCGAGCACGCGGTTGCGCGGTCGCGGTCATCGCGCTTTGGTGCAGGGCAACATGCCGGGGGTTCCTCGGGTTGGCGCGATGCAACGTCGCGCGATGGAGTGACCCGAGTGTCCGGTCAGCGTCAACCCCTCGATCCGCATTGCTCGTGTTCCTGCGGACCGGCGGTCATTCGGCGGACGCTTGCGCAACATTCAGTACGTTGCGGGCTGAGCAGTCGCGACCTCTCGCGAGCGCACCACGACATCGACCGCCCAGGCGAGATCGGCGAGATAGGCATCAACGGCAGGTTCGTGCGTCAGGTTCAACATCAGATGAATGCCGGGTGGATCGACCAGCCGGCCAACGAACCAGCCCCGCTCCGTCATGCGTTCCGCAACGGCGAAGATGTCCAGCTTGCGCGAACCGTAGCTGAGAATGCTCAACTGCGGGCGGCCCCAGACTTCCAGACCGAGTTGCCGAACGCCATCCTCCAGCCGCGCGCGCACCGCCAGAATGCGGCTGGTGCGGTCGCTATAGCCCTGGTGACCCAGATAGTTCATCACCGCCCAGGCAGCCGCGATCGCGCCGCCGGCCCGCGTGCCGACCAGGGTTTGCGTCGCATAGAGGCCGCGCGGCCAGTCGGCGAATTCGTATTTCTGGTAGTTGAACGCGGCCTCGTCACAGTACAGCACGGTTGACGCACCTTTCGCCGTGTAGCCGTATTTGTGCAGGTCGGCGCTGATCGAGGTGACGCCGGGAACGGCGAAGTCGAAATCGGGAATGGCGACGCCGAGCGATTTGGCGAACGGCGCGATGAACCCGCCGACGCAGGCATCGACATGCAGCCACAGGCCGCGCCGGGCGGCGACTTCCCCCAGTTGCGGAATCGGGTCGACCACGCCGTGCGGATAAGCGGGAGCAGATCCGACCAGCATCATGGTGTCCGGCCCGCACGCCGCCGCCATGGCGCCGACATCGGCGCGGAAGTCGGCATCGATCGGAATTCGGATGACCTCCAGCCCCATGAAGTGTGCCGCCTTGTTGAAGGCGGGATGCGCGGTCTGCGGCGCAACAATGGTGGGGCGCGCGATGTGCGGACGCTCGGCCCGGGCGCGATCGCGCGCGGCCTTCACCGCCAGGAAGATGCTCTCGGTGCCGCCGGTGGTCATCGCGCCGCGCGCGTCCGGACCGCCATGCAGCAGCCCGAGTGTCATCGCGACGACGTCCGCTTCGAAGCGCGCCAGGCTGGGAAACGCCTTCGGGCCAAGTCCGTTTTCGGAAAAGAATTTCAGATACGCCTGCTTGGCGACCGCCAGAACGTCCTCGCCCGCATAATGGATATAGACGCCGATGCGGCCGTTCCGCCAATCGACGTCGCGGGCGCGTGCGGCCTCCATCTGCGCTTCCAACACCTCGGGGCTGATGCCCTTGCGCGGCAATTCCGGCATGGCTCGGTTCTCCTCAGGCTGCCAGTTCGCGTATGGCGACTGCTGTGATCGCGGAGCGCAGGATGTCGACGATCGCCTGGATTTCGGCGGGCTCGACGATGTAGGGCGGCGCCAACGCGATCGTGTCGCCATCAACGCCATCGACGCACCCGCCGCCCGCGATCACCAGCAACCCTTGCGCCATCGCCTCATCCGCCACCTGCTCTGACACGTGGCGCTGCCGGTCGAACGGCGCCTTGGTGGCCTTGTCGCGCACCAGCTCGATGCCACGCAGCAGGCCCTTGCCACGCACATCGCCGACGATCGGCAGGTCGCGCAGCGCTTCGAGTTGCGCCGCGAGCATCTCGCCCATCCGGGCCGCGCGCGCGACGAGGTCCAGCCGATCGATTTCATCCAGCACGGCGCTGCCGATCGCCGCGGTCAGCGTATGCCCGGCGAAGGTTTCGCCATGCCGGAACGACGTGCCGCTGGTTTCAAATGCGGCATACACGCGCTCATGCACCAGCGTCGCACCGATCGGCACGTAGCCGCCGCCGATGCCTTTCGCCATGGTGATGAGATCGGGCACCACGCCCCAATGGTCGATCCCCAGGTTGCGGCCGGTGCGGCCGGGGCCGGTGACCACCTCATCGACGATCAGCAGCACGTCATGCCGGTCGCAGATTTCGCGAACGCGGGCAAAATACCCGTCCGGCGCGGCCAATGCGCCAAGTGGACCGCCGGAGACCGGCTCGACAATGAACGCCGAGACATACTGCGCGCCGATGCGGCGGATCATCCGATCCAGTTCCTCCGCACAGTCGATGGCGCAGGAGTCCGGCGTCTTGCCGAACGGACAGCGATAGCAATACGGCGGTTCGATATGCGGGAAGTTCAGCAGGTAAGGTTCGTATGGCTCGCGCCGCCTGGTCTGCCCGGTCATCGACAAGGCGCCGAGCGAACTGCCGTGATAGCTGTTCCAGCGCGAAATGACCTTGGTCTTCTCCGGCTTGCCGGCCAGCAGATGATAGTGGCGCGCCAGCTTCAGTGCCGTCTCGTTCGCCGCCGACCCCGAGGTGGACATCCAGACCTTGGAGAAGCCCGCCGGCGCCAGGGCCAATAGCTGGGCGGAGAACCGCTGCTCCGCCTCGCTGGTGAAGTTCCCGGTATGGGCGAACGCGATACGGCGCATCTGCGTCGCGATCGCCTGTTCCACCGCCGGAGAACCGTGGCCGATATTCACAACGAACACGCCGCCCGCGCCGTCGATGTAGCGCCGGCCGGTGGAATCGAAGACGTAGATGCCCTCGCCGCGATCGACCATGGGATAGTCGCGGTCGATCTCACGATGGAACACGCGGTCGGCGTTGACGGTCGCCGTCATGGCGTCATCCTTTCCAGCGGGTGAGATAGCGCTCGATGCGGGTCATCACCCCGGATAGCAGATCGGCCAGGATCACCAGCACCAGCAGCACGGCGAACACGCCATTGGCGTTGAAGGTGTTCGAATAGTAGCTGATCAGGCTGCCCAAACCCTTGCCGCCGGCGATCAGTTCCGCGGTGACGACGCCGAGCAATGTGTAAACCAGGCCCAGGCGCAGGCCGGCGAAGATCGCCGGCGCCGCGGTCGGCACGACGATGTGCAGGAAGATGTGGCGCTGTGTCACGCCGAGGCTGCGCGCGAGCAATATGTGGTCGGGATCGACGGATTGGGCGCCGGCCATCGTGTTGTAGAGCAGAATGAAATACATCAGGGAAATGCCGGAGACGATCTTGGAGAGGGCGCCGAGACCGAACCAGATGATGAACAGCGGCACCAGCGCGACGCGCGGCAAGGCGTTCAGCGCGTTGAGATAGGGATCCACCACCGCCTTCAGCAGCGGCCACGCGTGCAGCACCAGCGCGGTCAGCAACGCCAGGACGCCGCCCAGCACGAAGGCCGCCAATGTGGCCGACAGCGTGTCGGCGATGGCGTGCAGGATGCTGCCGCCGAGCAATTCCTGCACCATCAACGGCAGGAACTCCGAAGGCTGGCCGATGAAGGCCGCGGGGATCAGGTCCAGCCTTGCCATCGCTTCCCATGTGCCCGCGGTCACACACAACAGCAGCACGCGTCCGGCGAGGACCACGGAACGATGGCGGCGCGCTGCCTCGCGTTCCGCGTCGGTATCGGTGTCGGACAGGTCCGGCGCATCCTCTGGCGCATCCAGCAGTGGCGTCATGCTGCCGGTTCCACCGCGCGCTCCAATTCGCGCCAGAGCTGGGCGCACAGTTCGTGAAATTCGCGCATCGCCTGCATCTTGCTGGCGGACCGCGGTCGCGGCAGCGCGATCGGCACGTCGGCGATGATCCGGCCGGGGCGCGCCGACATGACGATGACGCGATCGGACAGCGCCACCGCCTCGGCAAGATCGTGGCTGACCAGGACGACGGTGCTGTGCACGCGCTCCCACAGCTTCAGAAGCTGGTCCTGCAACAGCAGCTTGGTCTGCGCGTCGAGTGCGCCGAACGGCTCATCCAGGAAGATATGCGCGCTTTCGAGCGAGAAGGTGCGCGCCAGGGCGACGCGCTGGCGCATGCCCTGCGAGAGTTGGCGCGGGTAGGCATGCTCAAAGCCCGCCAACCCGACATCGGCCAGCAGTGAACGGATCAGGACGTCGCGCCGCTGCGCGTCCGGCTGCCGCGTGGCGACGGCGAAGTCGATGTTGCCGTACGCGGTGCGCCACGGCAGCAGCGCATCGCGGGCGAACATGCGGGCGGTGTCGCGCCTTCCGGCAGCCGGCGGTTGATCGGCGACGAGCAGTGTGCCGCGTTGCAGCGGCAGCAGGCCGCTCATGAGGTCGAGCACGGTGGTCTTGCCGCAGCCGCTCGGACCGACCAGCGACACGAACTCGCCCTTGCCGATCGCCAGCGACAGGCCATCCAGCACGTGCAGCGTGTGGGCATGCCGCCGGAACGCATGCACGACGCCGTCCAGCACGATGTCGCCGCCATGCCCGGGGCTTGCGGTCATAAGCTGCGGCCTATGGCTTCGGGGCGCCCGCGTAGATCACGTCGGCGGCTGAAACCGCATGCGGGATCAGCTTGTTGTCGAGCAAGTACTGGTTCCATGCGTCGATCGCGCCACGATCGACGCTGGTTCCGAAATAGTGGTTGTAATTGTCGATCATCAGCGCAACCGTCTGGGCGCGCTTGTCTTCCGGAATGATCGATGTGTTGACGTATTTGCCGATCAGGTCAGTCAGCTTCGGGCGGTTGGCCGGATCCTTGATCCAGGCGATCGCATCGACATGCGCCTTGATGAACGCGTTGACGACGTCCGGATGCGCACGGATGTACGACGCCTTGCAGGACCAGTCCTCGAACGCGCCGCCGAGTTTTTGCAGCAGCTCCGGGCCCTGGCCGGCGCTGAGGTTGATGATCGATCTGCCGCTGCCCAGCGCCTGGATGATTTCCGGGAACGGCGTAAAGGCCAACTGCGCATCGATCCGGTCGGCCTGCCAGGCAGCGAGCGCGGTGTTCGACGAGCCATCCGCGACGTAGGTGACGTCGTCCGGCGTCATGCCGGCGCCCTTGAGCAAGGCATTCATCATCAGATGCGTCGATGCACCCAACGCATTGACGCCGATCCGCAGCCCCTTCAGGTCCTGCATGATGACGGGATAGCCGGCGGCTTCGTGCGGTAGCTTGAGTTTGCTGCTGGCGACAAGGTCGAAGAAATTACGAATTTCGTTGCCGACGACGATGCGCAGGTCGGAGCCGTGCACCTGGTTCTCGATGATCTGGTCGGTCGGCGGCTCGATGAAGTCGAGGCTGCCGCCGAGCAAGGCGGCAACGCCGGCCGGACCGGAGGCAACCACGGTTTGCTCCGGGTCGAGGTGGTATTTCGCGTAGAAGCCCATGTCCTTGGCGACGAACACCGGCAGGGACGTATAGGCGCCGTTATAGACCATGACACGGATCTTGGTGCCCGCCGGGGGGATGTCGCTGGTCACCGGCAGGTCGTCGGCGCGTGCGGCGGTGCCGAATGCGCCTGCCGTGACCGCCAGCACCAGCGTGAGGGCGATCGTCCGAAGCATCTTCCACGTCCCGCCGAAACCCCGCTTCCCCATTTTATTCTCCTGTGCCCCGCCGATGTTTTCTTAGCGTCAGCCAGACGCGCGCCGCGCCCGGCGCAGCTGTTCTGTCGCGGCCGGATCGGCCGTGCCGTCCGCCGCGAGCTTCACGGCATAGATCGCTAGTGCCGCGGCATCGCTGACCACGCCGTCGCGCACGTCGCGGGCAACCAGGTCCGGGTCGCGATCCAGCGGATCGCCGAAACCGCCGCCGCCGGGCGATTGCATGACAAGGCGCGACGCGCCCAGGCGCAGCAGTGCGTATTGCGGCGGCATCAACACGGACCCGTCGCGGCGGTGCACCGCAAGGGTGCCGCCGGCGCCGTCACCCCCATGCTCCACGCCCTTGCCGGTGGCGCGGCCGACGCCCTCGCCACGAAACGAATAGACCGCCTCGGTGTCGATCTCGGCTTCGTACTCCACGCCGGTGCCGCCGCGCCACGTGCCCGGCCCCGCCGCGTCGCAGCGAAATTCCTGCCGATGCACGCGCACCGGATAGAGTTGCTCGTAGGTTTCAGCGTTCGGAATGACCAGGCCGCCGAGCGTGATCATCGGCCCCATCTGGTTGAATCCGTCGCGCCCGGCGACCGCGCCCGCGCCGGAGCCGCCGCCCCAGTGATACAGCACCCATGTCGCGCCCGATGACCGGATCCCCGATGACACGGGAAAGGCGTTCTTGCCCCAACCGGCGATGTTGCGTGCCGGATCGGCCTGGCCGAGCGCCCACCAGCAGATATGCATGATCTCGTGCGCCGGGAACACCGTGCACATGGTCAGCGGCGCCGGCGGCCGCGCGTTCACCAGGCTGCCCTCCGGGGCGATGATGCGGATCGCCCGAAATGTGCCCTCATTGCGCGGAATGCCGGTCTCGAAGAACGCGGCGAAGGCGGCGTAGACCGCCGAATGCGTGTTGGCGAGCGAGGAATTCTTGAAGCCGCGAATCTGCGGATCGGTGCCGGTGAAATCCACGGTGGCGCCATCGGCGTCCAGCGTCACGGCGACCCGGATGCGAATGTCGACCGGTGCGAAGCAGTCAGTGTCGTAGCTTTCCTCGGCGCGATACGTCCCATGCGGCAACGCCGCCAGCGCAATCCGCAACCGCTGCTCGGCGTGATCCAGGATCGCGGTGAAACACCGCACGGCGGCATCGCTGCCCAGGTCCTCGATTTGCTCTGCCACGAGATCGGCGACCTGTTCGGCGCCAATCTGTGTCGAGCCGAGCATCGCCCGCAGGTCGCCGTCGAGCAAATCCGGGCAGCGCGTGTTCAGCAGCAGAAGCTGCCAAAGATCGTCGCGCGTCACGCCATGCTCGATCAGCTTCAGCACCGGCAGGCGGATGCCTTCGTGGAAGATCTCGGTCGCCTCGGGGTTGTAGGTGCCGGCCGCGCCGCCGCCGATATCCGACTGGTGCGCCCGATTGCAGGCGAAGGCGGTCAGTTCGCCGCCGGCGAAGACCGGCCTGGCAATCACCCAGTCCGGCAGATGGTTGCCGCCGGCGACATACGGGTCGTTGAGCAAGAACACGTCGCCGTCGGCGATGTTGCCGGCGAAGTTCTTCAGCACCGCACGGATGGCGAAGCCGCCACCTCCGGTATGGATCGGAATACCGTCGGCCTGCGAAACCAGGGTGCCGTTGCGGTCGGTGATGAAGCAACTGAAGTCGTGTGACTGGTTGAAGATCGGGCTGCGCGAGGTGCGCACCATCACCCAGCCCATCTGCCGCGCGATATGGTCCAGGCGGTTTTGCACCAGGGCGAGGGTGACCGGATCGACGCCATGCGAAGCCGTTGCGCCGGGCATTGCCGTCAATCCTCCCGCGCCAGATCGATAACGAAGTTGCCGGCATCATCCACCATGCAGCGGTCGTCTGCGCCAACCAGGACGGTGGTGGTTTGCTCTTCGATGATGGCGGGACCGGCGAAACCGTGACCGGGTGCCAGCGTGTCGCCGCGGTAGACCGGCACATCCGCCCAGCCGCGTCGCGCGTCCACCCAGACGCGGCGATGTTCCGCGGGCACCGCCGGCCGATCGGCGCATTGGGGCGCGGCGGCGGCCAGGGGCGGCAAGTGGCCGATGCCGGCAATCCGCAGCTTGGTCATTTCGATCAGACCGCCTGGTTGGATATGGCCGAACAGGCGTTGATGCTCGGCCTCGAAGTCGTGCCGCACGGTGGCGGGATCGATCGGCCCCGCCGCCAGGCCGACGGTGACGTCCCATTGCTGGCCGACATAGCGCAGATCGATCGAACGCCGCAGCGCCACGCCATCCGAAGCAAAACCCTCGCGCGCCAGCGTCTCCATGGCGGTGGTTTCCAGCCGCCGGAAGTCTCGGGCGATCGCCGCCTGATCCGGGCGATCGAGCTCGCCGAAATGCACGCGCAGGACGTCGTGGCGCACGTCGGAGTTCAGCATGCCGAGCGCGCAGAACGCTCCGGCGAGGCGCGGCACGTAGACCCGCCGGCAGCCCAGCGCGCGGGCCACGCTGGCGCCATGCAGCGCACCGGCGCCGCCGCCGGCCACCAGCGTGAAGCGGCGCGGATCGTGGCCACGCTCGATGCTGATGCGCTGCACCGCGTGCAGCAGCTTTTGCTCGAGCAATCGGACGATGCCGATCGCAGCGGCTTCGGTGCTGAGGCCAAGCGGCTTGCCCACGACGGCCTGCACGGCCCGGTGCGCCAGGCTGGCGTCGATGGCGATGGCACCGGCGGCATAGGTTGCCGGCGCCAGGCGCCCGAGCACGACCTGCGCGTCGGTCACGGTCGGCGCCGTCCCACCCAGGCCGTAGCAGGCCGGGCCAGGTCTTGCGCCCGCGCCTTGCGGCCCGACGAACAACAGGCCGGCACCGTCAACGCCGGCGATCGTTCCGCCACCGGCGCCGATCGTCTGGATATCGATCGACGGCGATACGACATCGTAGCCATCGACTTCAAGCCGATCGGTCTGCGCGATGGCGCCGTGACTCATCAGCATCACGTCGCAGCTTGTGCCGCCGATCTCCATCGAGATCAGATGGTCGGAGCCGAGAGCGCGGCTGTAATAGCGCATGGCGCCAACGCCCGCCGCGGGGCCCGACAGCAACAGCGCCACGGGCCGGCTGGCGATTTCATCCACCGACACCGCGCCGCTGTTGTTCTGGATCAACAGCAATCGGTTGGGCAAGCCCAGCGCGCCCAGTTGCTGGTCAAGGTCGCGCAAATACGCCAGCGAACGCGGCCCGACATAGGCGTTGAGCACGGTGGTCGAACTGCGCTCGTACTCCCCCATGGTGGGTGAGACCTCACTGGAGACAGAGACGTGCAGGTCGGGTGCGTCGCGGCGCAGCAGCGCGGCGGCGCGGCGTTCATGCGCGTCGTTGAGGAAGCTGTTGAACAGGCAGACGGCGACCGACTGCACGCTGTCGCGCGCGAAGGTCGCGGCGGCCGTGGTGACGTCGTCGTCGGACAGCGCCGTCTCTTCGCGGCCGCGCGGATCGATGCGGCCGCGCACAGGGACTCGCAGGTAACGCGGGACAAGGACCGGCTGGTAGGGCGTGCGATGGTCCCACGGGTCCGGGCGCAGGCCGCGGCGAATTTCCAGGCTGTCGCGAAATCCGCTGGTGACCAGGCAGCCGACGCGAGCGCCCTTGCGCTCGAGCAAGGTGTTGGTCGCGATCGTGGAGCCGTGCACGAACTGGCTGCAGCGCGCCAGCAGCTCGGGCGCGGTCATTCTGTTGGCGGACGCGGCGGCATCCACCGCACGCATGACGCCGGCAGCGGGATCCGACGGGACCGATGCGACCTTGAACACCGTCACAGCGCCGGCGGAGGTCGCCAGGACAAGATCGGTGAACGTGCCGCCGATATCGACGCCGATGCGAAACTGCGTGCCGGCTTCGGTCATCGCGTGTCGCTGACCTGCCTGGGGGCACCTTCGCCCGCCAATGCTGCGGTGATCGTCCCGGCTGCCGCGCGCACCTGGCGGCCGAGCGTGTGCAGCCTGGCTTGCGTCGCACGGTAACGCGGCACCGCGATGCAAAGCGCACCGGCGGCATGGCCGGCGCGATCCACGAACGTCGCCGCGACACCCGCGACGTCGATGCGCCACCCGCCGAAGTTCATTGCATAGCCACGGGCGCGGGTCCGTGCGAGTTCGTGGTGCAGCGCCTCATGCGACACGATGCTATCGGCGCTTATGGCCTCGAGCTTCGCGGGCAGGATGGCGGCGAGATCAAAATCCGGCAGTGCCGCAAGCAACGCGAGGCCGGTGGATGTGCAGTGCGCCGGCAGCCGGGAGCCGACGTCGGTGTGCACACGCACCGCCTGTCCGGCATCGATGCGATGTAGGTAGATCGTTTCGCAGGCCGACAGCACGCCGAGGATGGTACTCTCATTGGTCTCGCGCGTGAGGTCCTGCATGATCGGTGCGGCGATGGCGACGATGCTGAGTTCCGGCACGGCGCGGCCCAGTTCCCAGGCGCGCAGCCCGAGACGGTATCGGCCGCCGGCACGGTGTTCGGCATAGCCATGCGCGACGAGGGTCGCCAGGAGGCGATGCGCGCCGGGCCTGGACATGTCGAGCGAGCCCGCGATCGAGGCGAGGGGCACGTCGCTCCCCGCCGCTGCGAGCAGTTCCAGCGCGGCGAGAGCATGGGCGACGCCGGAGAGAGGGCGTTCCGCAATGGTGAACGGCTTTTTCTGCACGTGTGGTGTTATATTCGATTGGCGCAACCCGTCAATTGCCCACGAGGCAGGGCCGTCGAGCGACCCGTCGCGTGGCGTGGGGCCGGGGATGCCGCTCGGCGAGCCAGTGCCGTCGGCACGGACGAGACTCGTGAACCGGCCCCTAGACCGAAAACCCGCCTGAATTCCAGCCGCTCCGCTGGCGGATTTCTGCGTACGCAAACTGTGCCAGGCGCGTATTCGAAAAACAGTCTATTACGGTATGCCTGAAGCTATGATCTGCACGCATCACCACCCCCATCGTGAGGTCCCGGGGCATGCCATCCGCCATCAATCGCACGGCAGCATTTTTTCGATTGCGCTGGCGGCCTCTCGCCCCGGATCATCGCGCGTGCACTCAACAATGCCACGGTTCCAGGTCCACGCGGTGGTCGATGGACGGCCTCCCTTCGGTTGGGAAACGCACTCCGGCAGACGGGAATCCTCGGTAACCGACCGTACGCCGGAGAACTCGTGTGGAACCGTCAACACTTCATCCAGGATCCTGCCAGCGGCAAACGCGTCGCCCGACCGAATCCTCGAGCCGCCTGGATTATCGAGCCAGTGCCAGCGCTGCGGATCGTTGAACCGGCGCTTTGGAGCGCCGTCCCGCGCCGGCTTGAGATGGCGCGTGCGGTCGTGACGGACGCGCGCTCCGGCTCCAACACTGAGGACAGTGGGCCAGGCGCCAATGCGAGCCGTAGAGCCAGACTTGTGGCCGCCCGCCGAGCACCATGGTTGCTGTCAGGATTGGTCCGCTGCGGCATCTGCGGCGGCACCATGACCGTTGCAGGCGAGCATCGCCGCCTCGCCTGTGCCAATCACCGCGAGCGGGACACGTGCACTAACCGGCGCACAGTGCTGCGTGACCATGTCCTGGAGAGGGTACTCACGGGGCTGAAGCACCGTCTGCTCACGCCCGAGCTCGTCGAGGCTTTCGTCCTCGACTACATCGCCGAGGTGAATCTGGCGAATCGGGAGGCAACGGCCCGGCAATCGCTGCTTGAAACCGATCTCGCGCGCATCGACAGGCAGATCAGAACCCTGGTGCAGACCATCGCCGACACCGGCGGTAGCCGCGCCTTGAGTGGATGAACTCCGCCAGATCGAGCGAGGCCAGGATAGCCTGAGGGAGGAGATCGCCGCGGCGGGCGAGCCGGAGCCGCTCCCCATGCCGCACCGCAATCTCGCCCAGGTCTACCGCCGGAAGGTCGAGCGCCTGGAGCAGGCGCTGCAGGATCCCATGGCATCGGCGGTCGCCGTCGAGGCGCTGCGATCACTGATCGACGCGATCGTGGTGTATCCTGGCGACCTGCGCGGTGCGGTGCGCCTGGAGCTGCGCGGCGACCTGGCAGCGTTTTCTGCGCCTGGGAGGCGACGATGGTCCTTCAGCGTCGATCCAGCGCCCCGCAAACGCAAAAACCGCCGTTCTCGTCAACGGGAACGGCGGTTCTGGTCGAATGATGACATCGTTGGTTGCGGGGGCAGGATTTGAACCTGCGGCCTTCAGGTTATGAGCCTGACGAGCTACCGGGCTGCTCCACCCCGCGTCAAACGGTAGGTGTGGACTTGTACAGTCCCTCGGGACCATAGCCACCGCGTATGACCGCGGTGGTTGACCAGAGGGGAACAGGGTGGATTGGAAGACCTGGCGGCGACCTACTCTCCCGTGCCTTGAGACACAGTACCATGGGCGCTGGGGGTTTTCACGGCCGAGTTCGGGATGGGATCGGGTGCGGGCCCCCCGCCAAAGCCACCAGGTCGTCCAATCCACCCTGGTTGGTTTCAGGGTTCGGTTCTGGATTTGCGTTGTGTGCTGAACACCCTGCCCGCGGGGATGTCCCGGGGGTCTGGGGATGATTTCCATGCATGGTGGTGATTTCGAGCCTATCGGGCGATTAGTACCGGTCAGCTCCATGCGTTACCGCATGTTCACACCCGGCCTATCGACGTGATGGTCTTTCACGGCCCTCGGGGAGACCTAGTTTCGAGGTGGGTTTCCCGCTTAGATGCTTTCAGCGGTTATCCCGTCCATACTTAGCTACCCGGCCGTGCCACTGGCGTGACAACCGGTGCACCAGAGGTATGTCCATCCCGGTCCTCTCGTACTAG
>Ga0181530_10000309_pt1 | contig 62635 bp, 58 predicted proteins | sample PEATcosm2014_Bin_42_FD_119769 | JGI IMG/M metagenome (GOLD analysis project Ga0181530, IMG submission 119769) | Peatland microbial communities from MTU Mesocosm Facility, Houghton, MI, USA - PEATcosm2014_Bin10_60_metaG | ecosystem: Environmental > Terrestrial > Soil > Wetlands > Peat | place...
ATGCGCTGGTACCACTACGTGGCTTACTTCTTCGGGGGCGCGTTCCTGGCGAACTCGCTGCCCCATCTGGGCAATGGCATTTCCGGCCATGCCTTCCAGAGTCCGTTTGCGACCCCGCCCGGAGTGGGCTTGTCGTCGGCGACGGTCAATGTCCTGTGGGGCCTGTTCAACCTCGCGGTCGGCTACCTGCTGGTCTGTCGCGTCGGCAGCTTCAATCTGCGCAAGACCAGCCACGTCCTCGTATTCGGGGCGGGCATCCTGGTCATGTCGGTAATGCTGGCCCACGCATTCGGCAGGTTCCACGGAGGGATGTGAGGTCTGACGGCTAGGAGCCAATAGCTAAAAGCCAAAAGCTACTTCTTAAACAAGCATCCTGCGGCAAACGCGACGACGGCCCCGAGCAGCCACTCGATCCGCCACAGTTGGATGGCCTGCCAGTCGAGTACGGTCCGGGCGCTGAAAAACACGCTGACCGAGAGCGCTCCCAATACGCAGAGCACGCCAACCAGGAAGGCGACGAGGGCCAGGGTGGTGAGTCCGAGCCGCTCACGGAGCGCAGCGACTTCAGCCAGTCCGGGGATCCTCAGCGCGCGCCCGCCATTCAGGCTAGGGCGCCTGGCGCCACAAACGTGACAGTAGAGGGAACTGACAATGAACTCGGTTCCGCACCGGCAGGTTGAGCGTCGTTCGTCGCCTTCTGCCAAGTCGACGAAATCGCCGGCCCCCGCTATCGGAGCCCGCCAAAATTCGTGTTGCGCCTGATCGACTGTTTCTTCCATAAAATCCCTTACTTCCAGTGTTCTTCGGATCGCAAGCGAATCACCAAAACAAGCTGTTGCAAAGACAGCACTTAAGAATGAGCCAAATGTGAAGGAGGCCACTCCGCCGAGCAAGAATTACGCTGTCCTACCCTCAATTTCACATTCTGCCCTAACGGGTGTGGCTGCGGACGTACCCGCTGTGGTTCAGGGCGGCTGACAGCTATCGGATGGAGTTCTCGGTTCTCGGTTCTCGGTCAAAACAAATCACCCCTTCACTGAGAACTGAGAACTGGGAACTGAGAACTGGTAAACTGTATAACCGTGGTTCCCTTCATCCCCCGGCGCCGCCTCGCTTTGATTGGCATCCTGCTGCTGGTTCTTGCCCCAGCGGGTCTGGCGGCGGACCCTGCGGGTTCGACTGCTTTACGTCCGCCCGATCCGCTGAACCAGGCCGCCTTCGAGCACTATTACAACCTCGACTACGATGCGGCCATCCAGGATTTCGAGCGCATTGCGGCGCGCCATCCGAACGATCCCCTAGCCATCAATCATTTGCTCTCGACCATCCAGATGCGGGAGCTGTATCGCATGGGCGCGATGAATACGGGGGACTACTCGAACGACAGTTTCATCGGAAAAGCGCACCGTCCCGCCGATCCCGCCGCCAAGGAGCGCATCAAGCAACTGGTCGCCCAGGCCGAGAAACTGGAAAACGCCGGACTGGCAAGCGATCCGAATAACACCGACCTGCTCTATGCCCGCGGCGTTACTCGCGGACAATTCGCGCTTTACACCGCGCTCATCGAGCGCGCCTGGTTCTCTGCTCTGCGTAATGCGGTCGGAGCGCGCCACGATCACGAGAAAGTCCTCGAATTGGATCCAAAGTACACCGACGCCAAGCTGGTCGTCGGCGCCCACAACTACGTGATGGGGAACTTGCCCTTGGCGGTGAAGATCGCCGTGGCGCTGGTTGGCTTGAGCGGAGACAAAGAAAAGGGGCTCCAGTATTTGAACGACGCCTACCGCGGCAATGGCGAAACCAGCGTGGACGCTGGGATTGTACTCATGGTGTTCCTGCGCCGAGAGCACCGCTATGCCGAGGCGTTGAAGATTGCGGGCGCGCTCGCTCCGCGCTTTCCGCGCAACTATCTGCTGCCGGTGGAAGAGGGGAACCTGCTGCGGGCGTCGGGGAAGAATGACGAAGCCGAGGACGCTTATCGCCGGGTGTGGCAGAACGGGCGCGAGGGGAAGTACGGCAGTCTGCACTACGAAATCGCGGGCGTCGCCCTGGGTGATCTGCTGCGCGGCGAAAAGAAGTATCAGGCCGCGGCCGCTGCTTACGAGCTAGTGAACGAGGTCACGGGCGCCGATCCGGAACTGCTCCAGAAGGCGAACCTTGGGGCCGGTGAAATGTATGATCAGCTTCAGCAGCGGGACTTGGCGGTCAAGAAATACCAGGCGGTGGTGGCCACAAATTCGGCCGGCGCCGAAGCGGATACGGCGCGCAAGAGAATGAAAGAAGCGTACCGGGAGTAGGACAGCCCGCAGCCATTAGCTCTTAGCTTTTGGCCAAGAGCTAAGAGCCAAAAGCAAAGGGCTTCTCACGGAACATTTTCTCCGTGATCGTCGTATCCTAAGACAGGGAGACACGCCCATGTACTGCAACGCTTGCGGTAAGACCATCGCTGACGACGGGCGCTTTTGCTCGTCCTGCGGCAACGTGGTGGGGATTGCGCCCCCGCCGAAGAAACTGATGCGCTCTCGCTATGACAGAAAGGTCGGGGGCGTTTGCGCCGGCCTGGGTCACTATCTCGATCTCGACGTATCGCTGGTGCGCATCCTCTGGTTCTTCATCGCCTTCATCTCCGGAATCTTCCCGGGCCTCGTAGCCTACGTGCTCGCCTGGATCATCATTCCCGAGGAGCCGCTGATGGTGCCAGTGGCGGCGTCGCAGCAACCAGCGACATACTAGCTATAGAGACGGGGCTTGCTCCGTCTCCCGCTGCCAGGCGGCGAACTGGCGACGCGAGCGGAGACGCGGCAAGCCGCGTCTCTACAGGAACTGGTTTAGTCTCTTCCCATGGAACACCTGCGCAGCGGCGACGCCGAAATCTTCTTTGAAATTCGCGGGAACGGTCCGCCCGTCGTTCTTCTCCATCCTTTTCCGAGCCATCATGAATTCTGGCATCCGGTGGCTGCCGCGCTCGAATCGCGCTACCGGCTGGTTCTTCCCGATCTGCGCGGGCACGGCGATTCGGAGATTGGCGAAGGCCCGGCCTTCATGCAGAAACATGCGAGCGACATCGCCCGCATGCTCGATGCCGCTGGCATTGGCCAGGCTGCATTCGTCGGGTGTTCGATCGGCGGTTACATCCTGTTCGAATTCTGGCGCCGCTATCGCGCACGGATGACCGCGCTTGTGCTCTGCGACACGCGTCCTCAGGCCGATAACGCCGAGGCGCGGGCCAATCGTTTGCAGGCCGCCGCCGCCGTTCTCGAGCAAGGGACCGAACCCTTCATCGAGGCCATGATTCCGAAGCTGCTGGGGCGGACGACCGTATCCACACGGCCGGACCTGGTCGCAGGAGCGCGCGCCATGATGCGAAAAATGTCGGCCGAAGACATCAGCCAGGTGCAACGCGGGATGGCCGAGCGCCCCGACTCGGTCGCCGATCTGAAGACCATCAACGTTCCCACGCTGATCGTGATAGGAGAAGAAGACGTGCTCTCCGCCGTAGCCGACGGCGAACTGGTGCGGCAGAACATCGCGGGCAGTCAGTTGAAAGTGATCCCGAAAGCCGGACACTACGCGGCATGGGAGCAGCCGGAAGCGGTGGGCCTAATCTTGCGCCAATTTCTGGACGACGCGGCATCGAAGTAGCCGGCTGCGGAAGGCAGTGTCGGTGTAGGGACGGGCACCCTCGCAAGCCTGCCCTGAGCGAAGCCTCAGGGTCCCAGCCCACCAACGCTCAACTCGCTCTTTCCGCCTTCGCAGCCTCGTTCTCCTGAACGGTATTGAAAACCGTACCAGCCTATTATTCCTCCTCAATTCATTTGACTCGTCGCGCACTTCGGTATATTTGTACTTGCGACCCGCCATGTGGAATCGTTTTCTATTACTGCTGCTTTTGTTCGCAACCGCGCCGGCCCCGGCGCGCGATAAGCCGGAGAACTGGCTGGAAGTCCGCAGTCCGCATTTCACCGTGGTGACAAACGCCGACGAGAAGACGGGGCGGCGCATTGCGGACCAGTTTGAGCGTGTGCGCTCGGTTTTTCAGACAGCGTTTCCGCAGCTGTCCAGCGAGAACGGCTCGCCCATTGTCGTTCTCGCAGTCAACGACGAAAAGGATTTTCGCGCGCTCGAGCCGCCAGCTTTTCTGGCAAAAGGGCAACTCAAGCTGGGCGGGCTTTTCCTGCGGGCGCCCGACAAGAACTACGTTCTCATGCGGGTGGACGCCGAGGGCGATCACCCGTACGCGGTGATTTATCACGAGTACACGCACTTTCTTCTCAGCAATGATGCAGAATGGCTGCCCTTGTGGCTCAATGAAGGGCTGGCGGAGTTTTACGAGAATACGGACATCCGCGAGAAGGACGTCGCACTCGGCCAGCCGAGCCCGGAGAACATCCTGTGCCTGCGTCAGAACCGGCTGCTGCCGCTCGCCACTCTGTTCACCGTAGATAACAGTTCACCCTACTACCACGAGGAAAACAAAGGCTCCATCTTCTATGCCGAGTCATGGGCGCTCACCCACTACTTCTGGGTGAAGGACCGTCAGGAAAAGACGCACCGCTTAATGGATTATGCCAACCTGCTGGCGCAGAAGGTAGACCCGGTGACCGCAGCCACACGCGCCTTCGGCGATCTCAAGCAACTGCAATGGAATCTGGCAACCTCCGTGCAGCAAGGGAACTTCACCGATTTCAAGCTGGCGGCCGCGATCAACGTGGACGATACCGCATTCAAGGTGCAAGCCCTGACTGAGGCGAAGGCGGACGCGGCGCGCGCGGATTTCCTGGCCTATAACGACCGGGCTGCGGATGCCCGGCCGCTTCTGGACCGCGTGCTGCAGGAAGATCCGGAGAGTGTTTTGGCGCACGAAACCATGGGTTTTTTAGAGTTTCGAGCGGGTCACTTGGAGGAAGCGCGCAAGTGGTACGAACAGGCCGTGAAACTTGACTCGCAAAGTTACCTCGCCCACTATTATTTTGCCGCGATGTCAATGAACGCGGGGCTCAGCTCCGGAGATGACGCCAAAGTGGAGAGCAGTTTGCGCGCCGCTATCAAGCTCAATCCGTCATTTGCTCCGGCTTTTGATCGTCTGGCAGCCTTCGAGGGCAGGCAGCGCCGAAATCTCGACGAAGCACACATGATGGCGAACACAGCTGTGCAACTGGACCCCGGGACTGTGAGTTATCGCGTGAATGCGGCCAATATTCTTATGCAGATGGAGCGAACCAAAGATGCCGTGGCCGTGCTCCAAGCGGCTTTGCGAGTGGCCAAATCTCCCGAGGAAACGGCGATGATCCAGAACTTCCTCACACAATTCGAAGACTACACGGCTGCGCGGGAAGAGCAGGAGGAACAAAGCCGAGGCATGGCGGAAGAATTGAAATCCGACGCCCAGGTGAATTCCGCGTCCGCTGAAGAAGATTACGCCGGCGCTGAACCAGATGAGGAAGAGATTCCGAAAGGGCCGCACCGTTTCCTGGTCGGCACGCTGCACAACGTGCATTGCCATGAACCAGCCATCGACCTGACGATCGCCGCCAAAGGGAAGACGATGGCGCTGCATAGCGGCAACTACTACAAGATTGCGTTCACCGCTCTCGGTTTCACGGCACAGGGAGACATCAATCCCTGTAAGGATTTGGACGGCGTAACCGCAAAAGTCGAGTACGTTGAATCCGCCGCTAATCCATCGACAGCTTACGTCCTTGCCATCGAGCGCCACAAATGAGCCTGGCAAGGCGCAGATGGGCCCCACGGACTGCTGTCCCGGCACCAGCACAGCATCAGCCTATGCCGGTTTGACTCCCTCCATTGCTGGTCCAGACGCTGACGATGGCTGCTTGAAAACCACCGTCGTAAAGAACTCGATCATTAACCCGAATATTGGATTGCCAATCAGGAGGTTGCCCAGCGGCAGCGCCCCCAGTCCCAGCTTCATAAAAAGAAAATAGGAAAAGATCGATCCCACCACCAGCCCCATGACGACGCCGTTCCACGCCCAATGCAGTTTCAGCCCAGACGCGCCAATCGCAAAGCCCATCACCGCCCGATTCAGTAACACCCAAACCAAAGTGACGGCGGTACACTTCATCATTCCGGTGTGGAACACCGCGGTCGCGCAAATCACACCTGCAACCAAACCGAAGAAAGTAGCAACCGTAATCCGCTTCATAGTTCTCCTCTGCGCCGAGCAGAACCGCGCTCGCGCTGCTTGTGATACGCCCCGGAGTGATCTATGGTTCCCCGGTTTCTGGGGGATGGCAGACGGCGGATGACCAACGACCGGTCTTCTTCCGATTTACTGCACCGCATTGCCGTAAGTCGGCACACCTCCCTGGACGAGGAAGAGCAGGGTTTGGGCGCGGGAGGACCAATCGCTTTGCGGGTATTGCGAGATCAACTGCTGGGCGAGCGCGATGGCCCGGTCCTTCGACTGGTCCGATTTCTTGGACTGTTCTTCGGTTTTATAAATCTCGATCAGGGCGGCGTTGCGGGAAGCCGCGTTGTACAGAGCCTCGGGAGCGGCCGGCGACTTCGGATGTTCTTTCACGTATTTTTCGTAAAGATCGGCTTCCTTGACGGGGCATTTCGAGGAGCCTTGCCAGTCTCCGCAAAGCTTGTTGTCAATCAAGTGAAAGGCCGCGAGTTCGGCCCACTTGGTGTCGGGGAATTTCTTCATCACCTGTTTCATGGACTGCTCGTCCATGCCTTCGCGAAGGTGGGGATCTCGCTCGCGCGCGGAAGGGCGGGACTGCACGTCCGACTTTTCGATCTGCCACTGAATGTCGGCGGCGCGGTAGAGGGCTTCGCCGGCCAGAGGAGAGGCGGGGAAAATATCGTAAACGCGGCGATAGAGGCGCAAGGCGTCCTGGGCGGCGCCGCGGCGTCCGTGGCGGCGGCTGGCTTCGTCTTCGGAATCGGCGGCGGCGCCGAACAGGATGCGATCGCCATTGGCAGTCGACGCCCAGACGACTCCGGTATCGAGCACCCATCCGCTGATGGTTTTGCCCTCTTGGTCTTCGTCCTCGTCCGTAACGAAGGCAGGGTCGGGAGTTTGCGCGAAGCCCAGCAGCGCTTCGACGTGCAACCAGCCGTGGCTCTTATCGAGAAGGATCAGTTCCCGTCCGCGTTCGGCCTGTCCGAGCTTGTTGGAAGTTGCGTCGGGAGACAGGTAGATGATCGCCTCGCGCACCAGGGAACCGCGGTCGGCGGCCACGAGCGGGGAATTTCCCAGCACGATCAAGGCGGGCATCAAAAGCAGCAGCTTGAGCAGAAGCTTGGTAATCGGTTTCATGGTCGGGTTCGTCTCCGGATTCGAGGGTAGCATGGAGGGTAAGATGCGTGGAATGGGCGGCAAGATGGAAGGACGGGCGAGTGCGACCGTCGCTCCATTAATTTGCCTGGCCTTGATTGCTGTTGACAAGCACTCAACCGGTGCTGTAAACGATGTGTTTCTTCAGCGCCGAACTTCGGACTTCTGCGTGGAGATTGCCATGCCCATGAAACATCCCTCGAGGCGCGCGAAAGGCCAGCCATGACGTCCCGCGAGAGCGCGCAACGGATTACGATTCGCGACCTCAAGAGCATCGACGACCTCAGCCAGTTGAAAGTCGTGGAGAAAGAAGTCTGGGGGATGACCGACGAGGACGCTTTGCCCCTCACACTGGCCATTGCCTTGAACGCGGCGGGCAATATTTTCCTGGGGGCGTTTGACAACGATAAAGGCAAGGAGAAGCTGGCCGGGTTTGCCTTCGGATTCCTGGGCCGCGAGCACGGAGAGACGACGGTCCACTCGCACATGCTGGCCGTGCTCGATGCGTACCGGCATCTGGGCCTGGGCTTGCGACTGAAGCAGGCGCAGCGCGAGCGGGCCCCGGCGATGGGCGTTCGTGAGATGACCTGGACCTTCGATCCGCTGCAGAGCCGCAACGCGCACTTCAACTTTTCCAAACTGGGAGTGGTTTCCGATACGTATAAGACCGATTTCTACGGGCCGGAAACTTCCAGCACCTTGCATCGGAACGGGACGGACCGGCTCTGGGTGCGGTGGGCGCTCGATTCACGGCGAGTGCGGGACCGGCTGGCGGGAAAAAATGGGCGCGAGGCGACGCTCGATGGCCTGAAGCTGCTGGCGCCGCTGGTGCGCTTCGATCCGCGCGGCAAACCGGCGCGGGCCGATCTTGGGGAAGCGCTCGCCCGGCAGCGTGTGAGCATTGAAATCCCCGGCGACATTCTGGAAGTCGAGCGCGCCGACATGGGGCTGGCGAGGGAATGGCGCGACGCGACGCGGTGGGCGTTCCGCGAGTCCCTGAATGCGGGATTCGTCGTGGCCGAGTTCTGCCGTTCGATCCGCGGACAGCAGGGGCCGGGGGCGTATTTGCTGGAGCGCGGGGTGGTGAGCGAACTTATTGGCGAAACGTGAGAAAAGCAGTGATGAATCGACCACGGCGTACAGGCGCGTGGTTGGTCGTTGCCTTCGGCTTTGTTGATGCCTATGCGTGCGCCGCATGCTTCCGTCCAACAGGCTTGACCGGTTCGGCTTGGGCAATGCCGGACAAAACAACCGGGGCACGATCGGGAAATTCAGCCACTAAAGACAAGCTTCCACCCATGGCCTCGACCGTCTTGCGCAGCGTGGAAATCAGAAGGTCGGTGCGTTTTTCGATCTTCGAGACGCCTTCCTGACCGATGTTGAGGGACTTGGCGATCTTCTGCTGAGTGATCTTGCGGGCGCGGCGAAGTTCTCGCAGCGTCATTTCTTCGGCAATGAGCTGGGCGGCGCGAGCCTCGACCTTTCTGCGCTGTGCAGGAGCTAACTCGTTGATGATATCGTTTATGTTTCTCGGCATGGCTACTTCCCTTCCTTGTTTTTGAGCCGGGCGAGATGAGCATCCAATCGGCGATCAGCTTTGGCGATGAGCCGCTGGTAGAACCGTCGTTCGCTTACACCCGATTTGTCGCCCGCAACCAGCAGAATGGCGCGGCGCTTCGGATCGAAGGCAAAGGCCACGCGTCAGACGCCATCGGCGGCATCGAACCTTAGTTCTTTCATATTCGCGTGGCGCGAGTCGTCCAAAGTATCGACGCGGGGCCGCCCCAGCAGCGGCCCGAATTGTTGTAACAGGCGCGAGTGTGCCAGAATCTCGTTCCGCACTTCGATGTGCAGATCGTTAAACTCGGCCACGAACTCATCGCCCAGCTCGACAATCCATCTCACGACTAATAGTATGCATCATAGTGCATATGTCGTCAAGTGCATATATTTTGGCTGATTGGCGATGCGTAGCGGTGCGTTCGATGGCTCGGGCAGCTGGCGACCGCGTTGCCGGAGAAATATCCAAGAGATGCCGGCAGGCTGGCGCTGTAGAATAATTCGATCTCCGGCCCGATGCCGCGAGCGGCACCACCCAACGAGTTCCATATCCGAGGACAAGCATGGTTGAAGCATCCGTGACGCAGGTGAACATCGATTCGACGCTTGACGAGCAGCGCAGCTTTGCGCCATCCGCAGAGTTTTCTCAGAGGGCCCAGATCAAGAGCCTGGCCGAATACGAAGCGCTCTATAAAGAGTCTGTCGAGCAGCCGGAAGAATTCTGGGCCCGTGCCGCCGAAGAACTGCACTGGTTCAAGAAATGGGACAAAGTCCTGGAGTGGAATCCACCGTGGGCGAAGTGGTTTTGCGGCGGTGAAATCAATCTGTCTTACAACTGCCTGGATCGCCACGTGCTTTCGGCGCGCAAGAACAAAGCGGCGCTGATTTGGGAAAGCGAGTCCGGCGAAATTCGCACCTATACCTATCAGCAACTGTGGAAGGAAGTGCAGAAGTTCGCCAACGTGCTCAAGAGTCTTGGCGTGCGCAAAGGCGACCGCGTTGCCATCTACATGGGCATGACGCCGGAGTTGCCGATTGCCATGCTGGCCTGCGCCCGCATTGGCGCGCCGCATTCGATTGTGTTTGGTGGCTTCTCATCGAACGCACTGGTCGATCGCATTCACGATTCGCACGCCGTGGCCGTGATTACGCAGGACGGATCGTACCGGCGCGGCGCCGAGGTCAAGCTGTTCCCTGCGGTGGAGGAGGCGCTGAAGTCGTGTCCGTCGGTGAAGCATGTGGTGATCTACAAGCGCACCGGAACGGCGATCAACACAACCCCGGGCCGCGACCACTGGTGGCATGAGTTGATGGCGAAGGCTTCGGACGAGTGTCCAGCGGAGCCGCTCGATGCCGAGCATCCGCTGTACATTCTTTACACTTCAGGAACGACGGGGAAACCGAAAGGTGTGGTGCATACGACCGGCGGCTACTCGGTGGGCACCTACCTTTCGACGAAATATGTTTTCGATCTGCGCGAAGAAGATACGTACTGGTGTACGGCCGACATCGGCTGGGTGACCGGGCATAGCTACATCGTGTATGGGCCGTTGCAGTGCGGCGCGACCAGTCTGATGTATGAAGGCGCGCCGAACTTTCCCGAGCCCGACCGTTTCTGGTCGATCATCGACCGGCATCAGGTGAACGTTTTCTACACGGCGCCGACGGCGATCCGCACATTCATAAAGTGGGGCGACGAGTGGCCCAAGAAACACAAGATGGAAAGCCTGCGCCTGCTCGGCACGGTCGGCGAGCCGATCAATCCCGAAGCGTGGATGTGGTATCGCGAGATGATCGGCCATAACCGATGCCCGATTGTGGATACCTGGTGGCAGACCGAGACCGGCTCCATCATGATCACGCCGATTCCGGGAGCGATTGCGACCAAGCCGGGGTCGGCCACGCGCCCGTTCTTCGGCGTGGTGCCGGAGATCGTGGACATGCACGGCAAGCCGGTGCCGTTGGGCTCGGGCGGATATCTCGTCATCAAGCAGCCGTGGCCGGCCATGCTGCGGACGATCTACGGCGATCCCGATCGTTACGAGAAGCAGTACTGGTCGCAGATTCCGGGAGCCTACTTTACCGGCGACGGCGCGCGCAAAGACAAAGACGGTTATTTCTGGATCATGGGGCGCGTGGATGATGTGCTGAACGTATCCGGCCACCGGCTGAGCACGATGGAAGTGGAATCGGCGTTGGTGGCGCACGAGAAAGTTGCCGAGGCCGCCGTGGTTGGCCGTCCGGATGACATCAAGGGGCAGGCGATTTCGGCCTTCGTGACGTTGGAACAAGGGGTCGCGCCGACCGACGCGCTGAAAGAAGAGTTGAAGAAATGGGTGGCGAAAGAGATCGGCGCGCTGGCCAAGCCCGATGACATCCGTTTTACCGACACCCTTCCGAAAACGCGCAGCGGGAAGATCATGCGCCGCTTGCTACGAGAACTGGCCAGCAGCGGCGAAGTAAAAGGCGACACCACGACGCTGGAAGACTTCGGGGTGATCGCAAAGCTCAAGGAGCAGGACGAAGTCTAATCTTCGACGAAACCGCGCTCCATCCAGCGGGGTACAACCCGATTCGAGCTAACTTAAAGCTGTTTGGGCTGGAACGTCAGGAATGGCTGAAATCCGTTCCAGTGGGAATCTATTGCGGAGGATCGGGCCGCAGGAAACTCCATTTCTGCGGATTCCTCACCTTGTAGCCGTGGCTCCAAAGAAAGTCGCTGATCTCCACCAGTTCCTCGCGGTCGGCGGCGCTGAAATCGTACGCGAAATCGAACGAGGAACCTGCAGGAAGCTGCAGGATCTTCTGTTTCAACGCCCGCATGTCTACGCAGAGGTACTGGTTGATGAAGTATTGAAGGCGTTCTGTTGGATTCATGTATTCCGCTCGTCCCTGCGGTCGCCGATTCACCTTGCCATAGATGGCATAAGGGGCGGGGCCGGGGCCGGTCCCAATGGAAGCGCCGCACTTAAACCGACAGCTCAGTTGCGACGCGGTCTGCTCGCCCAGCAGAGCCTGCAAACTACTCGCTTCCTCCGGTGACAGCACCCATCCTTGCGCGCTGACAAATGCGTCGGTTAGTTCGTTGACAAACAACTGTTGTAAATGCTCCTCGTTGGACAGCGCACCGTCCTTCGCAGTCTTCTCGGCGCTGGCCACCAGTTGGCCTTGCCACCGCACCAGTTGCTTCCAAACGAGCGGCTTTACCGCCTCCGAGCCATGCAGCCGCAAATACTCGATCGCATCGTTTGCCAACGGCTGGGTCCCCGCTTCGATCTGCGCAATCGCCAAGCGTTCCAACACCGGGCTCGGCTCCAGAGAACCAATGTCGGTGAAGAACGTTGACTGCCATGGTTCTTGATTGGTCTTTTTAAGAAGCTGTTCTATGCGTGGCGCGGCATCCGCTGGCGAAACTCTCAGCAGGTATCCGAGTATCACGAACTGGACTGACAATGGCCATGTGTGCTCTGCGTCGTTGAAAGGCAGCACAACTGGCAACACGGCGCTGGTCGCGTAGCGATGCAACAACGTCGCGCCATTGTACAGATCTTGATTCTGGGTGAGTGCGACAAAGTTGGCGGCAAGCTGAGCCTCTTGCCCCGGCAGTGAGCGCTCCGGCAGACGAAGGTAGAAAGATGAGAAGCGCGGCACAGGGCGCACCACCTCTTTCCGCGCGAAGTCCGTTGCCGCCGTTGCATCGAGTTCCATCCAGCGCAAGAGAGCCTGCCCGTTGCCGGCCTCCGCAAGACGGCGGACCAATGGCAACATCAGCGGAGAACGGACCCGCGCCCATGCATCGCCCAGCAGCCATTCCTGCTGATGCCATGGAAAGCTGTCGTAGTTGGCAACGACGGCCGTAATGACCGGAGAAGCGAACGGCAATTCATAGCCAGACTCAAAGGGCGACGTGCTCTCGCGGCGCGAAGGATACTGCAGCACAGTAAGCAGAGATGCAGTTTGTGCCTCGCCGCGCTTCTGCGGCAGATTGTTGATCAGTATTTCTCGCTCGCGCTCGAAGGCTTGCGAGGACCGTGCGTACGACTCTCGAATGGCAAGCTGCTGATCGGCGTTTTGCGCCGCGTCTTGCCCTGATAGCGCGTACAACCCGTGAGTTTTGAAGTCTACACTGCTAAGAAGCCTCCCTAGTTCGGAGAAAAGCTCAGGGTTAACGGCAGCATCGGGGTCGACGAGGAGACGCTGCATTTCCTTTATCGCTGCGTTGGCGCTGGGTGTGTGATCGAGGCAGTGTTGGATTTCTTGGTGCTGCGACGATAGCAGTCCAACCAGCACGCGGGCGGCCTCGGGCGTGCCCAGGTTGCACAGTGCATCCGTCGCCTGCTGGTATCGCAGAAACTCCGGCGATGGTGGATCGGTGTTGCGCCGTATGGGTCCGGAGAATGCCTCATAGCCCTCGCGAATGACTTCCGCCTGCCATTCTGGCGAGGCCGGAACGATCTGCAGCACAATCGCACTCGTCGCGGTGACGGTATGCGGTTTGATGTTAGGGTTCGTGGCCGCTTTGCGCTGTGTGGTCTCATCATCCAGCCCAACGTCGATTAAGAGCTGCACACGATACTCACCGGGCTGATCGAAGCGGAACCTGTGCGTAAGCACGTAAGAAAAGACCTTTGGTTCCGAAGACAGATCGAGGTTCGGAACCTCGAACAAGGGGCCACCACCCATAAGTAAATCGTAGGGGAGTTTTTCCTTTGTAAGATCCACCCACCCGCTGTCAGGTGCGATAGTGAAAGACCAACGGCTGTTGAATCGGCAATTGAGGGACCCGAAATTAGACTCCCGGAAAAGACCGCAAGGTTCCAGGTAGCGATTCGGAGTGCTGCTGGCGAAGGCTACGTCCAACGGAATCACCTCACCAATCTGGAAGCGATTGGAATCGGTTGCCGACCGCAGTTGTACTCTCAAGTCGGATGGCTCTTGCGCTAGCGGCGGCGCGGCAAAGGCGGCAATGATGAGAATCAGACGCACCAGCCGAGAGTGAGTCATGATCGTTTCCCCATGGAGCGGATTTGCACGGAACACACATTGTAGAGCTTCGCGGGTGCGCCCGCTCTGTCATGAGGGAACAACACTAAATCCGCCTAGCGCGAGCGTGCGTTCAACTGCGCTTCGACATCCGGGCGCTGTTCGCGCATGTGGTGGAGGAAGATTTCTACCGGCGCCTGAAACTGATAGCGGAACAAATCGAGGAGTGTATCTTCGATTCGAGGATCGACGGCGGCGGACTGGAATGCGGCCAGGCTATCGTTGGGAGATGCGGTCACGAGCCCGTCGGGTTCAACCTGAAGATCGGGAGACTTGCCGCCGAGTGAGCGCAGGGTCGCAACCATGCGGTGCGCTTGATCGCGCTGCTCGCTCGTCGTCTGCAGGAATTCGACTCCCATCCCGAATTCAGGATGGGCGACCAGCACGATTCCGCCGGCGCGAACCTGGAAGTCGGCGGTCTTGATCGAAAGGATGATCTGGGTTCCTCTCGGAAACGGTGAGGTTGTCGTCAAATAACAACCGCCCAGGCTGAGATCGGTCAGGCGGCAATTCACGGGAGGGTCGTCATCCGGCTCAGGCTCGGGAAGCTGGCCGTTCAGCCAGCGGTGAATGGCCTTGCGCTGGTCGTCGGTGGCGTTGGTGAAGCGGACGCCGGCCTGATCGCCGCGGCCTCCCCAGGCCAGCTGCCCATGGATTTCGAGCTTCCGAAACATGCCCGGCAATTCGAACGAGAAGCGGAGCAACTCTTCTTTCGCGACGCGGCCGGTGAACTGGATCGCCATGCCGCCTTCGGAAAGGTCGATGGTCCTGGCTTTGTAATTGTCCACTCCGCTACAATCGACCGCAACTTGCACAGGGACCCGCAACTGAAGCCTCCGTTCGCGCTTCATCAGGGCCCGGACCGCGCGAAAGCTGGCTTTGGCGCGCTCGACCGCGAAGGGTTTGTGGAGAACGAAATGGGCGCCCATCTCGAAACCGCCCTTGAGTCCGACCGAGGCTTCCACTAGCACGATGGTAAGTGCCCGTTTGTTGATCGCAGCCGCCTTGGCCGCCACCAAAACGCTGCCCGCTGCCTCCCGATTCGACGCATCCACGATGATGGCTTCGTATCGCTGGCGGCTGATCCGACGGATGGCGTCGTCGGCGGCAGTGCAATGCTCCACGCTGATTTCCAGGTCGCTGAGCACGCGGCGCAGGATGTGCACCGCTTTTTCGTCGGAACTCAGCAGTAGAGTCTTGAAGTTCATACTTCCCATCGCTATTGCAGCCGGTTTTGCGCCCCGTCGCAGCCTCCGGCAAAGCGGATTCCAGTGACGATTTTGGGCAGCGTCTTGGAGAGCGCTCGGCCGAAACCGACCCTGGTCCCTAACCGGGTGATCGCAATACACCCCTGTGCATTCTAAGTATATGAGATTCCGATATCAACGCTATGGCCCAGTCGTCGGGTTACGCTGGTTACGCCTTGTGAGCCACCTCTCCCGGACGGACCCCTTACGGATTCCTATCGGCTGGCCCTCGGCGGTTCCCAAGAGGCTGTCGAGAATAAGGGCTCGGGAACAAAGAATCAATAACTTACAGGGAGACGACTGCTTGTAACTCATTGATTCTGAGTCGCGCGTGTTTCATCAGCGACTGATTTACGGCCGGTATCCAGAGTCCGGCAGATCTCGACACACCTGCCAAGAAAATCTGTAACTAATTGTAAACAAATATTATGCTAAAGAACTCACGACGAAATCCACTTTTTCATTGACTTGCGTAGTAAAAATATATTATTATCTATAGGTTTCATGGAGGCTGAAGGGGTTAGAATCTGCGTCACCGGCTTTCGCTATTAGGATGAATCCCCGAGGCCCTTTTTGGAATCAAAAAGACAGCGATTTATAAGCAGAAGTCGTTTCACAAGAGGGCATATTTTTCATGGCTAAGCGACGCGGAAACCCCAACTGGGGCAAGCCCGAGCCTATCGGGCCGGTTGTACCCACAATAACCGAGTTTGAGCAGGTTGTGCACGAGTATAAGCTCTCCCCGGACCAGTATTTGCGCTCCACGCGGTTGCGGGAATGGGCGCGCCGGAACAAGAATTCCAAGTACATCCCAGAGCCCTTGCTCGAAGCTTGGGGCTTTGAAATCGAATCCACCCTGTAAACGAAGGGAATCGGATTTACGAAAAGTTTCACCGGGAGGGTCGCCGCAGGCGGCCCTTTTCTATTTCTATTTCCATTTCTCTTTCTCTTGTCCGGGGTATTGGCGAGGAGGCCCAGTGCGGATATGCTGGCAGGTATGAAGTTTGACGGCTCCGAACTCGCCGGGCTGATCGTGGCGGTCAGCTTCGCCGCTGGACTCAACTTGTATGCCACGGTGGCCACCCTCGGGCTGCTCACCCATGCGGGCCTGCTCGAATTGCCTGCCGGGCTCCATCTCGTTGCCAACTGGTGGGTGATTGGGGCCTGTGGCGCGCTGTTTGCCATTGAGTTTTTTGCGGACAAAATTCCGGCTTTCGATTTGTTTTGGAATGCGCTGCATACTTTTGTTCGGGTACCCGCAGCGGCCTTGATCGCGTTCGGCGCGACTTCGCAGCTTTCGCCGGAAAAGCAGTTGCTCGCGGCGCTGGCCGGCGGCGCGATAGCCCTGGCGGCGCACGGAGGCAAGACGGCGGCGCGCGCAGCCGTGACTCCGTCTCCCGAGCCGTTCTCGAATTTCGCGCTCAGCGCCGGAGAAGATACGCTCGCTGTATTCTTGACTTGGCTCGCTACCCGGCATCCGATTACAGCCGCCCTGATTGTTGCCGCCTTTCTGGCCGCGATCGTGGTTGTCGTTCGATGGGTCGTCCGGGCCATGGTGCGGACCATGAAAAACCTGTTTTGTGGCGTGGAGGACGAACTGGCGCCGTCGAAGCACCGCGATTCCAACGCTGCGTGATAACTTATGACTCCTAATTCACCCTTTACCGATGTTCCCACCGCGATTGAAGAGTTCCGCGCGGGACGAATGATCGTCGTGGTTGACGACGAAGACCGCGAAAACGAAGGCGATCTCACGCTCGCCGCGGAAAAAGTCACTCCCGAAGCGATCAACTTCATGGCCACGCACGGACGCGGCCTCGTCTGCCTCGCCATGACCGAAGAACGCCTCGATCATTTGCGGATCGGTCCCATGACCAGCGAGAACACTTCGCAGTACGGGACGGCGTTCTGCGAGGCGATTGACGCGCGAGACGGCGTGACCACGGGAATTTCGGCGCATGATCGCGCCCGCACCATCAAAGTGGCGATCGATCCCAAGACGCGGTCGTCGGACCTGGCGCGGCCCGGCCACATGTTTCCGCTGCGGGCACGCAAAGGAGGAGTGCTGGTGCGCGCCGGACAGACCGAAGCTGCCGTGGACTTGGCCCGGCTGGCCGGCATGGTTCCGGCTGGCATCATCTGCGAAATCATGAAGGACGACGGCTCGATGGCGCGCGTGCCCGACCTGATCGAGTTTTGCCGCGCGCACGAGATGAAAATGCTCACGGTGGCGGAGCTGATCCGCTATCGCATGCAGCATGAGCGCTACGTGCATCGAGTCGGCGAGGCGATGGTCGAGACCCAGCACGGAGACTTTCGCGTAATCGCCTACGAGAGCGAAGTGGATGGCGGCGGATCGCATCTGGCGCTGATTCGTGGGGATATCGGCAGTGGCGACGCTAGTAAAGCGCAGGCGCCGGTGCTGGTCCGCATGCACGCGCACTGCCTGCTGGGCGACGTTTTCGGAGCCACCGGATGCGACTGCCATCGGACCCTCGAAGCTTCGCTGAAGATGATTGCCGAGGAAGGCCGGGGCGCATTGATCTATCTGCACCAAACGTCCAAAGGCTTCACCGCGGAAAAGATCGGCGAGCAGTCGTTCCTGACCTTTCATCGGGAACGGCGACTGGCGTCGCTTCCCGAAAGCGAGCGCAAAACGCACCGCGAGATTGGCCTGGGAGCGCAGATCCTTTCCGACCTGAATCTGAAGCGCATTCGACTCTTGACCAACCACCCGCGCAGAGTGGCCGCGCTGGAAGGATTTGATATCGAGATTGTCGAGCAGGTTCCGGTAAAGTTGACGGCCCCGAAATCGTCACTGTAAATGCTCGTGTGGGGACGGGCGCTCTCGCCCGCCCAAGCCGAGCGCAACTCGGCCCCTGCTCTTTGCCTCTACGCCGATTTCTTTAGGGCAGGCCACTCCGCAAAGGCCAGAAAAAACAGCATGAAGATGTTCACCAGCGGCACAAACATCAACAAGCTTAACGCGGGCGCAAATCCCGCCTTCTTGAATATTTGCCAATACGGGACAAGGATTACCAGAACAATGACCAGAATGACTAAGAGGTGAACAGGTTGAAACAAACCTAGGAACATGGCTAATCCTCCTACAAACTGTCAGCAGTCTACGCCAATCAGAATCATGATGCGTTCGAAGTATGCCGATTAGAACGGTTTCCGCACCGTGATCACTTCATCCTTAATAAAAAACTGGGCTGAACATATGGAAGAGCCGCAGATTGTCGGCAGGAGTCCCGCCATCTGCTTGCGCGTAATCAGGCCCAGGGTGCCGCATGACGGGCAGGAGAGCACCGCCCAATAGGGATCTTCTCTTTCTCCAACTTCGCCAGCGTTTTCCAACACGAACACGGTGCCGGGTTCCATCTGCTCGGGAATCCACTCGCTGATAATGCTCAATTCACCGATCATCGTGTGCATCCCCCCGCGTTCTGTTTCAACAATGCAAAGAAATGTTGGGAACATTTTAGGTGGAGCAGACGGGAATCAAGCGATGTTTCGTCCCTTTTGTGTTGACTATGCGGGTACGTCGAATGAACAAGGCTGTGTGGAAGCGGGGCAAAGCCCCGTCACCACACAAGAAGATTCAGGAGGTAGATTAGATAAACATCTCGTCTTGGGGCACGCCCGCGCCGTTTTTCGGCTGGCGCCGTTTCTGGCCGAGGAAGACTTCCAGCCCGGTACCGATCGCAGCCAGCAGTCCGTTGACCTGGCGCAGCGGAGAAATCACAGTTTGGTGGACGATTTCGCTGGTCTCTTCCACTTTGTCCATGGTGCGATTCAACAATTCGTCGGCGCGAATCACCTGCAACCGGGTGCGGTCGAGGGCGTCGGTGAGCGTGGCGTCGATGCGGGCCAGTTGATTGCGCACGAGCGTGCTCGACTCTGAAAAATTGACGCTCATGACCTCGATCCTCGGGCGCAGTTCCACCAGGATGTTCTGCACCGTCTCCATCGTAGGCAGGGCCTTGCTCTTCACTTCCGTGGCCAGCGCGTCCATCTTGGCCGCGCTCTTGCGGATCGAGAGATAAAGGGCCACTAGAATTCCAGCCTGCACCACAACCGCGATACTGGTCACTGCAATAAAAAACTTTAGGAGAGTATCATTCATAGCTGCTCCTGCTGCCTGCAACAGGCTACGGAAAGATTCCGGACTTCGACGCCTAGCCCCTAAAGGGGCGTTTCGACATTGAAGTTTGCGGCATCGCTAAAGCGATACCTGATACGAAACCTCGATACAAAACTTGAGCTGCCCAACCTGAGATACGAAACCTGAGTTCTCCGCGACCGGCTATGACTTCTTGGACGGTTCGGCTCCGGGTGCGGTCGACTCTTTATAGGCCTGCTTGCCGGCCTCGTAAGCGTTGCGGAGTTGATCTTTCTGCTGGCTGAGCACATCGCGTCCGCGATCGACCCAGTCGCCCGCTTGTTCGCGCGCCCGGCGAACGTGCTCCCTCGCGCGCGCGCTGCCTTCCTGCGCCTTGGCTCGAATTACGTCGCGCGTTTCCTCGCCGGAGCGCGGCGCGTACAATACCCCGACCACAGCTCCGACTCCGAGCCCCGCCAGAAACCACAAGAAGCTGCTGCCATCACGGTCCGCCATAACTGCCTCCTCTATCACTTCTCTACATATCGGATGGTAGCACCGTGATATGCGAAAGACAATTCACCGCGCCCAGGCAGTCCGACCAGATTAGAAATGTCCCGTCTTGTCCACGATAGGGCGGAAACGAGCCTGTTCCCGCGCGTTCCTGGAAAATAGCGGGAAACTTTCTGGCTCGCGTTGGCGTCCAATAGTATGGGAAGTTCCGTCGATCCCCACTTGCTATCGGGGTATAATCATCTCAACCGGCCGGGTTCCCGCGGGGGTGCCAAATGTCGTTCCGTAGATTGCTGATCGCCCTGAGTTTACTAGCGCTGCTGACGTTGCCCGCGCAGGGGCAAACTTCCCAGGCTCCAGCCGCGCCGCCGCAAGCCTCACAGCCGCAAACGGCGCAGCCGCAGACTACGCAGCCCGCTAGTGGTACGGCGGCTGGCTCCACGCCTGGGGCAACGCCCGCTTCACCGCAGGAACCGTCGGCAACTCCCGCTCCGGCTCCGCCCGCCGACACTTCCGCGAGCAGCGACGCTGCTCCTACCGGGCCGCCTCCCGTCCAGGAGCCTGACGCCAGCAAGGTGAAGCACACCGGCGGCGAGGACGATGTGGACGCCATCGGCAACCGCAAGGTCGGCGGGCGCGGCTTGGGCGACTGGTATTCGCTCGAAACCGAAATCAAGATCGGCAAACAATATTCGATGCAGGTCGAGCAAAGCGTGAAGCTGGTCCAGGACCCGGTGGTAAACGAGTACGTCAACCGCATCGGACAAAACCTGGTGCGCAATTCCGACGCGCAGGTGCCTTTCACCATCAAGGTCATCGACTCCGACGAGATCAATGCCTTCGCGCTGCCCGGCGGATTTTTCTACGTGAACTCCGGCCTGATTCTGGCGGCGGATGAAGAGGCGGAACTGGCCGGCGTGATGGCGCATGAGATCTCGCATGTTTGCGCCCGGCACGGGATGCGCCAGATGACGCGGGCGAATTGGGCGAACATCGGCACTCTTCCGCTGATCTTCATGGGGGGAGGCTTGGGCTACGGAATCTACGAAGCGTCCGGCCTGGCCTTGCCGCTGACGTTCATGAAGTTCCAACGCAATTTCGAAGCGGAAGCGGACTACCTGGGAGTGCAATACATGTATAAGACGGGGTACGATCCCCAGGCATTCATCAGTTTCTTCGAGAAGATTCAGGCGAAAGAGAAGAAGAAGCCGGGCTCGATCGCCAAGGCCTTCGCCTCGCACCCGCAGACGCCCGACCGCATTGAAGCGTCGCAAAAGGAAATTGCGACGATTCTTCCGGCGCGGGCGCAATACATCGTTTCCACATCAGAGTTTGACGACGTGAAATCGCGGCTGGCTACACTCCAGAACCGGCACAAAGTCCTTGAACAGAAGGATGCGAACCGTCCCAGCCTGCGCCGCACCTCAACCACCGACAAGACAGGCGACAAGACGGGTGGAACGGACCAGAGCGACGATGACCGCCCAACGCTGAAGCGGCGGGACGACAGTCCGGACCAGGGCAGTCCGAATCCGACTAATCCTACCCAGAATTAAAAACAGCAGCAGATTGCGTAGACAACAACAAACCGGCGGGCGCACCGCCGGTTTCTTGTTGATGTTGGAAAGCCCCGAACGATAGTCTCATTCGATGGTCGAAGGGTGATCGAAAACTGATAAGATCGGGGTTTTCGATCGCCCGATGGCCCGATGGTGAGATGACCCGATGGGTCCTTACGATCCCGAGGCGACCGACTTTACCGTAATCGTGGAGCCGTCGACGTCTCCGGTCACCTTGGCCTTGGCTCCCGCCAGATCGTTCAGCTTGGCAAGCGCAGCCTTGTCCGACGTTTCCAGAGTGTAAACCTTGTCCCCAACCACGAGCGCGTACTTCGATCCATGCTTCACACATCCGCGCGTGCATTCCGCGGCATTGCCCGCCATCCCATGTTTTGCCCCGCACATGGCGTCGCTCACTTCGCCGGTCAAAGTCTGGCTCTTTCCGGCAGCCAATGCCGGGACCACCGCTAACCCGGCCAACATCTGCATCCCAAGAAACGCGACCGCAATCCGATTGATTTTCATACTGTTTTCCTCTCAGGTGAAACGGAGTGATCGTTCAAAGGTGAAACCCCACGACGATCCTATAAGGATTCGCGCTCAAGCCTCCGGATGCAATATATTTTCTTCGCCACGTCCCCGGCGATCGACGCTTGTGAGACCGATCCTACTGCTGCTTGAACCGGATCTCGACATCCACCGTCTTCGCCTTCGCATCAAGAGCTTCATGAACCTCGACGTTCCACTGCACGCCGCGCGGAACGAAACGCCAGTTATCGTTCACAAATTTCCTGGGATAATCGGCGTTGTAAGGCGCGCCTTCGCGCAGCTTCCACGCTTCCCGCATCCGGGCTTTGGCCTGCGTGTCGAGCCCGTTGATTTCCAGCTCTCCCATTTTGTAGAGATCGCCTTCGACAACATTGAGCTCGTAGCGCACCGTGGCTTTTTCGTCGTCAAACTGGGCGTCGGGCTTGATCTGGACGGCCATGTAACCGCGGCTGCGGTAGAACTTGGCCACGTTTTCGAGATCGCGCGGAAGGCGCACGCCGTCGGCAGGCTGGCCGGGCGGCATGTGGACGAGCGGAGAAATCTCGCCGGTAGCGATGGCCGAGTTGCCCTTCCACACGACGCTGGAAGTTGAATACACCTTGCCCGGCGTGACCGGCACGATCGCATCCACATGAAGCTCGGCGGGGCCCTGGTCATCGGCCGCGGCGGCAGGTTGCGGCAGCACCCGCGCGTCGGACGGCCCAAAGGCGGCCTTCAAATACCCGCGCTGTACATACACCGGGAGAAGGTCAAACTTCGCGGTCGCGGCGAGCCTCGAGCGATCATAATTCTCCCCCATAAGGCGGCGCGCGGCAGCGGTGAGCAGGGCGGCTTGCTCCGGCGACGCACCTGGGAATTCGACGCCGTGAATCCGGATGCTGACCTCCTCGACGTGGTAATCGATGGCGATCAGGGGCCCTCCATTTTGATCCTGTCCCTCGCGGAGGTAATCCACCCTCCCCGGAAAACGCTTCTCGCTCAGCAGGGCTTGCAAAGCCTCGCAAACCCGGTCCGGAAGATTGCCCGCAATCGGCAGCAACTGCTTGAACAGCGGAACGCGGCTTTCGAGCTCGGCGCGAAGTTGGTCGTCGGTAAACCAGACGAAGTTATCAAAACGCGCGGGAACTAGCTTGCTCTTGTCGGTATCGGCGAGTTGCAGTTCGAGTTTTGTGCCCGCGCTGGAGAAAGAATAGGAATATTGAACTTCGCTGAACAGTCCCGAATCGCCGAGGAGCCGCACCGCTTCCTTGAAATCGCCGTCAGCGGCATTTTGGCCGAGCTGCAATCCACTCGCGGCGAGAATTTCTTTGTCGGTGTAGCGCGCGGTTCCCGTGACTTTCAACGCGATAAGCTTGTAGGCGGCGACTGAGGAAGCGTTGCTGGCAGCGGATTGCTTCTGGGCCGCGGCGGCCGAAAAAAACAAAAACAAGCAAAGCACGAAACGGATAACCTTCTTCATTTCGATCGCTTCCCACCTACGGCAGCGGAAAAATTCTTTTGCTTGACCGCGATGTCCATGAAAGCCTTGGCCGCCCGGCTGAGCGATTTGTCTTTGCGGAATACGAGCGCCAGGTCGCGCCGGATTTGCGCGTCGGCGAACGTGACCGCCGCCAGCGCCTTGGCCCGTATATCCTCTTCGATATTCGACCGCGCGATAAAGCCCACGCCCACATCGGCCGCCACAAAACGCTTCAGCAATTCGCTCGAATCCAGTTCCATGGCCAACTTCGGCTTCAAGTGATGGTCGTAAAACAGCGCATCCAGCGCGTCGCGCGTGTGCCCCATCTTTGGCAGCACCAGGGGATAGGTCGCGACCTCGGCCACCGTTACGGTCTTCTTCCCCGCCAGCGCATGGCGCGGGGCCGTGATCACCACGAGTTCGTCGCGATGAATCATCTGCGCTTCCAGCCGGTTGTCGGTCACGGGCAGCGAAACCACGCCAAGGTCCACAACGTTCTCCAAGATCGATTCGAGGATCCTGGCATAGTCGGCGCGCTTGATGCTCACGGACACATTCGGATAGTCGCGTTTGAACTGCGCGAACACCTCGGGCAGGATGTGCAGGCATGTGCCTTCATTCGCTCCCACCACAATTTCGCCGCGAGGCACGCGCTCGGTCTCGGCAATCTCAGTGAGGATCGTCTTGCGCCGCTCGATCGTCTCCTCCGCATATTTGAAAAAGAACTTGCCCGATGCGGTAAGCGATACGCGGCCTCCGGAGCGGTCGAGCAGACGGGCGCCCACTTCTTCTTCCAACGCGCGGATCTGCGAAGAAATGGCAGGCTGGGTGCGAAAACGCTTCTCCGCCGCGCGCGAGAAGCTCGAGAGCCGCGCCACTTCGAGAAAGATTTCGAGCTGATCGAAGTCCATAGCGTTTAAGGATGAGACGACGGGCCAAGCTCGCCAATCGTATCACTATCCACCCAATAATTCCGCCTGGCTGTTACGACAAGATCAGGATACTCTTTCAGCCGTAAAGCGATCGAATGAAGTCCCGGATGCGGAGACTGCGGCTGAAAGCTCAGGACATATCGATTCGGTATGTGATTCGAGATAGTAAATAAGCTCTTCTCCAAATTATGAACATTGCTGAATGGAAAATATTCGCCGCCGGTAAGATGCGCGACGGTTTCAGGAACATTCCGCCGTGTTCCATTCATACCCAGGATTGCCGCAATCGTTGCAGCCCGCAAGGGAGGCGCAAGTTGGCTTAGGCATTCCCAGGTCTGAGCAAGCCGGCTGGAACCGGAGGGTGCGGCAGGGTCCTTGCTCATGCATCCCCCGGGAGGTCCGGGCTCATCGGAGGAAAGTTTCGACAACACTCGTGCGGTATCCGACTTGGAACTGGAGAAGCCCAGACTGTAGATGGCCGTGTTCGTATCGCTGATTTCGCGCAGCGCATCCTCCAGTTTTACGACGCTTCCATGGTCAACCGTCTCGCTGATCAGCAGGATCGCTCGTCGATATTCTGGCGGCTGCTTGCGTAGCAAGTTCACCGAATAGGCAAGCGTATCGAGGATGCCTGCGCCGTGGTTCCCAGATTGGAGGTTGTGAATCGCACTCTCCGCTACATCCAAATTGGAGGTGAAATCCTGAAGCACTCGCGGGCTGCCGTCGAAGCCTACGACTGCAACCTTATGCGTGACAGCACCCACGATTGCATCCAGTGCCGTGGCCAAGACGCCATAATTATCGAGTTGTCGAGCGCCACTGCCGCCCGTCTCAATGGCAACGACCAATGCTAGTGGCTCCATGTCCGTGTCTTTTTCAAGGGTCACCTTTTGCTCGACGCCATCGTCTTTAATTGCGAAATCGTTGGCAGTAAGTGTGAAGACAAGTTCTCCGCTCCTGGTCCTCACCATGGCTGGAACAAGGACCAAGGTCGAGCGCGCGCGAAAAGCAGCGGGCGGCGATGTAGCAACGTCCGCGGTCTGCGCGGTTGCGAAGGACGCCAACGCGAGCGCGAAGACGGCGACGAACCGCATAATCGGCTTCCCAAAGTTCATTTCGATGGACTCTGCACTGCCTGGGACGGGGCAAGCCCCGTCTCTACCGGACGTCTTCGCTAGCGGCCTGTAGTGAAAGCTGAGGCCTGTGCGTTCGCCAAATTTTCCATGAACTGTCGTCCCGAACCAAACGAAAGACCTGTAGTGCGCCGTGAAAATGCAGGGGGCCTTCCCCTTCGGCTTCGCTCAGGGTCAGGATGACAATTCATGAAAAACATCGCTTGTGTGCCGATCCACGAAATTCACCACAGGCCGCTAGACGTTGATCACCGCAATAAGTTCCTTCACGGCGGCGGCACTCTTATCGAGGGCCGCTTTCTCTTCCGCAGTGAGTTTGATCTCGATGATCTGCTCAATCCCCTTGGCGCCGAGTTTCACCGGCACGCCGACATAGAGTCCGTGGATGCCGTACTCGCCATTCAAATACGCGGCACACGGAAGGATCTTTCTCTTGTCTTTGAGAATGGCCTCGACCATCTCGGTGGCCGCCGCCGACGGGGCGTAGTACGCCGACCCGGTCTTGAGATACTTGACGATCTCAGCGCCGCCGTCGCGCGTGCGCTGCACGATGCGATCGAGAGTGGCCTGGTCCATCAGTTCGGTGATAGGAATTCCAGCAACCGTGGAATAGCGCGGAAGCGGGACCATCGTGTCACCGTGTCCGCCAAGCACGAAGGCGGTCACATTCTCGACGCTGACATCGAGTTCCTGCGCGATAAAAGCGCGGAAGCGGGCGGAGTCGAGCACTCCGGCCATCCCCAGAACGCGCTCGCGCGGAAAGCCGCTGATTTTGTAAGCGGCCTGCGCCATGGCGTCCAGCGGGTTGGAGACGATGATGAGGATGCAGTTCGGCGAGTGCTGCACGACCTTGCCGACGACATCGCTCATGATCTTGTAATTGGTATTCAAAAGATCGTCGCGGCTCATGCCGGGCTTGCGCGGAATTCCTGCGGTGATTACGACGATGTCGGAGTTAGCGGTGTCGGCGTAGTTGTTCGTGCCGAGGATTTTGGAATCGCGCTTCTCAATCGGCATCGCCTCGAGCAGGTCGAGACCTTTTCCCTGCGGAACGCCTTCTATGATGTCGATGAGCACGACATCCGCTAGTTCTTTCGAGGCGATCCAATGAGCGGCCGTCGCTCCCACGTTTCCGGAACCGACGATCGTTACTTTATGACGCATGAAGTTTCCTTTCTGAATTAGGTAAATAATCTCTTGTACAGACGCGGCTTGCCGCGTCTCCTGGTGTTAGTAGAGCGACGGGCGTCCTCGCCCGTCCCGATACGCCTGCCGGACGGGCGAGGACGCCCGTCGCTCCATTAGTCAATCCCCGTCTTACTCAGTCCGCAGCCACGGCAACGTTCATGTTCTCGATCATGCAAGTGGCAAACTCGCTGGTCTTCACCTTGGTCGCGCCTTCCATCAGGCGCTCAAAATCGTAGGTGACTTTTTTCTGTAAGATCGTGCGTTCCAGGCTCCGCTCAATCAGGTCGGCGGCTTCCGGCCATCCGAGAAAGCGAAACATCATGACGCCGGAGAGAATGACGGAGCCGGGATTGATGACGTCTTTGTCGGCATACTTGGGCGCGGTGCCGTGCGTGGCTTCGAAAATGGCGTAGCCGTCGCCGATGTTGGCTCCGGGAGCGATGCCAAGGCCGCCAACCTGCGCGGCGCAAGCGTCGGAAATATAATCGCCGTTCAGATTGGGCGTGGCCAGAACGCTGTATTCATCGGCCCGCGTGACTACCTGCTGAAATATCGAATCGGCGATGCGGTCGTTGATCATCAGCTTCTTCTTCCATGCGCCCTTGCCGTGCGTGGCGTAAATGGAATCGAGGCAGCCTTTTACTTCCTTGTATAGGGCCTGGCGGAAATCTTCAGTCGCAAACTCCAGGCCCGGCTCGATCAGGTTCGCGTTCTCTTCCACAGTGAGATTCGGATTCTTGTCTCGGTTGTCTATGATCCAGCTCTCGCGTTCGGTGACGATTTGCTCGCGGAATTCCTCGACGGCAATTTCGTATCCCCACTTGCGGAACGCGCCTTCGGTGAATTTCTGGATGTTGCCCTTGTGCACGAGCGTGACTGCCTTGTTCTTGTTTTCGAGAGCGTGCTTGATGGCCATGCGCACCAGGCGTTTCGTGCCGGTCACGGACATCGGTTTGATACCGACGCCGGAGTCAAGGCGGATTTGCTTCTTGCCGCCTTTCAACATTTCTTTGTTGAGGAATTCAATCAGCCGGGCGGCATCGGGAGTGCCTTCTTCCCATTCAATGCCGGCGTAAACGTCTTCCGTGTTTTCGCGAAAAATGACAATGTTCATGCGCTCGGGATGCTTCACCGGCGATGGCACGCCAGCGTAGTACTTCACCGGACGCACGCAGGCGTAGAGATCGAGGATTTGTCGCAGCGCGACGTTGAGCGAGCGTATGCCGCCTCCGACGGGCGTGGTCAGCGGCCCTTTGATGGCGACGCGAAACTCGCGGATGGCGCTGACGGTGTCGTCGGGGAGCCAGTTCTGGAAGCGGGCCTTGGCCTTCTCGCCGGCGAAAACTTCATACCAGGCCACGGAGCGCTTGCCCCGGTACGCTTTTTCGACGGCGGCGTCGAACACGCGGACGGATGCTTTCCAGATATCGCGGCCCGTGCCGTCGCCTTCTATGAAGGGCACGATTGGACGATCGGGAACGCTGTATTTACCGTTGCTGTATTCGATCTTCTGTCCGTTGGATGGGACAGCAACCCCGTTGAACGACGCCATTACGCTTGCCTCCAGAAGCTAGAAAGGAATTTACTTAATTATAAAGAATTTCGTGGTTGCCGGCGGCAGCGCCGCATCCGAACCCTGCTCTACCGCGCTGGCCGCGGCATTTGGGCCAGCCACAAGATTCCGGTGATGGTCTTCGCATCGCGGATGCGGCCGTCGAGCGCCATCTTTTCCGCCTCCGGCAAAGTGAAAAACTTGATCGCGATCTTCTCGTCCGCCTCGGGCTGAGCTGTACCCGGCTGCAACCCACGCGCCAGATAGATAGTCATGGTCTCGTCGAGAAAACCGGGGCTTGGGTAGAAATGCAGGATCCTCTTCCACTGGCGCGCCCGGTAGCCGGTTTCTTCCAGCAATTCGCGCTTGGCGGCGGTGAGCGCGGTTTCGCCATCGTCGATGCGTCCGGCGGGCAATTCCCACATCATCGACTGCGCCGCGTGTCGGTATTGCCGCTCCAGCAACACGAGCAGTCCGCCTTTGCGCCCCGCCTTCGCCTCATCATCCACAGCCAGCACAACGATGGAGCCGGAATGCCGGACCACATCGCGGCGGGCGCGCACGCCTCCAGGCTCCTCCACCTGATCGGTCGTGACGCTGAACACCGGACCCTGGTAACTCATCCGGGAAGAAAGCACATGTGCTTGTTTCGATTTTGCTCCTGCCGATTTCCCCATAACACTAATATAAGGTATGCTGCGCCGTTGAGCCGGAGAGGAACCGGCAACGAATGACCGCAAAAGGGATGACCGTAAGAAAAACTCCGGGAAAGCCCACCATCGCCATCGTCGGAGCCGGCAGCCTGGCGACTTTTCTTGCCGAAGCGCTCGACGCCGCCGGTTTTACTATTTCCGAGATCGTGTCGCGCAATTCGCCCCAATCGCACCGCCGCGCCCGCGCGCTCGCCGGGAAAGTGGGCGCGCAAGCAATCACCGCAAGTACGGCTGCGCTCGACGCCACGTTGCTGTGGTTCTGCGTTCCGGATCGCGAAATTCGCGGCGTGGCTCGGACTTTTGCAGATCATCTAATTGCTCGCGTGCTGGTTCACCAGAAAGAGATAGCGCACTTCGCCCTGCACTCCAGCGGCGCCCTGCTCAGCCGCGAACTCGAGCCTCTGCGCAAGGCCGGCGTCGCCGTCGCATCGGTCCATCCCCTGATGACGTTCGTTGCCGGAGCGAAGCCCTCTGTATCGGGTGTGCCATTTGCCATCGAAGGCGACGCCGCGGCCACGCGCGTTGCGCGTCGCATCGTGCGCGATCTGGGCGGCAAGAGCTTTTCACTGCAATCGTCGCGCAAGGCGGCGTACCACGCCTGGGCCACTCTGACTTCGCCGCTGCTGCTGGCGTTTCTCGTGACCCTCGAAGAAGCGGCCCGTGCCGCCGGACTCCAGCCGAAGGATGCGCGCCGCATGAGCCTGCCCATCGTCCGCCAAACTTTGGCGAACTACTCACGCCTCGGTTCGGCACGGTCTTTTAGCGGGCCCCTGATTCGCGGAGACGCAGAGACGGTGGCAAAACACCTGAAGGTTCTGAAGAAACATCCCGGAGTGCGCGAGGTTTATGTAGCGCTAGCGCGGGCCGCCCTGCGTGGTCTGCCGGTGAAGAATCGGGTTGAACTGGCGCGGCTGCTACGGGGCTGAGCCGGTGCAGACTCGACCGCAATCACGTAGCGACAGCCGCCCTCGGCTGTCCCGCCGAGCGAAGCTCGCCGTTTGGCTTAGTGCTGCTCGCTGCGGTGGGTGAACAAATGCCCCAGCTTCTCCTGTTTAGTCCTTAAATAATCTACCGTATGTTCGGTGGGCGCAACTTCGCAAGGCACGCGCTCGGTCACCAGAATGCCGGCATTCTCCAGCGCCGCAACTTTGTCGGGATTGTTCGAGAGCAGGCGCACCCGCTGAATGCCGAGCGCTTTCAGGATCTCGACCGGCATGAGGAACTCGCGGTGGTCGGCCCGGAAACCCAGGCGTTCGTTGGCTTCGACCGTGTCCAGCCCGCTGTCCTGGAGCGCGTAGGCTTGGAGCTTCGCCATCAGTCCAATGCCTCGGCCCTCCTGCTGTTCATAGATCAGGACTCCCGCGCCCTCGGCGGCGATCATCGAGAGCGCCATTTCCAGTTGCTGGCGGCAATCGCAGCGCAGCGAGCCGAACACGTCGCCGGTCAGGCACTGCGAATGGATCCGCACCAGCGGCGACCCGGAGTGGACCTCGCCCATCACCAGCGCCACCGCTTCTTCGGTCTTGGCTCCTTCGTCCAATGCCGATGCGCGCGTGGTAAACCCGTGAATCAGAAAATGTCCCCAACGCGTCGGGAAGTCCGCCGACGCCACTTGTTTTACCTTGGAAGAATTCACCTCTAAATTATAGCCTCCGATTTCAATTACTCGCCGCATCGAGGCTACAAGCCATCGCGAATCCAACCCTGAGAGTGTTTCGAGGATCACAGCAACCGCATCAACAAACTCGCAAGTATAGGCGAAATCGAGTGCTGGCTGATAAAATCAAAAAGACAAACCCGCCGCCGTAGGGGGCTATAGCTCAGTTGGGAGAGCGCATCGTTCGCAACGATGAGGTCGTCGGTTCGAGCCCGACTAGCTCCACCATTCCGATCGCGTGAAAAAACTGAATCCTGCGGCGTAGAATGCGGCCGGGCTGGGACGCCCGGCTCTTCATCAGACAGCTTGAATCGACAGCGATGGTAGTGACAATGACGCGGTCGTGGAAATCCCGACGACTAACTCGACCCCACTGCCTTCCAATCCACACCGCGCATGTCTCCGGTCTTGAGAAACCGGCTGTGCAACGCAAAGGCGGCATTCAAGGTGTGCGGGGTATGGCCTCCTGCGACCATCTTCAAGTATCCCAGCAGTTCCCCGCGGAAATCGGGGTGGGCGCAGTTCTGGATGATCATCAGGGCGCGTTCGTGCGGCGACCGGCCGCGCAAGTCGGCGATGCCCTGTTCGGTGGCAACGATCTGCACCGAGTGTTCACTGTGGTCCATGTGGCTGACCAGGGGCACAATGGTGCTGATCTTGCCGCCTTTCGCGGACGAAGTGCAGGTGAAAATGGAAAGGTAGGCGTTGCGGGTAAAATCGCCCGAGCCGCCAATGCCGTTCATCATCTGCCGGCCCATGATGTGGGTGCTGTTCACGTTCCCGAAAATATCGATCTCAATCGCGGTGTTGATGGAGACGATGCCAAGCCGCCGCACCACTTCCGGGTGATTGCTGATTTCCTGGGGACGCATGAGGATGCGGTTGCGGAAGAATTCCAAATCGCGGTAAAGGTCGAACAGCGCCTTGGTGCTGAGGGTCAGCGAACACGTGCTGGCAAAGGTGACGCGCTCCTGGCGGAGCAGATCGGCGACCGAATCCTGCAAGACCTCGGTATACATTTCGAACGGCGGAATGCGGGGATGCCGGCCGAGCGCTCCCAAGACTGCGTTGGCGATGTTGCCGACGCCCGATTGAATGGGCAGGAACGACTTGGGGATTCTTCCGGTCTTGAGTTCCTCGGCGAGAAACTCCGCGACCTGGGCGCCAATCGCATCGGTTTCCGGCGTAGCGGCGTCGTAGCCGCCGATTTCATCCTCCACATCGGTCTCCACGATGCCCGCGATGCGCGCCGGATCGACGTGGATGATGGAAGAGCCGATCCGGTCGGAGGGCTTGTAAATAGGAATCTCTTTGCGGTAAGGCGGGTCAGCCGGTTCATAGATGTCGTGCATGCCGAGCAAGGTGGGAGGATGCTTGCGGTTCAACTCGATTAGTATTTTCTCGGCCTTTCGGATGAACGTCGGAGTAGCTCCCACCGAAGACGTGAGCACGATGCCGCCGCCGGCCGTCACATCGCAGGCTTCGACCACGGCCCAGTGCACGGGGCCGAGAAAACCATAGCGCACGGCTTGCGGCAGCATGGACAAGTGCATGTCGAAAAAGCGGGTCTCGCCGGAGTTGATGCTGGCACGCAAGTTGGGGTCGGACTGATAGGGCGTGCGAAAACTGATGGCGGCAGCCTTGGCCAGCGCTCCGTCGAGCGAGGGGCCGGTGGAAGCGCCGGTCAGCACTCCGATTTGAAATTCTTTACCGGCCTTATGCTCGGCCTCGGCACGCGCCGCGATGGCCAGGGGAATGATTTTCGGAGCACCAGCGGGAGTGAAACCGCTGAAACCAACCGTTTGTCCATTGTTAATGAGACGAGCAGCCTCGTCCGGAGTCAAATTTGCAAATGGTAGCGACATGATTACCTCTCGTATGAATATGAATTAAAACCAAAATCTCGCCTCAGGCGTTTTTCTCCCGGTAAATGTCGAGCAGTGCGCGGGCGGCGCGAAACGAAGTCATGCGCCCTTCCAGCACTTCCTGCTCCAGCACGGGGAGCTTCTTCCGAATGGCCGCCTGGGCCTGGAAGTGCTCCGTCAATCCGCGCTCGACGATCTCGTACATCCATTTTCGCGTTTGTTCGCGCCGCGCTTGGGCCCACCATCCATTCGCTTTCGTGAGCGCAGTGTGCTCCTCGATATGCCGCCAAATCTCGGCGATCCCTTTTCCAGTTTGCGCTGAACAGGTGAGCGCGCGCGCAGTCCATCCGGAAGCGGAAGAGGGAAAATAATGCAACGCATTCTGCATTTCCGTCCGCGCCCTCTCCGCCGCCGTAAGATTTGCGCCATCGGCCTTGTTGATGGCCACTAAATCGGCGAGTTCCATCACGCCGCGCTTCATGCCTTGCAGTTCGTCTCCGGCCCCGGTCAGCGTGATGAGCAGAAAAAAATCAACCATGTCGTGGACCGCGGTCTCGGACTGCCCGACTCCGACGGTTTCGACGACGATGTTCCGGTATCCCGCCGCTTCACAGAGCAGCATAGCCTCGCGCGTGCGCTGCGCCACGCCTCCGAGAGATCCACGGGAAGGCGTAGGCCGGACAAACGCCATGTCGCTGGAGGCCAGAGATTCCATGCGCGTCTTGTCGCCTAGAATGCTGCCGCCGGAAATTTGGCTGCTGGGATCGATTGCGAGCACCGCGACCTTCCGCCCCTGCTCGCGGATCAAAAACATGCCCAGCACTTCGATCACGCTGCTCTTGCCCGCGCCAGGCACGCCCGTGATGCCCACGCGGATCGAGTTGCCGCTGTGGGGAAGACAATCTTCGAGGATGCGCTCGGCCAATTCGCGATCGGCCGCGCGCGAACTCTCGATCAAGGTGATGGCCCGCGCCAGAATTGTACGCTGACCTTCGAGGATTCCATCGACGTACTGCCGGTGTGAAAGAGAGCGGCGGCGGCTCGCGACCCGCGTCAACAAATCTCGCGGAGGCTCCGATGCCACGCGCCCGGGGCGAACACGCAGCGCACTCTCTTTCGGGTCGGCCAATCAGGAACGCCCTCCAACAAGGTTGCCAGTCAGTATTTCCAGTATTTTTTGCGCCGCCACCGGAATCACCGTGCCCGGCCCGTATATGCCAGCGGCCCCGGCCTGGTACAGAAATTCGTAATCCTGCGGAGGAATGACGCCGCCGACGACCACAAGAATGTCATCCCGTCCGAGCTTTCGCAACTCGTCGATCAACTGCGGGACCAGGGTCTTGTGGCCGGCGGCCAGCGAAGACACGCCGACGACGTGCACATCGTTCTCGACCGCATGTCGCGCCACTTCGCGCGGAGTCTGAAACAACGGGCCGATGTCGACGTCGAACCCTACATCGGCAAAAGCGGTGGCGATGACTTTCGAGCCGCGATCATGACCGTCCTGCCCCATCTTCGCCACCAGAATACGGGGGCGGCGGCCTTCCGCTTTCTCAAAGTCCACGACCATCTGCCGCGCTTTCTTGAACTCTTCGGCGTTTCCGGACTCGGCCGAATAAACTCCCGCGATGGAGCGCGTGGTCGCCTGGTAGCGGCCCCAGACTTTTTCCAGAGCGGAGGAAATCTCGCCCAGTGTGGCGCGCTTGCGAGCGGCATCCACAGCACTCTCGAGCAGATTACCTTTGCCGCTGGCGGCGCATTGCTCCAGTTGTTCAAGCGATTGGCGCACGGCGTCATTGTCGCGCTCGCGCTTCAACTGATCAAGCCGTTTGATTTGCGATTCGCGGACGGCGGCATTGTCGATATCGAGCACCGGAATCAGCGGCTCTTCGGGTGAAGGATAGGCATTCACGCCGACGATGATGTCGCGGCCTGAGTCGATGCGGGCCTGCTTGCGCGCCGCCGCCTCTTCAATGCGCATCTTGGGAACGCCGGTTTCAATCGCCTTGGCCATGCCGCCCAGCTCTTCCACTTCTTCAATCAGCGTCCACGCGGAATGCATCAGTTCGTGGGTAAGCCGTTCGATATAGTAAGAACCGGCCCATGGATCCACCATGCGCGTGATCTCGGTTTCTTCCTGCAAATAAATCTGTGTATTGCGCGCGATGCGGGCGGAAAAATCGGTGGGCAGCGCCAACGCTTCATCCAGCGCATTGGTGTGCAGAGATTGCGTGTGCCCGAAGGCCGCAGCCAGCGCCTCGACGCACGTGCGTACGACGTTGTTAAACGGGTCTTGCGCCGTCAGGCTCCAGCCCGAAGTCTGCGAATGCGTGCGCAAGGCGAGCGACTTCGGATTCTTCGGATTGAAAGTCTTGACCAGCTTGGCCCATAACATGCGGGCCGCGCGCATCTTGGCAATCTCCATGAAGTGGTTCATGCCGATGCCCCAGAAAAAAGAAATGCGCGGCGCAAAGCTGTCGATATCGAGGCCCGCCGCCACTCCCGTTCGCAGATATTCCAGTCCGTCGGCCAGCGTGTAAGCGAGTTCGATGTCGGCTGTGGCGCCGGCTTCCTGCATGTGGTATCCGCTCACGCTGATGCAGTTGAACTTTGGCATTCTCTCCGCGCAGTAGCGGAAAATGTCGCCCACGATCCGCATCGAACCTTGCGGCGGATAGATATAGGTATTGCGGACCATGAACTCTTTCAGGATGTCGTTCTGAATGGTCCCGCTTAGCTGCTCCGGCTTCACTCCCTGCTCTTCGGCGGCAACGATGTAAAACGCCATGACTGGAAGCACCGCCCCGTTCATGGTCATCGAGACCGACATTTGGCCGAGCGGAATCTGATCGAACAGAATCTTCATATCGAGGATCGAGTCGATTGCCACTCCAGCCTTGCCCACATCTCCGGTGACGCGCTCGTGATCGGAATCGTAGCCCCGGTGCGTGGCCAGATCGAACGCAACCGAAAGACCTTTTTGTCCAGCGGCCAGATTCCGACGGTAGAAGGCGTTGGACTCTTCCGCAGTTGAGAACCCTGCATATTGCCGGATCGTCCAGGGCTGCATGACATACATCGTGCTGTAAGGGCCGCGCAAAAACGGCGGAATCCCTGCGGCGTATTCAAGATGCTCGAGCCCTTGCAGGTCTCCGCGGGTATAGGCGCTCTTGACTGGAATGTGCTCGGGAGAAAGCCAGTCGTTAGCATTGGCCGTATTACGATTGGCGGTGGCCGCGTCTGATTTCGCTGTCGCTCGTTCCACTGCAGGCTTGTAATCGATCTTAGAAAAGTCTGGACGCATATCTAGCTCTTACTCCCTAACTACGACACCCAACTGTTCCTGCCACTTCGTGAGAACTTCAATCGGATTGCTTCGGACGTGTACAAAATCCGCGACCCCGGCGGCTTTCAGTTGCTCGGCGGTATCAGGAAGGCCCGCGACAATTACCGGTGTCTTACGTCCCCGTGCCTTCAACTTGGCGAGCAGTTCCGTGGCCAGCGCGGGATACTCGGGATCGGAACTGCAAAGCACAATCAGTTCGGCATCGTTCGCTGCAATTTCATCTACTTTGTCAAAGCGCTGAGTGACGATTGCAAAGCCCGCGCAGCCAAAAAAATTGGCGGCGAAGCCGGAGCGGGCCGCGCGCATCTTAACATCCCCGATTTCCGCCAGCAGAACGCGCGGAGTCTTTCCGCCCTGGGCCGCGTAGCGCTCGGTGCGCAGGCGAAGCTGCTCATAGATCTGTGCGCCGCGCATTTCGCCGCCGAGGCGCGTACCATCGATGCGATCCAACGCCTCTTCCGAGAGGTTGGGGTGTTGATTCGTCCCGGTAAAGATGCGGCGGCGGGATACGACAGCTTTTTCTTTGGCAGCCAGCGATTGCTCCACAGCTTTTTTAATCAGTCCTTCGCTCAGAGCCTTCCGATAGCCGCCGGCGGCTTCGATTCCCTGCATCGTTTTCCAACCCTCGCGGGCCAGAAAATCGGTAATGATCTCGATGCAGTAAGACCCGCCTCCGGGATCGGCAACGCGCGACAGCAGGGCCTCCTGCTTGAGCAAAATTTGCGTGTTCCGGGCAAGGCGGCGGCTCGCGTCATCCGGAGACTTGTAACATTCGTCGAACGGCGCGACGGAAATCGAATCCGCGCCGCCGAGGATCGCCGACATAGCCTCGGTGGTCCCGCGCAGAACATTGACGTGGGGATCATAGACGGTCTCGTTCCAGCGGGAGGTGCGGGCATAAATTCGGGCCTTCGCGCTCTCCTGCTTCCCGCCGAAACTCTCGACCGCCCGCGCCCATAACAGGCGGAAGGCGCGGAGCTTTGCCATCTGAAAAAAGTAGTTCGTTCCAATCGTGAATGAGAACGCGATGCACGCGGCAGCGCGATTTACATCCAGCTTGCGGGATTGCATTTCCGCGAGAAAATCGATTCCAGCCGCAAGGGTGAAGCCAACTTCCTGTACGGCGGTCGCGCCAGATCCTTCCAGCCCCGCGTTGAAAGTAAAGGGCACAAGCGTGGGAGGCGCAGCCGCAGCAACTTCCGCCGCAAAATCCATGTTCTTGAAGGGATCCCATCCGGTCGACATCGATACCGGCGACGTTTTTCCCCGGCCAAGCAGAAGTCGGATCAGATTTTCGTCGACATTTTGAAAGTGGACGGGAATTTCTTGCAGGTTGGCTAGCAGCGTCGTCAAATTGGAAGCATTCTTGATCCGAACATTACCGAATGCGATCTCTTCGGCTCCCGCAGCCACCGCACTGCACGCTGCCAGATTTGCCTTGCCGGGATCTTCCGCTTCGATTTCTTCGCGAATGCGCCAGTCGCCTGTCGCATGCGTGCCGCGCACATAAGGGAAATCTCCGGGCGCTGCACTCAGATATTCCAGACCCGCAATATCTTCAGCCCGGTAATAGGGCTTGACCGCGAGCCCGTCCTCCGATTGCCAAATCAATTTCTTGGCATAGTCGGCGCCCTTCAGATCTTTGCGGATGGTTTCTTCCCACGACTGGGTACTCACTGGAGGGAACTCTTGCAATAAACTGTTACTCGCCATTTTCCTTCACTTGCTTTCAGGGTCCTCGACGATCTCAATAAGAAGCCCGAAGGGATTGTCGGCCCGCGATTTGGGATGAACAAAAAAAACCGTGGTCCCGCGCGAGCCTTTGCGGGGGGCCTTGTCGATGAGTTGAAATCCGCTGGCCTTCATCGCATCGAAGGCTTGCTGCGCGCTTTTCACGCGGAAAGCCACGTGCGCCAATCCGCCACGGCCGCCGTTTCTTTCGATCAGCTTTTGCACCGGAGACTCGGGAGTCAGAGGCTCGAGCAGCTGAACAAGATTGGGGCCATCGCCGACCTGCAGCAAAACTTCGCGCACCTGGTCCATCCCGAGCACTTCTTCGCGATGAACCTCGCGGAAGCCCAGCATCTCATAGGCCTTGACCTGTCCGTCCAGTTCACCCTGTTTGACCGCGATTGCCACGTGGTCCACAAACTGTATGCCTGGGACCTGCTTCAAATCCTCATGAACACCGCTCATCTATGATTGCCCTTTCGCTCACTGTGAATTACACATGTAATTTGCCGGATCCAGCGGGCGCAAAAACCACGCCCATGCAAAAAACGATTTAGGAGACTGCGTCTTGACCGCTTCTATTCAAACTCGACCACGATCTGGTTGACTTTGACAGCGTCTCCGGCGGCCACTTTGACTTCCTTCACTTTTCCTGCGCCCGGCGCAGTGACGTTGGTTTCCATCTTCATGGCTTCGAGCACCATCAGCAACTCGTCGGCTTGGATCGCTTGTCCCGGCTCCACATTCACCTTAATCACTACGCCGGCGACAGGACTGCGGCACACTTTCTCCTCGTTAACGTTTTCCTCTGCAGCTGGAGCCTGAGCGCGCGCCGCCGGAACCGGCGCCGAATGCACGGTCGAAGGGACTGGAGCATAGGGCCCATAATTCGGTTGGCGCGGACTAGCGTCGTCTTCGACTACTTCGACTTCTACTTCGTATGTCTTTCCACTAACACCAATCTGAAGCTTCAAGTTATAAGTTCCTTCCCTCGAGTTTATTTTCCCGCAGTCTTAATTACCTCGAGCGTAAATTATGCGAAGCTTGAACAAATACACGCCCCTGCTGTGACCAGGGATTCACAATTTCGTACGGCGACTGCAGCGTTTTTGCCGAACGGATGCGGACCTTCTTACCCAGAAACGCGGTTACGGCCGCCGCAATTACGACCATGATCTCCGGCGAGACCTCTTCTTGTTTCCGATCCACCGCCGCCTTGGCTGCCGGAGCTTCCACCTTGGCGGCCGGCGCAGCGGCTGGCACGATTGCCGGCCGGATCGCTGGGGCCTTGGCCAGTTCCGCGACCCGCGTCTCCAGCCCTTTCAGCGTGCCGGTGAGCGCGCTGAGTTGGCGCTCCGTTTCCGTTCGCAGTTCCGCCAGCGTCCGCTGGAAGTCACGCTGCAAACCGACATAAGTCAGCCCGCAGCCCACCGCTACTGCCAGCACCGCAATGACTATACTTGCACCAATCAGCACCACTCGTTGCTCCTCATCGTCATCTTAAGTCCTAGCTCCACGAGAAACGCGGCCAGCCGCGTCTCTACGGAAAACCATCACAAAGGAATCAATCCATGCTTTTTGGGAGGACGCAGTTCCCGCTTCGCATGCAACGATTCCAGCGCCTGGGCCAGATACTTCCTCGTCTCCGCAGGCTCGATGATATCGTCCACCAGCCGCCGGCCCGCTGAAACGAAAGGATTCGCGAACGTCTCCCGATACTCCCCGATCAGTTCTTTGCGGCGGACAGATTTATCTGGCGCCGAATCGATTTCTTTCCGGAACACAATCTCGGCCGCGCCCTCGGCTCCCATGACCGCAATCTCCGCCGTGGGCCACGCCACCACCCGGTCCGCGCCGAGGTCCTTGGCGCACATGGCAAGGTACGCGCCGCCATAGGCCTTGCGCAGCACCAGCGTGATTTTCGGGACGGTCGCGGCCGAATAGGCAAACAGCATCTTGGCGCCGTGACGGATGATGCCGCCCCGTTCCTGCTCGACTCCGGGCAAAAAACCCGGCACATCCACCAGCGTGAGCAGGGGAATGTTGAAGGCATTGCAAAAGCGTATGAAGCGCGACGATTTATCCGAGGCATTGATGTCGAGTGCCCCGGCTAGAACGCTCGGCTGGTTCGCGATGATCCCCAGGGGCCGTCCCTGCAAACGCCCAAAGCCGATCACGATGTTCGGAGCGAACCCCGGCTGGATCTCGAGAAAATCCTGATAGTCCACAATTCGCGTGATGACGCCGCGCACGTCGTAGCCGACCTTGTTCTCTACCGGCACCATCCCGTTCATTTCCGGATCGGAATCGATCGGCAGGTTGTACGCCATGCGGGGCGCGTCTTCCAGATTATTGGAAGGCATGAAACTGAGCAGCCGCCGGCAAAGCTGCATCGCTTCGTCGTCGTTCTGGGCGATGAGGTGCACCACGCCCGAGTAGTTCATCTGCGCCTGCGGGCCGCCCAGTTCCTCGGCGGTGACCACTTCTCCCGTGACCTGCTTGATCACTTGCGGCCCGGTGATGAATATCTGCCCCTGCATGGTCTGAATGATAAAGTCGGTGAGCGCCGGGCTGTAGGCGGCGCCGCCCGCGCACGGTCCGCAAATCAGCGAAATCTGCGGCACCGTTCCCGAGAGCACGACATTGTTATAAAAAACCCGGCCATACGCGGCCAGGCTGTCAATGCCTTCTTGCACCCGCGCTCCGCCGGAGTCGTTGATGAAGACGAAAGGGCTTCCCGTCTTGAGCGACAGACGCATCATGTCGGCAATTTTGTCGCTGTGGACCTCGCCGGCAGCTCCGCCCGCCACGGTAAAATCCTGGCTCGCTAGGTGCACCAGGCGCCCGTCGATGGTGGCGCATCCGGTGGCCACTCCATCCGCCGGCATCTCCTTGTCGGCCATGCCGAAATAGACCTGACGATGGCGCGCAAATAATCCGATCTCTTGGAAACTGCCCCGGTCCACCAGCCGGTCGATTCGTTCCCGCGCCGTCAATTTTCCGGCCGCGTGTTGTTTCTCGATGCGGGCCTTGCCGCCTCCCAGTTCAATCTCGGCGCGTTTGGCGCGAAGATCGGAAACTTTGTCGGCCATAGTTTTTTGTTTTGCACTTGCTACTTGCTTTGCCATCCACGCTCCTAAATCAGTTCATATAACTATAAAAATGCTTTTACTTTTCCGGAGCCACAGTCACCCGGTGCTCCTTGCCATTCAGCGTAATCACGTAATTCACCGTGGCGCCAAGCGACTGTCCGCCGCCGGCCGCCGCCGCTGCTTTCGATTCCGCCGCTGGCTTGGACGAAGACGGGTCCTTACCCAAATTCTTGCGGCCCTCGGCGCGGGTCTTAAAGAACTTCGGGGCTACCTGCGGGAACATGGCATAGGTCAACACGTCCTCATCGCTGCCGTTGTTGCCCTCTAACGCCTTCGCGGCCGTGCTCAGATGTTCCCACTCCGGCTTGAGCAGGTCGGCGGGACGCACGGTAATCGCAGGCTTCTTGGCATGTGCCTCCGCATGCTTCAACACCTCGGGGTCCTTTGGACCGATCGTGCTGCCGTAGTATCCAAGCATCAGGTCGGCAAATTCTCCGGTCATCACTTTGTACTTGCCCATCAGGACGTTAAACACCGCCTGCGATCCCACGATCTGGCTCGAAGGTGTGACCAGCGGAGGATAGCCCGCGTCTTTACGAACATTGGGGACTTCCAGCAGCACTTCCTGCAACCGGTCGCCCGCTCCCTGCCCTTTGAGCTGGCTCTCCATGTTGGAGATCATTCCACCCGGAATCTGGCTCTTGAAAATTTCCGTATCCACGCCGGTAAACTCGCTGAGGAACTCACGATAGCGCGGGCGGATAGTGGCGAAGTGGCTCGCAATGCGCCGCACACGTTCCATGTCGAGCCGGGTCTCGTACCCAGTGCCTTCCAGCAACTCGACCAGGCTTTCGGTCGGGTTGTGTCCCGGCCCTAGCGACAACGAACTGATGGCTGTATCCACAATGTCGCACCCGGCTTCGATCGCCTTCATCAGCGACACCAGCGTGACACCGGTGGTGGCGTGCGCGTGTACGTGGACCAGCATGTTCTTGCCGCATTTCTTCTTGATGCCCTTCACCAGGTCATAGGCGGGCTGCGGCTTCAGCAGGCCTGCCATGTCTTTGATGCAAATCGAATCGGCGCCCATCTCCTGCAGCCGCTGCGCCATTTCGGCAAAGGCCGCCACCGTATGCAGCGGACTGATGGTGTAACAAATCGTTCCCTGGGCGTGCTTGCCGGTCTTTTTCACCGCATCAATGCTGGTCTTGAGGTTGCGCACGTCGTTGAGGGCATCGAAGATGCGGAACACGTCCATCCCGTTTGCGGCCGATTTCTCCACAAAACGCTCGACTACCCCGTCCTCATAGTGACGGTAGCCGAGCAGGTTCTGGCCGCGCAGCAGCATCTGCAGGCGGCTCTTTGGCAGCAACTTGCGGAATGTGCGCAACCGTTCCCAAGGGTCCTCATTCAGAAAGCGTATGCAGGAATCGAAGGTTGCCCCTCCCCAGCACTCCACCGACCAGTAGCCGGCGTTGTCGATCTCTTCGCAGATCGGGACCATGTCGTCCAACGCCATGCGGGTGGCGAACAAACTTTGGTGAGCATCTCTGAGCGCGAGTTCCGTGATTTCGATCACGCGGGACATTTACAACCTCCTTTTTAATGATAACCTACGGCTCGGAACTATACCTGTGCACATCGGAGATCTGCGCAAAATTCCCGCTCCCAAAGGTAACCTCAGGCGTGTAACTGCCGGAATTCAGGGTGGTGTCCGGGATTTCCACTCGGAAACTCAGCAAGTTGCTCGCGATATACTTAGTCGCCGAAGATAGGGCACCCTGCGCCCGGTCTGTAATGCACACTGATTTTTATTATGGAGACTGCAATTAAATGAAGAGCAATTTTAGACAGAACTTCCTAACCGCGGGCGCGGTGCTCGCGTTGTTGCTAGTGATGGAGGCGACGCTGTTTCTGAATGTGCGCCAGCAATCGCTTTCGTGGGACGAAGGCGACCATATCTTCGCCGGGTACATGTCCTGGAAACATGCGGATTTCGGTTTAAACCCAGAGCATCCGCCGCTGGTGAAGATGGTGGCCACGGCGCCGCTGTTGACCATGCCATTGCATGTGAACCCTCTCAAGGGCGAGTATTTCAAAAACGAATCGTATTTAAGGGGCCGCGAGCTCTTGTACGAGAATCGCGCGGTCGCATCGCCCGACGAACTGATCCTGCGGACACGCATGGCAGCCTCAATATTCGCTCTGCTGCTGGCGCTCGTGGCCTTCGTCGCCGCGCGCGAAATGTTCGGCCTGGGAGCGGGCTTTGTGGCGTTAACGCTGATTGTCTTCGAGCCCTCAGTTTTAGCGCACGGCGCGTACGTGACCACGGATGTTGGCGTCTCCGCATTTTTCCTGACTACCATCTATTTCTTTTACCGCTACTGCAAGGCCCCTTCGATACCGCGACTGCTCGCGACGGGTGTAGCCGCTGGCTTGGCGCTGGCGAGCAAGCATTCCGCAATTTTGCTGGCGCCGATGCTGTTCCTGCTGGTGCTGACTGAGATTTTGCGGGGCATTTTAAGAAACGATGCGCCCAACGCGAACAATGTCGTGGGAGAAAAGCGCGGCCGCCGCGCCTTGCGTCTTTTCGGCGCGTGGGCCGTGGTTATTGTTCTAGCGGTCTGCATCCTGTGGGCGTTCTATGGATTTCGTTACCAGGCGCGGCCTGCGCCGCTGCATCTCACTCCGACGTTGGCGGATTCCGCAAAAGGGATTAGACCGCTGGAAGCCTGGGGAATAATGCAGTTCGCCAAATGGCACGTATTGCCCGAGTCGTATCTTTACGGACTGGTTGATGTGCGTGCTGTGGCCAACTGGATGCCGAGCTATCTTTTTGGCAAGGTTTACCAGCACGGTGTGTGGTTTTACTTTCCAGCTATCTTCATCATCAAGCCTACGCTGGGATTTCTTGCCCTGCTGGCTCTGGCTTTCGCCGCTCTACTGACCCGCAGGATGCCCCTCAGCCGCGAGGCGCTTTTTCTGCTCATCCCGGCGGCTGTTTATCTGGCGGTCGCCATGACCGCGCCTCTCAACCTGGGCGCCCGGCACGTGCTGCCTGTCTTCGTATTGCTGTGCGTCTTTGCCGCGGGTGGAAGCTGGGCCTGGGTGCGCCAGGGCAACGGCCGATCCAAAGTTTGGATTAAGGTTTGGATTGCGGTTGTAGGAGCGCTCTTGTTGTTCCATGTTGTTTCCTCGGCACGGACGTTCGGCAATTATTTGTCTTATTCCAACGAAGCGTGGGGCGGGCATTCCGAAACCTATCGCTACTTTACGGACTCGGCCGTGGACTGGGGCCAGCAGTTGAAGGCGACCAAGCAGTATCTGGATGAACACAACATCCACGATTGCTGGTTCGCCTACTTTGTAACCCCGTTTGTGCGCCCGAGCGATTACGGCATTCCCTGCCGCATTTTGCCCACCCCGGACTCGGTATGGGCGGAAGAGCGCGATGTCGTGCCGGCGCATATCGACGGCACGATACTAATTAGCGCCTCCGACCTGACCTACTATGAAAATGGCTCCGTCGTCCTCAACCCGTATCGAAGCCTTATATCGTTGACCCCTGCGGCAGAGATCATGGATGGCGTTTTCGTGTACCAGGGCTCGTTCGACCTGCCTCTGGCTTCGGCCATGAGCCATATCATAGAGTCGTCGGCGCAGTTGCACAGGAGAAACTATGACGCGGCCATCGCCGAGGCGCAGTTGGCGGTTTCGATCGCGCCGGACGCGGTGCAGTCCCAGATGGCGCTCGGCGATGCGCTGGCCGCAGCAGGTCGAAAAGCCGATTCGCGCGAGCCCTATCAGCGGGCTCTGGCGCTGGTCAAGACGATGGAACCGAGCGCCCGCGCCGAGTGGCAGCCGCGTGTGGAAGCCCTGCTGCGCTGACCGGAGAGTGGGTCATGAATAGGCGGGCTCGGCCGTACGACGCGAAAAAGCGGTGCTAGATTGCAACTTCTCTGGCTATGTCCAGCGTGAAGGCAACTCGTGAAACACGTCTGTCCGTTATGTTACGGGCGCTGTTGTGCGCTCTGCTCGGCGCGCTCGTCCTGAACGCGGCCACGCATCTGGATTTCCGGCATCCCTTCATCGCATACGGGTTCGGAGGCGCCTTCCTTCTTCATGTATCCGTCGAACGCGCCGCAAAACGTCTGGCGCTGCTCGGGGCACTGGGCGGATTGTTGACGGCGTGGGTGGTCTGGGGACGTTTCCATGATCTTGCCACGCTCTTGGTACAGGTCATGGGCGCATTCGGCCTGGCCAGCTTGTTTCTGTTGAGCTGCGCGGTTTTTTGGAACGGCCGCAAGCGCGAGCCCGCTGCCTACCGAGCGCTCCTGCCCGCGATCGTGCTGACCGTTCTCGTCTTCGGAGCCCAGTCCGCACTGAATACGGCCTCTTTCCTTCATAAGGACACGCTTGATTTCTACGCTTTCGCCTTCGATGGAAGCCTTGGCTTTCAACCCAGCTTTGTTCTAGCCCGTTTTGTGAATTCCAAGCCCTGGTTGCTGCCGCTGGCCAAGGTGAGCTACGAGGGAGTTCCTCTGGCGATGGCGGCGCTCTACGCCGGCTTCATGCGCCGCCGCGACCAGCCGGTCTGGGAAATCATCGCAGTGCTGTTTTTCTCGACGATGATGGGCTACGCTTTCTTCAACGTTTTTCCGGTCTGCGGACCAAGCTACGCCTTCGGGCGGGAGTTTCCGGCCATGACCGTTTCGTACGCGGCGCTGCGTCAGATGACGGTGGCGAAGGTTTCGTTGCCCCTGGCATTTCCGCGCAATGGCGTGCCATCCCTGCACCTGACCTGGGCACTGCTGATCTGGCTCAACACTCGAAGCTTGCCCCGCTGGGCGCGGTGGGCAGCTTTGGCTCTGGTATTGGCCACCGCTTTCGATACGCTGGCCAGTGGAGAACACTATCTCTTTGACCTGGTGGTGGCTTTGCCGTTTACCTTGTGGATGCAGGCCTTGATGGCGCGCACGGCAAGCATCCGGGACCGCCGACGCTGGCTTCCGGCGGTGTGCGGGTGCGCGCTGTTCATGGCCTGGCTGGCCATTGGGCGATTCGGACTGCCCCTGATGATGGCCGGGCGCGCTCTGGCGTGGTTGCTGGTAATTGCGTCTTCTACGGCATCGGTGGCATGGGCCATCAAGCTGCCCGCCATGATCCCCGAAATGCAGGGCGCGGCCCCGCCGAACAGCAAAAACGCCGGACTTCCCTCACCCGCGGGCCGCTCCCGGCTTGGGGTCTGGCGAGGCGTCTAGTTGCTACCCGGATTACTGCGGAAATCTGGGCTTCTTTTGGCGTATCTTCCGTGATATAACGCGGTTAGCTGCTAGTCCGGCTTTGGGCTGGGAGTTTTGTGCTTTTCCGGCTTGGGATTGAAGCGCAGAGCGGCAGCAGAGGAGGAATCGTGTCCGAAGCGCGTACCGGGAAAAGGTTTCCGCTGCATTTGCCGATAAAGATCCATAGGGAAGATAGCGCGGCGGGTGACACCAGCGGCATGACCGGCAATTTGAGCGCCGCCGGTGTCTACATCCGGGCCGACGCCTCGCTTGAGGTCGGTTCGCCGGTGGAGTTTGAAATCAGCCTGCCGCCGGAAGTAACGGGCGGTAAAGAAGATGTCGTCATTCAGTGCCGCGGCCGCGTAGTGCGGACCGATGAGCCCGATGCCAGCGCCGAAACCGGGGACAGCCGGGGCGTCGCTTGCGTAATCGATTCTTACGAATTTGTTCGCAATAGTTAAACGGGAGCCCGAACCATGCTGAAGCTTATTTTGGCCGATAATCAGGCAATTTTCCGAGCGGGCATAGCCAAGGTGCTGGCCGTGGAAGACGAAATGCGCATTGTGGCCCAGGCGCAAACTTCCGAGCAGATGTTCATGGCGCTCGACAAGTTTCGCGCCGCGGTGCTGATCATTGCCGGAGGTTTTCACTCCGATTTCAACGCCGTCCTCATGGCTGCTCACAAGAACAAGACTCGCGTCGTCGTGCTCGCCGACACCGGCGAGAGCGCGCAACGCTACATGGCGGCGGGCGCTCACGGCGTCGTCTATCGCAACGTGACTAGCCCCGCGCTGGTGGATTGCGTCCGTAGGATCGCCCGCGGCGAAAACTGGGTGCAAGACATGGCGGTGCCCAGCGAGTTGACCGAGAACGATATGGTCGGACTGCGCGTCCGCGACCGATTGACCGCCAAGGAACTGCGCATCGTGGCGCTGATCGTGCAGGGCTACAAAAACAAGGAAATCGCCACCCAATTGGGTACCACCGAACAGGTGATCAAAAATTACCTGCGCAACGTCTATGACAAGATTGGCGTGTCGGACCGTCTGGAGTTGGCCCTGTTCACAATTCACCATCGCATCTTGAACGAAGCCGCCGCAGCCACCGCAGCCGCAGCCATCCCGCAACCGCCGCCCAGCACTGGCATGAGTATCTAACCCGCTTTCGCGCGAATGACAAAAGGCCGCCCGCGGGCGGCCTTTCTATTTTTTGTGGCGAGCCGGGGTCGTGTGGGGACGGGCGCCCTCGCCCGTCCAAGCCGAGCGCAGCTCGGCAGTCCGTCGGCGGTAACGGCAACTTTCGATTCACTGCCAGCCGACCTACTCGGGCTTTCGGGACTCCAGACCGGCGCGGGCCAGCAACCTGCGCAGGGCCCTCGCTCCACCCGCCCCGCGCAGCGTATCGACGATCTTGCCTTCGCGATCCACGACAACGTAAATCGGATATCGGTTGCCGGCATACATCGCGGCGAGATTCGTATCGCCGGTCATCACGATGCGGCACTTGCGCGGATGCTCCTTCAAATACTGCTGCACGACTCGCTTGGACTCGCCCACATCCACCGCGAGCACGACCAGGCCCTTATCGGCAAACTCCGTGGTGATGTCGTTGACCAGCGATTCTTCGCCCTTGCAGTATGGACACCACGTAGTCCAGAACTGAAACAGAACAACCTTCCCTTTCGTCGAATCGTTGGTGAACTGTTCTCCGTCAAGCGTCTTGGCGTGAAAACGAGGCGCCGATTCGCGATCGTCTTCTTCAACGGTGAAGTCGCGATGGACGTCTTGCGCGGCCAGGAAAACAGTTAGGCTGGCGCACAGAAGGCAGCGAAGTAAAATGCGTTTCGCCTGCATGGCCAGAGACTATAGCACGGTTTGAGGATTGTGGACGGTTCGCGGGAGGGTGTGGTAGCGGGGCTCCGACCCGCGCCGGACGGGGCAAAGCCCTGTCCCCACACGCATCACTATCCGATCTTTTCTCCTACGCTTTTTGCTTGCGTGAACAGCAGCAGGTAATCCGGGCCTCCGGCTTTCGAATCGGTGCCAGACATGTTGAAACCGCCAAAGGGGTGCGCGCCTACCATCGCTCCCGTGCACTTGCGGTTCAGGTAGAGGTTGCCGACGTGAAACTCCCGCACGGCGCGATCGAGCTTTTCGCGGGAACTGGAGTAAATCGAGCCGGTCAGTCCGAACTCGGTGTCATTGGCGATCTCGAGCGCATGGTCGAAGTTGCGCGACTTGACCACCACCAGCACCGGACCGAAAATCTCTTCCTGTTCGAGCGTTGACTTCGGCGCGATGTCGGCGATCACCGTCGGCTGAATGAAGTAGCCGTCTCCAGCATCGGCCGCTCGCGCGCCGCCGGTGATGAGGCGTCCCTCCTTTTTGCCGATCTCGATGTAACGCAGAATATCGTTCATCGAGCCTTCATTGATGACGGCCGCAATGTTCGCGTCCGCCGTGGGATCGCCGACGGTGATGCGCTCGACGCGCGATTTCAGTAGCTCGAGAAACTTGTCGTAGACACGCTCGTCCACGATGGCGCGTGAGCAGGCCGAACACTTCTGGCCTTGAAAGCCAAAAGCCGCCGTGGCCACGCCTTCGACGGCGGAGTCGATATCGGCGTCGGCCTCGACCACGGTGGCGTCTTTACCGCCCATTTCAAGAATCGTGCGCTTGATCCAGAGTTGTCCCGGCTGCTGCTGCGCCGCGGTCTGGTTGATATGCAATCCAACTTCGCGCGAGCCGGTGAACGCGATGAAGCGAATCTTCGGATGTGCCACCAGCGCGTCGCCAAAGCTGGCGCCGCCTCCGGGGCAAAAATTCACCACGCCTTCCGGCATTCCGCATTCTTCGAGCAGCTCGACGAACTTCGCCGCAATCGTCGGCGAATCGCTCGACGGCTTCAGCACAACCGTGTTGCCGCAGACGATCGAAGCGGCCGTCATGCCGGCCATGATCGCGCAGGCGAAGTTCCACGGCGGAATCACCGCGCCGACGCCCAGCGGAATGTAAGTCAGCGTGTCGCGCTCGCCCGGCAGTTGCACGGGCGGCTCGGCTTTCGAGAGGCGCAGGGCCTCACGGCCGTAGAACTCGCAGAAATCAATGGCCTCGGAAATGTCGGCGTCGGCCTCAAACCAGTTCTTGGAAACTTCAAACACTAGCCAAGCCATGTATTCGAGCTTGCGCTCGCGCATTGTGTCCGCCGCCCGGAACAGGAGCGACGCGCGCTCTTCGACTGAAGTGTGGCTCCAATGCGAGAACGCGTCCAGAGCCGCGTTCACGGCGGGCTCGACGTGCTCCTTGCCCGCCTTCTGGTGAATCCCGACCACCTCCGTTGGCTTGGCGGGATTGATGGATCGGATCTTTTCGGCGGTCTTGGAGCGCTTGCCGCTTATGATCAGGTCGTACTCGCGGCCCAACTGGCCGCGCACTTTCTCGATGGCGGCGCGCATCTTGCGCACGTTCTCTTCTTTCTTGAAATCAACGAACGACTGGTTCTTGAACGCACCTTCGTGCAGGCGAACTTGCAGACGCGGCGGAGCTTCGATGGTTGCCACAGGAATTCCTCTCTCGGACAGGACTTAAAAGCAGTGCTCGATAACAGCGTATTTTACACCTCGCAAAGAACAGAGGGGAGGAGCAGAGCAACGACAAAATGCAACGCGCCTTGGAGGATGCGCGGATCTAACGAACGATTCCGGCCTTCACAACCCAGCCTCAATCCGGGATCTTGGGTCAAGAAGGTCGCGCAGAGCGTCGCCGATAAAGTTGAAGGCGAGGACGGCGAGCATCACCGTCACCGCTGGAAAAAGCACGAGATGCGGAGCATCGAAGAGATGCGAGCGCGCGTCGTTGAGCATCGATCCCCAACTCGCCGTCGGCGGCGGCACGCCCAATCCGAGAAAACTCATCGTCGCTTCGGCCAGGACCGCTCCCGCCATGCCGATGGCCGCCTGCACGATCACTGGCTGGATTATGTTAGGCAGAATGTGGCGAATAATAATGTGGAGATCTCCCGCGCCGAGCGCCCGCGCCGCCTCGACAAATTCGCGTTCGCGCACGGCCAGCACCTGCGCGCGCACCAGGCGAGCGTAGCCGACCCATCCTCCGATGGACAAGGCAAGCACGAGATTGAAAATTCCCGGGCCGCGAAAGGCCACGAAGGCAATGGCGATGAGAATTCCGGGGAACGAAAGAAACGCATTCATCAACACCACGTTGACGAAGCGGTCGATGCCTCCGCCGTAGTATCCGGCAAGGCTGCCAATGATAAGGCCGAGCAGAAGCGAACACGCAACCACGCTGCTGCCGACGAACATGGAAATTCGCGCGCCCCAGATCAGGCGGGAAAGAATGTCGCGTCCCAGTTCATCGGTCCCAGCCCAACGCTGCGTCGACGGCGTTTGCAAGCGGTGAGGCAGATCAATACGCGCAGGATCTTGCGGAGCAATCCAAGGCGCGAAGACCGCGGAGAACACGAACACGGCCACCAAGAAAACTCCCACAGCCGCCAGCGGATTATGTCGAGCGACGCGCGGCAGCGAGATGGCCAGGGTGGACATGAGCGAAAATGGCTCCGACCTACTTACGTATACAATGGATTAGGAAACTATGTCATGAGAAAAAGCGATTTTGCGTTGCGAACCGAGGAATATTTTGCCGTCAGGGCGCGCCGCGCCAATCCTGGCAAGATCGCCCGCATTTTGAAGCGCGTCGGGAAGAGGAATCCGCCGGTCGAAGGGGACAAACTTCCGCCGGAGTTCGAGGGCAATAAGAAAAAGAGCGACTGGCGATGAGTAAGAAGAACCTGGGATCGAGCATTGACGACTTCTTGAAGAAAGAGAACATCTTCGAAGAAGCGCAGGCGCAAGCGATCAAGGAAGTCGTCGCCTGGCAACTCACCAAGGCCATGAAGAAGAAAAAGATTTCCAAGGCGCGCATGGCGGCCTTGCTGAAGACGAGCCGCTCCCAGGTTGATCGCATTCTCGATCCGAAACGCGACATCACCTCGTCGAGCCTGCAACGGGCGGCGGCGTTAGTCGGCCAGCGGGTGGTGATTGAGTGGGTTTGACGGTCTCGCCAGCCGCCCAGCTTAGCGCCCAACGGACGGGCGCGAACCTGGGGCACCGAGCGAAAATGGGAGTGATTCACTCATCGCAGTTGGCGAACGAGAGCTTGCCTGCGTTCTTTCTCATCAAGCCTTTGAAAACCATGAGGCCCATCTGATCGCCTAAACGCTTCACTTCTTCGGGATCGCTCGCATTTCGAAAGCGTTCGGCGAGCTCGAAAAATGCCTTCTCTCTTTGTTTCCGCGCTTCGATACCCAACTCAATGAGTTCGACCAACACGCGGTTATCGCTCGATCGGTCACCCTTGGCGATACGACCTATTTGTTTAGCAATCGGAGCGGGGAGCGACACGCTCCGTCGGACATGTTTTGTCACCGGCATGGCATCATTATACACCAGTTTGGTGCATTATTTGCCGGCCCACTCATTCGAAAAAACGAGACTGAGTGGGGCGCCCGGCCGCAACAGCGCCATGACTAGGCGCTCATGTCTCTACTTGTTCTCAGGAATTATCCAGTCCGTTCATCCGCCGGAATCGAATTGCAAACTCTCGATTCGTAAACCCAAAATGATCTACGAATCCCTCTTGAAACAATCCCTCATACCTTCGTTCAAAAGTGACGAAAACCGGCCCAGTACACCGTTTTCCCATTCTGTTTCGAGCGTTTTCCTTGTTGGCGGCCGCAATCTTGCCGCGAACCACGGCATACAAGATCACCCAAGCAAGGACGATCGCGGCGAGAATGTAAACGTCGTTCATATTCGCTCTCTCAAACGGATGTCGGCTGGACAGAGCTTTCCAACCTATGAGGCCGATTATTACGATTCCCGCGGCGCACCCGACCCCATACGGATCAGGTTCCGCACCGGCCTCCTGGTGATCCCGACAGAAATGGCAACAAGGAACAGCGTGCTGCGCCACTTTGGTGACATGGTCCTCAAACTTCTTGTCGATTACCCAGGTGGTGGTTTCCGGAGTCTTCCCGCAGCACGCGCACATGGAAGGCCAGGCCGGAGTCGGGCGACCCTTCAGTCGTATCCTGATACTTTCTTCTGGTCTCGAACTCGTCTGACTTGGCTCCGCCTGAGCTGGCTCAGGAACCGGCACAAGCCTTTGGCAGTTCGAGCACATAACCTCCCTTCCGGCAGCTGACGGAAGAGCGTAGACCGTCTGCGAACAACGCGGGCAAGGAAAAGCGAACATCGATCCTCCCTTGATACTCGACTTAGTTTTTTGCGCGAAACATACCGTCACGGTCTAATCCTCGGATTGACTGCCGAGTACAGTAAGTCGATCAGAAAGTTCACGGCCACATACGTCAACCCAATCGCCAGAATGCATCCTTGCACGAGATAGTAATCGCGGTTGGCGATCGCGCTCACCGCACATCAAAGTCCTTGACACCCTCTCTTATAATAAAAGTATCTCCACAATAGATTGCCAGCGCGCGGCTACCCGGCCACGAAGTCGGCTTCGCGCACCTGCACCGTGGGGAGAATCGAACCAACTTGGCAGGGTCATCCGTAACTCATTAAGGAATAAATACTTTACGGGTAACCCCTTTAATCTCAAAGACCTGGCGGCACTCGCTCCCAAGTCTTTGATTCCAAAAGACCGGGGGAGGGGGGTACCCAAGGCTGCCAGAGACAGCAAAAACAAGATCGCCCGTAACTCATTAAAAAATAAAGACTTTACAAGTAAGCCCTTTAAAATCAAAGACCTGTCTGGACTCGCCTCTAAGTCCTTGATTCCAAAAGACCGCAGGGAGGGGGGCGAACCGTGAACATCGAGCTCTCCGGAAATTCCAGCCCCAACAGGACTACTGTCTTATTCTCGGATTCACCGCCGAATACAGTAAGTCGGTCAGAAAGTTCACGGCAACATAGGTCAATCCAATCGCCAGAATGCATCCTTGCACCAGATAGTAGTCGCGGTTGGCGATGGCTTGGATGGTTAGACGTCCGATGCCAGGCCAGGAGAAGATGGTCTCGGTCACGATGGCTCCAGCCAGCAGCGCGCCGAATTGCAATCCTAAAACAGTTAGGATCGGGATCATGGCGTTGCGCAGGGCGTGACGATAGACGACGGTGCGCTCGGGCAGTCCTTTGGCGCGAGCGGTGCGAATGTAGTCCTGGCTTAACTCTTCGAGCATGGAGGTGCGAACCATGCGAGTCAGGATCGCGGCCAGCGCTCCGCCCATGGTGATCGCGGGTAGAACGAGATGAGCGAGGCTGCCGGAACCGGAAACGGGAAGCCATCCCAGCTTGACCGCGAAGAGCAAGATCAGCACAGGGCCCAGCGCGAAGTTCGGAAACGAGAGACCAAAAAGACTGACCACGCTCAGCACGCGGTCATCCCACAGATTGCGGCGCTGGGCCGAACGCACCCCCGCGGGAATGGCCAGAACAATCGCTACGAATAACGACGCCAGAGTTAGTTGCAGGGTGAAGGGATAGCGCCGCGCGATCAGGCTGGTAACTCCCTGGTTAAAGCGCAGCGATTTGCCTAAGTCTCCGTGGAGCACGCCACGCCAGTAATTCAGATATTGCCGGCCGAGAGGCACATCGAGTCCATAGGCGTGTCGCGCGGCCTGGATGTCTCCGGCAGCGGCGCCTTCTCCCAGCATCTGCTGCACGGGATCGCCGGGAACGAAGTGGATCAGCAGGAAAACGGTGGAGACAACGAGCCAGACGACTGGCAGAGTATAGAGCACTCGGGAGATGATGTAGCGCGGCACGGCAACTACGTTCTCATAAATAATGCTTCGGCCGCAATGGCTTGGCTCAAAGTCCGGCTACTGTCCTTTTTCCCGCTCGAAAGGCTTCTGCATGTACTTGCGGCATTCGTCGAGCGCGCCCTGGGTATTGTCGTTGGTCTGGAGCGCCTGGCGGTATTCATTGACGGCGCGTTCGCGCTGGCCGGTGGTGTCGAAAATCTTGCCCAGTTGCAAGTGGCTCCAAACCTCGGTCCAGCGCGGCTCGCCGTCGCCGTTCAGCGATTCGCGGTAGGCGTTGGCCGACGCCTGATAATTCTTCTGCATAAAAAACACCTCGGCGATCCGGTAGTGAGCGAGCGAACTGTTCTTGTTGACATCGAGCGCCTTGTTGAATTCGCTGAGCGCTCCCGCCAGATCGCCTTGCTGAATCAGGCCCTGTCCCCGCACGATGCCGGAGCGCAGTTTGATGTCGGCGGAATTAGTCAGCACGCGGTTTTCGGGATCGATCGAAATGCGCCGCGGGCGTCCAAAGGTTTCCACCGAAAACGGGGAATCCGTACCCACCACGTCAAGGCGCTTTTCTTCGGTTTTTCCGTCGGTGTCAATTCGCAAATTCACCGGCATGTGAAACAGGTCGAGGTCCTGCGTGATGGCGCCGACAACGCGAAAACCTTTGTTGTTGCCCAGCCGGTAAACCGTGTACTTGGCCTTGAACTCGGGGGCGCTGGTCGAATCCATCCACTGCGAGTAGAACCAGGTGAGCTTTTCGCCGGACACCTTTTCGCTGAGTTCGCGGAAATCGTCGGTGTTGGCGGATTTGCCTGCATAATTCGTCGCGAAATCGCGCATGATTCTCAGATAATTCTTCTCCCCCACAACCCAGCGCAGCATGTGCAGGATCATGGCTCCCTTGTCGGTCACGAGCGACTGAAACTCGGGAGAGAAATAGTCAAGCTTGGCGGCGCTCGAAAGCGGCACGCTGTCATAGGCGAGCGCGCCAACCGACATGTCCTTCACCATTTCATCGAGCCCCGCCGCGCCCGCCGCGCTTTCCACGTAGCGAGCTTCGGAGTAGCGCGCGAAACCGTCGCTCAGCCACCAGTCGTCTTTCGACGCCGGGCTCACCGAGACGCCCCACCACTGATGGGCGATCGTGTTGGCCAGCAGCCGGTAGTTGGTTTTCTCGGTAACGGCGCGGGCCGAAAGCGCAGCGATTTCCGGCGCCCACGCCGAGGGCACCGTGTCATCGGGAAGCTCAACGATCTTCAAACGAGTCGAGGGCGCGTTCCCGTATTGCGTGACGAAGTAAGTGAACGCCTTGACCGCCGTCGCCGCGTACTCCGCGCTCAGCGCCTGTCGATCCGGCTTGAAGAACACATGCAGATCGATGCCCGCTTCATCGCTCTTGAATTCCTGAAACGTGCCGGCAACGATGGTACCCGGGAAACTCGGCTTGTCCCAGACAAAGGTAAAGGTCTTGGAGTTCGCCAACGCGGTCGCGGGCTGCTTCGCCGGATTTGAGGTTGCGGTTGCGGCCGCCGCCGACTGCTCTTTCCCGCTGCCGATCACGACCATGTGCGCCGGGACGGTCACATTGATGGTCGAAGTAAAGCGGTTGACGCCGTATCCCGCGACGGGAAACCACAGCCCGGAATAGAGCAGGTAGCTGGTATCGGGGCCGATGTAGGCAAGCTTCAATCCCTCAACCGGGCTGTCGTCGGCGTTTTCGAGCGTGCCTTCGTATTCGAAGGTGAAGGTGGTGCTCGTGTTTTTTGCTATTCCGCTGGCGAGCGCGAAGCGCACGGTTGAATCCTGCGTGTTGCGCTCGGGGTTGAGCGGCTTGCCGTTCGCATCCGTGAGCTTGGTAATGCGCAACGCGTTGTTCAATTGAAACGTGGCCACGTTGAGGTCTTCAAGCGCCGTGACCTTGACCGTGGCGCGCGCGGTGAGCTTGTGCGTTTGCGGCAGAAGTTCGACGTTGATCTGGTAGTCGTCGGCGCGCATCCGTGTCTTCTCGGCCGCCGCAGCCGGCAGAGTGGCTGCCAGAGCGAAGAAGACGGCGTTAAGAAAAACGTTAAGAAAAACGTTAAGAAAAAAGACAACGGTCACGCCGAGCGCCCGGCGGGCCGGTCGAGAGTGGCTGAGCTTCAAGTGGTATCTCCTGGGGAGCACAACACTTTCTAAGATGTCAATTTTCCCGCAAAAGATGCTGTGAGGACAAGGGTTAGCGAAATTTGTTTGGCCGGAAGTTGGCTACCGAGTCGCGGTTCGAGCAGTTTCGTCGATTTCGCCAGCTAACGCCTTCAGGGAAATCCTAATTTCCCGGCAGCCGGAGGCGTAGTCTAAGATGGCTCGGTATTTGTTTAACCACAACTGTCACAGGAAGCGGCTGCGGTTGTCTTATCTAATGGAGGCAATCTGTGAACGAGTCATTGAACGAAATACCGAACGAGACGCCGAACAAGACATCCAACAATACATCGGAAGCCCTGCGCAACCCCTTTGTTGAGGGTTCCGTGGGTGTGACCGATGAAGAACTGGCAGCCCAGGCCCGATCCGGCGACCGGGATGCGCTGGAACTTCTTTTTATACGCCACCTGCTGTGGATATTCAATTTGTCGGTGAGAATGCTCCGAGTGCACGCCGATGCCGAGGACGCCACGCAGGAAATCCTGATCAAGGTGATGAAGGCACTGCCGGGATTCCGTGGCGAGAGCAAGTTCCGTACCTGGCTCTATCGCATTGCGGTCAATCACATTTTGAACGTCAAGAAAGGCAAGTGGGCGGTTTCTGATGCTATCTGTTCCTTGCCGCTGGCTGCGGACGGATTGCGCCGCGTCCCCGACCTTGATCTTCCCGATCCGCGCACGGTGCCGGTTCCGGTGGAGCTTCTGATCGAAGAAACGAAGAACCACTGCACGATTGGGACACTGCTTTGCCTGGATGGACGGCAGCGGCTGGTATTCATTCTTGGCGAGGTGTTCGGTGTGAGCGATGAGGTGGGCGCCGAAATTGCCGAGGTGACGCCGGTCAACTTCCGGCAGATCCTTTCACGGGCTCGGCGCGATTTATACGAGTATCTGCGCGGCAATTGCAGCCTGGTGAATGCGGAGAGCCACTGCAAGTGTGCGAAGAAAACGCGGGCATTTGTGCAAGCCGGATTTGTCGATCCGCAAAAGATGGAATTCACGAAGGCCCATTTACACAAAGTACGCGAGGTGGCCGGCGAGCGTGCCGATGAGTTACAGGCAGCCTACATGAAAGTCGGGGCCGCAGTGTATCGCGATCATCCTTTTTATGAGCCTGCGGAACAGGCTGCGATGCTGCAAAGGGTGGTAAAGTCGTTGTCGTTGTCGTTGTCGTTGTCATTGTCGTTGCAGACGCCTTCATAGTTCAAACAGCGGAGAGGAGTTCAGGTGGATATCCAAAACGCATTTATCGGCCAAGCTAAAAAGCCCACGCCAGAGGAAGTTACTGCGGCACTGGGGCCGAGCGCGAAGGTCTGGCAGCAACTGGTGGATTGGTTGGCGGAGGAGCAGGGCGTCGCTCTCCAGGAGTGGAAATCGATATCGCTCAAATATGGATGGGCCCTGCGGCTGAAATTGAAGAAGAGGACCATCATTCACATGAGCCCCTGCAGCGGATGCTTTCGCGTGGTGTTTATTCTCGGCGACAAGGCGGTCAAGGCCGCGCGGCAAATCAAGCTCCCGAAGAGTGTGGCCAAAGTGATCGAGGAGGCTCCGCGATACACGGAAGGGACTGGAGTGAGGCTCACCGTGAAGTCGGCGAAAGACTTGGCCGCGATCCGCAAACTTGCCGTCATCAAGTTAGCGAATTAAACGGGACGGCGCGAGTTCAGCGGAGCATTTTCAGGATGATCTCTGCCGCCCTTTCCGCAGGATGCGCGCCGCCGCTCCCTCGCTTTAGTTTTGCCTTCACCGCTGCCAAGCGCTCGATCATGTGTGTCCGCGGTTCGCCTTCGGGGATGATTTTGTTCATCTCCGCAATGACGTTTTCCACTGTGAATTTGTGCTGCACCAGCTCTGGGACGACTTCTTCGCCGGCAATCAGGTTGACCATGGCGAAATAGGGGACTTTCACGCGCGGCTTGCCCAGAGCGTAGGTCAACGCGGACACGCGGTACACCATGACAAATGGAGTGCCCATGATTGCGGCTTCAACCGTCGCCGTACCGCTGGCGACGATCGCAGCCCGCGAGTGAAACAATGCGGGCAGCGCCTCGGGCACAAGGTGAATCTTCCCCTGTACAGACGCGGCTTGCCGCGTCTCCGTCGTCGTCGCTATCCACTGCTTGAAAAACGCCGCGTCGAGCGTGCGCGCCACCGGCAAGAGGAATTCGTAGCCGCCGCTTAGACGATCTTTTCCCGGACGATCTTTCTCTGGACGATCTATTTGCAGACGCCCCGCCGCCTCAAGGATTGTCGGCAGGTTCATGCCCGCTTCTTTGCGGCGGCTGCCCGGCATCAGCGTGATCCAGGGCTTCGCGGCATCGAGTTGGTTCTCGACCGCATACGCTTCGCGGCTAATCGCAGGCCCGGGCAAATCGGCCAGCGGGTGGCCAACAAACGTCGCATCCACTCCACGATCGCGATAGAACCTTTCTTCGAAGGGAAAAATCACCAGCGCCTTGTTGATGTATTTGCGCAGCAACTTGACGCGTCCCTGCCGCCACGCCCAGAACTGCGGGCAGACGTAGTAAACCACGGGAATGCCGCGCCTGCGCATCTGCCGCGCCACGCGCCAGTTGAACGACGGAGCGTCGATGACGATGGCCAACGCCGGGCGGTTCTCATTATCATTTTCGTCAGCCGCGCTAATCAGCTTCCGATAGAGCCCGAGAATCTTTGGCAGATGACTGACGACCTCAGTGATGCCGACGACCGCCAGGTCTTTCGCATCGACAACAATCTCGCAACCAGCGGCGCGCATTCGATCTCCGCCCGCGCCGAAGAACTCAAGCTGCAATTCTTGGGTGGAGGCTGGGCTCGGCCCCGCCGGGACGGGGCCGAGCCCCGTCGCCACACGAGCAGGAATGGCCGCCCGCCGCAGCGCTTCGATGAGCTGCGCGCCATACATTTCGCCCGAAGCTTCACCGGCTGAGATCAGAATGCGCACGAGGACATTGTAACGGGGCAGATGGAGCGGCGGTTAGTCGTCGGCGTTCGCCGTGACCGCGGGAGTTCCCACCGGCATTTCCTGGTCTTTATATTGCAGTTGATAGAGCTTGTAGTAAATCCCGCGCTGGGCGAGGAGTTGCTGGTGCGAACCCATTTCGCGGACCTGGCCTTTGTGCATGACGATGATTTTGTCGGCGCGCTGGATGGTCGAGAGGCGGTGGGCGATGATCAGCGCCGTACGCCCTTCCACCATGCGGTTGAGCGCGTCGCGCACGCGAAATTCGGTTTCCGTATCCACGCTTGAAGTCGCTTCGTCGAGAATCAGGATCTTCGGACTGTGCGCCAGCGCTCGCGCGAAACTGATGAGCTGTTTCTGTCCCGTCGATAGCGTCGAGCCGCGTTCGCGCACTTCTTCTTTGAAGCCTCCGGGCAAGGTGCGGATGAAGTCGGCGAGGTTGACGTCCTCCGCCGCCTGCTCCACGTCCGCGTCTTGAATGCGCGCTGTTCCCAGCCGGATGTTGCCTGCAACCGTGCCGCTGAATAGAAACGGGTCCTGCAAGACGACGCCAAAGCGGCTGCGCAGGTCGTCGAGATTCATCTCTTTGATATCGACGCCGTCGATGCGGACCGCGCCGCGCTGCACGTCGTAGAAGCGCATGAGCAGCGAGATCAGCGTGGTCTTGCCCGCGCCGGTGTGTCCGACAACGGCGATGGTTTCGCCCGGTTCGAGAGCAAAGTTGACGTCGCGCAAGACCCAGTCTGGCTCGGCTGGCGACTCTTCGAGTCGGCCTGGACGGGCGGCGGCGCCCGTCGCCTTACTAGCTTGTCCTGGAACGTTATACGCGAACCATACATGATCGAATTCAATCCGTCCCGGCCCTCGCGGTGTTTTCGCGACCGCTGGAGAGGTGATTTCAATCTTAGTATCCAGCAGCTTGAACACGCGCTCGCCCGCCGCCATCGCCGACTGCAGGATGTTGTACTTCTCGCTCAGGTCTAGGATAGGGCGGAAGAAACGCTGCGCGTACTGTATGAAGGCGGCCAGCACACCGATTGACGCCACATCCTGGACAATGTGAAAGGTGAGAAGGCTCTTCTTAGAGAATCCAATGGCCAGGCCGGGGACGGTCGAATGGTGGAAAATTCCATTCCCGCCGAACCAAATGGCACTGGCGATGGCAATCGACGCCAGAAAGTCCACCACGGGGTAATACACGGCGTAAGCCATGATGGCGTCTTTGAAAGCATTCATGTGCGAGGCGTTGATGTCGGAAAATTTATTAAAGGCGCGCTTCTCGCGATTGAAAAGCTGCAAGACCATCATGCCCGAGACCGCTTCCTGCATGTAAGAGTTGATTCGGGCGATGGCGATGCGGATGCGCCGGTAGGAATCTCGCACCTTATCGCGAAAAATCATGGTCGCGTACGCGATCAGCGGAAGCACGGCGAAAGTGATCAGCGCCAGCTTCCAGTTCATCAGCATCATGATGCCGATGATGCCGGTGAGCACGAAGACATCTTCAAAAATGGAGACGACTCCCGCCGTGAACATTTCATTCAGCGCATCGACGTCGGTGGTCACACGCGTCACCAGGCGTCCGACTGGGTTCTTGTCGAAAAACGCAACGTGGATGTGCTGCAAGTGGCGGAAAATCTGCTTACGCAGATCGAACATCACCTTCTGGCCAGTCCACTGCATCAGGTAGGTCTGAATGAACTCCAGGGTGAAAGTGAAAACGAGAATTCCGACGTAAATCCCGCCAATCTGCGCGATGCCGGTCAGCGGGGTGCTGCTCAGCCGGTCGCCAATCCAGGAATGGGAGTTCGGCGACTTCGCCAGATATTTATCGATAGCGATCATGGTGAGGAACGGCCCTAGCACGTCCAGTCCCGACTTCAGGATGATGGACGCGAGCGCCACCACCACGTGCCATTTGTAAGGACGCAGGTATGTCATGAGCCGCCGCATCAGCCGGCCGTCGTACGCTTTGCCTAATACTTCTTCTTCCTGATTGGAGGCCATCGGTGGAGTTAAGAAAACGAAACCCGGGATTACCCTGAACTAAAGACTACCCTAACCAAGAACACCGCAACAACGTCACTCCAAATAGATGACCGGAGCGACGCGCAGGATGGAAAAGGTTCGAGCAACAACATGAAAGCGGTCCAGGATTGGGACCAATTCTCCGGGCCGAAATCGTCAAATTGAATCTTCCCCGGAATTCTCTTCTGCCGCAGGCTCTTCCGCTTCCGCACACAGCAGAGCCACGGTGCGGGGAGTGCTCTCGATCGGAACGGGTTCCGGCACACTCGTGGCGTTCTCGATGCCTAAATCACCAAAGCGCCGCACGGAGACCATCACCCGGCCCTCCAGCGAGCCAACCGCTTTGTTGTAGGAACTAATGGCCCCCGTCAGGCCCTTAGAAATGTCGTTGAAATTACCCATGAAAACACCCAGGCGCTTGCACAGCTCGTTCCCCGCATTGCTGATCTTCTGCGCATTTTCGGCGATCCTCTCTTGCTTCCATCCGTAGTCGACGGCTTTCAGAAGCGAAATCAGGGTCGTCGGGGACGCCAGAATTACACGCTGTTCAATTCCGTACTCGATGAGGCTGGGGTCCTGTTCGAGCGCGGCGCTAAAAAAACTTTCTCCGGGCAGGAACATGACGACGAAATCCAGGGCGGGCTGAAACTCGGCAGCATAGGACTTCGATCCGAGCGCCGCCATGTGTGCTCGAACCTGCCGGGCGTGGTCGAGCAGCTTCGCTCTCCGGACAGTTTCGTCGCTCGTTTCCACCGCATCCAGATAGGACTGGAGCGGAGTTTTGGCGTCAACCACGATGTTCTTTCCGGCAGGCAGCTTCACGATCATGTCGGGACGCAGCCTTCCATCGGAGGTGTTAGCCGAGACCTGTTCTACGAAGTCGCAGTAACTCACCATCCCGGCGATCTCGACCACCCGCCGCAACTGGATTTCGCCCCAGCGCCCCCGGACCTGTGGCGCGCGCAGGGCCTTGACCAGATTGCCGGTCTCGCCGCGCAGTTGCTCTTGTGTTTCCAACAGCGAACGGACTTGGTCGGTCAGGGCCCCATAGTCCTGTTTGCGCTCTTTTTCAATTTCTCGAATTTGCTTGTCAACATCGGCCAGCGAACCCTTGATCGGCGTGACCAGGTTTTCGACAGCCTTCTGGCGGGCCTCCAAATCTCCCTTGGCCTCGGACTGATACTTCTCCAGGCGCTCCTTTGCCAGATGCAAGAAGGACTCGTTGTTGCTGCGCAGGGCTTCAGCCGCCAAAGCCTGAAAAGCTTGCCGCAGTTCCACCGACGCGGAGTTTAGAAGTTGGAGCTTTTGTTCGCCCGACTGGCGCTCCCCTTGCAGGGTGGACTCGAGGCCGGCGACTTGGGCCGCCAGGCGTGTGTTATCGGAAGTTGCCCCTTCAAGTTTTTTCCGGACGTCGGCTAGCGTCTGCGTAAAAGTCGAGACTTGCTCCCGCAACACGGCTGACTTGGTTCGCAAAGCCAGCCATGCGATGGCGCCCCCCAACACGGCGGAAATAATCGCCACCGTCGGTATCAATATCAGTATCGAAAGGCTATTCATGGCTGGCCTACGCCTCCTTCTGCGCACTGGCCAAGTTGGCAGTGCTGAGACTGACCTTCCGGCCAATAGCAGTATGGAACTCATCGACGCGGCCTGCAACTTCCGTGTTTACACCGACTTGCGCGGGCGGTACAACGCCGCGCGGCAAAACAGCCGAGAACCCAAGCTGGGCACGGCTTTCGGAACTCAAGGTAACTGGCCGAATGGTCTCCATCGTAAGTAGCTGAGATGAATTCTAGAAGCTAGCGTGAGAGATGGAAAGCGGAACTTTCAGGG
>Ga0181530_10000313_pt1 | contig 62094 bp, 82 predicted proteins | sample PEATcosm2014_Bin_42_FD_119769 | JGI IMG/M metagenome (GOLD analysis project Ga0181530, IMG submission 119769) | Peatland microbial communities from MTU Mesocosm Facility, Houghton, MI, USA - PEATcosm2014_Bin10_60_metaG | ecosystem: Environmental > Terrestrial > Soil > Wetlands > Peat | place...
AAAATCCAGTTCCAGATAGTACCAAATACTAAAATTCAGCGTGAAATCGTCGACAAATTTGGGTTATCGAGATACCTACCAGTTTACACTACATTGCCAAAGTGAGTTCAGAAACATAGGTTAATGAATGCATAACTAAAATGAAAAAGTTTAATAGAGTATTTGCTGTGGCAGGGTCAGGGCATATAAATATGATAAGAACGATTCTTGCAAACGAAATTAAGAAGGAATTTGGAAGCTGTGAAGTTATAAGCTTAAAAGAACATCTCATAAAGTAGTAAAACCTCTTACTCCTTTGATAAGGAATAAGACAGGGTTTTAAAAATTCTTTTAAAAAACGGCCAAGGCGTCCTTATCACAAAACTATCTTTTATTTGTATGGTGTACAAGTTTATAACTCTTCACAGAGATAAACATAAGGAATTATTCATCAAGCAAAACATGTGATAAATGCATTATTTGGCTAAAAATAAGGCAAAGCAAGCGAGGTTTGATTCCCATTGGTGGTAAAATAGAGATCCTTTCAATCCTGCCCGCAAAGCAGAGGCCTACTCAAATGCTTAGGACAGGGCAGAGCGAACCAAATGGGCGCAGTCTTAAGGCCTCCATTGTGTGCATTGCTACGGGCATAGCCCTTGCTGCCTCTGCAGTTGCGCTCCATGAATCATCAGGGCAGCAAAAGATGATCAACAAAGTTATTTACAAATTCAATGTGCAAGGCGGCTTATCCGGCACTATAGCTGCGCGAAAAGCCCAGTCTGGCAGTCCCTGCACGTTAAATATATCCATCACTGTCAATGAGAACAGCAAGATATCAACAAGGCAGGACCATGATATATCAAAAGGAATTACAGATGCACTTGAGGTATGCAACAATGGTAGGATATAAAAGTTAGACCTGGCGCTCGGCCAAGGCGAATTTTGACATCAGATCGGTCTACGTTGCGATTGATAAAAATTAAGGCAGACTCAGCAACAATAGATTTATTATGGCTTGCCTGCCATTTTTCAGCATGGCAAGATCAATTGTCATAGCGCTTGGGGGCAACGCCCTGCTCAGCCCGTCAGGCAGGCAGTCCTTCTCCAAGGAGAACAGGAATATCGACAATGTATCGCGCAGCATAGCCAAGCTCTCCAAAAAGGGCTGCAAGATAGCGATAACCCATGGCAACGGATCACAGGTCGGGGATGAGGTGATGAGGAATGAGCACGCCAAGCAATACGTTCCAAGACTCCCGCTTTACATACTGAATTCCGAGACTCAGGCTGCAATAGGCACGGTAATAGAGACGTCACTGCGCAACAGCTTCAGCAGATTGCAGCTCAAAAGAGATGTTTGTGTCAATCTGGCGCATGTGCTGGTAAGCAGCAAGGATCCTGCATTTCAAAAACCGACAAAGCAGGTGGGCCCTTTTTATACCAGGGCCGAATTGAAAAAGGAGCTTGGCATAGACAGATTCACCTACATTAGGTCAGGGCCGAAGTACAGGAGGGTTGTTCCCTCTCCAAGGCCCCTCAAGATACTGGAATTGGATGCGATAAGGAAAAACATGGATAAAAGCATAGTAATAACATGCGGCGGTGGTGGGGTTCCGGTGGTAAGAAAAAATAATATCCTCTTTGGGATTGATGCGGTCATAGACAAGGACCTTACCAGCCAGCTTTTGGCAACCTCCATAGGGGCCGACACGCTTCTAATACTGACGAATGTTGATTATGTTTATGATAACTATGTGAAAAGGAAAGGGGAGCTGAAAGAGATAAGGGCAAAGGAGCTTAAGGAAAGGCTGGGTTATCTTGAAGAGGGGACCATTAGGCCAAAGATAGAGGCATGCATAAGGTTCATCGAGAATGGGGGCAAGGAAGCTTATATAGGAGACGTTTTCAAGTTGGGCTCTATACTGGAGCGCAAATCCGGCACACTGATAACCTGAGCTATCTGGAAAGGTAGAGCAGTATTGCTTCCTCTATTACCATCTTGTTCTTTGCCTGTTCCCATACAACACTCCTTGGGCCGTCTATCACCCCCTTTGTTACCTCCTCTCCCCTATGTGCAGGCAATGGATGCATGACAATGGAGTTCTTTTTCGTATAAGAGAATGCCTTTGAATTCAGCTGGTATGGTGCAAACATTCTCCTCCTCTTTTTTGCCTCAGCCTCATCGCCCATGCTGACAAATGTGTCTGTGTATACAACATCAGCTCCATTAAGCCCCTCCTCTATTGAATCATGCACATCAATCCTGCCGTATTTCCTTGATTCCTTAAGGTAGAAGCTGTTTGGCTTGCAGGCCTTGGGCCCGACAAGAGATATCCTTGCGCCAAGTTTGGCTGCTGTCAGCATTAGTGAATTTGCAGTGTTCTGCGCCACATCCCCTATGAATGCTATCTTCAATCTGCTTAAATTGCCCTTCCTTCTCATTATCGTGTAGCAGTCTGCAAGTGCCTGGGTGGGATGCTCCAATGATGTGAGCGCATTTATGACCGGAACCTTGGAATGTTCAGCCATGGCAAGAAGCTTATCATGGTCATTTATCCGCACGGCTATGAAATTGCAGTACAGGCTGAGAATCCTTGCTGTGTCTGCCAATTCCTCGCCCCTTGAGGCCTGGGAGTTTCTTGAATCGATGTAAATGGCATTGCAGCCAAGGTGCGAGGCAGCCACCACGAATGATACCATCGTCCTTGTGGACGGCTCTGTAAAAAAGAGCGCTATGGTCTGGTTGCCCTTCAATGAGAGTTTCCTTTTTCCAGAAACTACAGCATCGCATATGCTAAATAGCTCCTCTATGTTTTTCCTGGAAAGATCAGCCGAACTCAATATGTTTCTCATCATCTTCACCTGCTTTCTTTTATTCTACTATGGTTAGGAATGGCAACTATGGTTTATAGCTTTTGCCCTCTGCTCCCAATCTGCGCAGAACAACCCGGAAAATTCTAATTACGACGACAGAATTGGCAGGACAAAACTATAAATATATGCAAGTTACCAATATAAGCAGTGATATTGTGCAGCAAATCGAAAAGAGGGAAGAAAAACCAAATACTGAGCTTCTGATAAAGCTTAGGAGAGCAGCAAGTTCCATAAATTATAAGACGGCATTGGTATGTGCTCCTATGGTGGTGTGCTATGGTCTGCTCTCATCGGGCAATTGGACCTTCCTGCATCCTGTAAAGGAGATCCGCCATCAGTTAAGGTCTACAGATAAGGGTTTTGTAAACGAATTCAAGTTCGAAAACGGCTTTTCTGGCAGAATAATCACAGACAAAAACGTGCAAACCGATACCTGCGGCGTCAAGATAGTAATAAATGTTGGCACTAACAGCAATGATTGGAGGGAGCAGAGGAATGCAATATCCCGGGAGATTGCAAAGGCCATGACCGCATGCAATGAGAATAAGGCACAGGTGCAGCATTAGCCGATTCCAGCCACGATAAACCATTCAGCTAATTCTAAATCCCCGCCCAACCGGCAAACATAAATTAATAATATGTAATATCTTCAACAGGGCCTTAGCCCTAGATGAGACCAGTCTTGATATGCAACACACACCCAAATGATTCCATGAGTGAGAAACTAAAATATTTCCAAAAGCTTTATGATAGCGAGATGTTCCACTATCAGCTATTCAAAAGGCTTTCATCGGAAGAGAAGAACAGTGAATTAAAGTCCATACTTGCAAAACTCTCGGATGAGGAGCTGAAGCATTCAAAAATCTGGGGAACTGTGAGGGGGGTAAAGCATTCGGAAAAGGATTCGGACCGGTTTTCCGTAAGGTTCGTCAGCCAGACAAGGAAAATAATGGGGCTTGATCTGACAGTAAAGATGCTGGAATACAACGAGCTCTCTCTTGAAAGAGAGCTTGATCGGCTTACGAAAGGAGAAAAGATCGGGGAAAATGAATCAAAAGCGATTGAGAAGGTAAGGGAATCAGAAATGGAGCATGAGGATAGATTAAAGGATGCTCTTCTCGGTTATGGCCATATCCTAAGCAACATCAGGAACATAATATTCGGTATGAATGACGGCCTTGTGGAGGTTCTTGGCGCGGTTGCCGGATTTGCGGCAGCGCTCCGCCAACCGATACTTGTAATCGTTGCAGGGCTTATAGTGGCAATTGCCGGAACGCTCTCGATGACCGGCGGCGCATACCTTTCAGTCGATTATGAGAAGAGCATATACAAGAAAAAGGAGACGGGCTCATCAAAGGCAGCGGCATTCTATACTGGGATAGCCTACATCATCGGCGCGCTTGTGCCGCTCATCCCATTCTTTTTAGGGTACGGTGGGTACTATGCACTGGGAATATCCATATTAGTCACTGCAATAGTGCTCACCTTTGTTTCCACAATCATATCAATAGTAAGCAGCACAAGCATATCCAGGAGGATATTCAAGACGCTGCTGATATCACTTGGCATTGTGGCAATCACCATAACCCTGGGAATATATGCAAGAAGCGTGCTCCATATAAGCATATAATCCGGTTCGGGCCTGCTTTGGACTATAGCATTTATAAATACATTCATACCTAATATCTATTGGAAGTCTAATTTCTGTGGGTGTAAAAATGAACGATAAAGAGGTAGCTGAACTTATAGACCAGATAAAGAGGCAGATAGATCTGTTGCTGAACGATACGAGCGTACCGAAAAACGTGAAAAATGCGGTGAAGGATGCAAGGGACAACCTGAATTCGGAGGGGGAGGACTATGTTGTGAAGGTGTCATCAGCAATATACAGCATGGACTCTATAAGCAATGACATAAATCTTCCTGCACAGGCAAGGACTGCGGTATGGAGCATACTCAGCATGCTGGAATCCATAAAGACCAGCAATTGAAGATGTCTGGCGATGTGGCAGTCACGGAACTTGTTAAAAAATTGTCAAAAATGGGGTTCCTTGTAAGTGCCGATGTGAAGGATGAGGATCTTTCTGGGTTTGAGACAGATGTAATTGCCTCAAGGATAAAGGAGGGAAGGACCTTTGATTCCAGCCTGAATGTGGTAGACGGTGCAGAAATTCTGGGCATAGTGGAGGAGATAAAGCTTGAAAAGGCGCCGAAGCCCATAGAGATAATACCAAAGGGCGAATTCAGGGCCTATGCCTCAGAGGTGGATGCGCAGTACAGCATCACCAATAAGGAGACTGAGTATTCAAACGGCACAGTCGATGGGTTTGTATCCTATTTTAGGAACCGGCTTGAGCGTTTGCGCAGGCTGATACTGCAGTACAGAAACACGCTTAACGGGATGGTTGCAAACCTTGAAAGCATAAAATCCTACTCCAGCGGCCGCGAGATAACGGTATTGGGCATCATAGCTAGCAAGATAACAACAAAGAACGGGAACATAATGGTTGTGCTTGAAGATGAGACTGCGGATGCAAAGGTGATATTCATGAACGGCTCCTCGCAGCAGGCAAAGGCATTGTTTGAGAAGGCGCGGCACCTTGTAAATGACGAGGTCATAGCAGTGACCGGGAAGATCTCCGGACCCTTTGTTATAGCGGCAGAGCTTGTCTGGCCTGACGTGCCCATAAGGGAGAGGAAGAAGGTGGAAGAGGACATAGCAATAGCCTTCATATCGGATATGCACATAGGCAGCAAGCTTTTCATGGAGAGGAACTTCTCCAATCTTGTTAGATGGATGAACGGCGACTACGCACTGAGGGAGGACCTGGCAAGCAAGGTGAAATACCTTGTTGTGGGGGGAGATGTGGTTGACGGGATTGGCGTCTATCCGAACCAGGACAGGGATCTCGCAATACTGGACATATATGCCCAATATAAGATATTCTTCAATTTCATGAGGATGATACCAGATTACATCCAGGTTTTTGTAATACCAGGAAATCATGATGCTGTGCAGAGGGCTGAGCCGCAGCCGCAGCTTACCAGCGAATTGGTCGGTGATTTCAAGGCAGACAACGTGCACATAATCCCAAACCCCAGCTTTCTCAGCCTTCATGGCGTTGATATACTCGCATACCACGGAACCTCCCTTGACTCGGTGATAAGCGCAATTCCTGGCACAAGCTATGCAAAGCCGGAAAAGGCCATGGCCGAGATACTTAAGAGAAGGCACCTGTCTCCGATATACGGCGGCAACATAATTGTGCCAAGCAAGAACGACAACATGGTCATCGATAGGATACCCGACATTCTGCACATGGGGCATGTGCACAAGAACTGCGTGGCAAACTACCACGGCGTTGAGATAATCAACAGCGGCACATGGCAGAGCACAACAGATTACCAGCTCTCGCTCGGGCATGTCCCCACGCCATGCATAGTGCCGGTCTACGAGGCAAAAAGCGGCAAATTTACTACCATAAACTTTGATAAATGATAAGATGGAGGCTGAGGAATATTTTGAGGAGCTAAGGAGAAACTTTGACTTGGCAAATGCGGTTGCATCAAAGGCACGCGCATTGGGCTATGACCCCCAGAGCTATGTGGAGATAAAGCCTGCGCCTGACCTTGAATCAAGGGTAGGCGGGATTATAGGAGTTGAGGGCATCACGGAAATGATACATGCAAGATCCTCTGGCAAGGGAAGGCAGGAGCTTGCATTCGAGATGGTCAGGGAGATCTGCATGGGCGAGAGATTCAAATCAAAGACAATCGAGGAAAGGCTGCTTCTCGGCGTTCGTGTAGGCCTTGCCATACTTACCGAGGGAATTGTAGTTGCCCCGACAGAAGGCATTCAGAATGTGGAGATGCACAAGAGCATTGACGGCTCAGATTATGTCGCGCTGGTCTATGCAGGCCCGATAAGGGGCGCAGGAGGGACGGGCGCGGCGCTTTCCGTTGCCCTTGCTGATTATGGAAGGAAGCTGCTCGGCATAGGGCCGTACAGGGCGCAGCAGTCCGAGATCGAGCGCTATCTTGAGGAGATACAGATATACCACTCAAGGATTGCCAGGCTGCAATACTATCCCCCGGAACAGGACATAAGGGTTATACTTGAAAACTGCAGCGTATGCGTTGACGGGATACCTACAGAAAAGCTTGAGGTGAACATACACAGGAACATAAAGAGGCTTGACAGGAATGGCAGGGAGCAGATAATCCCAAACAAGGTAAGGGGCGGCATAGGGCTTGTTGTATGCGAGGGCATAGCGCAAAAGGCAAAGAGCGTGCTTAAATATACAAAGGCGGTGGAGCTGGACTGGGGCTGGCTGAACAACATAATAAAGGTGGATAAGGGATCAGCAGCAAAGGCAGAGGATAAGGGCAAGAGCAGCGCAGTATTCCTGCAGGAGCTTGTTGCAGGACGCCCCATATTATCCTATCCTGGCAGAACCGGATCCTTTAGGCTTAGGTATGGGCGCTCAAGGCTCACAGGAATAGCCGCAAAGGGATTCAGCCCTGCAACAATGATAGTGCTTGATGAATTCATAGCTACCGGCACCCAGTTAAGGATAGAGAAACCGGGAAAGGGCTGCGTTGCCGCACCGGTTGACAGCATAGAGGGGCCGTTCGTAAAGCTTGAGAATGGGGAGGCGCTGAGGATAAATGACGCCGAGCTTGCAAAGGAATTGAGGACCAGGATAAAAAAGATCATTGCTGTTGGGGATATACTTGTCACATATGGCGACTTCAAGAAATCTAATACGCCGATGCAGCCCACAAGCTATGTGGAGGAGTACTGGGCAGATCAGCTCAGGTCTATGGGCTACGATGGCAGCATCAATGACCATATATCATTCAGGGAGGCATTTGAATTATCAACCAATTACAAGGTGCCCATGCACCCCTTTTACATATATGATTATTCGGACATAAGCACAAGGGAGCTGATCGAGCTTATCAACGCGCTCTCGCTTTCGGAGATAACCAAAAATGGCGATGAGATATTTGATGTCGAGGTTGTAAAGCTACCAAAGAGCAGCGGTGCAGTCTCGATCACTGATGTTGCCGAAAGGCTCTGCCTGCCCCACAGGGAGGATGAGTCATTCATAAGGATAAGCAACGACCATGCCCAGTCGATATTGATGAGCCTGGGCTTCTCCGATGGCACGAGGTTCAGGGAAAGGGGCGAAAACTCATTTGACGAGAACGGGAACGTTCTCGATATAATAAACTCCATCTCGCCATTCAGGATTATGAGGAGGTCGGTGCGGATAGGTGGCAGGATAGGTCGCCCGGAAAAGGCAAAGGAGCGCCTCATGAAGCCCTCTCCGCATGTGCTATTCCCTGTTGGCGAATCTGGAGGCAAGGAGAGAAGCCTTTACAAGGCATACACAAACGAGAAGAGGAAGTTCGGCGGTGCCGGCATAACCGTAGAGATTGCAAAATACAGGTGCATTGCAGGCAGGGAGATCCTATGCACCCCATACTGCAGAAAGCACAGCTCCCCAGCAAGTCTTGAGATGACCTGCAGCAGCTGCGGCAGGCTTTCCAGCGCCAGGGTCTGCCCAAGCTGCGGTGGCAATGCATTCGGGCGCGAGCAGAGGATGGTAAACATAAACGAGATGATAAATGATGCGCTTGCAAGGCTGGGCAGCCAGGCCCTAAACAAAAACATAAAGGGCGTAAAGGGGCTTTTCAACAGGGACAAGATCTGCGAGCCGATAGAAAAGGGAATACTGAGGGCAAATAACAATGTCCACATCTTCAAGGACGGCACATCCAGGTTTGATGCAACTGATATGCCCATGACCCATTTCTACCCAAAGGAATCCATGGTTGGCGTAGAAAAACTGAAAAGCCTTGGCTATGATAATGATTACAGGGGCATGCAGCTTGTTGACGAGAACCAGCTGCTGGAGCTGAAGCACCAGGATGTGATACTGAACAAAAAGGGCGCAGAGCATTTCCTGAATGTCGCAAGGTTCATAGACCAGCTTCTTGTCGGCTTCTACGGCCTCGAGCCCTATTATAACATAACGACAATCGATGAGCTTGTAGGGCATTATGTGATAACGCTCTCGCCCCATACAAGCGCAGGCGTGATGTGCAGGATTGTGGGCTTCACCAATGCAAATGTGGGGTTTGCCCATCCATACATAATATCTGCAAGAAGGAGGAACTGCGACGGGGACGAGGACACCACAATGCTGCTTCTCGACGCGCTGATAAACTTCTCAAGGAGCTATCTGCCAGTTACAATAGGCGGAACAATGGATGCGCCGCTTATACTTACAGTAAGGGTGGAGCCCACGGAGGTTGATGACGAGGTCCATGAGATGGAGGTCACTGAAAAATACGGCCTTGAATTCTACGACAAGACCTTCCAGTACCTGCCGCCTTCGGAGATGCAGGTTGAGACCGTAAAGACAAGGCTCAATGCGAACAAGGGAAAGTACAGCGGCTTGATGTTTACGCATCTGAGCAGCGGAAGGGCAATAACAGATGCGCCACAGAGGAGCATGTACACAAAGCTCAACAGCATGAAGGAGAAGATAGACGCCCAGTTCAGGCTCATGGACATTCTCTGCAGCGTTGACAAGCCTGATTCCGCCAAAAGGCTCATACTCAGCCATTTCATACCCGATCTTATAGGCAATATGCATTCATTCTCAAAGCAGAGCTTCAGGTGCGTCGCATGCAATGCAAAATACAGGAGGGTTCCGCTGGTCGGCAGGTGCACAAGGTGCAGCGGAAAGATAGTGCTTACGATATCAAAGGGCAGCATAGAGAAATACCTGAACATGGCAATAGACCTTGCCAACAGGTACAACCTTGAGCCCTACATAAAGCAGAGGCTTATACTTATAAAGGAGGAGATAAGCAATGTTTTTGGTGGCGAGGTAGAATCGGCAGTGCCGGTAAAGCAGTTCAACCTCTCAAGGTTCATGTGATCTGGCAATAAGGTTGAGTACAGATTATGACGTAAACACCAACGGGTACTACAACACCACAAGTACTGTACATTGGTTAAGAATAAGAACACCACCACCGAATAACATATTCCCAATAGCAAATATAATAAATTGAATCATATTAAATGTTGGTTGATATGGGTGCTCAAAAATCTAAAATTGAAAATAAAAAAATTATATTATTCAGTCTAGTTATTCTAATTGTCATAGTTATTTCATTAATAATATTGTACTCGTACTATTCAAATTATGATATGACACTTCCAAGATCCGGTCTTCCTGCATGTATTGCTAACTCTGGTTATCTTTGCCAAAACCCGATATACAATCATAATAATGGTTATATAATCGTAATTGTCGGCCAAGATGTTGGCTCAAATTGGACAACAGCAAAATTTGTATTTGTACCTGCAGGAAAACGAATAATAAATCTTACACCACCTACGCTATTTACCAAATATCCAGCAAATACTTTTTACTCTACAACCGGACTGATATCAGGACAAGCAGTAAATATATCTCTTCAAGTAAATAATACGAATGCATCGGTTGCAGTAGGAACACTAGCGGAGGGTTCAATATGGGCACAATATACAACTACAAATAACCAAACTCTCCAATATGTCAAAATGGCTATAATAAATGTTAAAGCAAACTAAATAAAATTTACCAGCTTTAATATTTCTCCACACCTACCACCAATTACTCAGATGGGTGTAGATTATCCTTTCTCTCATAGAGTTTGCCAACTTTCTCCGCCGCATTTCGGATTTGGGTGTAGTAAGTTTGTAAGTATTATTACTGATTTTGGACTTTTTAGATGGTTATGCATTTGAATTTGCTGCCAGTAAGCTTGGATACCGAATTGCATATCGTTTTGCCATAATTTATAATTTACGGCCAGAAGAACTTCCTTGCTGTCATCCTTGGCGGCAATTTGATCTTTGCCGCCTCTACGATTCTCTTTGCCTCCCCCATGCTTACACCAATCAGCCAGCTGAGCTGGTCTGGTCTCAACTCTGAAATCCTATCAACTGAATCTACACCGCCTCTCTGCAGGGCTGTTGCCCTATCAAAGGTAATGCCTGGCAGATCGCTTACCTTTTTGTATTTGCGACCGCCTGCGGCCTTTATCGCTGCTCTTCCCTTTTCAATACTTATGCCTGCCATCCAGGCAAGCATGCCAGGCTCAAGCTCTGAGATCTGCTCTGTTGTCGATATCCCATAACTGTGCTCAAGTCGCATCGCCCTATTCAGTCCCATTCCTGGCAGGTTCCTTACCCCTACCTCATTTTCTGCCGGGTATGCATCCTGCCCGAATAGCTTTCCTGTCAATCTCCTGGTCCAATAGCCGCATGTGACCCCAACAGCAAGAATGGCACTGCCCAATCCCTGGCCACATTCATTAGGCGTTAGAATATAACCAAGCAGGTATGTCCCCGCGACTACTGCAGCTGCAGCAGCAACTTTTAAAATTTTTATCGGATTAACCATTGGTTCAAGTCTTGTGCCTATGGCTATGCAGATCTTGGCAGGTATTGTTGGTACCAGATAAGCTGCCTTAAAAAGAGTAACTGCAGGCAGCCATCTAAACCTTTTTCTGTTATGGATGTTTCTCAATGTCTCGTCCGCATCCCCTGCCACAATCCATCCAAGCGGTTTTACCTTTCCAAGCCCTATATTAACATTTTCCAGTCCTTTGTCTTTAATCCCTTCTGCCCATCCGGCAGCGCTACCGCCAGCCATTTTCTTTTTCTTGTTCCACCATTCTTTTACCTTTCCTTTTACCTCTGGCTGTCCTTCCCTAAAGCCGGAAATGCGCCTCAAAAACGGGGTTAATGCAAAGTATGAGGAATAAAGCCCTGTCATAAAGTATGCATTCCCTGCATTGAAATAGGTGGGCCAATTTTTCCTCATATCTGTAAAAATTGGCTCTATATGCGGAGTTACAAGAAAATAGCTTGCAGTGCCAACAGCAGCAGTTGCGGCAATCGCACCCCCGCCTCTTTTAAGCGCCATCAGGCCGGCATTAACTACAGCCTGCCTATTTCTTGTCGCCATTTTACCACATAATTTTATGAACGTCCAGATATTTATACCTGGCCAAATACGCAAAACAGGCAAGGAAAGCTCTTATTTTGAAAGCTCCTTTACAAGACGGTTTAAGGGCAAGCTGTTTATTATCTTGTCCTTTGTAAGCCATCCTCTTCTTGCGGTTCCTATCCCGTATTTCATGAAGCCGAAATGTGATGTCCTATGCGCGTCAGTGCCTATGGAGAATTTTACCTTGTACTTTGACGCCTTCATTATGTTGGTGTCGCTAAGGTCAAGCCTGTTTGGAAATGCGTTTATCTCAAGCGCAACTCCGTTTTGCTCAGCACTTTCGAAAAGCCTCTCCATATTAAGCGGGTACTGCTCCCTTATATTTATCTCCCTTCCTGTCGGGTGTGCGAATGCATGCAGAAGGCCCGTATCAAAGGCCTTTGTTATTCTATCTGTCATCTCCTCCTCACTCATCTTAAAGTAGGAATGCACAGCGCCAAGCGCGAAATCCATAGATTTTATGCATTTCTCTGATAGATCAAGGGAGCCGTCCTTCAGAATGTCTATCTCTGCTCCCTTCAATATCCTTATCTTGCCATCAAGCTTTTCATTCAGTTTGTCAACCCTTTTGAAATATGTCTCAACCTGCCTCTCATCCATGCCCCTTGCAATCCCAAGGCTTTTTGTGTGGTTTGTGGTTGCAAAGTACTCATATCCGCATGCAATGGCAGCATCTGCCATCTCCTCTATTGTGTTTGCGCCGTCTGAATCATTTGTGTGGGTATGCATGTCACCTTTCATATCGCTTAACTCAACCAGTGTCGGTATCTTATGCTCCTGCGCCAGCCTTACCTCCCCTCTTGCCTCCCTCATCTCCGGCGGCATGTACTGCATGCCAAGCTTTTCATAGATTGCCTCCTCATTCTTTGTCGGTATCAGCCTTCCCTTTCTGTCAAATAGGCCATACTCATTCAGCTTGTAGCCCTTCTTTATTGCTATTGTCCTGACCTGCACATTATGGTCCTTGCCGCCTGTGAAGTACTGCAGTGCTGCGCCAAAGCTCTCCGGGGATATTACCCTAAGGTCGCAATTGAGGCCTATCTTGAGGGATACCGTCGTCTTTGTGGAGCCTTTCACAATCACACCCGATACCTCTGAGATATCTTTAAAGAAATCCATAACTGCCGTGCCTTTGTCGGAAAGCGCAAGTATGTCTATGTCACCCACAGTCTCGCGCATTCTGCGTGCAGAGCCTGCAATGACCGCCTTTTCCACAAGATTGCTCTTGATGAGCTTGCCTATTATGGACTCTGCAACAGGCAGCGCATCCCCAAGCAGTATCCTGCCCTTGCTTGTCTCAAGCAGCTCAAGCCCCTTCTTCATGACCTCCTCACTTCTCTGGCCAAAACCAGGCAGCTCGCTTATTCTGTGCTTTTCAATTGCCTCCTTCAGGCCCTTTATGTCCTTGACCCCCAGTTGCTTATAGAGAGCGATAGCCTTCCTGGCACCCATGCCCTCAATGCTTGTAAGCGCCTTCATGTCAATCGGATACTTCCTCTTAAGCTCCTCGTATTTCTTGATTTTCCCTGTTTTGATGTATTCCTCTATCTTGTCGGCAAGCCCCTTCCCTATCCCAGGGAGCTTAAGAAGGCCTTCCCTGCCCTCACGCTTGTAGATGTCCTCCACCGCCTCCTGCAGTGTTCCTATTGTCAGGGCAGCCTTCTGGTATGCCCTGACCTCAAATTTGGAGTTGGGCCTCTCATCTATGCTTACCATTGCTGCGATCTCGTTAAAGATATCGGCTATTATCTTGTTGTCCAATCCACCACCAGAGCCAAAGCTGAATCTACAACACAATAAAAGGATAAAAATCAGTAGGTGCCCTTTGGGGTTTTAATTTTAAAAGATAAAAAACTAAGAAGTTTGATAGTATGTGTCATAGCAGATGCTCGGGTCTGGCGGATGCAGTGCAAGGCATACGGGATTTGCATATTTTATTACGTTGGATGTTGCGGCTGTCGTATTAGCCGGTGCAGCAGTTGTGTTCTGGCCGAACCTCACCGAGCTTGTGCAGTATGTGTAAAAGCTGTAGACTGAGCATGTTGCGCTCTTCAGATTCACAGGCTCGCCCTGCAATATTCTCCAGTTGCTTATCCCTGACCTGTTAGCAATTGCATAGTATGTCTCTGAAACTGGCGGATTGCCCGAATATGCTATGTAGTATATGTATGTCTGGTTTGTATTATTCGGGGTAAATGGTGCCGGCGGTATGAATGTTGGTGCAGCAATCGTTGTGGTGCTCACGGTTGTAGTCGTGGTTGTGGCTGTTGTTGAGGGCCTGAATACCACTTGCGTTTTTGTCGGCTGCTTGTAATTCAGGATGCCGCTGCTTAATATCCCGAATGCTATGACTGCAATGACTGCAAGTACAATTATGATCGGCAATGCCTTTTTGAGAACTTCCTTCCTCTCTCTTATCTGGTACTTCACAACATTCTCATTCTTTTCATCCAGGAAGAAATCAGCATCAAACTTCTTTCCTTCCAATACCAGGTTTATCCAGTATTTGTCATCAGCCCACATCTCATAGTAGGGTATCTCGCTGGTATTGAACCATCTTGCCTCTCCCTCTATGTTTGGCTTAAGGTCCCCGCTGAAGACCCTTGTTGAGAAAATATGCAATTTATAGCTGTATTCCACCTTTCCGCTAAGGAAGAGCCTTATTGTACCATGATAGATAGTCTTGTTTACATACAGGCCGGTCTGCTGGAAAACATTCCTCATCGCCCCTTTATCCAGTTTTTCCCCTACTGCAATCTCTCCTGATGGGGCATTCCACTTGCCTTTGCCTACTCCTGTGTCTGCCCTTATCAGCAGAATGCTGTTGTTCTTTATTACCTGGCATATTGCAAGCTCTTTTGGCGCTGGCATTTTATCATCTAACTTATAATTTCCCTATCATCAATCCCTTCAGTTAACCCTATTTAATCACTATCAAGCTTTATGAATTAGATAATATAAATACTTAACTAAAAGACACAAAATCACTAATTATATTTGTTATTTTGTGACTCAGGGCAGATTACTGCTTAGTACGATATTATTTTATCTTTCACTGAAGAATATTATAGTGGTAGAAATGGAAGGCTCAATGCCTGACAAGGGGAAAAGGCTGAATGATCTTTATCTTGCAGTTATATCCCGCTATAAGGAATACATTGAGGAGAAGGAGGGATTATCCGTTGCAGAGCTTCCCACCCTAATAACCCCGAATTCTGAAAGGGTCGGGGAAAAGGCAGAGGAGATAAAATCAAAATTTCTCAATTATTCTTATGATAATGATTTTTATGATGCAAGCATCATGGCCTATGATTTTGTCAGAAACGAGATCGAGGATGTTGTCCTGCCATTGCAATTCTGGCTTACGCCGGATGAAACCCTGCTCTTCATGATGGGGGATGTAATGGACAAGGGCATACTCCTTTGCAGCCTTCTGATAAAGCTCGGCAATCCGTCCACAAGGGTCTTTGTAAAGATTGATGACGGGGAGCGTAAGGTTTTTGTTTACTGCAATCTCTCAGATAAAATCTGCGTATTTGAAAACAACAGGGAGGCAAAAACATACGAAAGCAGGGACGAGATGCTCAAAGCCCTACCATTCAATGGGGACACGGCAGCATACGAATTCAATAACCAGATGTATGCAGACATATATTAACTCCGATTCAATGCCACATCGGGCCAGCTAAAATATAAAGAACCCCGCCCTAAAGGACGGGGTATTTAAGCATTGGCAGAACATTATGATAAAAAGGTGAAAAACATGGCGAAAAAAAGCATCATTTTGCCGCCTTGGAGACGCAAGGCGCTGGAACGGTTAGATATGGTGCTCATATTATTCGAGTTAGTTCTAAGCGTGATATTCCTTTTAGTGGCATATCTTACAAGAAACATATACTTTAGGGGAGTTGGGGTTGGATTGGTAATTGCTTGGGTGACAAGTGCAATAGCCTATTTTTACAGAAAGAAAATGGTAAAACCATGAGCAACGAAGAGCGTGTGGCATTCACTTCCCCAGCCTAAAAGCGGGGGTTTCCCTGCCGCCAACACAACGATGTGATTGGGCAGAATTCAAATTGCTCTGCCCTTGTTCCTGCTGTTCTTCAAAAGCTTTCTGTGCGCCCTCCTTATCCTTGCAGCCTTCTGTATTCTTCTGTAGGGTTTTCCAACGCGTTTTTTAGACCGTTTTACTTTGATCTGCATAATAAATACCTAATCTACATCTATTAAGGCAGGCTCGTATAATAACCTTTCCCAAGTTCTATTCATAATCTGGTCAATTATCGTAGGCTAAAAGATATGCATATATATCTTGATAATCTATAATTTATTGTAGTGATATTATGCAAATTAATAAGTCTGCAGGTAAATTGATGGAAGTGGACTTACCACCAAAAGAGGTATTGATGGAAAAATTAAAAAAAGCCAGATTATTGGGACGATCTGAAATAACAGATAGATTTTACGAACGCTATGTAGAGCTAGTTGCAGGAACCAGAAAAAATTCTGGTGGCTTAGTTTTAGTTTGGGAAGAGGTAAAATCCGAAGCGCATGAAGGCCGCCATCCTGCACTCCATTCTATACTCATTGATGTTAGTTTCGGCCTTGTAATATCGGCTATCGCAGATCCATTTATGGCAGATGAGGTACTAAGCGTTAGGGAAAGGATGATGAGATAAGTTAACCTACTTGAACCAGTTCCCTATTCCCTTCTGCTTTGTGTCCGCCTTGCCCCTTGCAAGCTTGTCGATGTATTTTGATATCCTCTCCTCTGAAAAGCCGTGCTTCCTGCACATGAAACTGACTATCTTTTCCTTGTCATACTGCCTCTGCAGAAGGGACTCCACCTGCCTTTCATTGACCTCTTCCACCTCAGGTTTTAGGAATAAGTCCTCAACCTCACTTATGTCAAGCTCGAATTCCTCATTGTATTTTTCCTTTACGTAATCTTTTATATCCTCTATCTTTGATGCTGTCTTTGTAATCTTCAGCGCGGTTTTAGGCCCTACGCCCCTTATCCCCTTATTGAAATCCGTGCCAAGCAGGATTCCGAGCCATATCAGCTGCTTCTGGTTTATCCCCAGCGAATTCAGCGTGTCGTCAAGGCTTACGATCTCCGGTTCCACATTTATGTAGACATTCCTTCTTGGGAGCTTCCTCCTGCCGCTGAAGGTAAGGTTCCTCACCACGACCTTTGATCCGAACAGCAGTGTGTCATAGTCCTGGCTTGCAGCTGCATATACCAATCCCTTCCTGCACATATAGCTCGCCTGCGCCTCCCCCTCTCCTGGCGCGTTCATGTATCCAACACCCATATGCTCAAGCAATTCCTTTGCGCTTGCTATTATATTATCATCTATTCTTGTGCTCGCCTGCGCATATGTCTTTATTGCTTCAATGTCTCCCTCCTTCTTTGCCTTCTGCCATGCCTCAAATGCGCCCTCCCTTCTTTTCATCCTTGCTGCTATTGTCCTCTGCTTCAATACTGAGGGCAGACCGTCAAAAATGTAAATCGGCTTTATCCCGTAATCAAGTATCTCTATTGTCCTGTAGAATATGCCGGAGAGATGGCTTGTGACATTGCCATGCGCATCCATTAGCGGTGTTCCGTCAGGCTGCCTTATGATGGATAAGAATTGATATAGGACATTGAAGGCGTCTATGGCAATCACCCTGCCCCTCAACTCATCAAATGAGAGCTTTCTTTTGGAAACCAGCTTGCTAAGGTCAACAGCCATTCAGATTACTTCTTTTTAACTATAAAGTCGCCAAGCGTGACGCCATCCCCGCCTCCCCTGCTGCTTTTATCATCCTCTCCTGGTGCAGGCTCTACAAGCCTTATCCCGAGCTCTTTCTCCAGCTTCTTTCTTAGCTCTTCCGAAGGCCTGGTCTTCTGCTGCTCCACATGCAGCAGGTGCGTCTCCTTTTCGCTTATCAGCTCCGCAAGCACCTTTATGGGCATCCTCATGGCCTCTCGAGCATTCCTTATAACAGTTCCATAGTTTTCAACCAGTTGCTCATAATCATTCCTTTTGGGAGCTGGACCTGCAGTGCGCCTTGGCTCCTTCCTATCATCGCTGATCTTTGATATTATCTTCCTGCCCTTGGCGCATTTCGTGCATACCCTGAGCTCGACCTCCTCCACATTCACTATGTATATCTCGGACGACTTTTTACCACAAATCTCGCATTCCTCCATCCAACCACCACAACAAGATTTACCATAAATATATTAATTCAAACTTATATAAATCCTCACCACATTATTATATTGATGAAAATGGAGAACTTATTGGCTAAAATCAGCGTTGCAGCATTGATAATAATATCCATCCTACTTATCTATTGCCTATATTTTGCAAGTTCAATAAATGTCCTGATCCGCGCAGCCTCAGCAATTATAGTGCTTCTTGTATCGGGCATAATAATAGCAAAGCTCATGGATCTCAAGGGCGGATACGGCTTCTATATGCTCGGCAGCAAGGCCGGCCTTTCCACCATAAGCAGCATATCCAAAAAATACAGGGTATTCTGGGACCTGATGGCTGTCTGGGGCCTTACGCTTGGCTTTGGCATCCTGACATACCCCCTTCTTAAAGGAAAAATTGACAAACGGGTATATGCATTCGGAATCCTATCGCTTATAGTGATAATCTTTTTTGTCCTGCCCTACCTTGCCAATGCCTTTCAGTTCATCAACATACCACAGATACAAAATGCGATATCAGCCAGACAGGCAAGCGGAAATACCCTTGAAACAAGCATAATGAGCTATGCAACAACCGGCATAACCATATTCAGTGGATTTACCGGCACCATTGTCTTTTCGCTCTTTACAAATACGGAATCAATACTTTACAGCATTGTCAGATACATTACAATGCCATCGCTTGGCGCTGTCGGATCTGGCATATCCAGCCAGATACCAGGCGTTGCACCGGTGATACCAGGCATAGACATCCCCCTTTTTGCAGGGATAATATCCCTTATAATACTTCTCATCATCCATGAGTTCTCCCACGGCATACTGGCCAAGGCCGCAAAGGTAAAATTAAAATCAATCGGGCTTCTTGTTTTCGGGTTTATACCTGTGGGCGGCTATGTCGAACCGGATGAAAAGATGGTGGAAAAGCTCGACAGCATAAAGCAGACAAAGATCTTCTCCGCAGGCATAGCCGCAAATTTTATTGCCATGCTGGTCTTCTTCGCCTTGATGGTGCTTCTGCTGGCCTTTGTAATACCAAATGCCTACCAGTACAAAGTTGTTGTTACCGGAACTGTATCCGGATATCCTGCAAATGGCATACTGGAAAGTGGCATGCAGGTGCTGAAATGGAATAACAGCACAATAAGCAACATCTCCGACCTGGATGCTGCAGGAGCAAAGGACAGGCCAAACCAGACAATAGGCATACTTACCGACAAAGGGCTCTACAAGATAAAGGCGGTTGCAGACCCCACCAATTCATCAAGGGGCGTAATAGGCGTCTCTTTAGGATACCTGCCAATATTAAACACACCCTATGGGAAGCTTGTCTATTTCCTTTATACCGTTTTCGGCCTTTCGATGCTTCTCAATTTCCTGGTCGCTGTTGTAAACCTGCTTCCGATTCCTGGATTTGACGGATGGCGAATATACAGGACCAACATCAAGAACCAGAAATTTGTAAACTTCTTGGGGGCACTGATAATAATATTCCTTATATTGAACGTGCTTCCATGGCTGTTCTATCTGTAATTCAGCTTTCTCAGGTTTCCTATGGTTCCAAAATCCACGGTCGAGCCGTACCCGATTGCTATAGCATGTGCACTCTCGATGTCCACATTCCTGAGGACTGGCGAAAGAATATTGCTGCCGCTTTGCAGGTTGATTTCGGAGCCTGATGCAAAATAGCTTATTGCTGGAAGAACGAGGAGGTCTATGCCTTTGTACTTTGCAAGAAGGAAGCACCTCAGCCTCTCTGTTCTGCCAACGGATTTCACTATCCCTATTGCGGGATGCTCATGCCCTGCGATCAGCATCCTCGGCTTTCCGGAAAACTTCGGATTCCTGTCGCCGTGGAAAAAGAGGTATCTGCCTATTTGCGCCTCATTGTTGAATACCTCCAATCCAAAAGGTTTTTTGTATCTCTCTATAAAGTTGTCGTGGTTGCCCTTTATCAGAACAAGATTAACCTTCCTCTCTTTGCAGAATTCTATAATCTCGTAAAGCTCATTGAACTCATCATCGCCGACAGTGGAGAATTCATTTTTTATGTCGCCAACAACTATTATGCTTTTTGCCCTGCTGATGGAGATTGCACTGCCGATCTCTTTTATTATCTTCTTGAGGTTTACCTTTGGTATGAATGCCCCTTTCTTGGCCATGTGGCTCTCGTATCCCAGGTGCAGGTCGGAAAGCACAATTGAATCTATGCTCTTAATGTAGGCAATTGGAAGCCCGTCCAGGAGCTCAACATCATCTCTTAGAAGCATGGCATCGGGAATAATGGGTATTGCAGGTATTATAATCTGCCTTTGCAGTCCAAGGTGTATACTCAAGGCAAAGATCTGGTCGGCTTAAGCAGTACTATTATTTCCCAGAAATCCTTTTCATCACATCCTTATGCAGCTTCTGAAGGTATTTGTGCCGCTCCTTCATCATTATCGCATCAGCATGCCCGAATGTAAGCATGGAGTGGGAGAAGGGTGAGGGTATTTTCGTCTTTATTATTTTGAAGCCCATATCTCCGCTTTTTAGCCTTTCCACAAGTTCTGCAGCTCTGGGAAGATCCATAGTCTCATTCATTATTTCCCTGTAAGTTTCCTTTATTACCGGGAAGTCGGCGTCTATCTCCTCTGCAGCCTTGAAGACCAGCTGCGAGTTTACCTGCTGCCTTCCAACAGGGATCTTGTAGCCCTTGTAATTCCTGAGTATCATGAAGCTCCTTGCCGCGACATGCCTGAATTTTCTCCTCATGAGCTCCGTCTTCCTTATGTTCCTTTTCAGTATTGCTGCCAGGCCTGTTGCGGATATGTCATCTATGATGTTTTTCATCTCCCTTGTTGATAATCTCAGCTCATCCTCTGTTCTTAGCAGGAAGCCATTGTCGTTTATCATTATGTCTATGTCTATCCCGAACATCTCCGATACCTGAAATGCTATGGCTCTTGAGAGCGCATCATTTATCCTCCTGCCAAAGAGGGAATGGAATATTATGTAGTGCCCCTCCTTTTCCGCATCGGTTGTGATCTCTATGAGCAAGAGCCTGTTCGTGGGTACCTCGTCAGCAAAGAGTATCTGCTCAAGGAAATAGCCGAAGATGGCGCTTTTCGAATTCCTGTCTATCGGGAGCTTTGATAGGCAATCATCAATTTCAGGAGGAATCTTCATGCCCTTTTTGTACCTCATAATTCTTCTGCTGCCAAGGTGCTTTCTCATCAAAGCCGAAAGCCTTCCCCTAAACTCGCCTATCTCATTTGCAAGCTCGTAGCTCAGGGGCAACTGCTCGGAGAACCAGGGCGGGATTGTGGGCGAGCTCCCGTGCGCATCGCTGACATACGCCTTCATGCCCCTTGCGTATTCAAACCTGTACATCCTGCCGCCAAGCGTGAATATGTCGCCCTCCTTAAGCTTTGTAAGGAATTCCTCCTCTATATTGCCTATCCATCTCTTTGTCGTGGAGTTTAGGACATTCACAGCAACCTCATCAGGTATTGTGCCAAGGTTAAGCATGTATATCACCTTTGCAAGCTTCCCGCGCCTTCCGAACATATGCTCCTTCTCATCGTACCATATCTTGCCGTATACTCTCCTGCTCTCAAGCCCCACGTAGTTGCCCGCAAGATAGTTGATCAATGCAAGGTAATCATCCTTTGGCAATTTGTGGTATGCGTAAACGCCCTTTATTACCTCATATGCCTCATCAACATCCCATTTCTTGGTGAGAGACATGCCTATTATGTGCTGTGCAAGCACATCAAGCGCATTCTGGGGCACCACAAATGAATCCAGGTGCCTCTTAAGCGCAGCATCAAGGAGTATGCTGCATTCCACGAGATCATCCCTGTTGAGCACTATTATCTCCCCCTTTGCTGTTGCCTTGTACGAGTGCCCTGCCCTTCCAATTCTCTGCACCGCCCTTGTGACGCTTTTCGGTGAGCCGAGCTGTACCACATTCTCAATGGCCCCAACGTCAACCCCAAGCTCCAGGCTTGTGGAGGAGACAACGCACTTTAGAGATCCCTTCTTGAGCAGCTCCTCAACCTCAAGCCTTGACTCCCTTGAAAGGGAACTATGGTGGGCCGCGATGTCCTCCCCATACTTGAATCTTTTCTTTAGGTTGTAGACCACGCGCTCGGTTCCGCTTCTCGTGTTTGTAAATATGAGCGTTGACTTGCTCTTTGTGATTATCTTATTGAGCTCTCTGTACATGGAATCCTCTATAACCCCGTCCTTTGCGTAGATCATGTCCTTTACAGGGCTTATTGTGCTCACATCAAGCTTTTTGCTCCAGGAGGCATCCACAATGATGCAGTCCTTTGGCTCATTGACATTCCAGCCAACAAGGTATTTTGCGGCCTCCTCAAGCGGGTGCAGTGTTGCGCCAAGCCCCACCATTGCAACATCATGCCCTATTATGCTCTGCAGCCTTGCAATAGAGAGCGAGAGATGCACACCTCTCTTATTGTTGGCAAGCTCATGTATCTCGTCCACGATGATGTATTCCACGCTCTTGAGGTGCTCCACGAATTTATCAGAGTTTATGAGTATGGCGAGGCTTTCAGGTGTAGTCACAAGTATGTTCGGCGGCTTCACAAGCATTTTGTGCCTCTCCTGCTGCGTTGTATCCCCGGTTCGCACGCCTATCCTTACCTGCTGTATGTTGTCCTTTATTATGTCAAGGCCCTTCTTTTTCTTTATGAGCTCGTATATCTCCTCCAGCGGCTTTGAAAGATTATTATAAACATCATTGTTGAGCGCGCGGAGGGGAGAGACATAAAGGCAGTATACCTTCTCCTCAAGCCTGCCCTCAATGCTGTAATCAAAGAGCCTGCTTATTATTGAGAGGAATCCTGACACCGTCTTGCCCGAGCCTGTTGGCGCAGTGACAAGAACATTCTTCCTCTCGCTTATTAATTTGAATGCATACCTCTGAGGCGGGGTAAGATCATCAAACTTCTTGACGAACCAGTCGCGCACGTACTCATTGAGCACGGAAAGGCTCTCCCTGTCCTCAAACGGCTTGTCCGCATAGGTTATCATGGAATCAGATAATAGTTTTCAAGAAATAGCAGAGTTACTTTTGAGCAACACTATAATAATATTGCCTAAAAGGGCATTTATTATGAAGCCGAGTCACAGTACCTGCAGTTGCAATAATTAATTTATCTGAGATATCTTCCAAATTCTTCAAAAAACTTTTCAGTCGCTTTGGGATCTACTGGCATAACAGTGTCTTCATTTATTCTAAGCCCCAAATTTATAAGTTCACCATACACAATTCCTACCTCTCTTTCAATACTGCCACTACCATTATAAATATTTTGAAGGTGTGATACTGTTAGACAGCGCACAACATCAAAAAGCCTTGCAGTCTCTCCGTTACGCTGAATCTGTATTATTTCCTTTCCCTGCTCCTCCCTCACATCGAAGCCCGGACTGATGCTGAATACCGAAATAAATCCAAAACCACGTTTAATCCGGTCGAAGCTTATTGCGACGGCACCGGATTCAATCTCATTTGAACCTCCAAGCCTTCCAGTTATTGTATATTTTGTGTTATCCTCCTTCAGGGCATCATAAGCAGTGAATGTGTATGATAAACTTTTCTCGTCGTACTGGTATACCAGCACACTGCTGCGAGATCCATCAAACGAAAATCCCCTACATTCTACAAACACAACTTTACTCCCCTTTTCTACTGTTGCCATCTTCATCACTATTTATAATGTCCTGATCTCTGTGCTGGGTGCCTGATCTCTAATATAGGTATCTCTGATTATTTCATCGCTCAGGACAGAAAGTTCCAGACTTAAATGTATGTTATCCAGCAGATTAGCCCCCTTATTCTGTTCCCGACCGAGTGCCTCCCTATTTAATTTAAGGATGATTAACCTCACAACCTTTTCATAAAGGGTTTTTATTGAACCGTCACCTGATCCTATCTTCAATAGCTCTTTATAATCCTCTCCATTTATCTCCATGGCCCTTGTGATTATCGAGTTAGAAAAAACATTAACCGATGCACTCCTTTCAATATTCACGGATGCCATGTTTGGGGCGTTCCTTGTACTGCCCCCATATATTAAAATTATCTCGTATGTCAGTTCTCTGCTCTTGTCCAGGGAAGTAAAGACAACGTGCTTGCCCAAGTCTGTCCTGGCGCAGCTAAGCTCAAAATCCTTCCCAGTAAATACTACCGTGTTCTTTTTTTGCATCTTTTCCATTTCTATCACTTAGTAATAATGGCAGGGAAATCTTATATGCCTATCCTGCAAAACAAATAAATCATTTATATATGGAATCGTATTTTACGCCGCTGTCATCGGTTATGTGTATGCATTCCCCCTCGCACTCTATTAGGCATGCCTGGCACAGGATGCATGCGCTTCCCTGCACTGCCACAGATAATCCGCCGCTTGTGCCGTCATTGTCGTCAGCGAAGTGCTTGTGGCCGTCGCTTGCTGCTGCCCATTTATCATGCACCGCCTGCTCCACCTTGCCCTTCCACTTCATCTCCTCTGGCGCGGTGTCAGCATTTGCATCTGGGGAATTCCTGCCCTTCATCTCGAATACCGCTACTGGGCAGACGTCCTTGCAGTGCTGGCAGCCTGTGCATTTGGTCTTATTCACATAAACGTCCATAAACACAACCTTCAGGTATACAAGCCATTGAAGCTATAAATTGCTTGCTGTTCAGGGTTTTACTATCTTCTACAAAACCCATTCTGTGCAATTATCCTCCGCCGAACAGGCTTGCAAGGCCTCCTGCAGCTTCCTCCTCCTTGGCCTCCTCTTTCTTCTCGTCCTTGTGCTCCTTCTTGGCCTCTGCATGCTGTGCTGCCTGTGCCGGTGCGGCATGTGCAACCTGCATGGACTGCGCGTTCTTCAGGACATCCTTTATATTTACACCTTTCAATGATGCAACAATGGCCTTTGCCTGCGCCTCATCCGGCTTCATGCCGGCTGCCTTGACTACTTCCTCTATGTTCTTTTCGCTTATCTCCTTTCCTGCAGCATCCAAGAGAAGTGCAGCGTATACATATTCCATATATTCACCGTTTGTTTAGCATTAATTTCAGGCATTTTCCCCTTTCATTCCGCCCAAGGCAGCCGCCTGAGATGCGGCATTTGCGAGCAGCATCTCTATAATGCCGCTGTCAGGTACTTTGCATTCTATGCCGAGATGCATCGCATTGCTGTATGCCTCAGTTATGAGGTTATTTATTGTATAAGCATTTATTATCTTTGCCTCAAGGCATAGCATTAGCGCATTCCTGAAGCATATTATCATTTCGCTTGTTGTGCTCTCCCTATTGATCGATAGCACCTGCCTGCTGAAGAGCATTCCATTGCTTAGAATGACTGATGGCTCCATTACGGCATTGAATGGGAGTATGTCCAGTATGTGCAATGCCTTTGAGATCTTCAGGCCTATTGCCTCCCCCTTCTTTACCACTACCTTGTCCTTTGCTATTACGACCTTGCCCTTCTGTATCTGCACATCTATTCCTGCGCTCTTGAGGTCTGTTACGGTCTGCCCCGGCTGTATGTTAGTCTCGCCAGCAGTTACGCTCACATCCTCTGGCGATATCTGTCCAGGCTTTGCAGCAAGCCTGAGGCTGTTGGACCTGAACCTTCCGTAAAGCTCAAATGGGTCATCATTGCTCAGCACTATGGCGCTTGTGTTTGTTAGATGCTCAACAAGCCTCTTTGAATGCTCCTCACCCTCAAGTATCTTTTTAAGAAGGCTTTTCCTCCCTATTATGAATCTTGTGCTTTCCTTTAGCTGGTTCTTTGTTGACTGTAGCAATCGGTCGGGAATGCCGCTTAGCTGAATGATCCCGATTACCCTGTAATCCTTCAGCAGCTTCCTGTGCTCGTTTACAAATTTAACCTTTTGATCCTTTGTAAGCATAAATACACCTTTACATTATCTTTATCGGCTTGCTCATTGTGAGCTTCGCATATACAGACCTGATATGCTGCTTGCCGACCTTTTTTATTATCGCATTAACAACCTCATCAATATTTGCGGTTATTGCACCAACATCCATGTTCTCGGTAGCCACCATGCAGTGCACAGTTGGCAGGTACTTGCCCTTGCTCCTTATGAATACCGACCTTGCGGTGTCCTCCACTGCCTTGTTGACATCAACGCCTATAAGCGGCCTTGGCATCTTGTTCCTTGGCCCAAGGAACTGGCCAAGCGCCTTTGCGACCTGTGGCATGAGGCTTGGCTGTGCAAGTAGCTCTGCCTGAAGCAGCTCGTTTATCCTTGCCTTGTCATTCATTATCGATTGTATCTCTGAGCTGGATATTATCTTTGCCCCGGATTCCGTGGCCTTTGCCACTATATTCTTGTCATCGGCAAATACTATCACATTATGGGATTTTCCCTTGGGATGCGGCATCTTTATCTCAAGGTTAAGGCGGTTGTCCTGCTTGCCCATGTCTATACCGGTAAAGTTCACCGCAATCTCCACGCTCTGATTGAATTTGCGCTTGCCCTTGTTTTCGCTTATGAAAGCGCCGAACTTCTCAATTGTCTCCTTGTCCATCTAATCCCTCCTGCAGCATGCAGTACTACGGGAAAATCAGTAATTACATTACTATTCTATCAACAAGCCTTTTAAATCTTTCTGCAATCTTTCCAAATGTTTATATATCTCCAGACCGGCTGTATTAGCGGACAGATTGCAAATGCAAGAGGATCCGCTTGGAATTAGCGAAGATTTTACAGGATAAGTTTAAATATTAATCTATTCTAATTTCAGAAGACAAAATCTTTATGTGAGCTATATGGATACATCAAAGAAGCCAAGCCCAAAACATGGGCAACAGACATTTCATATCGAACTTGGTTCGGACTTTAAGGGCAAGTTCATAGTATCTGGTGGAATTTTAATAAGGGATGAAAAGCTAGTGAGAATCGCGCACAGCCTAGTGCCCCGCGATTCTACTAAAAAGCGCATACCAAGTCCAAAGCCCTTAATTATACGGGCCTGACGGGATTTTCCAAACTTTTGATTAGACTTTTTCCAAAAGTTTATTTGAACCCGCAACCCCCTGGTCCGAAGCCAGGTGCGCTATCCAAGTTGCGCCACAGACCCTTAATCTATATTTTACCCAGCAAAGATATAAAGCCTGCAATATTTGTGCTAATCCTACTCTTATTTGAGGTCAAGATGCATAAAGCATAAAAATATAAAAAGCAAAACAAGTTAATAAATAATTCTTCAGACAAACTCTATGGGAGGGCTTCTTTTAGGATTAGAAGTTGGTGAGGTGGGTCTGCTTTATCCTGTCCATTGTGCTCCACCTCTCCCTTATGTTGCCGTCAAGCACCCCCGTCTTTAGGTTTTTCTTTATTATGTCTATCGTCTTGTAATCGGACGGGTAGCCGGAGCCTAGGGGTATTTTCAGCCTCCTCTCAAGCTTCTCTATCTCCCTGTCGCGGGTTACCTTTGCTATTATGCTGGCTGCCGAGACAACAGGATACTTGACATCAGCCTTGTGCTCGGCGATTATCTTCGTGTACCTTATGCCCTTTTCCTGCTTTTCCTTCAGGCCGATCACCCTTGTGGGCTTCGAGCTAGAGAGCTTGAACCTGGTGCCGAATCTTTCTGCAATAACATCAGGCGAATCAAGATAAACTGAATGTACATCATGCTCTATCCTGTCAAAAAGGGCCGCAAAGCGCACGGCCTCAAGCTCATTAAGGCTTATGTGCCTGCGCATAGCCTCATTTATCTCATCGGGAAATATCCTGTCTACCTTTATGTCAGAGGCTATTCTGCCTATCTCGTTGTATAACAAGTTCCTCTTTCTTTCAGAAAGCAGTTTCGAGTCCCTCACGCCTATTTCAGAAAGCCTGTGCAGGCTGGTATCCTTTACAGAGACAATGCTTATTACAAGAGGTCCCAGAATGGCGCCTCTACCTGCTTCATCCCCACCACAGACTATTATAATGACCACCAGACGGGCCGCGATTATAGGAAATCAGAGGTTCTTCCTGTCAACCACAATATAGTCGTTGACTGCCACCACTGAATTATAGGGCACCTTTACTTGATCGTCATCGCTCTTTATCTTAGCAGCCAATGAACTGTCAGGATCAGGTTCTATAAGCAATACGTTAATCTTGCCTGTTATCTTGCTTATCTCTGCGTCAACAAATCTGCCAAGATCAAAACCATCGTTTGTTATTACTTTCTTGCCTACTAGTTGTTTTGCTATAATGAACTTTACCATATAAGCCACCTATAGTCGTGCTAAATATAATTGACTGAATATATTAATAATGTTATGTTTTGATGATCTTGATAATTGCCGGATCAGATGCCATGCGTTTATCAGCAACACTACAATATATTATAAAAAGGTATATAAAGCTATTCTCCGTCGCTGTTTATTTAATTTATTATCGGAAGTATGCAAATTTGGCAAGACATTCCCGTATCTGCATCAAAAGCTTCAAATAATTTTGATATCCCACAGCATCCAGACAGGGCAAAACACCCCTTTATATTTCTTTGCAGTGTAGAGTATTTTGGTGTAAAAAATGAGGGTAAGAAGAAGAAATAATAGAAGTGAGGATTTCGTAAGGGAGAAGATAGTCGTTTCTGTAGTGAAGGCTGGAGGAAACGTAAGAAGGGCTAGGAATATAGCAAGGCAGGTGGAGCGCGTATTGGCCAGAACCCCAGGAGTAACAACGGAGCAAATAAGGGCAGAGGTATTGAACAGGCTAAGGGAAAGGGACGCAAGAGTGTATAGAAGCTGGCTGGCATACGACAGGCAGAACAAAAGAAAGTAATACAGACCTTACTGGGCTGCCTTGCATCAGATTCAGCAACTTAGCTAGCTGCGCCAAGCCCGATTGGCAGCTTCTGCGCGCTTTTTAGCCGCTGTCATTCTACCTCTCCTACTTTTTGCCATATTTTCACAATTAAATATAATCATAGCGCTGGTATTGAAATTCCTATTAATTTCAGAATTATTATGATTGCCACTGCAGGTAATCCAAATATTGCAACCACAACCAAGGTTAGTAAGTTGTATATTATCCCCAAGCCAAAGATAACATTTACCAGATATATGGCAATCAGCCCGAGTATGCTGTTTAATATAAGGCCGATTATTGTCTTCCCCAGTTTAAGAATAATGTACAGCACAAGCAGAATTGCGGCTATGACTAATATTTCAGATGCTAAGGGACCCAGAGTTCCTACAGTTATGGCTAACAGCATATCAACACACTATTTCTTTGCACCTTTATTGCTATTTACGCCCAGCAGATTCAGTATTATTAGAATAGCCACTGCAAGCAGCCCAAATATCGCAACAAAAACAAGTACGAGCAGATCATACTTTATACCCAGCCCAAAGATGGCATTTACAAGGAATATTACGATAAAGCCGACTATAGTATTGACTAGGAGTGCATATACAAGACCACCGGTACGTGGCAGAACATAGAGAAATATCAATACTATCAAGATTAGGGTTAACAATAACCCTATCCCATGTCCTGCTTTTATTGCCATGCAATCAGTTATTGACTTACATAAAGTACTATCTTACCCTTGTGTAATTTAATTTTCCAGAAAGGTAGTAGGTTGAATAATAAGCTAACGCTGCTGCTGTGTTCCTTGTGATGGCAGCCTGCGTGAATGACATGAATTCTGAATGCGGAAGCGTCACTGCATAGGTGGGCGAGATTCCCGTATTTACTATGCCGTTCTGTATTGAGAGGTTCTTGGTTTTTCCGTTCCAGCTAATTGTGAGCTGCCCGATAGTGACATTTGTCGAGCTTTTATCAGTAACCTGCACCGACCAGCTCTTGTTTACGGGCAAATTGTAATTTGCCGCATTAGCAAGGTAAAAAGCGGTAAGGTTTTGGTTATTATTCTGCAATGCAGAAAGCTGGCTGGCGAACTGGCTTTGCTGCTGCGGCAGGGTCAGTGTTTGGTTCATTAATAAGAAATATGCCAACACGCCCAATAATATTAGGATAATAATTATACCGGCTATGGTGCCTCCGTTACCTTTCTTCTTAGGTCTGGGTGCTGGGCTCTTCCTTCTATTCATGGTTGTTGTCTTAGTAGTTGTAGTTGTGGTTACCGGATTCTTTTTGTTATCTGTGACTGTTTCGGTGGTTGTAGTTTCTCGCTTTGCCATGCTTTTTAATCTCAAGTTAACTATTTAAACCAATCGGTAAACCAAATTTTATCGGATAAGAGTCTATTTTACAGCATCTAAGGCAAGGCTCAGGATAAGAATGGGCAATTTCCTCTTTCTGTATTTACCCAAAAATGATCGCCCTCGCCGGGATTTGAACCCGGATCACAGGCTCCGGAAGCCCGCGTTCTATCCAAGTTATACTACAAGGGCTTTATTATTTTGTCAGCCATGAAACCCAACACAGTCAAAGTCTTCCCTTTGACTCTCCTGTTGAGACCCCTCTTGCTATTATGTGCGCGATTCTCAATGCCTCGAATGCATTCTTTGCAAATCTTTTCAGGTAATAGTCCTCCATGCTGCTCTGGAGATAAAAGCCATCTGTGTGCAATGGCCTCATGGAGCTGCTTCTCTCTACTATCTTTATCCTGCCATCCACATCCTGTCCCGAAAGCCTTGAGAATTCATTCAGTGCATTTATCAATTCCTTTGAATTCTGCCTTCTCCTGTTCAGGAGTATTATTTCCGAGTTTAGCCTTTTTTCCAAGACATCTAGGTCTATCACATTGAGGCCGGCAAGCGCAATGCCGTTGAAAAGAAGGATTCTTATCTGGTCCTTGAATCTTGAATGCCTTACCATTCTTATTATCTTATCTGTAGAATCAGCGCCGTCGGGCTTTATTGTGGAGGAAACCAGGCCTTCGATATAGTTGTTTCTGAAGACAACCCCAACAAGGACTGAATTCCTGCTTTTCTCTTTTATCGGCCCGCTTGCTATCGCGATATACCTAACCCCTTCCTTCATCATGATTATTTAATTATTATCTCTTCTTTGAAAGCTGCGTCTTCAGCTCTGCAAACTGCTCATCAAGGCTCTCTATCGCTTTGAGCAGCGTATCCTTCGCCTTCTTCTTTGATTTTAAAACCAGCACCGCATTGCCTGTTTCTGGATGGTCCTTAGATACCCCCGCAAAGTCAACATCATCATTATCTAGCAGTTCGCTTGCTATGAGGTCAGGGATTGTGAGGTCTTTAGTCTCAAATTCTATCATTAGCTCCTTGCTCTCATCTTTCAGCACTTTTATTTTCAACCTATCACCAAATAATCATACGAATAATTTCTTTATCTCTTCAGGCTTTGCATAGAGGTCGCTTATCTTCCTCCGCTCCCGATGCCCGCACTCCTTGCAGGCAAGCATGTTTTCATCCCTTGCCATGTCGCTGCCGCATGCGCTGCACCTTGCATATATGACTCCCGACTCCCTTCCGTCCAATGATAATGTGTATGAGTCCTTGTCATTGTAGAGGACCCTTGCTAGTATGGTGTCCCCAACCCCGCACGGCCTCATCTGGCGCTCATTGCTGAACCTGTTTCCCCCGCCACGGTCGCCGCCGAAGCGCTGCGGCCTTGGCTTCTCCATTATTATCTTCCCGTCCTTGAGGGCCAGATAATCCTTGCTGTCGACGTCTATGTTGTCTATCTTTACAAATATTACGCTTTTTATGTCATCGGTTACGGTGCCAAGCACAAGCATGTTCCTGTCTATTATCTTTATCTCCCTTCCGGCCGGGGAAACCGATACCGAACCATTCTCCTTTGCCACTTTGCCTATCACTGACGAGTATATCACGCCCTCTTCCACGAATGTGTTGCTGCCCGCGGCAAACTCCTCCTCTGTTGCAACCTTCTCCCCGGGTATTACGAAATCCATATTATCAACAGCCATAATTACCATTTTAATATTATTGAATCAAATTAGTTAAAGGTTGCTGCTCTCCAACCAGCGGAAGTATCCCCACATAAACAAGCTCCAACGCGCTAGCCGCATTATCGTCAGGCCCGAATTCGAAATGCTTTGCAGCACCCGATGGGTCCCAAATTCCTATAATGCTATTAGACATTCTTACAAGGACCAATTCGCATGCGAATACAAAAACCCTGAACTGCTCTTCCAGCGAGCCCATATTAATTTCCTTTAACTTTTCATGGGTCAAATCTGAACTTTTTAGGTCTGTCTCTCCATTAAACAGGTCCAAATCAGAGCTTTTAATGACAACATCCGGGAAGGCATGCCTTCCATTTTCCATGGCCAATTTCAGCTTAGAGTATCTATTAACTGTTGCCATTAAACCATCATTTATAATTTATCCTCTGATATGTTCTTCATCTCATTTATGCTTCCCAATGCCCTGTAGACTGCAAGCACTGTGTTGTATTTGGCCCTTGTCCTTCCCTTTGAGAATGTCCATGCATCCTTTACGCCGGCAAGCTCAAGCAGCTTCTTTACGGGCCCGCTTGCCACTATCCCAAGACCCCTTGGCGCAGGTTTGAGTATTACCTCAACGCTGCCGCACCTTCCTGTCACCTTGAAGGGCAGGCTGTGCTTTGTGCCGCAGAGGCATTGCCATGAGCCGCATCCGAGTATTATCGGTATTACCTTGCTCTTTGCATCAATGACCGCGCTCTCTATTGCGGCCTTGACCTCTATATCCTTGCCCGCCCCGACTCCGACATGGCCCTTCTGGTCACCAACTATTGCAGTTGCCCTGTACTTCATCTTCCTGTTGTTCTTTGTCATCCTCTGGACATTTGCAATCTCTATGACCTCATTGTTAAGGTCGGGGAGAAGCGCCTCTATTATCTCCGGCTCCTCTATTCTCCTGCCGTCTCGGAATACCTGCTCTATGGATGTGACGAGCTTTGCCTTTACGTCGCGCCCGAGTTCCGTCTTTGGCTGCCATGCATCTATGTTGAATGCGATTCTCTCTCTTTCCCTGTGTTCGTATCTAGATCTATCCAAAATATCACTTTTTGTTCCTCAATTCATTTAGTCTTGATTTCGCAATTTCGATCTCTGCCGATGTCATAATCCTTCTGAGTTTTTCCTCGCCCCTGGAATCCCCACTAATCGCAGCCCTTAAATAGCTTTCAATGTGCTGGGGGCTCTCGTAGCGGGGTCTTGCCGAAATTTCCCTAAATGTTCTTAGTTTTGCCCTTGCCATGTGATCACTTTGCAGCTGAGAGCTGCCTCTTTGCCTCGTTGAATTTATTCTGCATCTCCTTCACATCGAAGCCAGCCTTTGCATATGCGGAGAACTGGTTGCCCTCATTTCCTGCAAGAGCCGCGTACTTTGCAATGTGCTCCCCGGCAAGCCTCTTTTCATCAAATTCAATGCTGTTGCGGAGCTTTGCGCCGCTGTCGCTGAATCCCTTTGCCGCAGCAAATATGAGGGAGCCCTTTACAGGCCTGTATAGCCCGATGTCAAGTATATATTCCGAATCCCTGTCCGCCTTCCTTGCAAGCAGCATCCCGGTAAGGTATGCCGTTGGTATGTTGCACCTTGGCTCCCATCCAATGCCCTTCAATTCCCTTGAGCTTGTGCTCGCCACAACCCTGTCGCCATCCTTTCCATATTCGACAATCTGAAGCGTGATGCTCCTGTTGCTCTTCCTTACAACAAGCCTTTTCATGCCGCCCTTCAGTGCCGCCACTCTCCTTTTGTAGTTTGTTGCCGCCTTCAATCTCCTATGCCTTATTGCCCTATACATGAACATCACAGGTGCCTTAACTGCCTTATCCTATCCTCGCTTATATTTACGCCATCACTTTTGATATGGTTTATGAGCGTTGCCTTGCTTGCAAAGTTTCCTCCCTTCACAAGCGCATAATACCTCTTGAACCTCTCATTGTCTATGGCGGATTCATCCTTAAGCGCCTTAAGCACGCGCCTCTGGCCCCTTATGCGTTTCTTGTACTCTACTGTGCCCCTTGCCTTTGATGTGCCCTTTCTCCTTCCTGCGCCCCTTCTCCTGCCCTTCTTCCTCTTCTCCTTCAGGACCTTCGAGTATGCGCTGATATTGTGCTTCTCCTTTGTCGGATAAATGCTCCCGTTCTTGATCAGGTTGCGCACATCCTCCCTTGTTATAGCCTTCTTTGCATCATTTATGGCGGCCGGCTTTATCCTTACTGCGCTTTCCCCCCTACCAAGGAGCTGGGATGCGATCCTTCTTGTAAGTTTTACGCTCATTTGTAAGCACCATTTGTGACTTTTATATTGGATTTGCCTGCAAGCATCGTGATCTCTATCCTTTTCCTTAGGGATATGCCATTTGCTATAGTTACATCGTAGCCCTCAAGCCTTTTTTCCCTTATCATATCCCTTAATTCGCCGGGATTGCGCACAAGCATTATCCTTTTGCCGTTAGCGCGGATTCCCCTCAATGATGCGGGATTCCCATAGCCTATGGTGGGCTCAGCACCCATGAAGTTCCTCTTTATGCGCTTCTTGTTGTCGATGCCTCGCTGCTTCCTCCATCTCGGCAGAACCCTCTTCCTTTGCTTTGCGCCAAAGTTCGGAATATTGAATTTTGGATGTTTTTTCCTCATCATAAGCATCATTCAGTCTCGTAGTAAAGTCCGTCCTGGAATATCCTTATATCCTTGTTTCTCATCCTGCACGCCTGTCTTATGTTTGCGGCTGTTTGCGTTACATCATCAAGGCTTGTCCCGTAAACCCTGATATTCTGGCCCTTCACCTCTATTTTGGTGCTGCCCACTATCCTCGAGCTTCTTGGGAACCTCTCCCCTATTATGTTCTTTATCAGGACCTCGTTGCCCTTCACCTCTATGGTAATCGGGAAATGTGCAAAGATCGCCAGCATCTTCCTCTCGAAATGCTCTGTTACCCCCCTCATGTCATTCTCTATCTCCCTCCTCATGGAGTTCTCCGCCTTCATTGCCTTTTTGGCAAGTGCCTTTTCATTTACAGCGTCTATGATTATCCTGTTCTCCTTTTTTGAGATCTTTAGCAGCGCATCATTGAACTTTCTCCTGTTGCTGCCCAGGCTGCCCTTTGTCTCCACCTCATTACCTTTTATCTCGACGCTTACTCCCTCTTTTATCGGTAACTCTATCATTGCACTCACTAATATACATAGGCGAGGAGCCTGCCGCCGGTTTTCTTCTCCCTAGCCTCCCTGTTTGTTATGATTCCGTGCGGTGTTGTAAGTATTAAAATCCCAAAATCCTTGCTTGGGATGTATCTTGATTCATATTTCTGCATTAATTCATTCTGGACTGAATACCTTGGCTTTATCACGCCTATGCTGTTTATCTTGTTTGATAGCAGCACTTTCAGATACTTTATGCGTTTTTCAGTGAATTCCTCATAATCCTTTATGTAGGATTCCCTCTTCATCACCTCAAGAACTGCCTTGAGCAGCTTTGTGGAATAGAGGGTGCACTCCAGCCTGCCAATCCTCTCATTTGTCTTGATCTTGTTTACCGCATCTGCGAATCTATCCATGAACATCAACCATACTTCTTGAATCCTATGCTCTTTGCAACCTCCCTAAAGCAGCGCCTGCACATGTAGAGCTTATGCGACCTTATCAGAGACCTGGAGTTGCCGCATATCCTGCATTTTCTGATTCCCTTGCCCTTAAACCTCTCCTCGATTTTCAATTTTATCAGCCCGCCTGCTCAGTTGTAGTCACATTGAACTCTCTTTTAATGTAATCAATTATCTCATCCCTTGAAATGCTCCTGTGCTTTGCAGGTATCTTTGCATTGTGCAGCTTCCTCAAGGCGACCCTCAGGCCGCTCCTCCTGAATGAGACATTCACATTCATCCCAAGCATTCCGATCTTGGGATCGTACTTCACGCCGCTTATGTCTATGTATTCAGGTATCCCGAAGCTCATGCTGTTGCTCGTAATGGCGCTGTATTTTATCCTGTTGTCCACGGCCTCCAATAATTTCTTTATCAATTTCTTTGCATCCTCACCGCGGACTGTGACAAATGCGCCTATCTTCTGGCCTTTTGCAATCTTAAACGATGGATTTCTTGTGCGCGATATCTCATCAGCAGGCTTTCTCCCGGTTATCATTTTAATCAACAGCTTCGCATTGCTCTGGACAGACTCGTCGCTGCCTGTGCCTATGTTTATCACAAGCTTGCTTATTTTTATTTCACGCATCCTGTTGTCCGGCATTCCTAATCAACCACAATAATGTTATTTGCAAGGGTTTCGAATTTCTCCCCATTATGCTGCTCCACAAGAACAGACTTCGGCTTGTGCATATTTCCTGCATTTACCCCCTTTATGGTCCCCGACTTGCCAACGTGCACCCCATCAATAACCTCGCATTTTGCTCCGGGATGGAATTTGACAACCTTGGATATTTTGCTTTCTGAAACCAGCACCGAATCATCAACATTTACCTCACCGGTTCCCCTGACCGCACTGCCGTCATGAAGCCTGAGCATTATGCTGTTCCCCGAGTACTTGTATTTGCCGATTACCTTGTAGAGCTGCTTTGCTGTGCCCTTCTCGACCCTAACAATATGCACCTGCCCCTTTTCATTTGTCTTTACAATGAAGTGCTCCGCACCTATCGAGACCGTATCGTTGAGGCCTATAGGGTATTTCGGGTCTGTTATCCTTTTGCCGTTGACGCTTGCAACCCCCTCTTTTAGCAGCCTGTCCGACTCTCCCCTTGTGGAAGCAAGTCCCATCTTCTCAATCAGCAGTGTGAGCGCTATGGACTTTGCAAGTGTGTGCCTTCCGGGATTCTGCTTTATCGTGTACTTATGCTCCTTCCTATGTATCGCAAAGTATTTCGGCGCATTGAGCCTTTTTATGTGACTGCTGCTACCTTTATTTGCCATTCATTTACACCATTATTTGTTCACAATTGCACTTTCAGTTTTAATATTCCCTGCATTCCTCTCTTTCTCCTTTACATTAATATTTGTGTCCACCACTGCGCTTGCACCTATGCTCTTTGTTTTGACCTGCTCCTTCTGCTGTGCAACCTTGAGCTTTGCTGCCCGCAGCTTGTCGCTGAGGTTCAATTCCGTTATGTAGACATTGCTTGCGTTTATCGGGATGTTGAACTCCTTGCCCTTTGCGTTCTTCTTCATAAGGGAATCTATTGTAATTCTGCCTGTCCTTAGGCTTACCTTTGCCACCTTTCCGGTAGAGCCCTTCTTGCTGCCTGATACCACCTTGACCGTATCGCCCTTTGATATCTGCACAGCCCTCCTCTTTATGTTAAGCTTTGCCCTGAGCGCCTTGTCAAGATGCGCATGCACGAAGTGCTGCCTTGCATGCATGGGTGCATTGAACCTGAAGAATCTCTGCTTCCTGGGCTTGCTGCTTTTGATCATTCCATCACTCATACGACCCTTGATGCAATACCTGCAAGCTTAACATAGCGCTCAACTATCTCCCTTGCCATTGCGCCCTTTACCTCTGTGCCAACCGCAAGGTTGTTCTCTGTTACAAGTATGCCTGCATTGTCCTCAAATCTTACTCTCATGCCGTTTGCCCTTCTGATCGGGCTCTTCTGCCTTATTATCATTACGCGCACCTTCTTCTTTACATACTGCGGAGTTCCTGACTTGACGCTTGCGATTACCACATCGCACAGCCCCGACCTAGAGTACCTACCTTTCCTGCCCCCGCCCTTGCCTATCCTGTTTATTATCATGAGCGTCCTTGCGCCGCTGTTGTCAGCACATGTAAGCACAGAGCTAGGAATAAGGTTCCTTGGTATCTTTGTTGATAGTCCCTTCATATCCGCTCAGCTTCTTTTACTATTTTTGTTACAACGAAGGACTTTGTCTTGCTAAGCCTCCTTGTTTCAGATATTATAACGGTATCGCCGGTCTTGGCATTTATGCATTCCGGGTTGTAAGCAGCTATCCTTGATGTCTTTCTGAGGCTTCTCTCATATTTGCTGAGGAATGTTGTATACGCATGCTCCACTATCACGCTTTTCCTAGCCTTGTCGCTCACTACAACACCCTCTATTTCGTTGCCTCTGGTTTTAAGCATTCCATGGGTTGGACATTTTGGGTCCTTGCATTCCAATACATCACTTCAAAGCTCTTCTTTTGTAAAATTTCAGTGCCTTCTCAATGCGCTCATACGCCCTAAAGTTTATCTCTTCGCCATCAACAATGAACCTTTCACTGCCGACGGAAAACCTGAATTTAGAGATTTTCTTGACTATCCTCTTTGTTTCCGAACAATGCTTGAGGAAGAGAAGATTTTTTGTCTCATCTATTACTCTTCCTTCAATTCCTATCTGTGAACTGTCCTCAGAATCTATTACTTCAGCATAGAGACCTATTAGTTCATGAAGCACAATGTTCCTATTATTATAGCCGTGCATACATTTAAACCTTTCTTTTTCTTTCTTGACGATACCGTAATCTCAAAAAGAATCAGCCCAAAGCCATCAGGCGCTTTCTGCAGGGGCCAAAGCCATTACTCTTATATCCTTGCCGTATCCGGCTACCTCGACCGTGAACCTGAGCCTGCTGTGCCTCTGCAGCAATCCGGCACTATCCCCAAGTCCGGAAACATCCCTATGGCTAATCCTTAATGTTAGGACCGAGGACCCCACATCGGTAATTTCATCAACAATATCAACCACCTTTTCACTGCCCGGATCCCTGCAATTGTCTATGTACCCTACCACATCCACAGTCTCTCCGTTGCATTTGCCCTTTAAATTGTTGAATTCCCTTACACTCAATGCCATCTTTGCCTCCCTGGTTTTCATTCAATCACTTACATAATGTTTATCTTATGGTGACCCTGTCGGAAACTCCCGTTATCCTATCCACCTCGTATCTTATCACGTTGCCGTAATCTGTCTTGACAAATATGAGCCCGCGCCTGGAGTCCACATCTGTGATCTTGCCTATGTATGCGCCTATGTCATTTATTACGCGTTTGTCCTTTATCTTTGCATGCCTTATCGCCCTTCTCCTAAGGAATGCGCTGAATAGGGATATGCCATACCCAGCAAGCATGGATATGATGCCAAATACCAGGAACTCCCAGAAGTATATCTGGCCTATGACCCATGCGGATGTGAGGTAAAGTAGCGCAATGGCCACTATGGCATAGCCGACATAGGTGCCCTGCGATATTGCCCTGTAGCGCATGCGCTTGTTTTCAAGGTCTATTATCCTGCCGGTAAGGTAGAGTATCAGGCTTATTGGGAAGAGCGTCAGGAAGCCCTCAAGCGCCTGCGATCCAAGCACAAGCGCATTGTTTGTTGCCGCAGCAGCAGTGCTGTATGCAGCATAGCTTATCATCAGGCTTATCACGAAGAATATTATCGAGCCTATGTAGAAGACAAAGCTGAATCTCTCTATGCTGAAGCCCAGGCCCTTTGAGGAGCTCACCAACGCATCCTCAAGGCCGAAGCCCTTCATAACAAGATAGATGCCTATAAGCGCTACCGGCAGCTGCCATCCCAAACCGAAGTAGTAGCTGACAGCAAAAAGTATCAGGAGAATGGCTGGTATGCCGAAGACTATCCTTGAGTAGTGGGGCTCCTTCAGCTTTTCAAGTATTGTAAAGTATGTATTCTCAAATCCCGGGGCCTGCTTCATGCGCACTATGTCAATGCTGTTGATCTTTATCCTGTTTTTAAGCAGCGGTATTACCCTCGAGTCGCTGCTCCCGTCGGTTATAAGCACGCAGGCATCGCACTTCACCCTTTCGAGCACAAGCTCTATCTGCCTTACGAGCTCTATGTCCGCAACATAGCCCTCTTTCTCCGCGCCGGTTACAGTTGCAACATTTACTGAGAACCCCTTTGATTTGAACTCATCATATTTCCTAACCGCCTCGAACATCGCATTTGCGTCAGTGTCCTGAGGATCAGCAAGGGCGAGCTTGGCTGCTGCCTTAAGGTTGTCTATCCTCCCTATTACAGGGCCTGTTATCTTTGTCTTCCTGTACAGGTCGTTGTCGACATCTACCGCAAGCACCAGTATTCGCTCAACCATTCAAATCCACTATTCCATCTATCACATATTAAATAGATATGAAAGGTTAAAAAGATATCATTTAACCGATTTTTAGGGGAAGCGGATTTTGCAAAGCTAAACATTACCGGCCAGGACCGCAAACCTTTTCAGCACCAGATAGGAGGCGGCATATGCTGGCAGCTCTATTTCCGCATTTTCGAACGGCCCGAATGCATTCCCTGCCATTGTGAACTTAGGGACCTTGAGCGTCTTGACCTTCATTGGATTGTCGCCGAATGCTATGGAATCATTCATGGGCTCGAAATCGTCCAATGCCCTGACTGATCTGACCTTTTTCGCAACAAGCCCGGTGTCCCCATGTATCGTGCCAGGCAGCCTTATCAGATGGTTGGTGTCTATTGTGACATTCCTGTCAATCGCATCGCTCTGCTTTATTGCCATGTTATTAAGGAGGTTAGCCCAGAACTCCCCCTTTTTCGGTATATTTATCCTGTCCCAGTTGCCAGTGCTTATGCCGAGCGCAATCTCCGCGCTCTTCCTTGTCAGCATCTGCGCATCCTTTTTCTCTATTCCCAGGTCCATTAGGGCGCTCTGGCCACCATTCACTGCACTTATCACGCCATTTGCAAACTTGCCGCCCCAGCCGTAATCTGTCGGCTTGGGCCCCTCCAGCTTTATGCCCCTTCTGCCGAGGGCAGGAAAGAAGGCGGTAAGCTCCAGGCCGTTGCCTGTTATGTAATCGCTTATCTGCTTCCTTCCATCCCTATCAAGCCTGAAAATCCGGTCATTCTGCACATGTATGTGGTAGCCCCGGTTCCCGCTGAAATTGACCGAGATCTCCTTCTCGGAAAACCCAAAGTCAGGGATAAGGAAATCCTCAACCAGCTTTACGGCCTCAAGCTTCGCCCCATCAAAGCACTTCTGGCAGACCCATGAGCTGGGGTGCTCAACCCTGCACTTCAGCTTGAGGTCGCTTGCATCAATGTCAAAGATGAGATCAGAGCCAAGCCATTTCTTGTTCTCCATCGGCCTTCCGTCCGGATGCTCATATTCTGCAGGGGAATAGGAAATGAATGGCGGCGCCTGCTTCACAAGATAGGCCTTAAGCTGCTTTTCATCCCCAAATGTGTAATGCCTGTAAGATATCTTCCTTTCAAAGTCACCGAACCCGAATTCCCTTCTTCCAATGTCTCGGGGTGCAATGTTCTCTATTCCCGAGTAAAATTCGCCGATAAGCTTCCTGAAGAAGAGCGATTCCCTTTCATTAAGCAAAAGAACACCATAATTCATTTGAATTTAAAATCTTAGTGGATATAGAATATATGCGGCTCAAAGGATAAAATACTACAGGTTAATGCAATTGCACGGGTTGTCGTGCAACAATTAGGACATGCAAAGTCCCAAACCCGACCGCATTCTCAAAATACAGAGAAAAGGGCAGCCGGAAATATTCGAATTTACTTAATGCTGATGTTTAAATAATTATCCCTTATATACTACTTATGCCCTTAGAAAAATTTAAAGGCATAAAATATGAAATAGAATAAAAATTTACACCTTTAAAAGAGGATAAATTGACCGATAATAATTCAAATGTGCATGAGAGCTCTTCAACAGCTCCCGACCAGCCGATTAAAAAAGATGCATCAAACAAGCCAGAAGGACTGCAGAACGGATCAAACGGACCAAAGGTGCCACGTCCTACACAATGGATTATAGCCAAAATATTCATGGTACTCGTTGGATTGGCCTTCGTTGGGGTTTTTGTATATTTATGGTTAAGCATATCCTATCCCAATCTTGTACCGTCAGGGTTTGGGGGCCCTGTCCAATTCCTAAATTCAACGCCCAATTCAATTGTTTTATACAACAATACTGTAAAAAACGTATCGTTAGGCCTGCAAAATAATGGGTCTATTGCTGTGCAATTTACGATTTATCCGGATTGTGGCGGGATCTCCCTGCCTGTGATGCCCCCGAACGGATATGTTTATGACGAAGCCGCTTTAGGCACCAATGGTTTCAATTATACTTTAAATTCAACTGATTATTCTCTTTTGGTTGCAAAACTGGCTAAAAATGTGACTTATAACTGCTCTGTGACTATAAAGTCTTCGAGCACGTATGCTGGTCATTTTTCAACATACGGCCCTGATTATGTAAAAAACGCATTTAAAATAATTTTACATTGACAATGTCGGACCCTTATTTAATGTCTATAAACATATACGAATAAGAATCTACTACGCGAAGATGTATCTATGCAGCCAAAAGAGGAGATAAAGCAGGTTATACTCATAAGGATGGACATAAAAATGTCAAAGGGCAAGATAGTCGCTCAAGGCTGCCATGCCTCTCTGATGGGCTATTTCGAGGCGGAAATGGCAGACAAGAGAATAGCAAAGGAATGGCTTGAGACCGGCGAGCGGAAAATCATTCTGAAAGTAACTGACGAGGAGGCGCTCGTGAAGCTCTACAAGGCATTCCAGTTCAAGAAGGTTCCGTGCGCGCTTGTGAGCGATGCCGGCCTTACCCAACTGCCCCCTGGGACAAAAACCGCACTGGGTGTTGGCCCCTGGAAGGAATCGGAAATAGACCAATTCACAAAAGGATTCAAGCTACTCTAATTTTAATTATCAATCATGGCTTTATGTTTATTGCATAGGTGCTGTTGAGCTTTACCCCGAGCATCTTTGCTATGGATGATTTTTCCGCATTGAATATTATCGCGTAGCCGCTCCATTTTGTTGTTAGGTCTTTTGATCCGCAGCTCGGGCAGACATCACCGTGGCTTATTATCAATTTGCAACTCCTGCATGCCTTTTCATCCATTGAATCAACCAATCTTTATTTTACCTCTTGCCTCTTTTCTGCTGGCCTGATCTTGGGGTCCTAGCCCTTACCTTCTCGCCCTCGTTTATCCATTCCTGCTTTCCTAACCCTTCTGGCTTCATAGTAAGCGCTATTTTGGAATCCTTTACGGAATTCTTCATGCTTACTGTTGATATCTTTGCAAATACCATGTCCCCCTTCTTGAGCATCCTGCCGCTCCTCTTAGATACAAATGCCGGGATTTTCCTGTCAAATGAGAGGAAGTCATTCGTGATCTGCGATACGTGCACCAGCCCGTCTATCGGGCCTATCCTGACAAATGCGCCGAATTCCGCAAGCTCTGTTACCTCTCCAGAAACTACCTCCTCTACATGCGGGAGATAGGTAAGCATGTCAAACTCTACATTATGGTGCGTTGAGGGATCTCCAGCATATATTGTGCCGTCGCTTATGTTCCTTATGTCGTATATCGCAACTATCACTCCAAGGTTTTTTTCTATGGAGCCCTCGTATTTTCTCTTAAGTATCTCTGTTGCAACCTTTTCGATATCCTTATCAAAAAATTCCGGTGGCATCTTGAATGTATCTTTTACAGAATGGATGTAGTACATTAGGATCACTCATTAAATATTTTCAGCATCCCGCTCTTCGACATCTTGTATACCTTAATGCCTTCTGATGCCAGTTTCCTGGCAAGCGCAGTGTCATTGGTTATTACTATTGAACCCCTTTCCTTAAGGGAAAAATCAAGTACCCAAGAGTCGGCATGCTTGCTTATATTATCAACATCAATCTTTTTAGCCTTTAGCTCAGCAAGCGCAATTCTTGCATTCTCGCCCCTTTTGCCCTTTTGGGCTGAAAATGAGGCAAGTTCGTGGATAATGCCCCTTGAAACTATTGGTCTATAGCCAGGGAATTTCCTTGCTGCGGCCTCAAACACATTCTTGTTAAAGGAAAACCCGAAGAGTATGGAGCTGGTGTCTATTATCACGTAAACCATTCCAACGCCTACTTTTTGCCCGCTCTCTTTTTCAGCTCCTTCTCCAAATATTTTTGCAGTATTATCGCGTTATTGTGCTTGCTGTCCTTTGACGAATACACCAAAGTGACAGGGTCTGTTGATTTTGCGATTGCGATAAGGTGCTCCACAGCCCTGCTGCCTTTCAATTCCTTCAGGTAGCGCCTTTTGAATCTCACCCATTTCTTTGGGTCATGCATAAACCATTTCCTTAGCTCTGTGCTCGGCGCCGCATTCTTTAACCATAGGTCGACATTCGGGGTGCTTCTCCTTATGCCTCTTGGCCATAGCCTATCCACAAGTATCCTTCTTCCGTCAGTTACGAGAAACTTTTCATAAACCCTTTTTGTCAGTATCATCTAAACCAATTAAATATAGCTGCCACCTATTAAAAGATTTTCTATGTTGGCGCACCTGATAACTGCCCCAAGACGAGAGGGATGATACGCCTGTCCTGTGGTATGCCTTTTAATATCTTTTGCCATAATATTAAATCAGATGAATTATTGAGGGCAAAATTACATAATTATTCAATTACTCTCGTAATATTATGAAAATACAGAAAGTATTAAAAGCTAATGTGCATATATTAATGATAAGGCGACGCACAAGATGGTGAAAACATGAGCATCTTTGAAAAACTTGGGAAATCTTTAGGAGTTTCATCGAAAGGAATCGATGTTGAAGAATATATGAATGCAGCAGAAATGGATGATGTCGACGTCATGCACGAACCGGCGGATCACTACATTAAGCCAGTTGCCCTGCAGCAGCAGACGGACGTTGAGCTCATAAAGAAGGAGCTTAGCTCATCAAACATAATACTGATGAACATATCCGAGATGGCCAAGAGGCCAAACACCCTGAAGGCGGTAATAGACGATCTTAAGGTCTTTGTGGACAAGATGAATGGCGACATAGCAAGGATAGACCAGGACAAGATACTATTGACGCCTGGAAAGATAAAGATAATAAAGACAAGGAAGCCCTCGAAACCTGAAAGATAGCAATTCTTTCAGCAAATTCCCAGGTTTCCTTATTTTCTCTTTCTTTTATTTTCCCTTTCTGGAGCTAGCGCAATGGACAGTGCACTTATCTCCTTCCTGGTAGGCACGGATCTTCTCACTATGTGCCTGAAAGCCATTAGGACCGATTTCCTGTCCCTGATTTTCCCTTTGCTTTCCAGTGATTTTTCAAAGAGCCTGAAGAGGTTAATTTGCTGTTTCGAGTCTGCATAAAGGCCATTGATGAATTCATGCCCTGTTTTTCCTTTTTCAGCAATGCAGCTGAGAATTATCGCAAGCGCATGGGATATATTGAGCACCGGATAATCCTTTGATGTTGGAATAAACAGAGTCGCATCGCAATTCCTCAATTCCTCCCTGCTAAGCCCTGTGTCATCCCTGCCCAAAAGAAGCACCACCCTGATGCCTGCAGAGCGGATTCTTTTCACAAACCCCGGAATTTTATCAATTCCATAAACATTATAGTAGGAGGCATTGGTTTTGTGCCATATGCCAGTAGTGCCTATAATGAAATCCGCATCAAGCTCTTTCATGCTGCCCAATATCTTTGCCTTTTCAAGTAGCTCCCTCGCATGCTTTGAGTATTTTATTGCCTCCTTTCCCCTGTAGTTGCATCTTGGATTTATGATGATTAGCCTTTCAATGCCGAAATTCTTCGATACCCTTGATATGTACCCCAGGTTCTGCTGGTATTTGGGCTCCATTACAGCAACTTCCAATGCCATTAAAACCACATTACAGAATCTTTCTAAATTTATCGAATTAGTGCAGCTTCAGATTTGGCATTCAATTCCCCCGCCATACAATCAGGGATGTATCAGCATTCCGATGGATATTAGCGATATTATTGTAACAAAGTTCACGAGCATATGCCCGGTTATGCTTGTATACAGGGATTTTGTCCTGACAAATGCGTACCCTGCTATTAATCCAAAGAACAGCGCGGCTGCGAATTCGGATATTGAAAGATAGCTGATGTGCAGGACTGCAAATATGAGTGCGCTTATCACTATGCCTGCAGTCACGCCAAAGACCTTGCCCAGCTTTGGGACAAGAAACCCCCTGAAGAATATCTCCTCATTTATGGGCGCTACAAGGAATGTGAATATCAGGAAGTACAAAGGCGTTCCGGCAAGGGTGCTCTGCACATTTGTTGGCAGTGGGATGTTTGTGGCGCTTGAAAGGGCGCTAAGCAGCAACCCAAATATCAGCACCGCAATGAAAAGCGCTATCCCAATCCCGATTGCCCCAAAACCAAATCTCTCTTTTGAAAGGCCAAGATACTCTATTATCTGCCTTGGCCTGCTTCCCCTGTAAATCATCCAGGAAAAGACTACAGAGGTCAAAAAGAGGGAGAATGTTATGGATGTTGTTGCAATGAGGCTTGGCATGTCTATGTAATTCTTTTGGTATAATTCGGCAAAGAGTATTGTCAGTAAAGCCAGCAATATTGTTATTGCATAAGCGGATGTTCTTATGTCTCTGCTTGGCCCTTTCTGCTTTTTTGCACCTTTTCCGTTTCTTCTAGCAATTTTAGGTATATTTACACCCTATTTCTTTTGCTTGAATTCAGTGTATCCGCATTTTCCACAGGCAAACCTATCCGAATGGTCCGCCATCCTTGAATAGCATTTGGGGCATTGCCTTCCTGGCTTGTACGCCTTTGGTGTGCTCCTGCCCTTTTCCTTGCCGCCGCTTTTTTTGTTGTCTGCCATCCTAACTACCTATTCCTCCCTCTTTTCCTCCTTTGCCGCCTCACCTGCACTGCCCTCCTTAGGCTTTGCGGCTTTCTTTGCGATTCTTGCAATTATTGTCTTTGGTTCGTATTTTTCAAGCGTTTCCCTGTTCTCATAGGCATGCGCGACTCCTACGCTCTCCTTTAGGCCGTAACCCTGGTCTATCCTGACTATCAGCACATTTTCAGGATGCAGGTTTAGCCTTTTGCAGAGCTCCTTTGCAAGTTCATCCCTTTTTATGGTGCCCCCATCCTGTGCAACCGAGAATGCGATCTCCTTCCTCTTAATCAGCCTGTTTTCAACATCTGAAAGTATTTTCAATTCCATTTAACCACTCAATACCCTTGATAATGCCTTTCTGCCCATTGCCTCTATGAGCTCCACCTCTCCGCCAGCATTCAACTTGCCCCTGAACTCATCCGTTATCTTTATGTCGAATACCTCATAGGTCTCTGTGTCCATCAACTGGGCCATCTCCCCTGTTACTGAGACAACCTGCGCCTTCTTCTTCTTTATGTTGGGCACCTCTATGTCAGCATCGCTTGGCTTTAGCAGCGTTTTCTTCTCCCCATCAAATATTCCAATTGCGGTTACGCGCATCTTTGCGTGCCCATGCTTCCCTGGCGAGCTTATGTCTATGTCAACCACCTTGCATGGCACCCCGTCTATGAGTATAAAGCGGCCGACCTTGATCTCCTTCATCGAGGCGTAACTAATATCATCTCCTTCCATAAGATTCAACTGTGCTAGAATATAAAATAGGATTTCTAATTCTTTATTTATTCGTTAGAAAAAGTATATAAAGCTATGGCAGTGTCATCCTGTCTTGCGCGAACAGGTAATCAGGTCATCATCACAGGAGATCTCCAAATCTGGATGGCCTGCTTCCAGCCTTTCCTTTACTGCAAAAATATTTTGGGTGTTCGGCTCTCCGCAGATTCTAACTTGCCCGGCCTCTGTAATCCATTCAAGTGAATTCTCTATTAGATTGTGCAAATGCGCCTGCCTTTCAGCGTTTTCATGAAAGTTTAAACTCAAAAATGTTGATTGGGGGAATAGTATATAATCAAAATTCCTTCCGAAATAGGGCCAAGCCCCATACATATCAAAAGTGAATGCGTTAAATCCATTTTGAGATATGGGCTCTTTATCAGATAATGTGATCTGGTCAGCGCATATGCCCAGTCTTTCCACCAAAAACCTTTCCAGGTACGCAGGGCCGGAGCCAACGCTTAATATCTGCCTGTTGCCCATTTTTATATCAGCTACAATATTTTCCGTGAGCAACCTGTGCCTAAAATACCAGCTTGGCGAAAACAGGAAATATTCGCTTGTGCTTGTTGGCAGATAAACTGCGGATGCCCTAAATTCTGGGAAGTCCACCCTTTCGAGCCCCCTTACCATCTCTATAAATTTATCACCATGCCCGTCCAGTACCTCCCGGCCCCTTCTTAATAGGGCTGCCCTACCTTTAGAGTTCCCGAATTCGCACAATCTAAAATCATCCATGCTCCTAAATGACCCTAGTTCAATTGCGTTCATCTCATCCTATATTAATCCAGCTTCGGTAATATTTATATCCTTGTTTGGGGAACGTTGATGAACGTAGTTGCCTTAGCGGATCGATGGCACAAAAGAAAGAAATGGAAATGCTATAGCATTTCCAGCCCTTTTATGAATGTTGCATCATGCTCAGAGCTCCTGCCAAGGAGCGCAGTTGCGGTTCCAAGCTTTGCCTTTACCCCTGTTACTATTGACATTACCCTTATCTGGTCCTGGAAATCGGGTTCAAGCCTTGAGCCGAATATGACATTGGCATTGTCCGCAAGGCCCTTTGTAACCCCTTCGCCTATTGATGTCGCCTCCTGTATTGTCAGGCCAGTGCCACCAGTTACATGCACCAGCGCACTCTTTGCATCCTCAAGGTCAACATCAAGTAGCGGGTGCGCTATGGTGGATTTTATCGCCTTGTCCACCTTGTCGGTGCCAAAGCCGTAGCCCACATTTATCATGGCCATTCCCGCATTGCCCATGATTGTCCTTACATCCGCAAAGTCAAGGTTGATGAGGCTTGGCAGTGTAATTGTGTCAGCTATCCCCTTTACCGCATTTGATGCAATGCTGTCTATAAGGTCAAAGGCCTTCTCCATTGGTAGATTTGGCGCATAGCTTAGCAGCCTGTCATTCTCTATTATTACTGTTGTGTCTGCCTGCTTGCTGAGCTGCTCTATCCCCATGTCCGCCTTTTTCCTCCTGCTCCTCTCAAGCGCAAAAGGATATGTAACAAATGCCACTACAAGCGCGCCCTCCTCGCGTGCAACCTCTGCAATTACCGGTGCGCTCCCCCCGCCAGTGCCTCCTCCCATTCCTGCGGCTATGAAGACAAGATTATAGCCGCTTACCGCCTTTCTTATCTCCTCCCTGCTCAGCTCTGCGGCCTTAGCCCCGACTTCCGGAAAACCCCCAGCACCAAGTCCCCTTGTGAGCTGTTTCCCTATTAGGATTTTCTGGTTTGCATGCACTATGTTCAAATGATTAGCATCAGTATTTAGCGCAATGGTAGTGGCGCTCTTCATCCCATTCATGTATAGTCTGTTTACAAGATTGCAGCCCTGCCCTCCTGCGCCAACAACAGCGAGCCTCACCACAAAGTCCTCATCCTTTATTTGGTCGTACATATAGTTCACCTATAAACGTAAGTATCGGATGCAAAAGATTAAAAGCAATATCTACAGCAGACTTTCTACTCGGGCCGTATCCGCACCATGATCTTATAAATATAAAAAATGAAAAAAATTAAAAAAAGGGAAACAAAAGAAAGGGTAGGGGTTAACCTACCATTTCAAGATCGCCATACGGCAACTGCTTCTTTTCCATGTCGAGATGACCTACTATGCTGGCGCCCTTTACTCCGCATACGATTGCGACGATTTCTATCTGGTCCTCGTAGCCCGGCATAAGTCTTGCTCCCCATTTTACGTTGCTGTTTGGATCCATGCGCTCAGTTATGATCTCCCCTGCCCTTATCGCATCGCCGATTGTCATTGATGCGCCGCCAGAGATGTGTATTATTGCGCCATCTGCACCCTCAAAGTCAACGTCCAAGAGCTTGTTCTTCAACACTCCCTCTGCAGCTCCGTCCACCTTGCTCGCACCTCTTCCTGAGCCGACAGCTATGAAACCTACTCCGCCGTTGCCCATGATTGCCCTTACGTCAGCAAAGTCTATGTTGATCAGGCTTGGCTGGGTTATTGTCCATACAAGTCCTCCTATCGCCTTTGCAAGAACCTCATCTGCAAGTGCGAATGCGTCGTTCATTGGAAGGTTTGGAACCAACTTTACCAGTCTGTTGTTGTCAAGTATTATGACGCTGTCTGCAAACTTCCTTAGCTTGTTTATCCCTTCCTCTGCCTTTACCTTCCTTACTCTTTCCAGGTCGAATGGATAGGTTACCATTGCAACAACTATGGCGCCCTGCTCCTTTGCTATTTTTGCGGCAACTGTTATTGCGCCAGTACCTGTGCCTCCTCCCATACCGCAGCATAGGAATACGAGTTGTGTGTCTGCAAATACTCCTTCCAACGCCTGCCTGTCTACCTCTGCGGCCTTTTCGCCCATTTGTGGATCCCCTCCTGCACCCAATCCTTTTGTTAGGGTTCTGCCTATCAGTACCTTCTTTATCCTTTCATCGATTATCTTGAAGTGCTGAGCATCAGTGTTAACTGCCACAAATTCAGTTCCCTTAACTCCCACTTTAAGAAGTCTGTTTACGATGTTGCAACCTGCACCACCAAATCCTGCCGTTACTATCTTTATTGTTGTCGAGCTGAAGTCGTCAGCCGAGTCGCTACTGCTACTTTGTCTACTATTCCCTCCGAATACGTCGTGTACCATATCGGTCATGTGATCGCCTTAACACATATAATCTGATAAGCTTTAAAAGCTTTGTGCTTTTTTGGGTATTACAAGTAGTTAGCCAGACTTTGTCTAAAAATTATTTGAAATAAATTTATTCAGATAAATAAAGGATTATTAAAGTATAAAAAAACATATTTTAGTAAACAGTCCTTGTTTAAAAAACCACATCTCAGAATTGAAACTTATATTAATCTGCCTAGACTTATTCTACTGGTGTTCATAATGACGCACAAAAGCCACTCTATACTGCAAAAGGAGCTGGAATCCGCAAAACGCCTCGTAAAGGTAAACGGGATATACTCCCATTATAAGAATCCGAACCGGTTCTATAGGGTAATATCAATAGGCGTGCAGGAGTCCACCGATGAACTCTGCGTGATCTACCAGGATATGGAAGATAATTATCTGTTCTTTGTGAGAAATCTGGATTTATGGCTGAAAAATCCCGATGAGAATGTAGAAAGGTTTAAATTAATAAAGTAATGGTTGGCAGTCAGCCTCTTAAAATCAGATTATTTTCCGGTATAGCTCGCCACAATGGTTCCTGTAGAGCCCAGAACCTCATAATACGAATAATTTGCATTTATGGCTTTGTACTGAACAAGCCATACGTTATAATAACTTTGTGACAGCCCAGTAGACGCCTGGCTTAGATTCTGGTAGAATCTGGCATTCACATTTGTGTTGTTGTATCCGTATAAGCTCACATATCCCTTTACCTGGGGAATGCTCTGGTTGTAGGACCTTGCAATTGCAACCTGCGGCGCGCTAATTACGTAGGTAGAGAATGGCGTACTTGCAAGGCCGTTGATTATGCAGCTGCTGCTGTTCCCTTTGGTATAAAGATTGTCTACGCTTGGCACAAGTCCTGTTGCGGGATAGTCAAATCCCTCTATGAATAGCGTGGGGCACGGCCTCGTGGAGTTGTAAACTATGGTAAGGACTATGTTGTAGCTTCCCTTCTGCAGTGTTGAATTGGAAACATTTATTACTGTTATGTCTGCAGCGGGATTTGCAGATTTAAGGTCATTGATAACCAGCTGCTCTGCCTGTACTGCAGTGAGCTGCTTCTGCGTGCTGCGGGTAAAGAGTATGAATAATCCGCTGAATATTATTACAAGCACTATGACTATAACTGCGACCTTGACCAAAAGCTCCATGTTGATATCTTATCGTGAAAGAAATATATATGTATCACTTGCAAATGAAAAGCCCCAAGGCAATATATGGATGAGAGAAACTGCAAGTTATGGAATCAGACGTTTATCAGTAAGACCTCGAAAGTTTAATATATTTGAAAAGCTGAAAATTTAGTGTGATTATATGACTGAAAACCAGAAATTAGCTCAGGATGAATCATATTCGGAAAGCTTAGCAAAAGCCAGAATAGTGGATTTTATAGGGCGAGGAATGAGAGGGCCAGCGTTGGAAGCTCTAGGGGATCTAACTAAAGAGACGAAGGCAGAAGTAGTGATAGATGGACTAAAAAGGCTTCTTAGAGAAAAATTTAAAGCGGTCACGCCACAGACCGTAAGGGCTTTTGAAATGACAGAAGAGGATTTCCAAAAATATCTCCCTGACGGAGGAACCTGTGCTTGCCCAAATTGTCATAGCGAAAAGATAACCGCAGATAACGTAAGAGATGATGCCAGTTCAATACTTTTTGTGAAGGATGTGGCAGACTTTACGTGCCATCAATGTGGCAACGAATGGGAAGGACTATACGGATACTCGATGAACTAGCCCTGTCGAGCATCGCAGAATGGGACTTTTTCAGGTTAAAACCAAAAAGGATACTATAAAATGCTTAAAAAGGCCTATTTCCTTATTCATGACCTAAAACGGACGGTTAGCTGCCGAATATCGACCCAAATCCGGCATTTGCCTTTTCTTCCTCCTCTTTAATCTCCTTTATTACCTTTTCCTCATCTTCCTTGCTTGCCCTTTTTATAGTCTTGAACTCATTCTTGAAGCGCTCTTCCGCGCCTTTAAGGAAGTCATCCGGTGCATTCAGGTAAAGATAACTTATTTCATTTTTCAATCCCAATGACGACCCGTCTTTAAGCTGGTATTCCTGTCTGGCAAATATATATTTGCCTTTCGGGCTATTTTCCAGCATTTTGTGCGCTTCTGCAACCTTCCGGTCTCTTTCTTCAATCTCCTTTATCTGCTCCGGGGTCAGCTTCTCCTTATCAACATGTCCTTTTATGTCCGGTGGAATAAGACTCGTATCAAGATACGGATCATAGGAGAGCACTCTCTTCAGTTCCTCCAGTTCTGATTTATCAACCTCATAAACTCTTGCCGGCAAGGACTGCACCCTTAAACGAGTCTTGCATTGATGCTCCCCTCCCTTCCTGGACGGTTAAGCACCACAGCATTTCCTAGTTCTGTTATTATTGTTGCGCCTTTTGTGATTATGTTCTGCCTTGCAAAGTTGCGGTTGTCCTTTGATTCTACTACTCCTGTTATCTTTGACTTCTTGTATCCGCTTTTTGTAAGCACATTGGCAAACAATACTCTCTTTAATCTTACTCCAGCATTTCCGCCGCGCCTCCTAACTGATAGATTGGTATTTGCAGCGCCCAATTTTGTTGCAGAGAAATAATTTCCAACCTCGCTTCTCCTCTTGTCCCTTGCAACAATATTCCTTTTTCCATTGCCCGATATCTTTGTATCCGATTTCCTATGGATTTGCACGCCCATTTGGCTCATCTAAATCACTAAATAATTTTAAAATTCTACCAGCACTAGCGGTAAAGCTAACGGGAGAAATCATATATGATTTGGGGCAGTAGTTTATTAACCCTATTGCTTTTCCGGCAGTTTCACTAAATAAAACTGTAGGAAATATATAAATACCATTAGATGCAAATCAGATTGGGACCAAGGAAATCAATCAAGGACGACATGATTCATTTCCAAGAGGGTTTAAAGTCAGGCAAAGTCAGAAGTAGGTGTTTTAATGGGAACCGCGCAAATAGATTTTACTACAGGAGGGATGCCGTTATACGTAGTTGATAATGGGATAGAGGCCAGAAAAAAATTGCTTAGAAGGATGAAGAACGAAAATCCAAATACAAATAGAAACATTAGCTCTTTATGGAACAGGGCCAGGGAAGGAGATACGGGTGAATTTCTAAGCACCTTTGGTGTTCTTATCAAGACAGCCGCAGGATATAGTGGAAGTACAATCCAGGGCACCAAAATTTTATACAAGCATATGCAAAGAGAAAATCCGGAATCTGGAACCGCATTGAGTAAACTATGGGATTCCCCAAGAAATGATGATGAAAAAGCCTTTAGGGATTCTCTAGATGTGCTTCTCAAGACCGCAGAAGCTGCCGGAGAGAAGCTAAGGAGAAGGACTATTATGGGCAGCGAACCAAAACCATCCTGATTAAAAATAAAATCCTTTTAATCTTCACCTGCCTAATTTTAGCTGGGTCATCTAATGGTCTCAATCGATGAATTTGCTTCAATAGAGCTTAGGGTAGGCAGGATAATCGAGGTGGAGGATCTTGAAACTGCAAGGAAGCCTATGTACAGAATGAAGGTTGATCTTGGCGAGCTCGGCATAAGGAACATTGCTGCAGGCTTGAAAAGCTTTTACACAAGGGAAGAGCTGCTCAATTCCTTGGTCATTGTCGTAGCAAACCTGGAGCCGAAGAGCATTGCTGGCTTTCTTTCAGAGGGCATGATTCTTGCCGCGGATGATGGCACCAACGTTGTTGTATTGAGGCCGGCAAAGGAGATCGCGGTTGGCAGCAGGGTAAGATAATCACTCTATCTTCTTGAAAAGATACTCTCCTTTTGTAATCTTTTCGTTGAACTTGTCTCTGAATTTGCAGTCATCAAGATTTGTTATCTTTGTTCCGAGCTTTGCGGCAATCTTTTCCGATGTGTTTGGAATAAACGGGTAAAGCAGTATAGATGCTATTCTAATCGACTCGAGTAGGTTATAAAGTGCATTCTCAAGCTCTTTTCCCTGAAGACTCCATGGCTTTTTATCGTTTACATATTTGTTGCATGACCTTACAAAATCCATTATCTCATTTAACGCATTGTGGATTTCCAGATCCTCGAATTTTTTTTCTATGCTCTGAAGGTTTATGTTCGCCTCAAGCTCCTTTTGCCCTTCGAAAGATGCAAGTTTTGAATTTTCCACGAGCGTCAACACCCTGTTGACCAGATTTCCCAGGTCGCCCAGCAGCTCCTTGTTTACCCTGTCCTTAAGTGCTGCTTCTGAGAAATCACCATCATCAAATGTGGGAATGTCTTTCATCAGGTAATAGCGTACCTCGTCCGCAGAATATCTTTTAATGAGTTCGAGAGGATCTACCGCATTTCCCAATGACTTGCTTATCTTCTGCTTCTCTATTGTTATATACCCGTGAACCATTAAGTTCTTGGGCAATTCAATTTTTGCAGACAAAAGGAAAGCAGGCCAGTACAATGCATGGAATTTTATAATCCCCTTTCCAATCAGGTGAACATCAGCGGGCCACCACCTTTTGAATTTCCTGTCATCGGTCCCATAGCCTATCCCAGTGATATAAATGGCCAGTGCATCAAGCCAGACATAGATTATCTGCGAGCTGTCATTTTGAACAGGGATTCCCCAACCCTTTGCCCTTGCCACTGATCTTGATATGCTTATGTCTTCGAGACCCTCTTTTATGAAACCCAATACCTCATTCTCTCTTTGTTTCGGGGTTATCTTTATTTTATTTGACAATATAAGCTCTTCGAGCTCCTTTTGATATCTTGATAATCTGAAAAAGTAATTCTCTTCCTCTACCAGTTCCGGCTTTGTGTGGTGCTCTGGGCATAGGCCACTTACAAGTTCGCTCTCCTTGTAAAACTGCTCACACCCAACACAGTAGAGGCCGCTATAGTTCTTTTTGTATATGTCGCCATTCTGCTCTATAAGACTCCATAGTTTGTATACTCCGGGCCAATGCTCCTTTTTTGCAACTGCCGATGACCTGCAAAAGGCATCACAGGAGGCATTTATTGCGGTTATGAGACTCCTGAATGCTGAGGAGTTCTTATCCACAAGTTCCTCTGTTGTAATGTTAAGTTTCTCTGCCGCCTTGACATTCTTCAGGCTGTTTTCATCAGCGCCCGTGAGGAAGAAAACATCATTTCCCTTTACCCTGTTGTACCTTGCAATAACATCTGCCTGGACCAATTCCAAGGCATGGCCTACATGCGGGGGTGCATTCACATAGGGTATTGCAGTTGTAATGTAAAATACTTTATTTTCTATCTTAAACACCTCTAAAATCAAAGCCAGAACCGGAATTATCCAGTGCAGTTCCGGTATTATATTATTTCTCTTAATATTTATTTGTTTTCTGTGCCATTTAGCTTAATCTGGTCTTGGATAAGCTTTTTAATATCCAGAACCATATATTAGGGGGATTTCTTGTCTGATGCGATGGTCGATGCAATAAAGGGGAAATTCAGCGACTTCTTCGATGCATACTGCAGGGAGGGAGTTGCGGAGATCATAACATCATTCCCGGACAAGCGCAGCCTTATGGTGGATGTGCGGGAATTGAGCAGGTTCGATCCTGATCTCGCTAGCGAGCTTGTGGAAAACCCCGACGTAATACTTGAGGCAGCAACAGCTGCCCTGAGGGAAAAACTCGAGGACATAGACCTGAAGGACAAGGAGCCGCATGTGAGGTTCTTCGGCCAGACCTATAATACCCCCCTTGTCCAGGATGTTGGCTCCTCATTCATAGGAAAGACGATAATGCTTGACAGCCTTGTGGTAAAACGATCTGAAATAAACCCCAAGGTAAAGATAGGGATGTACAAGTGCACCTACTGTGAATACACGCAGAAATTCAGGATAGACAAGGATGAGGTGCCCGAATTATGCCCCCAGTGCAAGAGGCGGTCGCTGAAGGCTGACGTAAAGGACTCCCAATTTATAAACATGCAGAAGATAGCAGTGCAGGACCCCCTCGAAAGGCTGCGCGGCAATACACCCACATGGCAGCTGGAGGTCTGGCTTGAGGACGACCTGGTAAATACCGTAATACCTGGAGACAGGATAGAGATGACCGGCATTCTCAGGATAAGGCAGAGGAGGAATGTGAGGGGCAAGGTGGAAAGGAACCTATATACAATGTTCCTCGATACAATTTCAATAACGCCAAAGCAGAAGGAATTTATCGATATCCATATATCAGAGGAGCAGGAGCGCGAGATAGTGGAGCTCTCGAAAAACCCGGACATATTCGAGAGGATTGCCAAGTCCATAGTTCCATCGATATACGGCTACGATGAGATCAAGCAGGCCGTTTCTCTGCAGCTGTTTGGTGGCACCCCCGGAAAGCTGCTGGTGGACGGCGGCGCAATAAGGAGCGACATGCATATACTGCTTATCGGGGATCCGGGAAGCGCAAAGACGAGAATACTGCAGGCGGTCTCAAGGCTTGTGCCGAAAGGAATATATGTAAGCGGAAAGTCCATAACCGGCGGCGGAATGACCGCTGTCGCGGAGCGCGATGAGTTTGCAGAAGGAGGATGGACGCTAAAGGCCGGAGCTCTGGTACTTGGATCTGGTGGGGTGGTCTGCATCACTGAAAATACGGAATTGTATGATGGGCAAAAATTGATTAAAGCAGGTGACCTATGGGATAGGACACCAGGGAGGGTATTTACAACTAGGACTGGCAGGGAAGCCAAGAACCTGCTCCTGCCAGTAAATATATACAACAGGCTAATAAAATCAGACATTTACGGACGCGCTTATGCGATAATGAGGCGTAAATATTCCGGAGAGGTAATTAGACTGACTTTTGCCTCTGGGCTCACATTAGAGGTTACGCCAGAGCATCTATTGAAAAGATTGACAAATGTAAAAAACCTCTGGATAAAAGCGGGCGATGTCAGGGAAGGCCAAGAATTAAGGGCTCCTTTAAAAGTGTTCGGGCCGGAAGTAACATTGGACATAAAACCCGAAGAGGCGTATGTTGTTGGCTGCCTGTATGGCGACGGTTATATTAACATGCATCAGATGATCTTTTCGCAGGCAAAGGCAAATCTTGACATTGTAAATGCAATAACAGCTAGAATGCCATCAAAATTCGCAGTCTATGATAAGGGAGACAGGGAAAGGATCATGCACAGCCATGATGGCAAGGACTACTCATTGGTATCAAGGATGTACCAATTATATTCCACAGACAAGGAAGTAATGAGCAAAGCCGTATTTCTTTTGAAGAACCCATCCATAGACAATATTCTTATGCTAAAAGAGGAAAGCCTGTGGGCATTTATCTCTGGGATATTTGATTCAGATGGTGATTTCAACCATAACAAAGGAACCATTATAGCGGCAAGAATGTATCCGACCAAATCTGTTCATGAATTAAAGGTTTTGCTTTATGCACTTAGGAGACTGGGGATATATGCAAGGATACACGACATGACCAGATCTATACCTACAATACAGATCTCAGGTCTTGATATCTCTACCTTTGTTCAAGGGATAACCAGATATAGTGTCAAAGTACTGCGTGAAAAAGACCTTCAGATAAAGCACAAAGCCGTTAGGCGAGGGATGGAAAAAGTCATAAAAGTGGAAAGAATGAATTATGATGGTTACGTCTATGACCTAAGCGTCGGGAAATATCATAACTACGAAGCATCTCTTGTATATATCCATAACTGCATAGACGAGTTCGATAAGGTGAGCGATGAGGACAGGGCAGCGCTTCACGAGGCATTGGAATCCCAGACAATCAGCGTTGCAAAGGCTGGAATAGTTGCAACATTCACCGCAAAGGCGGCAGTGCTTGCCGCAGCGAACCCTAAGTATGGTAGATTCGACCAGAATGTATACCCTGCAGAGCAGTTTGACATCCCCACAACATTGCTTTCAAGGTTTGACCTAATATTCCCGATAAAGGACACGATGGATGTTGAGCAGGACAAGAATATAGCAAGGCATATACTGATGCAGCACTCAGCTGCAGGCGCACAGCTTGCCGAGATGCAGCAGTATGAGCAGGTGGAGCAGCCGCCGATCAATGGGGAGCTGCTGCGAAGGTATATAGCCTATGCAAGAAGGGAGATACGCCCAAGGCTCAGCGAGGAGGCATCCAACAGGATACAGGAATACTACATAGAGCTGCGCCAGCTCGGCTCCAAGAGCGGTGCTGTTGCAATAACCCCGAGGCAGATAGAGGGGCTTGTGAGGATGGCGGAGGCAAGCGCAAAGTCAAGGCTGTCAAAGATGGTCGAGATGCTTGACGCAGACCGCGCGATAATGCTAAGCGAGTACATGCTCAAGACGCTTGCCGTTGACAGGGGCGGCAGGAGGGACATAGACACAATACTTACCGGCATGCCAAGGGAGAAGGTGGACAAGATAAATGCACTTACCTCAATAATAAAGAGGCTTGAGGAAAGCGAGGGCGTTGCGCGAATACAGCGCATTTTTGAGGAGGCGGGGAAGGAGGGAACTGATGAGAACTCGGTGAACCGCTATCTTAACGAATTGGAGAGGATAGGCGAGCTCTACAGGCCAAAGCCCGGTGTTGTAAGGCTGATCAAGCACGAGAATGAATAGGTGTCGGAATGCAGGAAGTAATACTTGTAGACAGAAATGACAGGAAGATGGGGCTAGCAGAAAAGATGGAGGCCCACAGGAAAGGAATGCTCCACAGGGCAATATCTGTCTACATATTCAACTCCAAGGGCCAGATAATGATGCAGCAGCGCGCAAAGGGGAAATACCATTCAGGATTGCTCTGGTCTAACACCTGCTGCACTAATTGCTATAAGGGCGAAACGGCGGTAGGGTCAGCCCACAGGGCATTAAGAAATGAGATGGGGTTCGACTGCAAGCTTCAGGAGGCATTCTCAACGATATACAGGACCAAGGTCGGCACGGATATGACGGAGAACGAATTCCTGCACGTCTTCTTCGGGACCTATAATAAGAATCCGAGAATAAACAAGGATGAGGCAAAGGCATGGAAATGGATGGGCTTTAAAGAGCTGATCTCTGACGTAAAGAGAAATCCCCAAAATTATACATCCTGGCTAAAAGTGCTGCTGGGCAGGAGGGAACTCCCTTCAAATATCAAGAGATTTACAAAAATCCGAATCAAATCCTAAGAATGGCTTTTACGCTCCCCCATACCTCATTGTGTATCTCTTCTATATCAAGCATTTCACCATTTTTGGTACAATTTATAACACACCAGTTTTCATATTTTGCTATGTCTAGGAAGGCAGCCTCAGCATTTTTAAGATGTTCAGGATTGTTCTCGTGGCCATCCATATTTGTTTTTTCTATGTACGCACGCTGTTTTTTCTTTTTGACTAGGCCTTGTGAAATTAGATAAGGGACGTAAAGTAATATTGTCATGTCTGGCCGTGGTATTTTGAAGAAATCATATTCCAGCTCCTTTAGCCATTCAACATAATCCCTGCGTTCCTTTTCATCTTTTATTTTCCCCCCCTGATGCCCCATATTTGCAGAGACATACCTGTTGCATACGACTACCCTGTCTTCCTCGAGACGTTTTCTTATCTCGAAAGAGGCATCATATCTGTCTACCGCATAAAACATCGAAGCAACTTTTGGATCCATGGAATTTGCAGGTCCGTATTTCTCATTCAGATAATTGTCAACCATTCCGCAGCTTTTCTGTCCATGTTGGGGAAAATCAGCATAAGCGGTCTTGATTCCAGACTCCTCAAGGCGTTCAAGCAGTCTCTTGGACTGCGTTTCCTTCCCTGAGCCGTCAGTTCCCTCAATAACAATTAATTTTCCGCTCATTTATTCTCCCCAATTCTCCTCTGCTCAGTACCAACCCCTGTACTTCATTGCATCCGCTACCCTCTGCACAGCAATGATGTAGGCGGCAGTCCTGGTGCTTATCTTCTGGCCGTTCTTTGAATACTCATCCCGCTTTGCAATAACGTCCCTGAAGGATTTTGTTATTATCTTGTCAAGCCTCTCGTACACCTTCTTCGCCTCCCAGTAGTATCCGCTGTTGTTCTGCAGCCATTCGAAATATGAGACAATCACGCCTCCGGAGTTTACAAGGAAGTCCGGCAGTCCGAATGTCCTCTTGCCCGATATTATCCTGTCCGCTTCCGGTGTTACTGGCCCGTTTGCCAATTCGAGAAGTATCTTTGTTTTTATATTCTCCGCATTCTTTCCAGTTATCTGGTTCTCAAGCGCGGCAGGTATCAGCACGTCCACATCAAGCGCAAGAAGGTCATCATTGCTTATCTTCTCGCCGTTGGGATATGCCTGCACCTTGCCCTTCTTGTTCTTCACATCAACAAGCTTTTTGTAATCAAGGCCCTTCTTATCGTATATGGCGCCGCCGGAGTCGCTTACAGCAACTATCCTGGAGCCGAATAGTCTTTGGGCAAGCTCAAACGCATAATTGCCGGCATTTCCAAACCCCTGTATTGCTATAGTCGCATTCTTCAGGTTCATCTTCCTGTACTTTGCAGCCTCCCTAAGTACATACATGCCGCCCATTGCAGTTGCATCTCCCCTACCCTTTGAGCCCCAGTCCTCAAGAGGCTTTCCAGTCACGACGCCGAAATCGTTATGCCCAACCATTTTGCTGTATTCATCGACTATCCATGCCATTATCTGGGGCGTAGTATAAACATCCGGCGCCGGTATGTCGATATTTGAGCCTATGAATTTGTATATCGCCCTTACATAGGCCCTGGTCAGATTCTGAAGCTCATAATCATTCAGTTTTTTTGGGTCGCAGATTATCCCTCCCTTTGCGCCGCCAAGGGGTATGTCTGCAAGCGCGCACTTCCACGTCATCCATGCAGAAAGGGCCTTTACTGTATCAAGGTTCTCCTGCGGGTGGAACCTAATGCCGCCCTTGCACGGCCCCCTCGCATTATTGTAATGCACCCTAAAGCCGGTAAATGTTTTCGTCTTGCCGTCACGCATCCTCACGGGTATGTTTACCGTAAGCATCTCCATCGGCTCTCTTAGGATCGAGTGCGCCTGCGCATCAAGCTTCATCACCTTTGCAGTTTCATCAAGCTGCTGCTGTGCTATCCTGAAAGGGTTCAAATCCTCCATTTAATCATCAATCTAGATACATATGAATGCAAAGAAACTTATAAATTTCATCAATGCCCACAAAAAATCAAACAGCCGAATTAAATGGATTTGTGCCGCCAAGTTGTAGCAAGGTTTTTAAATATATCTTATGTATTATACTTCAAAGGTGTAGGTATGTTAACAAAACCTTCCAAGTACAACAGGAAAGCCCAAAGTGCCATGGAATATCTCATGACATACGGCTGGGCGATACTGATAATAGCAGTAGTGCTGGGCGCACTATTCTCTCTCGGAGTATTTAGCGGCACTGGCATATTAGGCACTGCGTGCATAGCAAGTTCAGGATATCTATGCCAAAATCCGATATATCTG
>Ga0181530_10000314_pt1 | contig 62093 bp, 66 predicted proteins | sample PEATcosm2014_Bin_42_FD_119769 | JGI IMG/M metagenome (GOLD analysis project Ga0181530, IMG submission 119769) | Peatland microbial communities from MTU Mesocosm Facility, Houghton, MI, USA - PEATcosm2014_Bin10_60_metaG | ecosystem: Environmental > Terrestrial > Soil > Wetlands > Peat | place...
CACGCGGTGATCCCTCTGGTCCGGCGCGCCCGGGGTGCCTTCTTGCCCTCGCCCGCTTCCTTGCCCTCGCCCGCCGTGGTCCCTCCGGCCGGGTCTACGGCCGCGACCCCGCCCTCGGGCGTGCCCTCGGAGTCCATATCCGAGCCCATGTCAGGCATCTCCCGCACGCCCCGCTCGTGACGCCCGCGGTGACAGCGACGGATGTGCGAAGAGCAGAGGGGACGAGTGCGTGGGTGGGCAGGTCGGAGAGATGCCGTGAAGGTGAGCGTGTCGCCCCCCAGGCGCCTTGCGCCGGAACTCCTCGACACCCGGGGTCTGGAGCAGGCGCCCGAGCACGATCACTCGCTGGTCTGGGACGGCAGAGAGTGGCCGTTGTCTGACCGGCACACCCTTGCCTAGCCCAGGATCTTGGCCTTCTGTGCTTCGAATTCGGCCTCGGTCAATGCCCCCGAGTCCTTGAGCGCAGCCAGCTGCGTGAGCTGCTCGATAGGGTCCGGAGCCGCTGCTGCGGGCTCTGGTGCCGGAGCAGCCGGAGCCTCCGCCGCCGCCTCCTGGGCCTGCGCGGCCTGCTTGTTGGCCATGTGCCCGCCGACCACGGCGGCAGTCCCGACCACTGCGGTCGTTCGAACAGCCGCTCTCGCGATGGGTCGCCTTCTCATCATGTCGAATCTCCTGTCTCTGAGGGGGTCAAACCGCCGGCGGTAGATCCGCCAGCAGGGGTGCGATGATCTCGTGTGGCATGCGGGCACCTTCGATCAGGACTCCATTCGACTTGCGCACCGCCTCGGCAAAGCGCGTCGCCCAGAGATCCTCCCAGATCAACAGTGCAGCCGATGAGTTCGGCTCCAGTGCGGCTGCGACGTACTCGATGTCCTCGGGGCCGATCAGGCCCCCGATGTCGGCATCCAGTCCTCCGAATCCGGCCACCCCGTCCAGCTCGTCGAGCTCAAAGAAGGCGACAGTTCCGTCGGCATCCTTGCCGATGAAGATCAGGTCGAGGATCCGGACCGTTCCGGTCTCGACCAGATCCACCAGCTCTGGGGCTATCTCGCCGTTGAACTTGTTCCCGGGGAACGCCACGATGATGTATTCGACTGGTCCTATGGTCATGTGATCCCGTCCTCGCAGTGGTGTGCTCTCAGGCTACGGCTGACCATCGCGATTTTCCTCACCCTGATCGGGTGATTGACCGCCGATCCGATCAGCTCCCCGTCACAGCGCGAAAAGCGCGCCACTTCGGCCGTCTCCGTCCATGCAGAGGTACTCCCCGGCCGGCCTCAGAGGTCGGCGGCCACCCGGAACCCCACGTTGGAGCTCGAACTGTCAGGTGCACTGCCGAAGCGGGCGGATACCCGATAGCGACGGCAGTACGACGCATGGCACAGGTAAGAGCCTCCGCGCTGGACTCGCAACGAGCCTGACGACGGCCCCACCGGTGCGTGGAGCGGGGATGTTCGGTAGTACTGCACGTCCAACCAGTCAGCGCACCACTCCCACACGTTGCCGCACACGTTGTGCAGGCCATATCCATTGGGCACGAAGGCATCGACCGGAGCGGTGCCGAGGTACCCATCGGCTCCGGTGTTGCCGCCGGGGAATTCGCCTTGGAAGACGTTCATCCGGTGCGTACCCTCGGGCTCGAGCTCGTCGCCCCACGGGAATGGCAGCCCGTCGAGCCCGCCCCGGGCAGCCACCTCCCACTCGGCCTCCGTAGGCAGCCGCGCACCTGACCAGGAGCAGTAGGCCTGGGCGTCGTTCCATGAGATGTGCACGACCGGATGATCCTGCCGATCCGAGACGTCGGAGTGTGGTCCCTCCGGATGACCCCAGTCGGCCCCCATGACCTGACGCCACCACGGCGCACCCTCGACGCCTCGGGTGGGCGGGAAGTCGTCGGGGAGCAGTCCGCCAAAGACGAAGGACCAGCCGAACCTCGCGGCGTCGGTACGCCATCCGGTGGCAAGGACGAACCGGGCGAACTGCTCGTTGGTCACGGCATAGCGGTCGATCCGGAACGCGGCGAGCTCCACCTCGTGCACAGGACCCTCACCATCGCCGGGGTAGGCCCACGCCGACTCGTCGCCCATCTGGTAGCGGCCCTGGGGAACCGTGGTCAGCGTGCCGGGCTTCTCACCATCGGCGGGCAGCGGATGTCCGACGCGACCCTCGTGAGCGGGCTCGCTTCCGCGGCCCGGGGTGCAGCAACCGCCCGCCACTCGGACCCCCTACTGGATCGCCGTCGCCACCCGCATGAGATCCTCAGCTGAGATCAGGTGGTCGTGGTTGTCATCGCCGATCTGGAGCTCGACCCACTTGACCAGCCCTGTGAAATGACTGGACTCGCTCGTGTAGTCCTCGCTCACGGGGGTGCCGGTGTCCACGCCCAGGTCGCAGGTCTCGTCGCCCGAGTAGATCATCGGGACCGTCGCATTGATGCGACCCTCGCCGACCTTCTTGCCGTCGACGTAGAGGGTGGAGGTGCCTCCTTTCGCGAGGCCGCCGCCGTCATACGCGAACTCCATCCGGACCTGATGCTTCCCGGCAGGAACTTTCCTCGTACTCTCGACGTAGAACCGCATGAGGCCCGCCAGGTTGTGGCAGTACTTCGGCTTACCATCGTGGAGGTAGAGGCTCCATCCGGCGAAGGCGCCCCCCTGGGCGATGATCACACCATTTGCACCGCCTCTGGGCACCTCGACCTCGGCGGTCACCGAGTGCGACTTGTTCTTGAGGTTGAGGACGGAGTTCTCGCTCAGACGAGTCATGCCTTCATAGAGCAGCTGTACGTTGCCCTTCACCAGGACGGGCCGGCCCGCGATGTCCGAGTTGAATCGCTCGATGCGCCGGTCGTCGAGGGGGAGGACGTTGTATTTGACGGCCTCGATGAGCCAGAGGCGCTGCAGCTCCCTCAGCTTGTCGGGATGCTCGGCTGCCAGATCATGGGCCTGGGACCAGTCCGCAGTGGTGTCATAAAGCTCCCAGACGTCGTCGTCGAGGGCCGGCAACTCGGCTCCGAACAACCAGGGGACGCTGTGCCTGGTGACCGCCGACCATCCCCTGTGGTAGATGCCCCTGTTGCACGCCACCTCGAAGTACTGGGTCTCGCGCTGATCCGGAGCCGAGCCGTCCTCGAAGGCATAGGCCATCGACACGCCGTGGAGGGGCATCTGTTGGATCCCGTGGACGAACGTCGGCTCCGGAATCCCGGCCACGTCGAGGATGGTCGGCCCCACGTCGATCAGGTGATGGAACTGGTTCCGCACCTCTCCCGTGGCCTTGAACCCCTTGGGCCAGTGCACAATGGTGCCGGTCCTCGTGCCACCGAAGTGCGAGGCGACCTGCTTGGTCCACTGGTAGGGGGTGTTCATGGCCAGGGCCCAGCCCACCGCATAGTGGTTGTAGGACGCGGGCGTGCCGAACTCGTCGATGTGTGACGCCATGAACTCGTCCGTCTCGAAATCCGCGGCGCCGTTGAGGGAGATGATCTCATTGAACGTCCCGGTCGGAGTCCCCTCGGCGCTGGCCCCGTTGTCCCCGATGATCAGATAGACGAGCGTGTCGTGGAGGTGGCCCAGCTCCTCGAGCGCGTCCATCAGTCGCCCGATCTGATGATCGGTGTGCTCGAGAAAGCCGGCGTAGAGCTCCATCTGGCGCGCCAACACCGGCTTCAGCACGTCGGACAGCCCGTCCCATGCCTCGATCTCAGCCGGTCGGGCCGTGAGATCGGTTCCCTCGGGCACGACACCGAGCTCGATCTGGCGCGTCAATATCTCTTCGCGCAGGGTGTCCCACCCGGCATCGAAGCGGCCCCGGTACTTGTCGCTCCATTCGGTGGGCACGTGATGGGGCGCATGCGTGGCCCCCGGGGCGAAGTACATGAAGAAGGGCTTGTCCGGCATCAGCGATTTCTGTTGGTGCACCCAGTGGATGGCGTGATCTGCCAGGTCCTCGGTGAGGTGGTAGCCCTCCTCGGGGGTCTTGGGGGGCTCGACCGCCGTGGTGCCCTCGTACAGTGCCGGGTACCACTGGTTGGTTTCGCCACCAACGAATCCGTAGAAGTACTCGAAGCCGCTCCCCGTCGGCCACTGGGTGAAGGGGCCCATGGGGCTGGTCTCCCACACCGGGACCTCGTGGCACTTGCCGAACTGAGCGGTGCTGTACCCGTTCAGCCGGAGGGTCTCGGCGAGTGGCGCAGCGTTGTCCGGGCGAATGGAGTTGTACCCGGGCGCAGAGGTGGCGATCTCGGTGATGCCACCCATCCCCACCGAGTGGTGATTCCGCCCGGTCAGCAGGGACTGGCGGGACGGGGAGCACAGAGCGGTCGTGTGGAACCGGTTGAAACGCAGTCCCTGGGCGGCGAGCTTCTCCGCGTTCGGAGTGTGACACGGGCCCCCGAAGGCGGAAGAAGCGCCGAAGCCGGCGTCATCGATCATCACCACCAGGACATTCGGCGCGCCGCTCGGGGGCCGAAGCGGCTCGATGGCCGGAAAGGATGTCTCCGGGTCCTTCGCGTCATAGGTGATCAGTCCCACATGCGCCCGGTGCGGAATCGGCAAGTTGGTCCGCGCCATGTCAGTCATCGGGTTCTCCTTTCGGGGACTGACTCGTGGGTTGGAGGTTCTCCGGTTCAGGTGGCTTCGGATTGACCGATACCAGCTCGATATTCAGATCCCGGAGCAGCTCGAGCGTGCTGTGCAGGCGCGGCTGATCCGGCACCCATCCGACCAGGTGGGTCTCGCCCTGGTCACAGCGGCTCACCTCGAATCCGTCGATGGCCGCGATGAGGGTCGGGCTCAGCCTTCCCTTCACGACGATCTCGAAGCGCTCGGCATTCAATGGGACCCTCTCGGTGGGCGCGGGGTTCTGCCATGCGGCGTTATCAGCACGATGTCGTAACCGTCGGGGTCCCACGTCCGGCACTCGCCACGATCGGCCGAGCTCGATGAGGGCACGCGGACCCCCCGTAGTCCGGAAGTCGGCGGGCGCGCATTTGATCATGGTGGAACGGTCAGCCCGCAAAGTCGTCATCCCTGGAGGGTGATCGTGGGACCGTCGCCACGCCCGGTGCAATCGACGAGGTCAAGCACCGGCACTCGGGCTCAACGCGGTCCATAAGTCAAAGGTAAATTCCTGGTGCCTGACCCCCCTCTTCCTCAGGGCCTTCTCTATGCTTCGGCGCTGCCGGCGGCTCTGTCGCCGGCGTTCGGGTCGACACGCTGGATTCAGACAGGTGACCCGCCGATTCGCTGCAGACGGGCGGCCCGGACGGCCGTCTCTTGACCGATGTCACCCGGTGACCTCGGACATCGGGAGCGTCCGAGAAGAACCAATCGTGAAGGGTCCCGCGACGACCGCGAGGACGATGAGGACGTGCTGTGCCGATCCATACATTCGAAGTGGTCGTACGCGGAAGACTGAGTCCCGCTCTTCTCGCGGCATCTGGTGGATTCGAGGCCACCCGTTTCGATCGAGGATTGACCCACCTGATCGGGCGCGTGCCTGACCAGGAGGTGCTCTACCGGTTGTTCGGTCTGCTGCGGGACCTCAACGTCGAGTTGGTCTCGGTCAACCTCGCCCACGATGGAGCTACCCGTTCCTCCTGAGTCCTCGAGAGGAAGCTGCGCCGATCACCCCGATCGGGTGACGACACAACCGCCGGGACCAATCAGTATGAGGCCACTACAGAGCCTGTTTTCGGTGTCGTCGTGACCTGTCCAGGGACGGGTCCCAATCGTCTGAGTCGGCAAGGGAGCACATATGTGGTTCGGCGTGGGAATTGTCGGCGTGATCATCTGGATCGCCATCGCGTTCTGGCCCGCGAGAGTGGCGCACCGAAAGGGACATAGCTTCATCGGCTTCTTTCTTCTCAGCCTCCTGTTCTTCCCGCTCGCCCTGATCATGGCGTACGTCGTGCAGGACCGACACATGCTCGTTGTCAGGTGAGTCCTCCGCCCTGGGCCGCGGCACGGCGCCGTTCGATGCACACGTCGAGAGTCATGTGATCCGATCGGGATTCTCTCCTCTCTCGGCCGACACCCCTCTCGCTGCCAAGACCCTGGCCGCCAAGGTATGAGGCGGTCACGAGCATGGAGGATGTCCCGTGGCGGGCTGTGGCCGGTGTCCTGGCTGCTCGTCGCCTCCCTGGCCGCCGCCGGCGTGTACGGGGCTCAATCGGGAGCCGCCGCCGCGTCGGGGCCGAACCGGGGCGTGGTCACGATCACCATGGCGATGGTCGGCGATCCCGGGAACCCCTCGGTCGGCGTGATTCAGACGTTCGGGGGCCCGAAGGGCCAGTTCGTCGAACCACCGGAGAACTCGGGGAGCACCGGCATCTACAAGAGCTGCAGCGACGCGCCGTCGACCGCTCCCTCCTGCCTGACCGTCGGTGCGGTCGGCTACACCTACGGGATCGGCGAATTCGACGTCACCGTCAGCCAGTACGTGACGTTCTTGAACACAGTCGATCCGCGGGGCAAGAACCTGCACGATCTTTACAACGACGACATGAACCCCACCAACTGGCCCCAATACGGCTCGGTCCGGTACACGTCTTCGGCTGCGACGGGCCAGCACTACTCCGTGGCCTATCCGCAGTGGGGGGACAAGCCTTTCAACTGGGGTGACTTCCGTCGGGCGGCCCGCTTCGTGAACTCGCTGACCAACGGCAAGGTGCTCTCAAAGACGTCGTCGTCGTCGGGGAGCTTCAAGTACGTCACCTACTCGGTGCGGCTCTCGACGAGGACCGAGACCGGCATGTACAAGCTCAGCAACCCGGCCACGACGCGGATGCGGTCGAGCGGATTCGTCCTCCCGAGCAACAACGAATGGGTCAAGGCCGCCTACTACGACCCCAAGGGAGGCGGCACCGACTCGTACTGGGCGTACCCGACGGGACCGTTCAACCAACCGAACGTGGCGGTCCTCAATCCGGGCACCGGGGACGTCGAGAACGCGTCGGACCAGCCGCTGGCCACCTACAACCCGAACGACTCGAATTCCAGCGTGGACTCCCCGGGCGCACCACCGGGATCGGCCCCCACCTGGTGCCCGTACCAGGCCGGTTCGAGCTGTGGCGACCTTCCTCCCGATGTCCCGCAGGGTCTTGACCTCGAGAAGAACTACACGGCCAACGTGAGCACGGTCGGCCAGGACAAGACCCCCTCCCCCTGGGGCACCTACGACCAGGGCGGCAACGTGGTCGAGCTCCTCGACACGCTGGCGCCGCAACCACCGGGGTACAACTTCCTGCGGAACTGGCGGTACTACCACGGCGGCGTCGCCAACGCGCCGGCCTATCAGCTCGAGATCTCGGCCTTCGGGTACAACCCAGGGGACGAGGCGCTCCAGCGCGCCTATCCCTGGATCGGGTTCCGCGTGGGGGTCATCGGGAACCTCTGAGGCGTGGACCTCAGTCGACCATCTCGCTCGTCTGCAGGACCGGGGTGATGGAGGTGTAGTTGGCGATGTCGGCCTGCACGTCACCCGTGCCCTCGGCGGCTAGCGCCGCCTGCAGGGCCTCGGCGGACTCGAACTTGAAGTGCACGGCGGCGACGTAGGGCCCGTCGATGCCCTTGTCGATCTCCGCGCCGTCGAGCCCCCACGTGCGCACGGCGAGAGGGACGTGCTTCTCCCGGTAGTAGTCGTGGTCGAAGGTCGCGCCCTCGGTCGCGGGGTACAGAACACTGAGGCGGATCATGTCGATGGCTCCTCTGGTCGGCGTGGTCCCGGCAGTCTGCCAGCTGCGCCGCGGAAATGTCTCCCCGTCCTGTCGAAAAGACGTGACGGTCACGCCGGCCAACGAGGCGGTGACGCTCGCGCAGGTGAGCGTCCTGGGCCGGCGTCTGCCCGTGTAGCCGGGGGGTGCTCGCTGTGCTCGCCCCGGTCACCGTGGTCGACGCCCGCGGGTCACTGGTCGGCTGGCGGGCCACCGTCTCGCTGCAGGCGGTGACAAGCCCACCATGGTGGCGGGCAACCCGGCCGATGTCGTCCGCGGCACGGTGCTCTCCTGCGCCGGGGTGGGCAAGCCCGTCTCGGCGTTCTTCGCCGCTCCGGGCGGGGGTGGCGGGACCTACAGCGACACCGCCGACCCGACGCTCGTGCTCCCGGACGGGGCGCTGCCGGCGCAGGTGGCGGCGACGCTTGCCGTCTCGGTCGGCTGACCTAACGGAAGTCCCGGCTCGCCGGCACCGCCGTCCCCACGACCAGCGCCTCCACCCGCTCGGCATCGAAGCTGACCGCCCCCTGGCCCTTGCGCACGCGCCCGCGGATCAGCAGCACGGGCGCGTGCCGCGCCACGTGCTTCCAGCGCGCCCAGGCGCCGCGGGAGAAGACGACGTTGACGTGCCCCGTCTCGTCCTCGAGGTTGACGAAGACGGCGCCGCGCGCCGTCTCGGGGTGCTGGCGGTGCGTCACCACGCCGGCCACGGTGGCCCGGTCCCCGTCGGCACACCCCTCGAGCGCGCCCGCCACCGTCACGCCCATCGCCTCGAGCCGCTCGCGGGCGAGATGCATGGCCGTGCGCTCCGGCGCCAGCCCGAGCGCCCACAGGTCGTCGCCCACCGCGTCGTAGAGGCTGGGCTCGGGCAGCAGCGGGGCCTCGGCCCCCACCACGATCCCGGGCAGGCGGTCCGGCGTCCCCTGCGCCGCCGCCCCCGCCGCCCACAGCAGCCGGCGCCGGCCGGCCGTCGTCCCCTTGACCTCACCGTCCCCGTCCTCGTGCCCGGGGCCCTCGGGGTCGAGCGCGCCGGCGGCCGCCAGCGTCTCGAGCTGGGCCTGGGTGACGCCGGCGCGGCGCACCAGGTCCTCGCCCCCGCGCCAGGGCCGGCCGGCCACGATCCGCTCCGCCGTCGCCTCGCCCACCCCGCGCACCGACCCGACCCCGAGACGCAGCACGGCCTCGCCCGGCGCTCCGGCCTCGAGCGACGCCCCCACCGCGGAGCGGTTCACGTGGGGCCGGCGCACGCGCACCCCGTGGCGGCGCGCGTCGGCCACCAGCGACTGGGGCGACCAGAAGCCCATGGGCTGTGAGTTCAGCAACCCCGCGGTGAACGCCGCCGGGTAGTGCAGCTTCAACCACGCCGAGGAGTACACCAGGTGCGCGAACGACACCGAGTGCGATTCGGGGAAGCCGAAGTTGGCGAAGGCGGCGAGCGCCTCGAAGACCTGGTCGGCCACCGGGCCCGTCACCCCGCGCGCCGCCATCCCGTCGTAGAGGCGCGCCCGCATCTTCTCCATGCGCGCCGCGGAGCGCTTGGCCGCCATGGCCTGGCGCAGCTCGTCGGCGTCGGCGGCGCTGAACCCCGCGATCGCGACGGCCATCTCCATCAGCTGCTCCTGGAAGAGCGGGACCCCGAGCGTGCGCTTGAGGATCGGCTCGAGCAGCGGATGGAGGTAGGTGACGGGCTCCTCGCCGCGGCGCCGGCGGATGTAGGGGTTCACCGCGTGGCCCTGAATGGGGCCGGGCCGGATGAGCGCGACCTCGATGGCGATGTCGTAGAAGGTGCGGGGCCGCACCCGGGGCAGCGTCCCCATCTGGGCCCGGCTCTCGACCTGGAAGACCCCGACCGTGTCGGCCCGGCACAGCAGGTCGTAGACCGCGCTCTCCTGGGGCAGCTGCCCGAGGTCGACCCCGACCCCGTGGAAGTCGCGCACCAGGTCGACCATGCGGTGCAGCGCCTCGAGCATGCCGAGGCCGAGCAGGTCGAACTTCACCAGCCCGATGGCGGCGCAGTCGTCCTTGTCCCACTGCAGCACGCTGCGCCCGGGCATGCGGCCCCACTCCACCGGGCAGACCTCGACCACCGGCCGGTCGCACAGCACCATGCCGGCCGAGTGGATGCCGAGGTGGCGCGGCCGGTCGAGCACCTCGGCCGCCAGCTCGGCCACCAGCGGTGGCACACCACCGCCGCCCGGGGACTGCGCCGGCTCCGCCGCCTCGGCCACGGCGGCCGCCGACGACGGGCCGCGCCCGTACCCGGCGTCGATGCCCCCCGCCCAGGCGTCCACCTGCTCGGGGGTGAAGCCGAACGCCTTGCCGACGTCGCGCACGGCCGAGCGCGGCCGGTACGTGATCACGTTGGCCACCTGCGCCGCGTGGCGCCGGCCGTAGCGCTCGTACACGTACTGGATCACCTCCTCGCGCCGCCCCGACTCGATGTCCACGTCGATGTCCGGCGGCCCGTCACGCGCCGGCGAGAGGAAGCGCTCGAAGAGCAGCCCGAGGTCCACCGCGTCGACGTTGGTGACGCCGAGCGCGTAGCAGACGGCCGAGTTGGCCGCCGAGCCGCGGCCCTGGCAGTAGATGTCCAGCCGCTTGCACACCTGTGCGATGTCCCACACCACGAGGAAGTAGCCGGCGAAGCCGAGCGCGCCGATCACCTCGAGCTCGTGGTCGATCTGCCTCCATGCGCCGGGCACCCGCTCGGCGTCGGGCGGCCCGTAGCGCGCCGTCGCGCCCTCGGTCACCAGCTGGCGCAGGTAGCCCTGCTCGTCCATGCCCGCGGGCACGGGGAAGTCCGGCAGCCGGGGCGCGACGAGGCGCAGGTCGAAGGCGCAGGCCCGCCCGAGCTCGGCCGCGCGCGCGACCACGCCGGGCCAGCGGGCGAAGCGCCGGGCCTGCTCGGCGGCGGAGCGCACGCAGGCCGCCGGGGCCGACGGCAGCCAGCCCTCGAGCTCGGCCAGGGGGCGGCGCGCCCGCACCGCGGCGAGCGTGGTGGCGAGCCGGAACCCGGCCGGCGTCGCGTAGTGCACGTTGTTGGTCGCCACGGCGTCGACGCTCCACTCGACGGCGAGATGCGCCAGCGCGTCGTTGCGCGCCGTGTCGAGCGGGTCCCCGTGGTCCCACAGCTCCAGCGCGACGTTGGCGCGGCCGAACGCGTCGACGAGGCGCCCCACCTCCCGGGAGGCCGCCCGGGGCCCGGCATCCATCAGCGCGGCGGGGACCGCCCCCTTCCGGCAGCCGCTCAGCACCAGCCAGTGGTCCCCCGCGGCGCGGGCCAGCGCGTCGAGGGTGAAGACGGGCTTCCCCTTCTCCCCGCCCTCGAGGTGCGCGTCGGCCAGCACCGTCGAGAGCCGCGCGTAGCCGTCGGGGTCACGGGCGAGCACGACGAGGTGCGTCCCGGTCGGGTCGGCCTCGCCGGTGCGCGGGCTCGCCGGGGCGAGCGTCACCTCGGTGCCGAAGACCGTCGGCAGCCCGCACACGCGCGCCGCCTCGGCGAAGCGCACCACGCCGTAGAAGCCGTGGTGGTCGGTCAGCGCCAGCGCGGCGAGCCCGAGCCGGTCCGCCTCGGCCACCAGCTCCTCGGGATCGCTGCTCCCGTCGAGGAAGCTGAACCCCGAGTGGGCGTGGAGCTCGGCATAGGCCTCAGTCATAGAGCGCCTCGACCCACCACTGCCCCCGCTCGGTGCACAGCAGGCGCGCCACGCCGTCCGCGGTGACCACCTGCAGGCGGGCGCGGCGCCGGCGCACCGACCACCAGCGCTCGGTCACCGGCCAGGGCCCGGCCCACCCGACGACCGGCTGCCAGGGACCGCCGTCGACCGACAGCTGCTCGATCCCCCCGGTGAGCAGCCCCCGTCCGCTGACCTCGACGGCGCGGCCGTCCGCGTCGGCCACCGCGGCGCGACGCGGCGTCCGCAGCACGTCGCTCGGCGCCGGTGGCGGCACCCGCCCCGGCCACGGCGCGCCGCCCGCCGCGCCCGCGTCGGTGTCGGGGCTGCCCCAGGGAACCAGCACCGACTGGCCGGCCGGATCCCGCCCGCCCTGGACGCGGCCCATCAGCACGGCGTCGGTGCCGAGGCGCTCCTGCACCCGGGCGAAGGAGCGGGCGGCGCGGGCGTCGGCCTCCGATGCGCCGCCGAAGAAGCCGGGCTGGGAGGGTCGGGGGGGCGCGTCGGCCCCGCGGTCGGGGTCCTCGCCCCGGGCCACGCGCAGCCGCCGTTCGATGGCGCGGTCGCGCAGCCCCACCAGCTCCCCGCTCTCCCCCCGGGCCACCGCATGGCAGGCGGCCGCGTCGGCCCCGAAGCGGTCCGAGACGTTCGCCGCGGGCAGGGCGGCGAACTGCCCCAGGGTGGTGACCCCCAGCCGCTGCAGGGTCACGGCCAGGTCGGGCCGCGCCAGCGTGGCCACCGACCAGGGCCCGAGGAAGTCCGCCGTCCCCCCCGCCGGGACGATCAGCCCGGAGCGGGCGGCCAGCAGCGCGGCGAAGAGCCCGTCGGCCACGCCGATCCCCGCCTCCTCGCCCACGGTCTCGGCCAGGCGCGCCACGACCACCTCCTCGCCGCCGAAGAAGCGGGCCGGGCCGCGCGCGGGCAGCGCGCCGACCCCGAGCCGGACCGGATGGACCCAGGGGCAGAGCTCGCCGGCCCGCGCCAGCACGCGGGCGAAGCGCCGGGCCTCCTCCCCTCTCGCCCCTTCTTCGAGGAGCTCCGGACACCAGATGACGACCAACCGTTCCACGTCTTCTTCTCCACCGTTTCGCTCAGGCCGCCTCCGGCCCGGCGCCGGGGCCGTCGCGCCCCTCCACCACCCCGGCCCCCGCGTCCCCGGCCCCCGCGTCCCCGGCTCCTGCGCCCCCGGTCCCCGCGTCCCCGGCTCCTCCGTCGTGGGCGAGGGCCACCGCGCCCGAGCCGGCGGGAAGCCACAGCGAGCACTCGGTGACCCGGCCGGCGGCGCGGCGCCCGCTGACGCGGACCTCGGCGCGGCGGCCCTGCAGATGCCCGTGGCCCCGGCCGACGCCCTCCCACTCGACCGCACCCACCGAGAGCGCGAGGTCGCCGCCCTCGGGCCAGCCGCCGGCGCCCTCGAGCAGCACCACCAGTGCCGCCTGGCGCTCGCGGGCCCGGGCGGTCAGATGGCGCGCCGCGGTCAGGCGGGCCCGGCCGGGCGGGCGCACGAGGACGCCGTCGACCCCGGAGAGGAGGTCACCGGCCGCCTCGGCCCAGCCGCTGCCGGGGTGGGGCACGAAGACGACCCGGCGCAGATCGAGCCCGAGCCCGGCCGCCGCCACCACCCCCGGGTCGGGCAGGCCGACGGCGGCGCACCAGCTGCCGGCCGTCGACGCCGCGGCGAGGAGCGCCAGCGCCAGCGTCGTCGCGCCGTGGCCGGGCTGCCCCGCCACGGTGGTGGTCGTCCCGCGGCGCAGGGAGCCCCCGGGGAAGAGCGGGGCCAGCGGCGGGGGCACCGGCAGCGTCCGCCCGGCCACGGGCGTCGCCGGGCGGACCCGGTCGGCCAGCCCGGCGGGGAGCTCCCGGGAACGGGGGGGCGGCGGGTCCTCTGCAGGGAAAGCGAACATATGTTCGCACCTTAGCCAGACCGTGTGCCGGCCGCTCGGGGAGGCAGAGTCCCAGCTCAGAGGCTGTAGTGCCCCCGGCAGGCCCGGTGGGTCACAATGCAGGCCGCATGTGCGGCCGCTTCGCCCTCTTCACCCCCCCGGCCCGGATGGCCCGCTACTTCGGGGCCTCGCTGGCCGAGGGGACCGACCCCGAGCACCGCCCCAGCTGGAACGTGGCGCCGACCGACGAGGTGCTCGGCGTCCGGGACCGCCCGCCGCGGCGCGAGGACGGGCCCGGGAAGGAAGGAGCGGCAACGGGCGAGCCCGAGCGGCTGCTCATGTCGTTCCGCTGGGGCCTCATCCCCTGGTGGTCCAAGGACACGACGTCGGGCAGCCGCCTCTTCAACGCGCGCGCCGAGACGGTGGCCACCAAGGCCTCGTTCCGCGAGGCGTTCCGCGAGCGGCGCATCATCGTCCCCGCCGACGGCTTCTACGAGTGGCGCAAGCCGGCGACCGGGGCGCGGCAGCCGTACTACTTCAGCCGGGGCGACGGCGAGCCGCTGGCCTTCGCCGGGCTGGCGGAGCGCTGGCGGCCCAAGGACTCGCCGCCGGGCACGCCGTACATCCTCAGCTGCACCGTCATCACCACGACCGCCGGCGCGGACATGGACGGCATCCACGACCGCATGCCGGTGATCCTCGACCCCGCCACCTTCGACCTGTGGCTCGACCCGGCCAACGAGGACACCGAGGAGCTGCGCGCGCTGCTCCTCCCGCCGCCGGCGGGGACCGTCGTGCACCACCCGGTCGGGCGCCAGGTCGGCAACGTCCGCAACAACGACCCGGCGCTGATAGAGCCCGCGTGACGCGGTTGGCCTACTTCCAGCCCTCCATGACGTGCTCGAACCACCACTGGGGCGCCGAGCTCACGAGAAGCGCCATGTCCCAGTAGTCGGTCCAGCGGGTGATCTTGCCGCCGCGCAGCTCGTGCACCGAGGCCACGGGCAGCGCCATCGTCTCGCCCGTCGGCCACTCCCAGACTTCGACGTGCTCGGTCATCACGGCGTCGTCGCCGGCCACGAGGTGCCGCCGCTCGTCGCGCATCCCCGCCAGCGGGCCCCAGCCGAGCGTCAGGCGCCGCACGATCTCGGCTGGCCCGCGGGCGACGTCGTCGCCGGGCGTGGCGACGTCGGTGTACTCGCCGTCGGCCGTGAAGCGGGCGGCAGCCGCCTCGAGGTCCTGGCGGTAGAGGTCCTCCCAGAACCCCTCGATCACCCTGCGGTTCTCGTCGGCTGTGGTCACCTCGGCGCCCCCGGTCCCCCGAGCGCCGCCCTGGCGCGGCGCTCTCCGGACGCGGAACCTACAGCGTCGGGCCGCCCCGGGGCGCAGGCCGGGCGGTCGGGTGCGGGCGACCGGCATCACCTATGGTGGCCGCGCATCCGAACCATGGATGGGTGAACCGGGGGGTTGACCGTGATTCTGCCCGAGAGGGTGTGGTGAACGGCGAGCCGGTCGCGTGTGGCGGCCCGTGACGGCTCGCGCGCCCCGCTTCGACCGCCGCCGCTTCCTCGCCGCCGCGCTGGCGGCCGGCGGGGCCGGTGTCCTGGCGGCGGCAGCCGGGGACCGCCGCGCCGGGGCGGCCGTGGCCCGGGCGGCGGCCTCGACCGCGCCGGCGGGTTCGGACCTCGGGGCGATCGAGCACGTCGTCTTCCTCATGCAGGAGAACCGCTCCTTCGACCACTACTACGGCACCTACCGCGGCGTGCGCGGCTTCGACGACCATCCGTCGGGCTCCCTCGGCGCGTTCGCCCAGACGTGGCCCGGTGGGCCGGACTCCACGCTGCTCCCGTTCCACCTCGACACGGCCTCGGGCATCGGCGAGTGCACCCACGACCTCGACCACAGCTGGGAGGGCGAGCACCTGAGCCGCGGCAGCGGCGACAACGGCAGCTTCGTCTCGACCCACACGCGCCCGGACTTCGAGGGGCCGCAGCAGGGCGTGCTCACCATGGGCTACTACCGCCGCCAGGACCTGCCGTTCTACTACGCGCTGGCCGACGCGTTCACGATCTGCGACAACTACCACTGCTCGGTCCTCGGGCCGACGCACCCCAACCGTCTCATGGCCCTGTCGGGCACGATCGACCCGACGGGCCGCGCCGGCGGCCCGGTGCTCATCACCAACGAGGACTCCGACGCCATCTACAGCGTCAGCTGGGACACCATGCCCGAGGTGCTCGAGGACGCCGGCGTCAGCTGGAAGGTGTACAACCCGCAGGGCACCGCGTACGCGCCCGCCTTCTTCGAGCAGCACGGCCTGCTGATCGGCGACGCCATCCTCCCCTACTTCTCGCAGTACAAGGATCCCGCCTCCCCTCTGTACCAGAAGGCGTTCCTGCCGCAGTATCCAGCCGACTTCGTGTCCGACGTCGCACGCGGCACGCTGCCGGCCGTGAGCTGGATCCTCCCGCCCCTCGGCTACGACGAGCACCCTTCCTCACCGCCGGCGTTGGGCGAGTGGTTCACCAGCCAGCTGCTCGCGACGCTCATGTCGAACCCCGCGGTGTGGTCGAAGACGGTCGTGTTCCACATGTACGACGAGAACGACGGCTTCTTCGACCACGTGCCGCCGCCCACGGCGCCCGCCGGCACCCCCGGCGAGACCCTGTCGAAGAACCTGCCCGCCGACGCCAAGGGGATCCCCGGGCCCATCGGCATGGGCTTCCGGGTGCCGATGCTCGTGCTCTCGCCGTTCAGCCGGGGCGGCCATGTCGCGTCCGGGGTCTTCGACCACACTTCGCAGCTGCGCTTCCTCGAGGAGCGCTTCGGCGTGCGCGCGCCCAACATCTCGGCGTGGCGACGCAGCCACGCCGGTGACCTCACGTCGACGCTGCACATGGGGCGCGCCGTGGTGTCCGCGCCGACACTGCCCGCCACCTCCGACGACCAGTCGGCCAACGTCATGGCGGAGGGGTGCACGCAGGCGGAGATCATCGAGGCCAGCAACGACCTGCCGCAGTATCCAGTCCCCGCCCACCAGTCGATGCCGCGCCAGGAGACGGCCTGAGCGCCGGGCTGCCTCCTACCCTGCGACCCCCGGCGCGCCGGGAACGGCAGGGGTGAGGCCGTGGCGGGCCATGACGCCGAAGAGGGCGCCGAGGTCGGGGGGGGCGTCGGGTGCGGCCGCCAGGACGTCGGCGATCTCGTGGAAGTACTGGGGCCCGAAGATGCCCGGTGTCGCCACCGACAGGAACACCCCATCGGTGCTTCCCGTGTTGTCGAAGCTGTGGACCTGCCCCCGGCCGACGAAGCCGGCCTCGCCGGCGCCGAGCTCGTGGGCCACGCCATCGATGACGAAGGTGAATTCCCCCTCGAGCACGTAGACGCTCTCGTCGAAGCCGTCGTGGCTGTGGGGAGGGGGGACGAAGGCGCCCGCGGGCACCCTGATCTCGAAGACGGTCGCCGCGCCAGCGGTGTCGACCTCGTCGAGGAGGAACGTCACCGTGAGTGCGTGACGGGCAGAGTTGTAAAGTAGCTTTATCATGCTGCGTGAGCCGGTGCAGGACGAGCCGCTGATGGGCGCACTCCTCCGGATGCCCGTGGACGCGATCCGGCACCGGATGCACGAGGACCTGCACGCGGCCGGTTTCACCGACCTGGTGCCGGCCCACGCCGCCGTCCTCCGCTACCCCGGGCCCCAGGGACGCCGCCCCTCTGATCTCGCCGCCGAGGCCGGCATGAGCAGGCAGGCGATGAACTACCTCCTCGGGGAGCTCGAGCAGCTGGGCTACCTCGAGCGCCGCGACGACCCGGACGACAGGCGCTCGCGCCGGATCGAGCTCACCACGCGGGGCCTGGCCGTCCGGCGCGTCCTGCGCAAGAGCGTGGCGGGCATAGAGAAGGAGCTCGAACGCCAGCTCGGTCGCGACGAGCTGGCGCAGCTTCGTCAGTCGCTCGTCGAGCTCAATGGCTCCGCGTTCGTGCGGGACTACCGGGAGCGCACCCGCCAGCCACAGGTCATCGCGGACGCGACCCGGTAGGGCACCTCCTGGCACACTCCTCGAGCGGTACTCGCTGCCGTCGGACCCGCGGTGGGGGCGGCTCGAGGAGAGCTCCCTGCCCGGCGGCGGCGGGCGCCGGGCCTCAGTCGGCCGTCGAGCGCGCCACCTCATCGAGGATCCGGGCCAGCTCCTCGATCTCGGGCTCGGCGAGCATGGCCAGTCCGGCCGGGAGCCGTTCCAGGATCTCGTTGGCCCGCCGGGCGGCCGCGGTGCCCCGCGCGGTCGTCGCCACCAGCTTGACGCGGCGGTCGGTCGGATGGCTGCGCCGCTCGACGAGCCCCTGGCGCTCCAGTTCGTCGACCACGATCGTGGCGTAGGGCTTCTCGGTCCCGAGGGCGGCCGCCAGCTCCCCCATCGTCATCGGAGACGCGGCGATCCGGCGCAAGGCCCGGACCCTCGCGAAGGGAAGGCCCAGGGCATCGCTCACCTCACGGCGCCGCTCGTTGTCGAGCACGAGGTCGCTCATGATCGACCAGGCCCGCGACGCGGCATCCTTCTGTGTGGTCGCCCGCCGGCGGCCGGCCGCCGTCACGCCGGCCTCTCGAGGAATTCGGGATTGAGCTCGCGTGCGGTGCGCTCGGCCGTCCGGTGCGCCCACTGCGTCGTCACCACCTGGCCGAGCACGAGGACGATGATGCCGCACCCGGCGAGGACCAGCCAGCCGGCATGCGTCGACACCGCGGCGTGCACCCCGGCGGAACGACCGAGGGCCGAGGCCAGCAGCGCACCGACGACCGCCACGCCGAGGGTCGCCCCGACCTGGCGTGACGTCGAGGCGACGGCGGAGGCGACACCGGCCTGCGCCCTTGGCATGCCGGAGACGGCGGCGTTGGTGATGGGTGCGTTGACGAACCCGAAGCCGATGCCGAACACGGCGTAGGCGGCGAAGAGCCAGGCGAACGACGTGGTGGCGCCGATCTGGCTGAGCATGACGCAGCTGACCGTGAGCGCGGTGCCGGCGGTCAGCAGCGGGATGCGCGATCCACGCGTCCCGACGATCCGGCCCGAGATCGGCGAGAGCACGATGGTCATGACCGCCATGGGCAAGGTGGCCAGGCCGGCCTCGAGCGGCGAGAGCCCCCGCACGTCCTGGAGATACAGCGTGTTGAGGAAGAGGAAGCCCCCGAGGGTGGCGAAGGCCGCCACGGCGATGACCGCCGCGCCGGAGAACGGCGCCGATCTGAAGAATCGGAGGTCGATGAGGGGCTCGTCGCACCGCCCCTCCCACCGGATCAGCGCGATCAGGGACATGAGGCAGACCACGAACGCGGTCACGATGACCGGTGAGCCCCAGCCCCGGTCCGGCGCCTCGATGATGCCGTAGGTCAACGAGGCCAGGAGCGCGATGACCAGGGCCTGCCCCACGCCGTCGATCCGGCGCGCCCTCGGTGCCCGCGACTCGGGGATGTAGCGCAGGGTCAGCACGATGGCAGCCACTCCGACCGGGATGTTGATCCAGAAGATGGAGCGCCACCCCACCGAGGTGACCAGCACGCCACCGATCACCGGGCCGAGGGCCATGCTGACGCCGACCACCGCCGCCCAGACGCCGACCGCCTGGGCGCGCTCCCTCGGGTTCGTGAAGGTGTTGGTGATGATCGACATCGCCACCGGGTTGAGCATGGAGCCCCCGATGGCCTGGATCATGCGGAACACCACCAGCGTCGTCTGGTCCGGGGCCAGGCTGCACAGGAGCGAGCCGACGGAGAAGATCACCAGCCCCATCACGAAGGTCCGCTTGCGCCCCAAGCGGTCCGCCGTCGAACCCGAGAGCATGAGCAGGCTGGCCAGCACCAGCGTGTAGGCGTCCACCGTCCACTGGAGACCCGACACCGAGGAGCCGAAGTCCCGCCCGATGGAGGGCAGCGCGACGTTCACGATCGTCACGTCGAGACCGACGATGAGCAGGCTCATGCAGCAGATGAGCAACACCCCGATGCGCCGGCCCCGGCTCAGTTCGATCTGCGGTATTTGTTGTAAAACCATAATAGTGAAGTTATTATAACTATTTCAGGGCGCAGGTCAACCGGGAGCCCCAGGGTGCGTGCCCTGACGGGAGGGCACCACACAGGTCGGAGCCTCGACGGGGCTCCTAAGATCGCTCGCGTGCAAGGGCCTGCCACCAGGTGCACAACCGTGCCCTGCCTGGCGCCCCGGACCGCGCGCTGAGGCCGTCGTCAGTGCGTCCGGCGCGAGGTGACCACACCCTGACCCTCCCCGACGGCCGCACCCTGGCCTACGCGATCTATGGCGACCCCGCCGGGCCGCCGGTGCTGAGCTGCCATGGCGGGCTGGTGAGCGGTCACGACGTGAGCCCCGCCGACGAGATCGCCCGCGCCCTGGGTCTGTGCGTGATCTCTCCCGACCGGCCCGGCATCCACGGTACGGACCGGCTGCCCGGTTACGGAGTGCTGCCCTGGGTGCGCGCCGACCTGCTGCCACTCCTCGAGCACCTCGAGGTCGGACGGATCGGCGTGATGGGCTGGTCCGAGGGCGGCCAGTACGCACTCGCCGCGGCGTTCGAACTGGGGGGACGGGTCAGCGGCTGTGCCGTGATCGCCGGCTGTCCACCACTCGACGACCCGGCCACGCTCACGCAGTCCAACCGGCTCGATCGTGCCCTGGCCGTCCTCGCCCGGAGGGCACCGGTGGCCGTGCGGGTGATGGCGGCCAGCACCCGCCTGCTCGCCAGGCACGCGCCGCGGGCGCTGCTGCGGGCCTCGCTCCACGGGCAGACCCGGGCCGAAGCCACGGCGGTCGGTGCACTGGGTGGGTGGCTGCCCACCGTCCTCGGTGAGGGGGCAGCACAGAGCCGCGGTGTCGTCGACGAGTACCTGGCCGCCGTGGCCCCCTGGGGATTCGCCCCCGAGGACCTGTCGGCGACGATCACCGTCTATCAAGGTACGGCCGACACACTGGTGCCCGAGGCGTGGGGTCGGACGCTCGCCGATCGCATACCCGGGGCGTCCCTCGTCCTCTACCCCGGCGAAGGCCACTTCATCGCCCTGACCCGACGTGAGGAGGTCCTGCGGTGGCTGGCCGGCCTCTGACGCGACCCGGCGAACTGACGGCTTCGAGGCCGACACTCGCCTCGGTGTCCTGAGCACGGTGTTCGAACGCTTCAGCGATCGGGCCCGGTCCGTGCTCACGCTGGCACAGGAGGAGGCGCGCCTGCTGAACCACAGCTACATCGGCACGGAGCACCTCCTCCTCGGCATCGTGCGCGAAGGACAAGGTGCCGGTGCCACCGTCCTGGCCAGCCTGGGGGCGAGCCCGGCGCGCGTGCGCCAGGAGGTCACCCGGCTCCTGGCCGAGGTGTCGGACCCGTCGGGCCCGGGAGGGACGGGCGCCCCCGCCGCGGGCCCGTCGGCGAAACCCTGCTGCCCGCGGTGCAGCGCGAGCGTCGCCGACGAGGCGCGATTCCGCACGATTGCGGTGCCGCGCGACGTCGACGACCCGGAGGGGGATTCCGTCACGATCGATGTCGTGTACCGCGGGCAGTGCGGCAGCACGCTGCACATGTTCGGGACGAGCTGACGACGGGCAGCCGAGCCGGAGCACCGGCGTCCGACCGGCGCCTCTCCGCCGCTCGGTCAGCTGATCAGTGGATGGTGGAGCTGATCAGTGGATGGTGGAACTGATCAGTGGATGGTGGAGAGGACCACCGCAAGCAGCGCTCCGGCCAGGACGGCCAGGACGAACCACGCCGTGCGCCTGCTCCACGCGGACCTCTCCACCAACTGCGTCTTCATCAGCTCGCGCATCGCGATGCCGGCGGGGCTGAACGGATCGACGCCCGCCCCGGACGGCTGTCTCGACTTGGTGGTGCCCCGCTCGCCCGTGTCGTCCGAACCAGGCTCTGGCGGCACCGACCCCTCTTCCGGTCGTTCCGCGACCACGACGGAATCATACGGCCGGGCCGTCAAAGAGGGCGCCTCAGGCGGCGGTCAGCGTCCGCTCGGTGGCCGTCTCGGTGGCCGTCCGCTCGGCGGCCGTCCGCTGTACCTTCTCGGCGACCGAGGGGGCGATCTCGATGATCTGGCGGAATTCCCTCGGTGAGCCGACGTAGATCACCGCGTCGGTCACGGTCGTCACGGTGGCGTTGCGCCGGCCACGGCCGTTCGCCTCGAGCAGAGCCATCTCACCCACGAGTCCGCCGCGACCGATCCGGGCGATCGTCCGGCCACCCTGGCGCACTTCCGCCTCGCCCTCGGAGATGATCATGAACTCGTCGCCGCGCTCACCCTCGCGGACCAGGACCTTGCCGGCCGGAACGGTCAGCATCGTGAGCTGCCGGGCGACGTCAGCCAGTTCCGAGCGGCTGGTGTCCGAGAAGAGATCCAGTTCCCGCAGGTCGTCTTTGGCCAAACGCATAGCAATCCTCTTTCCCATGTCTGACACCCAGGGTGGCGCCCTCGGTACTATCTGTCAACCAGCTAGAACAGATTGTTTGCATCCTTTATTCCGATGGACTCGCCCATTGAGCGCCGGGAGGGCCCTCCCGTGAGGTGCTCCGGCCCGACCCGGCCGACGGCCGATCGGGCGCTCGTGACGTCAGCCGGCGGTGGCGGCGTGGGCGAATTCCGACCAGGCCGCGACCCATTGCGGCCAGACCGCCTGTGGGTAGTCGTGCCCCATGCCGTCGATCTCCACGTACCGGGCCCCTGGAACGAGCTCCGCCGTGCGACGCCCACCGCTCGGGTCGATGAGGGTGTCCCTGCTGCCGTGGATCACCAGCACCGGCAGCTCGAGCTTCGCCAGCTCGTCGGAACGGGAGCCGTCGCGCCCCACCGCCTTCATCTGGCGGCCGATCCCCGCCGGGCAGAAGCAGCGGTCGTAGGCGGCGGCGGCCCGGGCCCGGATGGCGTCCTCGTCGAGCCACTCCGGCTTCGATCCGTACACCCGATGCGCGGCCACCTGGTGGTCGATGTAGGCCGACCTCGATTCGGCCGGGGGTGCCATCAGGAAGGCGAGGGCCGCATCGGAACTGTCGCCGTAGCCCGGCTCTCCGGTCCTCGACATCACCGACGTCATGGACAAGAGCCGATCGGCGTGGTCGATGGCCAGCCGTTGGACGATCATTCCGCCCATTGAGCAGCCCATCACGTGCGCCCTGTCCACGCCCACCGAATTGAGCACCGCGACGGCATCATCGGCCATATCGGCCAGCGCGTAGTCCACCCCGTCGAGCTTCGACGAGAGCCCGACGTCGCGGTTGTCGAACCTGACGACCCCGAAGCCTTCGGCACAGAAGAGGAGGCACCACTCCTCCGCATAGTTGATGCACTGCGACCCCAGCCCGTTGACCAGCAGCAGCGTCGGTGCGCTCGGATCACCGAACGTCTCGTAGTGGATCTCGACCTCACCGTTCCGCGTCGTGCTCATGTGCCCTCCCTCGGGCGGCGATCGTAACGGTGGACGGTGGACGGTGGCGCGGTGCGGAGCGGCATGGCGGCCGCCGTGGTCAGCGGGCGCGTCGGCGCAGTTCCTTGTCCGCGATGGCTGCCGGCACCCAGCCGACGTCGGTGTCGTTGAGGTCCGAGCCGGGCGGGACGATCTCGTCGATGCGGTCGAGCACGTCCACCCCCAGGCGGAGCTCGAGCGCGGGGAGCTGCGACTCGAGGTGCTCCATGGTGCGGGGCCCGATGATGGGAGACGTCACGGCCGGGTGCTCGAGCACGAAACCGAGTGCGAGCTGAATGAGGCTCAGCCCGGCGTCGTCAGCCACCTTGGTGAGCTCGCCGACCGCCTGGATCTTCTGCTGGTTCCCGGGCAACTCCATGTCGTAGTGGTGCGGCAGCATCGCCGACCGGCGGCTCGTGTTCTCCTTGCCGGGCCCGAAGGCGCCGGAGAGCCAGCCACCGGCGAGCGGGCTCCACGAGAGCACGCCCATGCCGTACTTCTGGCAAATCGGCAGCACGTCCTTCTCGATCCCGCGCACCAGCATGGAGTAGGGCGGTTGCTCGGTGACGAACCGCTCCCGGGCCCGGCGCTCGGCCACCCACTGGGCCTCCACGATCTCGTGGGCCGGGAAGGTGGAGCTGCCGAAGTAGCGGATCTTGCCCGCCCGCACCAGGTCGGTCAGCGCCCCCAGCGTGTCGTCGATGTCGGTCTCGGGCGACGGCCGGTGGATCTGGTACAGGTCGATGTAGTCGGTGCCGAGGCGGCGCAGGCTGTTGTCGCACTCCGCCATGATCCAGCGACGCGAGTTGCCCTGTGCGTTGGGGTCCTGGCCCATCTGCCCGTGCACCTTGGTCGCGAGAACGACCTTGTGGCGCTTGGTCTTGGCCAACGCCTTGCCGACGATCTCCTCGGACTCGCCGAACGAGTAGACGTCGGCGGTATCGATGAAGTTGATGCCGGCATCGAGGGCGGCGTGGATGATGCGGATCGACTCGTCGTGGTCCTGGGTGCCCCAGGCCCCGAACATCATCGCCCCCAGGCAGAGGGGGCTGACCTTTATGCCGGTGCGGCCGAGTGTGCGGTACTCCATCACGCCGACACTAGCCAGGGACCTGGTCGAAGGCGCCGCGGTCCGCGCTCAGCCGCCGAGACGCGCGCTCGAGTCGGCCGCCGCCCAGAGCAACACGGGCTCACCGGTCCTCTCGAAGCTGCGCAGCGCCGCCTCGGTGAGCTTGATCGCGTGCTCGTCGCCCGAGGCCAGCGCCTGCTCGACGAGGGAGTCCCGAGAGGGGGGTGTGTCCGGCCCGGCCACCGGGCTGTGGCGGTCCACGTCGTAGGCGACGTGCAGCGCCGCCGCGGCCTGCCAGACGTAGCCCAGCGCGGCGTCGCGGTCCTCCTCGAGCAGCCACGGGAGCAGCAGCTCGCAGGCGAGCGGGGAGGTCACGGCGTGCAGGAGGCCCATGGCCCCGCCGGCGTCGGCGTTGCGCAGGTAGGCCAGGGCCCCGCCGACCGCGAGCCCGTCCAACAGCTCCGCCGCCCCGCCGGTCCAGCCGAGCGAAGCGACCGCCTGCTCGAACTCGTCCGCGATGTCGGCGATGCCGGCCACCATGTCGCTGATGAGCACCTGGCGTGGCGCATCCTCGGGAAGGTAGGGCAGGTCGGCCAGCGCCTCGGGCACGCCTTCGTGCCCGATCAACAGCGGGGGGCCGGGGAGCTCGACGTAGCTCGACGCCCAGAACGCGAGCCCGCTCGCGACCTCGAGGCGCCGCGGCGGTGTGTCCGCGGCGGCCAGCGCGCGGACGGCGTGGCCCGTCCGGATGAGCCCGTGCGTGGCCGCCCCGACCGCGCCCGGCAGCAGCCGCGGGGCCCACTCGCCGACGACGACGTCGGCGGGGCGGTCGGCCACTTCGCGCTCGAAGAGGGCCAGCCATTCGGGGAAGCGATCGGGCCGGCCCAGCGCGGCGGGCCAGTCCTCCTCGGTCAGCGGCCGGACTGCCGATGGCGGGGCCTCGTCGAGGCGGCGCCGGTACTGCTCCACCCACCCCGCGATGGCATCGTCGCGACCCAGGTGTGCCAGTGCCTCGGCGACCATCGGGCCATGATTGGCCAGGCCGATCGACCCGTACCGGGGTGCGGTGGCGGCGAAGACCGTAAGGGCATCGTCGAGGGCCTCCGTGGTCACCGTCCCAGTATGTCGGGGTCCGGGCCCCGGCGCCCGTGCCGGCGGCCGCTACGATCCGGCATTTCGGCGACTGGAGGTTCGATGGCGACCACGCCACCGTTGCACGGCATCAGGATCATCGAGTGCTCTGCACTCGGGCCGGCGCAGATCACCACGCCGCTGGTGGACCTCGGGGCGGAGGTGATCAAGGTCGAGCCCCCGGCCGGCGACTACATCCGCGAGATGACCTGGCCGATCGTCGAGGGCACGTCCCTCATGCACCTGCACCTCAACCGGGGCAAGCGCTCGCTGGTGCTCGACCTGCGGACGGAGGCGGGCGTGCGGATCCTGAAGGAGCTCGCCGCGACGGCCGATGTGGTCGTGGAGGCGATGCGCCCGGGATCGCTGGCGCGGCGCGGGGTCGGGTTCGATGACCTGCGGGAGATCAACCCCAAGATCGTCTTCTGCACCATCTCGGGCTACGGCATGACCGGCCCCTACCGCGACTACCCGAGCCACGGCATCGCCTACGACACCTGGGCCGGCATCGTCAAGGTCGCCACCGACGACGAGGGATTCACCTACATCCCCGAGCACGTGTCCATCGGGATCAACGCCGGGCCGCTGTTCGGCGCGCTCGGCATTCTCGCCGCGGTGATCCGCGCCCGCGACAGCGGCGAGGGCTCGTACATCGACGTCGCCCAGTCCGACGCCGCGGCGGCCATGGACTGGTATCGCAGCGAGACCTGGCGGGCCTACGAACGACCGGAGTCGGAGGTGACCGGCAACAAGGCGGACGGCTACGAGCGGCGGGCCCCGGGCACGGCGGGCATGGTCGAAGGTGTCCGCTACCAGGTCTACGAGACCTCGGACCACCAGCATGTGCTGTTCATGGCATCGGAGCAGGCCTTCTGGAAGAACTTCTGCGAGGGCGTCGACCGGATGGACCTCTTCGAGCGCTGGCCGGGCTCGAAGTACGCCGACCACGCCCGCGGCAACCGGGAGCTCCAGGCCGAGTTGCGCGACATCTTCCGTACCAAGACGGCGAAGGAATGGCTGGACTTCGGTGGCGACATCAACACGCCGATCGCACCGGTGAACACACCCAAGACGCTGCTCGACGACCCCCAGTTCGCCGATCGCTTCCCCCTCCTCCCGGCCGAGGACATGGGCGCCGACCAGCTCTTCACGCCGTTGCACTTCGTCGGCGAGGAGCTGCCGCACCCGGCCAAGGCGCCGACCGTCGGGCAGCACACGGAGGACGTCTTGCGCTCCGTGCTCGGGTATGACGACAATCAGATCTCCACCGCCCGTGACGGAGGGGCATTCGGAGCCGACGCGTAGGCGGTGTCGCCGGCCAAAGGGAGGGTCTGATGGACAGGGTCCGGCTGGGAGTGCTCGGCGCCGGCAACATCGCTGCCATGAACGTGCGGGGCTACCTCGAGGATCCCCGCTGCGATGTCGTCGCCGTGTGCGACACCGACGAAGAGGTGGGCCGCCAGGCCGTCAAGGAGTGGGGCGCGGAGACCTTCTACCCGGATCTGTCGGACATGCTGGCCGATGACTCCATTGACGCCGTCGAGGTGCTGACCCCGACGCACCTGCACCACGACCACGTGATCGCCGCGCTCGAGGCGGGCAAGCACGTCTCGGTCCAAAAGCCCGTGGCCAACTCTGTCGAGGACGCCTTGGAGATGGGGGCGGCGGCGGAGCGGACGGGTCTCACCCTGCGCATCAGCGAGTGCTTCGTCCACTACCCGCCGCTCGAGCTGGCGAAGCACCTGGTCGCCGACGGTGCGATCGGCAAGCCGACGTCGCTGCGCATCCGCACGCTGGTCGGGCAGACGGACTCCGAATTCCAGGCTGCGCTGCGCCCCGAGGGGTACGGCTGGCGGCTCGACAAGCGGAGCCCGGGTGGTCACCTCTTCGACGACATGGTGCACAAGTACGCCATGGCGCTGTGGCTGCTCGACCTGGACATCACGTCGGTGCAGGCAGTGGTGCGGCGTCGAGACCTCTTCTTCGAGCCCTGCGCGGTGATCTTCGAGTACGAGGACCCCGAGGTGCTGGGCATGATGGAGGTCCAGTACTCGCCGAACTTCTACATGCGCTCCCAGTACTACGGCGCTGACGAGTTCTTCGAGATCACCGGCGACGAGGGGCAGATCTGGGTGACGCGCGCCACGGGCGAACTGCTCGACCTCGCCCCCGTCATGCTGTTCACGGGCACCCCGCACGAACGCAAGACGACCGAGTTCACCGACCTCGACGCGGACTGGGGCGCCGGATTCGTGCGCTCGTCGCAGCACTTCGTCGATGCCCTGCTGCAGGGGACGGCAGCGGCCATGACGGCCGCCGAGGCCACCGACGTCCTGCGCCTCTGCTTCGGGGTCTACCAGGCCGCCCAGCTCGGTGCTGCCGTCGATCCCCGCACGGTGACCGGCACGGTCAGCCCGCCCGGCTGGGGTGAGTGGTAGTCACTCCCAGGGCGGCCGTCCCACCTCGATGCGTGGCAGCGCGGACGGAACGCTCCCGAAGCGGTCGTCGGCGTCAGCCCATTGGCGCCGGGCCTCCGAGATTTCGTCGCGGGTGCGACCCACGAAGTTCCACCACATGAGGACCGGCTCGGGGAACGGGACGCCGCCGAGCAGCAGCGCGCGGGCCGGGGCGTCCACCACGAGCCTGCACTCGTCACGCCCCGCGCCGAGGTAGGCGAGCACGCCGGGCTCGGCGACGCGCTCCCCAACCCGCACGCTGCCCTCGAGCACCACCAGAGCGTGCTCGTAGTCGGCGCGCAGGTGCACCACCGTCCCGCCCGGGTGCAGGGCCAGTTCCGCCCCCATGTGCTCCGTGTCGCGCCGGGCCGGCGAGGTGAGCCCGCCGAAATCGCCGATGAGCACGGAGGCCTCGCCGCCGTCCAGGTCGCGCCGCGGCAGCTCCGCGTGATGCTCGAAGGCGGCAGCGCCGTCGCGTGCGCCACGCCGTGGCCGGCGGTCATGAGGTTCAGCTGGCCGGGCCGGATGAGCTGCTCGGAGCCGAGGCTGTCGAGGTGCAGGAGCTCACCCGAGAGGAGCCACGTGACGGTCTGCAGGCCCATGTGCGGGTGCGGCCCGATGCCGAGCGCACCGGCTCCGGCGACGGGGACCGGGCCCACGTGGTCGGCAAAGCACCAGGCGCCGACCGTGCGCCTCGGCCGCTGCGGCAGGACGCGGCGCACAGGCAGGGAGCCCACCTGCGCCGCCCGCCCGGGCTCGAGCTCGACCACGGGGCCGGCGTGTCCGGCAGGGACCTGGGGTGTCGGCGACACGTCGTCGGTGGAGACCGGTCCGCTCATGTTCCCCCTTCTAGTACCCATAGGGTTGCGACGAACCACGACGACCTGGAGGTTCGCCATGACGACTCCCCCCGACGACGCCCAGATCGTCGACGCCACCGATGAGAACCGCTTCGTCATACGGGAGGGCGGCCGCGAGGCCGAGCTGGTCTACCGCATCGCCGGCAACCGGCTCGAGCTGATCCACACGCGCGTTCCCGAGGAGTGGGCGGGGCGGGGCACCGGGGGCCGGCTCGTCCGGGCCGCGCTGGCTCGGGCCCGCTCCGAACACCTGATCGTGGTGCCGTGGTGCCCCTTCGCCAACCGCTGGCTCCGCGACCACCCGGACGAGTCGGCCGGCCTCGTCATCGACTGGGAGGACCCGCGCCCGACCCCTTGAGCCGGTGCGAGGACCGGTCGAAGAACTCGACGAGGATGCGGGCGACCTCGTCGGCATGGGTGAGGAACCCGATGTGGCCGGCCCCGGCAACCTCGCGGTACTCGCAGCCCGGGATCTCCCCGGCGGCCTGGCGCGCGTAGCGGGGCGGCGAGTCGGTGTCGTGCTCGAACGCCAGCACGAGGCAGGGCACGTGCACCTCGGGCCACCGGGTGGTGCGGATGGGATCGGTCGACCAGGCGAGCGCCGCCTCGTACTGGCCGAGGCGCCCGGGGTTGGGCCAGACCAGCACGTCGCCCATCAGCGACAGCCAGGTGCTCACCACCTCGGAGTCCTGGAGGTCGGACGTCGGCAGGTAGCGCATCGTCTCGGTGGCGTAGAACAGCGGCGGCAGGTCGTAGTCCAGGCGGGCGAGGTCCCGCTCGACCGTCGTGATGGCGATCTCCCATGCGGTGGGTCGGTTGGCGCTGCCCATGAGCGCGGCGGCACGGATCCGCTCGGGGTGGTCCAGCACGAGGGTCTCCGCGATCCACCCGCCCATGGAATGACCGGCCACCCGCACCGGGTCGTGCCACCCGAGATGGTCGAGGAGCGAGAGGGTGTCATCGGCCATGGCGTCCACGCTGTAGGGAGCGGGGGGCGAGGAGGACGGCTCAACTCCCCTGTTGTCGAAGGTGGCGACCGCGTACCCGGCGGCCGCGAGTGCCGGCACGAGCGACAGGTGCCAGGCCGCGGCGGGCTGGCCGCAGCCCGCGACGAGCAGCAGCGGCTCCCCGTCGCCGGTGACCTGGTAGTCGAGGGTGACCCCGTCGGCGCTGAGCTCAGGGATGAAGCACCTCCGAGAGCAGCTTCGGGGCCACGTTGCGCCCGGTCAGGATCACCACGGTCTCCCTGCCGGATGCGTCGGGGCTCACGACCCCGGCGCGCAACGCGGCGACGCCGACCGCGCCGGCGCCCTCGAGCACGAGGCCCATCTTGGTGGCGGAGTAGGCCATGGCGGATCGGATGTCGGCCTCGCTCACCGTGAGGACCGCGACACCGTGCTCGAGCGCGATGTCGACCGTCACGGCACCCGGCTCGAGGTTGCCGGCCAACCCGTCGGCCACCGTCGGCTCGACGTCGATCGGGACGATGCCGCCCGCCGCCAGGGCCGTGCTCATGGAGGGCGACGCCTCGGACTCGATGCCGACGACACGCACACCCGATCCCTCCAGGCCGAGGATGACGCCCGAGAGCAACCCCCCGCCGCCGCAGGGCACGATCACGGTGCCGAGGTCGGGCACCTGCTCCAGGAGCTCGCGGGCGAGTGTCGCCTGGCCGGCGATGACGTCGGGATCGTTGTACGGCGAGATGTAGCGGCTCCCCTCGCACGCGGACAACTGGAGCGCGTGCGTCTCCGCCTCGCGGTAGCCGTCGCCATGGAGGACGAGGCGCACGTCGAACTGCTGGAGCGCCGAGACCTTCGCCGCGGACGCTCCCGTGGGCACCACGACGGTCACCCGCGCGCCCAGCTTGGAGGCCGCGTAGGCCAGACCGAGCCCGTGGTTGCCGGCGGAGGAGGCGACCACGGCACGGCCGGGATCCTCCTCCAGCGTGGCCGACACGGCGGCCAGACCGCCCCGCACCTTGAAGGAGCCCGTTGGCTGGAGCGTCTCGATCTTCGCCGTGACCGAGGGCCCGAGCTGGGGAGTCCCGAAGACGGGCGTCACCGGGAGGAAGCGGCGGACCGCCTTCCACGCAGCCTCCATGTGGGCCGGACCCGGGACGATGACGTCGCGCACCAGTCCAGTCTGGCCGAGGTGCACCTGGCATGCTGAGCGCCGTGCGGACCGGGACCAGGACCATCGACGGCGCCACCGTCCGGGTCCATGCCGACACCGCCGCCATGGCCCGGGCGGCCGCCGACGAAGCACTAGGCGTCATGCAGGCGGCAGTCGAGGCCCGGGGCGTCGCCCACGTGATGTTCGCCACCGGGAACTCACAGCTCGCCTTCGTGCGCACGCTGGTCGGGACGGCGGGGGTCCCCTGGGCCGACACCGTGGTCTTCCACATGGACGAGTACGTGGGGGTCGCCCCCGACCACCCGGCAGGGTTCCAACGATGGATCCGCGAACGCATCGTGGAGCCGGCGCATCCCCGGGCCGCCTACTACGTCGAGGGGCTCGGCGACCCCGCCGCCGAATGCGCCCGCTACGCCGGGCTCCTGCGGTCGCATCCGCTCGACCTGTGCTGCCTCGGGATCGGGGAGAACGGGCATCTCGCCTTCAACGACCCGCCGGTGGCCGACTTCGCCGACCCGCTCGACGTCAAGGTGGTCGAGCTCGAGACGGCCTGCCGGATGCAGCAGGTGCACGAGGGCCATTTCGCCGATCTCGACGCGGTGCCGGCGCACGCCATCACGGTGACCATCCCTGCGCTCCTGCGGGCCGGCCGGGTGCTGGCCATCGTGCCCGAGGCCCGCAAGGCGGAGCCGGTGCGCGACGCGCTGACCGGACCGGTCGCCACGTCGTGCCCCGCATCGGCGCTGCGCACCATCGACCACGCCACCATCCACCTCGAGCCCGAGTCGGCGCGGCTGCTTCCCGATTGAGGGGGCCCCTTCGTGGGGGTCTCAGTCCCCCCGACGCCCGGTGACGTCGTAAAGGTGGTGGACTGGGTCGTGGACGAAGTAGCGACCGAAGCCGGCAATGCTGAAGCTGGCGCCGTCGCTGCGCCGCCCGCGGCGCTCCCACCGGTCGCCCTCGACACTCTCGAAAGCCGACGCCAATTCGCCGGCAACACCCCTCAGCTGCGCCGAGACGACCGCAGGGTCCTGTTCGAGGTAGCGCTCCTCGACGGCGGTCGCGTCCTGGTCCCAGTTCGGGTAGAGCGGGTCGTCCTCGCGCAGCATCAGCCCGAGGCGACTGCGGTAGAGCAGGCACACGTCACGGACGTGGCAGGCGTACTCGATCGGCGCCCAGCGGTCGTCCGCCGGCCGGAGCCGGAGCTCGCCGGCCGGCCGTTGCAGGATGCGCACCCAATCGTCCGCGTTCTGCCGCAGCACCGGCGCGATCGACTCGGGCGGGAGCGCCGAGGCGTCGAACCCGCACTCGGGGCAGGGGCGTTCGAGCACCCACGTCCAGTCCTTGTCATCGGGCACGATCGGCATGTTCAGGCCTCCGCGTCGCGGTGGAGCCAGGCCAGCAGATCCGCCGGGGCCATGCCGGCGACGCGGTCGCGGTAGTGGGCCAGCTCATCGGCGCTCAAGAGCGCCAGGCCATCACCCGAGACGCCGTGGCGGAAGAACGCCGCGGGGTCCTTCAACACGCCGAGCCCGGCGGGGGCGGACGCGCCGGCGCTCTCACGCATCACGTCGAACGTGGCGGCCCGGACCAGCGCGGGCCAGCGATCCTCGTCGACGGGGATCCCGAGCACCTGCGAGAGCCTGCGCATGGCGCCGTCGAGGTCGGTGACGAGGTCGTCGTAGTGCACGAGCACGACGTTGGGACGGTGCCGACGTGCCCAGGCGTCGGACAGGTGGAGCATCGCTCCGGGCAGCGTGTCGAGCCAGACCCGGGGATCACCCTCCCAGTCGATGAATTCGAGGAGCCACTCGTGCAGCGGCGGGCGGGGGCGACGAGGGTTCTCGGGCTGCCCGATGAGCTCCGCCATGCGGCGCCGGTCGATGTTGTCGCTGTGGTGGTAGAGCGACACGGCCATATCGAGCGGGTGGCGGCCCACGACGATGTAGGTCGCCCGGTCGTCGAGGGGCACACCGTCGAGTGGGGTGTGGGTCTTGACGACACGCCGGTGGGTCTGTGCGCCCAGCCGCGCCATCACGTCGTCCTTCGGCTGGACCAGCCAGTCCAGCCAGGGCGAGAGCGAGCTCAGGCGGCCCGGCAGATCGGGCGTGCCGAACACGAGGAGCAGGCAGATCATCTGGACCCAGGTCGTGCCGGACTTGGACCGGGTGCTCACCACGATGTCGCCCGGGCGGAAGTCGAAGCCCCACCAGCGGGCGCTGTCCTCGTCGGGCGACGCGTAGCGGCGCGGCGGCGCCCCAGCCGCGACGGGGTCCGACACCGGGCCCGGCGGAACGTCGCGGTCCTTCCCCACGTCCCCAGTTTCGCGGACGGCGCGCCGGCCGCGGCGAAGCCACGGCAACCACCTCGAACCCGACGGGCAACGCCGGGGCAATGGCCGATCCGTAGCTTGCGGACACGGAGATCTGGGTGCCGGGCCGAGGGCCGGGACACCCGACGGAGGGGGACTTGACGATCGCGATCGCCACGGAGCGAATGGACCCGACCGCTCCGGAGGACACGCCGCGTCGGCGGCACCGTCGGCTCAAGAGGATCCTCATCGCCACCGGGTCCGCGTTGGTCGCGCTGATCCTCTTGGCGGCCGGCTGGATCGGCTTCAGCCTCTACCGCATCGACCACGCCGTCCACCACGTCGGCATCCCGGCCTCGCTGCTGGCCAAGGGCAAGAACGACCTGCTGGCCATCGTGAAGGGCCCGGACCACAGTGAGCAGATCTTCGTCTTCCACGCCATCGGCGGGCACACCAACGTGCTGCAGATCCCCAAGGGGCTGGGGCTGCCGCTGCCCGGCGGGGACACCGTCCCGATCGACACGCTCAGCCTGCACGCCCCGCGCACGATCATCGCCGGGCTCGACCACCTGGGCATCCCCGTGACCCACTACGTCGGCGTCGACCTGCACATGGTCAGCCCGACATCGAGCCTCGGCCAGTTGGCCACGGGGAAGCTCTCGGTCTCGTCGATGATCTCGGACCCGACGGGCGCCACCTCGCTGCTCGAGCAGGTGGCGTCACACATCTACCTCGGGCCGGGCACGCCCGTGTCCGCCGTCCTCTCCCTCATGAACGTCCCGACGTCGCACCCCGTGTCCGTTCCGACCGATACGGACGTGCACGGCACCATCGTCCTGGCATCGCCCTTCTCGACCATTCTGCGCGGCTTCCTGTAGATGGGGGCGGGGGGGCGGCGGGGCGGGGTCCGGGCCTGGCGGCTCCGGTTGCGCCGGGCAGTGCACCGCGACCCGTCCGACCGGCCCGCGGAGCACGTGGATCCGCCGGGCGATGCGAGCGTCAGCTGGGGAGCGCCGGGGACGGAGACAGCTGGGCGGGGCACCGGCGCGGTGACCGGGGGTGCGACCAGCGGGCAGGACTCACTCGACCAGGTGCTCCGACGGGCTGCCGCGGCGCGGACCGAGCGGCCCGACGACGTGGGCTGAGACCCGACGGCCGCCCTCAGGACCCGGGGCCGGCGGACCCGCCGTGGCCGAGCCAGCGGTCCAGGAAGGGCAGGGCCTCGGTGCCGTGCCACTGGTGGCCGCCGTCGAAGATGTCGTGCGCCAGGCGCTCGCCGGCACCGTGCTGCTCGTAGACGAGCCTGGTGCGGCGCACGGACTCGGTGGCTGCGGCCACGGGGAACAACAGGTCCTCCGTGCCCGACTCGATCAGCATGGGGCGGGGGGCGGTCAGCGCGCCGAGGTCCTCGTGCTCGAGGCGGCCCAGCATCCCGAACATGATCTGCGAGCCGCACATGTTCCACGGCATCTTGTGGCTCTCGGCCCACGAGGAGAAGTAGCCGCTCACCACGGACGCGGCCACCCGGGTGTCGACGGCGGCGGTGAAGAGCGTGACGGTTCCCCCGTAGGAGATGCCGGCCATGCCCAGGCGGGACGGGTCGACGAGCGGGTGCTGCTCGAGCACGTCGAGACAGCGACGAAGGTCCCACACGTTCTGGGCCAGCGGATTCCACCCCACCATGGCGGCATGGACGAGATTCGTGTCGCACGCGTAGTGGTCCTCGGGGTTCCAGTCGAGCCGCTCGCCGAAGCAGCGCAGGTCGGGCGCCAACACGACGTAGCCGCGGCGGGCCAGCTGGAGGGCGTAGTCGGCGTTGGGCATGTCGGTGTGCTCGAGCCCGACCGCCTGCGACTTGCCCGGACCGTGGCCGTGGCAGGCGAGGACGGCCGCGCCGGGCTCCGCGCCCTCACGCCCGTCGGGCACGAGCAGGTACGCCGGGACCGACATGGTGTCCTCGGTGTCGAACACGATCTTGTCCCGCCGGTAGCCGTCGCAGCGCACCGACTCGAGGGTCTCGACGTCGAGCGGGACGGGCTCGGGCTCGGGCCCGAGGAGTTCGGTGAGACGGGCCCGGCGGCGTTCCACCCACGCCGGCAGCTCGGCCGGGTCCCCCTCGGGGAGGGGGTCCTCGTGGACGGTGGCAGCCAGTCGGGCCATCCACTGGTACCACGGCGAGTAGTTGCGGGCGGGCGGGGTCAGGACGAGGCCCCCGGTGTCGGTGCTCATGGTCGGCCCCTCTCAGCGGCTCGGCGGTCGGTGGTGGGCCAATGTAGGTGAGCTGGGAGTGGATTGAGAGGCCGCACGCTGTCGGGCAGACTGGCGACGTGACCCTCGCCGCCACCGTCAGCGTCCACCCGATCTCCCCGACGGTCGGCGCCGAGATCTCGGGTGTGGACATCTCGGCCCCGCTCGCCCCCGAGGTCGTGGCGGCCGTCCGGAGCGCGCTGAACACGCATCACGTCATCTTCTTCCGGGACCAGTCCCTCTCGGCGGACCAGCAGGCGGACTTCGCCCGCCACTTCGGCACCGTCACGGAGGCGCACCCGGTGCTCCCCTCCATCGACGAGAGCCCCGAGGTGCTCGCCATCGACGGCAAGGTCGACCGGGCCAGCTGGTGGCACACCGACGTCACCTTCCTGGAGACGCCGGCCATGGGGTCCATCCTCTACATGCTCGAGGCACCCGAGGTCGGCGGCGACACCATGTGGGCCAGCCTGCAGGACGCCTACGACGGGCTGGCCGATCCCGTGCGCGCCATGTGCGACCAGCTGATCGCGATCCACCACGACCCCTGGTTCGCGGCGGACGTGGCCGAGCGGGGTGGCTACGAGTGGGACGGCACCTGGCGCGAGAGGCTCCTGCCCGCACTCCACCCCGTCGTGCGCACCCACCCCGAGACCGGTCGCAACGGCCTCTTCGTCAACCGGCAGTTCACCCGGACGATCTTCGGGCTGTCCGACAACGAGAGCAACGCGATCCTCGAGATGCTCTACAACCACTGCATCAAGCCGGAGTACACCTGCCGCTTCCGCTGGCGCGCCGAGTCGGTGGCCTTCTGGGACAACCGGGCCACGCTGCACTACGCGTTGGACGACTACGGGGACGCCGCCCGCTACGCCCACCGGGTCACGTTGCGCGGTGACAAGCCCTACGGGCCGGCCATGCCCCTGCCCGCGGGCTGACGGGCCGACGATCGCCTTGGCGGCGGCCAGCCTGCCGGCCGACCTCGGCATTGCCGCGGCGGCGTTCGTCGGGACCAACATCGACAATTGCCTCGTGACCATGGCCATGGTGGCCGGCGCCCCGCTGGAGCGGTCGCACCGCATCGCGGTCGGCCAGCTCGTCGGCTTCGCCCTGCTGGTCGCGGCCGCCGCTGCGGCGGCGGCCCTCCTGTACGAGTTCTCGCCGGCGGTGGTGGGCCTGCTGGGGTTGGTGCCGCTGGCCATCGGCGTGCGGGGCCTGGTCGGGCTGCGATCGGCGCGCCGGTCGGGGGCCGCGGCGGCGGCACCCCTGCGCCGCCCGAGGGCGTCCGACCGCGCGGTGGGACGGTCGCTCACTGCGGCTGCGCTCGTGACCATCGGAGCGGGCGGCGACAACCTGGCCGCCTACATCCCGCTCTTCAGGGTGGGCGGCACGTCCAACCTGGCGGCGATCACGGTCGTGTTCGTGATCGGCGAGGTGGCGGTGACAGCCCTCGTGCTGGCCGGGGGTCGTCACCCGAGGGCTCGGGCCACCATGACGCGCCTCGGCGCGGTCGCCGTGCCTGTCCTGCTGTGCTGCATCGGGGTGCTGGTGATGGTGGAGGCGGGCACGTTCTCGTTGCTGTGATCCCGCTCCGGAAGGCGGAGCTCGGAGGCCGGTGCACCCCACGCCTCGAAAATGGTCCTTTTGGCCCATGCGGCAACAGGGCTCTCACTCCGTAGTTTTGAATTGGGGGGCAATTGCGCGTGCCGGCACGACCGTACCGGCACCGTGATCCGAGGGGGGGGAAGCCCAGTGGATCGGTCGAGTCGTCGTTCGCGCGGAGCACCGTGGCTCCACCGCGCCGGGATCCTCCTCCCGGATGCGGGTAGATGAGCACCCTGCAGGAGCAGCCCTTGACCCTGACGGACGGGGAGCCTCTCGATACGGCGGTGGAACCGTCGGTGAGCGAGGAACCACTCCGCCGAAGCCGCCGCCATGCCCTCGCCCGACCCTGCGGCTACTACCTCGCGTCCAGGGTCGCCGTCTTCCTTGCGGCCTTGGGAGCCCAGTGGTTCGCGCCACACCTGCACCTGTTCAGCGCCATGACGACAGGTTGGGACGCGAAGTGGTACACGCTCATCGCACAGCACGGCTACCCGCACCACATCATCGACGAAGGTCACGGGAGCAGGTGGGCTTTCTTTCCCGCCTGGCCCCTCGCCATCCGCGCCACCGTCGACGTGACGCATCTGTCGTACGTCCCGGCCACCCTGATCCTGTCCTTCGCCCTGGGTCTCACCTCCGCCATCGCCGTCTGGCTGGCCGTGCGAGAGGTCTTCGGAACCGTCGTCGCCGATCGCGCCGTCCTTCTCTACGTGTTCTTTCCGACCGCGTACGTGCTCAGCCTGGGGTACTCCGAAGGCCTGTTCATCACGACGTGCGGTATCTGCCTCTATGCCCTGTCGCGGCGCTACTGGGTCACGGCCGCGGCCTGTGCCGTGGTCGGCGGCCTGACGAGGAACTTCGGAGTCGTCCTGGTCGTGTGTGTCGTTGTCGCCGCCGGGAGCGCATTCCTCACGAGTCGCAGGCTCCGTCCACTGGTTGCGGTGTTGGTCGCCCCACTCGGCTTCGTGGCCTGGCTGTTGTACTCCTGGTGGACGATCGGCACGCCATTCGCGTTCGTGCAGGCCGAGCGGTTCTGGGGGGACGCGCACTTCGTGTGGTTCGTCACCCCGATCCTGGCAGTGGTGGACATGTTCACCGGGCTGGCGGCCCTCAAGAACGGTCAAGTGGTCCTCTGCGTGCTCGGCGTGGTCTTCGCCTACGCCGGGATCGTGCTCCTGTCCAAGGCGCGCGACAACGGAGTGTCCATCCCGATGTTCTGGTGGGTGTTCACCATCGCCAGCACGCTGGCGGTCCTGAGCTCGTACCAGCCCGACAGCGTGCTGCGGTACTCCATGGCGGTGATCACCGTCTACGCGGCGTACGCGTGGCGGATGCGCCCGTCCTGGGAGGGCCCGGTCGTGGGCATGCTGGGGGTGTCGCAAGGGATGCTGATGATGATCACGCTGCTCGGGAGCCAGTTCCCCCACTCGGCCACGCTGTGGCCCTGAGGCGCTGCCTAGCCCCTCGCTGCCGCCGCGACAGCCCGTGCCAGTGAGCCGTTGATGGAGCCCGAGATCTGCATCGCACCGTCGAACGACGAGAACGAGGCCTGAGTCGGCTGGATGATGGGCACGCTGACCACCTTCCCACCCAAGTCGATCGCCAGGAGCTGGTGGAAGTTCTGCTGCGCCACCCGATCCCACGTCACCGACCCGGCACTGGTGAGGTGGATCGTCACGACCCACTGCCCACCCTGATTCCTCTGGGCTGAAGTCGACGAGACGTCCGATGCCGACAGCCTCATTTCGGACGGACCCAGGAGGTATCGCTGGGAGCCGGTTCCGCTCTCGGGCAAGGAGGTGGACAGGAGCACCGTGCGGCCCGGAACGTCGCGCGTGGAGCTCGGGTATCCGGCCAGGGCCGGGTCCGCGCGCACGTTGCCCATTGAGTACCCGAACGGCGAGCTCTGCGGGGTGACGCCGAGCGCGGTTGCTGTGAGCGCGTAGGGGGCGCCACAGGCGGGCAGCCGGCCGCCGACGCTCTTGCTCGGCGCGAAGGGGTAGGCGTAGCAGAGCACCGGCCTGATCAGCACGGTGGAGCGACCGGCCATGACCGCTGCCGGCGCCGACGGGCTGCGGGACGGGCCGGACCCGCTGGAGATGGTCGTGACGAGCACGGCGACGAGCGCTCCGACCAGGAGGGCGACGACCGAGATGAGGATCGCAGAGCGGCGGTAGCGCCGCCGCTGCCGCTGCCGCGCTTCGTGGATCAGGACCTCTGCGGGAGCCGGTGGGTCGTCGACGATCGTCGAGTCGAACATAGTGCTACTATGTATAGCACCATGATCGATGTCAAGGTCGACCGGTCCGAAGGTGTCGCCCTGCACGATCAGGTGGCCGCCGAGATCCGCCACGCCATCGCCGGTGGCGAAGCCGCGCCGGGGGAGCGCCTCCCGCCGGCCAAGGACCTGGCGGCCGTGCTCGGCGTCAACACCAACACCGTGCTGAGGGCCCTGCGGATCCTGCGCGACGAGGGCCTGTTGGACTTCCGGCGCGGCCGGGGCGTGACCGTGGCCGGCACCGCCCAGGAGAGCGCCGTGATTGAGAAGGTGCGTGAGCTCCTGGAGTTCGCCCGTTTCCACGGCTACCGGAACGAGGACGTCGTCGAGATCGTCCAGTCGCTGTCGTAGTCAGACCGCGGTCAGGGTGCCACCAGCTCGATGGCGGTGCCATCGGGATCACGGAGCTGGAGGGAGGGATGACCGCCTTCCGGCACGACCCCGGAATGCTCGATGCCGCTCTCGGTCAGGTGCGCGGCCCACGCTTCGAGGGTGTCAGCGTCCGGGACGGCGAACGCAAGGTGGTCGAGGGCCTCACCGGCTGACCGATTTGCTGCACGCGCACCCTGCGTGAGGACCACGACGAACTTCGCCTCGCGATGTCGCAGCGCGACGTAGCCGATGTCGAGGTCCTCGGCGAAGGGGACGAGGCCGAGCGCAGTGGCGTACCACCCTGCGCTCTCCCCCACGTCGGACACCGACAGCTGCACGTGCGAGAGTCCGGTGATCGGCGCGCCTCGCCGGGACTCGTTGACCGGCGTCACCTCCCGGATCCTAACCAGCGGTCGTCCCCTGTCGGCCCGGGCTCCGTGCCGACAGGGCGGAGTCCGGACGCGTGGTCCGGCACCGCCGGCCGATCCACGCCAAGATGGGGCGTTCCGGACCATGCCCGCCGACACGCTGTCACGACGTGTCGGCCCTTGACTTCCGAAACGGAGGACCTCACATGACCTTCACACCCTACGAGCGGCCCGTCCGCGCCGCCTTCGTGGGCCTCGGACGCATCTACGACCTCAACGTGCGCGCCTACCTCGACAACCCTGACGTCGAGGTCGTGGCGCTGGTCGATCCGAGCGATGAGCGCCGCGCCCAACGCGGCGCGGACTGGCCGGGGGCGCGCACCTTCGCCTCGACCGCCGAGCTGGCCGCCAGCGGCCTGGAGGTCGACGCAGTGGAGGCGCTCCTCCCCATCCCGCTCCACGAGGAAGGGGTGATCGAGCTCCTCGGGCACGGGTGGCACGTCAATCTGCAGAAGCCGATGTGCAACGACCTGGAGGCAGCGCGACGCATGACCGAAGCGGCCGCGGCGAACGACCGCCTGCTCCGCGTGATGGAGAACTACATCTTCTATGAGCCGTTGCTGCGGCTGAAGCAGGTCGTTGCCTCGGGCGAGATCGGCGACGTCAGCGGGTACCACATGAAGATGGTGGGCAGCGGACGCGGTGGCTGGGACGTGCCGGCCAGCAGCTACCACTATCAGTTCGAGCAGATGAAGAACGGCCGCGGGATCCTCGTCTTCGACGACGGGTGGCACAAGCTGGCGACCGCCCTCTGGCTCTTCGGCTCCATCAAGGAGGTGCGGGCCTGGGTGGGCGGCACCGAGGTGATGCCGGGCATCGAGATCGATGCGCCCACGACCATCGTCTGGGAGCACCACAACGGGATCCGCGGCGTCTGGGACATCACCCTGGCGCCGGACATGTACCTGCGCTCCGACTACTACACCAACGACGAGCGATGGGAGGTCACGGGTCGCCGGGGCTACGCGCGGGTCAACCGGTGCACGGGCCGAGGGATTCAGCAGCCGAGCCTCGAGGTCTACGCCGATGGGGAGATGCGGTCGCACCACTCGCTCGACGACGACTGGGCGAGCAGCTTCCGGGACTCGGGCCGGCACTGGCTGCGCTGGCTCCGGACCGGGGAGGGACCGATGCTGTGGACCGGCGACGAGGCCATGGACATCCTGCGCTTCGCCCTCGCCGCCTACGCCAGCAGCGAGTCGGGAGGTGCCGGGGTGGACCCGGCGTCTCTCTCCTAGAGCGGGCGGTGGGTAGCCTCGGTTCATGGTCAAGCTCGTGTTCTGCCTCCACCGGCGCGCCGACATCGACGAGGCCGAGTTCCACCGGTACTGGCGCGAGGTGCACGGACCGCTCGCTGCCTCCTTCGCGCCGGTGCTCGGCTTTCGCAGGTACGTGCAGGTCCATACGGCATCGGTTCCCCTGAGCGACGCCATCGCCTCGGACCGGGGCGCACCCGAGCACTTCGACGGCGTCGCCGAGCTCTGGTACGACAGCGTGGACACCCTCCTCGCGGCCGCCCGGACCCCCGAGGGTGCCGCCGCCGCCGCAACGTTGCGGGCCGACGAGGCGAACTTCATCGACCACTCGCGTTCGCCGATCTTCCTGGCCGAGGAGCACCAGGTCGTCTGACACGCGCCGCTGCCGGTGCCGCGGTGAGATGATGGAAGAGACCTATGCCCGACGTCGTCGACTCGCTGATCCTGGACCTCCTCGAGTGGGTGGGGCCCCAGCCCCGTCCCTACGCCGAGGTGATGGAGGCGTGGCGGACCTCGTGTCCTCGCCTTCCGGTCTGGGAGGAGGCCAACAGCCGGGGCTTCATCGAGCGCCACCATGAGCCCGGACACGGCGCCATGGTCTCGGTGTCGGCCGCTGGTCGGGCGTACGCGCACGGCCGCCGCTCCCTGACCGTGCCCTGACGGACCGCGGCGCCGGCCGCGCCCGGTGGCGGTGGCCTCTCCCGCCGCGCCGTGCTTGACTGCGACCACGGAGCCGGACAGATGGGAGGGGCCGAATGGAGGACCTGCAGGGCAAGGTGGCGGTGATCACCGGTGGCGCCAGCGGCATCGGCAAGGCGGTGGCCGAGCGTGCCGCCGCCGAGGGCATGAAGATCGTCATCGCCGACATCGAGGAGGGTCCCCTCAAGGAGGCCGAAGGCGAGCTGGCCGGTCGGGGCGCCGAGGCGATCGGCGTGGTGACCGACGTGTCCGACGGCGCGTCGGTCCGGGCCCTGCGGGACCGGGCCCTCGACCGCTTCGGGGCCGTGCACCTCGTCCACAACAATGCCGGGGTGGGGCTGGGCGGCCCGATCTGGGATTTCTCAGAGGAGGACTGGCGCTGGATCCTCGGGGCCAACCAGTGGGGTGTCATCCACGGCATCTCGACCTTCGTGCCGCTCATGATCGAGCAGGGCGAGGGGCACGTGGTCAACACGGCGTCCATCGCCGGCCTGACCACAACGGCCTTCCTCGGCCCCTACCACGCGACGAAATTCGCCGTGGTGGCCATGTCGGAGGCGCTCTTCAAGGACCTCCAGGTGGCCGGCGCGCCGGTCGGCGTCTCCGTCCTGTGCCCGGGCTTCGTCCAGACGCGCATCGCCGAGTCCGATCGGAACCGGCCGGCGTGGGCACCCGAGCGCGATGTCGAGGGCGCCGAGGAGCTGCGCGGTGTCATCCAGAACATGGTGGACGCCGGGATCCGCCCTGCCGCGGTGGCCGACCGCGTCATCGACGCCGTCCGCACCGACACCTTCTACATCCTCACCCACCCCGAGCTGAACGAGGCCATAGAGACGCGGACCCAGGACATTTTGCAGGGACGGCCGCCGACGCCGACCAACATCGCCTGACCGGCGGCGGCTATTCCTCCCGGAGGACGAGCGCCGTCGCGGTGTGGGCGGCTCGCCGGCCGGGGAGCACGGCGGCCGCGATGCCGAGCACCAGTGCGACGATCGCCGCGACGATGACCGACAGCACCGGCACCGTCGGATCCGGCACCGCCCCAATCTGCTCCGCGAACAGGATCCACAGCCAGCGGCCGAGCACGATGCCGAGCGGGATGCCGATCACGATCCCGATCCCGACCGCGATGGACGCGTGCCACGCTACGGCCGCCGACAGCTGGCGCTGGACGAAGCCCAACACCTTGAGCTGCGCCAGGTCTCGACGGCAGCGCCGTACCGACGATGCCAGGGCCAGCGCCAGCGCCACCACCGCTGCGAGCGCGAGCCCGCCGGCGAGCAGCAGCGGTGTGGTGCCCATGGACCGGTAATTGACGATCTGGGCGGGGTGCTGGACGCCGATGGTGGTGGCAACGTCCCGACCGCAGACCGAGTTCCTCGGTTGCACCGCCAGGATCCGGTTGGCGGCGACGGACAGCCGCTGCGCAGCGGCTTGGCCCTGCGCAGAGTCGAGACCGCCCCGGACACGCACGAAGACCATGTTGGGCCCGTTGCAGGAGGGAGCGTAACCCTGGGGGCCCAGCTGCTCTGTGACCTCGCCGGCGTCGGCGGGTACGGACGCGCCGATCCCCATGGACGTGTGGAGCCCCTCGGCGATCCCGATGGCGGGCATCGTGGCCACCCCGACGATCGTGAGCACGATGGGGTGGCGGGGGTAGCCGGGCACGTACTGCAGGTCGACGGTGTCGCCGATCCGCTTGTCGAGCTGCGCCAGTGTCGCCGCGCCGAGCACGACCTGGCGCGACGTCTTCAGCCCGTGACCCGCCACGATGGGCGGCGCCACCGGGGCACCCGGGCTCGAGAGCAGCGTCGGCACCTCCACCCCGTCCAGCTGCATGGTCGCGAACCAGACGCCCGAGAACGACGTGACGTCGGGATCGTGTCCGAGGGTCGCCACCGCCTTGTTCGGGACGGGCCCGTACCCATCCGAGCTCTGCACTGCGTAGTCCCAGTTCCACCCGTAGAGCGCGGGGTGGGACACCAGCGTCTGCAGGCTGGCGCCGAAGGTCAGCGTCGTCGTCACGACGACCATGGCGATCACGGCCGCGACGAGCGCCCATCGGTAGGCACCGGCCGTCCTGCCGTACCGGGCGTCGACCGCGAAGGATGCACCCGCGACCGCCGACGGCGGCAACCCGCTGCGGGCTGCGAGTTGCACGGTGGACGAACGGCGGGCGAAGGAGCGGGAGCGCCGCTGCACGCGGTGCGGGGCGCCGATGAGGGCGAGCGCCACGGCACCCGCCCCGATCACGAGGACCAGGACGAGGACGCCGACCCCGAGCACGGTCCAGTCGGCGTTCACGCCACGATCCGGGTAGACGGGCCGGACGGGCCCGATCGGGAAGAGAACGGACAGCGCCAGCGCCACCCCCGCGGCGAGGACGGCTCCCACGAGGATCGACCCGAAGATGCCTGCAAGGCCGTCGAGGGCGGTCGTGGCTGGGTCGGCCCCCACCGCACGCATGACGGCGAGATCGTGCTCGCGCCGGCTCAGCTGGCGTGCGACGAGTTGGATGCCGAGGAGCAGCGCAGCCAGTCCGGCGACGGCGCCGAACACACCGAGTGCCAGGGCCTCGGGACGTATCGACTGATTGGCTGCGGCCTGGAGCTGCGACGAGACCTGGAAGTCGGTGAAGTATTGCTCGGTCGAATTCCACCGCCGCTCCACGGCCCCCACGTCGGCCGCACCGTGGCGGAGCTGCACCCCGAGGTACACGATGCTGGAGTCGCCGGCCACCGATCTTGTGAGCGCCGGCGTCGCCACGATGTACGTGGGGAATTTGGCGATCTGGTCCTGCACCACCTCCCGGTTCAGCAGGCCGATGCCGACGACCTTGAGCCCGATGCGCCGGACGGGCCCCGAACCGGAGGGTGACGAGATCACGACGGGGACCACCTGACCGAGATGCAGCCCCAGCGAAGCCGCGGCGTTCTGGGTGACCATGACCTCGTCGGCGCGGTTTGGGTCGGCCATCCGCCCGCTCGTCACAGCGAAGCGATCCTGGTTGAAGAGGAGCCCGTCGACGCTGCCGACCAGCACGACGTTGTTGTCGAAGCTCCGGGACTCGACCTTCCCCGCCTTCACGAGGGACGCGCTCAGCGCGACGTAACTCTCGACGTGCATGACCTCCGGGTACCGGCGCACGGCGTCCACGAGCTGCTGCACGTTGTTCGGCTGCCCCACGCCGGGGCCGCCGCCGGCGGGTTCGATCATGAGGTCCGAGGGGTTCGTCGAGGCCAGGAAGGTCGAGAACGACGACGCGGTGCGGCGGGCCGCCGCCAGCGACCCCAGCGCGACGCCACCCACGAGCCCGATGAGGAGGACGAGCACTGCGTAGCTCCTCCGCTGCCGTCGCCAGCCGGTGACGGTTCGGTACCAGAGCGCGGGGAGGGCCGTCGAGCGCGACGAGGCGTCCGGAGGGGCTCCGGGCGCGATCACCCCGGCGGACGGGGCGGTGGCCGCGCGCTGCATGGCTCCAGCGTGCCCGACCTGCACCGGCGCGCCAATGAGGTCAGCAGGGGCATGCACCTCGTGGTAGCACGAGTGCCGACCGGCCGTCTCCCGCCCGAGGCCGGTCCCTCAGGATCCCGAGGACGATGGCAGCGGTTTGAAGGGCTGTACCGTCACCCAGCAGGTGCCCTGCGGCTTGTGGTTCGTCTTCAGCTTGCACTGTGAGGACGGCGGCACGTTGTTGTGGATCTTCACCACCTGGTACTCGGTCGGCCCGTAGAACTTGTCGGGCCCGAAACTCCAGACAGGCGACAGGCTGCCGGGGAAGTCGGAGATCTTGGACATGGCGGTCACGAAGGTACGCCGATTGAGGTTCGTCCCGGCGTTGGTGGCCGCGGTGGCGAACAGTTTGATGGCACTGCACCACGACGCGATGGGGCCCTGCTCCTCGATGTAGAAGCTGGTGCTCCCCGGCGCCGGCTTCGGGTAGGCCTTGTGCCACGACTCGTAGCAGGCCCGCACACCGGGGTCGTAGCCCCCCTCGCTCTCGGGCCGTGCGTCGTCGAAGCCGCCGAGCGTCTCGGTGGTCACGCCCTCCTGACCGTCGAGCGCCTGCTCGTACGGGACCGGGATGAGGCCGAGCGCCAGCTCGACGGTCTGCTCGTAGTCGCTCAGCAGGAGCTTGGGGAAGTACTGCTGGGACGTCTCGGCCCCGATGTAGGGGAAGAACGCCGGCTCCTCGAGGAGCGGGATGACCGACGTGATGCCGGCCGCCTTGAAGCGCTCGACGGCGAGCTGGACGTCCGAGTTCGTGGTGGCCGTCTCGTTGTTGCCGGACGCCACGGTGACGACCGTCGGCGTCACGCCCATCTTCTTGAGGTCGGGCAGCAGATCCTGGTTGAGGGCGTCCTGGTCACTGGTCCGGTCGCCCACGACCACGCCCACCTTGGCCGAGCCGCCCAGCAGCTTGGCGCTGTGACCCCACTGGACCAGCGCGGCCAGCACGGCGGCATCGTCGGGCCCGGTCCACCACAGGTAGGGCGAGCCCAGCTGCGTCCACTGCGACGTGGTCGTCCACGCCGCGATCATCGGGGTCTGCCCCTGCTGGGTGATGCAGAGCTCGTCGTCCCCGCTCCACGCCCCGAGGCCGTCCACCACCGCGAACGCCGCGGGGCTCCCCTCGGTCCAGTCCTTGCAGAGCGCCTGCATGCCCGCCTCGTCCTGCGGGTCGAACTGCACGATGATCGGGTTGATCTTGCGGCCGTGGATCCCCCCGGCGTTGTTGATCTGGTCCACGTAGAAGTTGATGGCCTTGGACTGCTCCCCGTACTCGACGTCCTCCGCGAAGCCGAGCTTTCCGGCCTCGGAATTGAGGTTGACGATCGGGAACACCACGTTGATGGAGTTCGCCGTCACGCCGCGTGTGCTCGTGCTGGCCTGTGACACCGGCGTCGGCTGGGAGGCCACCTCCGCCGCGCCTGCTGCCCCTGCCCCCCCGTCGCTCGAGGGAGCCAGGTCGATCCACAGCACGAGGCCGACGATTACGGCGAGGACGAGCAGGATGGTGCGGACCTGCATGGCGAACGGCCGCCGGCGCAGGCGGCGCCAGGACCGGCCCAACGGCGCCAGCGGGTTGACGTGCAGCGTCGGCGTGTCCATGTCCCCTTTACCCTCCGCTTTCCCCCGGTGCGGGGCCTTCCTGATGGACCGGCCCGGATGCGAGGATCGCCTCGTCGCTCGCACCAAGGTAGGCCATGAGCGCCGTCGGATCTGCGCGTACCTCCCCGGGGGGCCCGGCGACGGCGACTCGCCCCAACTCCATCACCACGACCGACGAGCACAACGAGAACACGAGGGGCACGTCGTGCTCGACCAGCACGATCGTGGTGTCGGCGACCTGGTGGATGCGCTGGAGCAGAGGGATGAACGCCTCGGCCTCGCGCTGGGCGATGCCCGCCGTGGGCTCGTCGAGCAGCAACAGCCTCGGGTTGGCCAGCACGATGGAGGCCAGGTCCACCACGCGACGCGTGCCGGTGGAAAGCTCCGCCGTCCGGTGGTCGTGGAACCGGCCCAGTCCGAACGCCTCAATGACCTGGTCGACCGCGACGCGCTTGGCCCGCTCGGCGCGGCGCGCCCAGGGCAGCTGCAGGGTCGTCGAGAGCACCGACACCTCGTGCTTCGCGTCCTCGCAGAGCATCAGCACGTCGTACACCGTCAGCTCGGGATAGAGCCGGCAATCCTGGAACGACCGGATCATCCCGATCCCGGCTCGCTCCTCGGGCATGTACTCCGCCAGGTCGACGCCGTCGAGCTCCACCGTGCCGCGGTCCGGGCTGACCAGGCCCGAGATGATGTCGAGCGTGGTCGTCTTGCCCGAGCCGTTGGCCCCGATCAGGCCGACGATGGCACCCGGCTCGGCGCTGAAGCTCACGTCGTCCACGGCGCGGACGCCGCCGAAGGTGACGCGCAGGTCGCGCACCTCGAGCCGGGCCGGGCCGGTCGGGAAGCCCTGCTGCGCCATCAGTCGACGCCTCCCGCCACGAGCTCGCGCCCGCCGGCTCCCGGCTCGTCGCCCGACGACGCCGCGGCTCCGTGCGTGGGCGGCTCTCCCGAGCGCCGCTGCAGCAGCATCCGCAGGCCGAGTGCGGTCAGGTCGCCCGCCCGGTGCAGTACTTCGGCCAGACCGCCGGGCAGGTAGAGGAGGAAGGCGATCAGCCCGATGCCGCTCGTCAGGAATTGGATCGTCGGGTTGGCCCCGAAGATCGCCGGCAGGCCCTCCAGATACAGCGCGCCCAGGATCGCTCCGGGGATGGAGCCCAGGCCGCCGATGACGACCATGGAGATGATGAGGAAGGAGATCGTCGGATCGAAGGTGTCGGTGCTCAGCCGTTGCGTGGCGAACGCGAAGCACACGCCGGCGTAGCCCGCCATGAAACCCGACAGGCCGAAGGCCAGGAGCTTGGTGCGCAGCACCGGGATGCCCATGGCCGCCGCGGTGATCTCGTTGTCCCGCACGGCCACGAGCCGCCGGGCCACGCCGTGGTCACGCCAGGTGCGCACGGCCAGCACGGAGAGCACCAGGATGCCGAGGGAGAAGAGCGCGAAGGCACGTTCGGACTGCAGGTTCAGCCCGAAGAGCTCCGGCCGGGCGATCACCTGCGAACCCGCCGGCAGCCCGGTGCACAACGTCTTGTGCAGCACGGGCAGGGTCCAGCACGTGGTGGGCAGCACCGACTGCTGCATGAAGTACGCGAAGCCCAGCGTGCTGACCGCCAGGAACAGGCCCGGCATGCGCAACGCGGGGAGCCCGATGACGATGGCGACGGCGGCCGTCACCGCGCCGGCGAAGAGCAACAGGAGCGGGAGCGGCACCGAGTTGCCCAGATGGGCCGCCATCAGAGAACCGACCGCGACCAGGCCGAACTGACCCAGGGACAGCTGACCGGCCCATCCGGTGAGGACCGTCAGGGAGAGGGCGATCACGGCGTAGATGCAGATCTGGCTGAACAGGTAGGTGCGGCCGACGTCGAGGACGAAGGGGAGCAGGACGGCCAGGCCGAGGGCCAGCCACACTCCCGACGTCGAGACCGCCTGGCGCAACCGATCGGCGTGGCGCGCCACCGTTGCCTTCCCGCCCTCGGACCAGGTGGACGCGGCCCCGGTGCGCGTGCCCTTGCGCATGGCGCGCACCCGTATCAGCAACACGACCAGGATCAGGGCGTAGAAGATCGCGACGTCGATGGCCGTCGCGTTGTTCGACGACAGCGTGTTCCACTGCAGGAGCTCGTAGAAGATCCCCACGCCGATGCCGGCCACGAAGGCGACGGTCAGGTTCACCATGGCGCCGATGAGCGCGGCCGTGAGGGCGAACAGCAGCAGGTCCGGGCTGAGGGCCTGGGTCAGCGCGCTCGTCTGGCCCGGCGCGTTGAGGATGGCGTTGAAGGCGGAGAGGGCGCCCGCCATCGTCCACGTCAACGTCGAGGTGCGGCGGATCCACACACCCGAGAGGCGGGCCGAGTCGGCATTCTCCGACATGGCGCGCATGGACAGGCCCCAGTTGGTCGAACGCACCGCCACGGCGAGTGCGATGGCGACGATGGGCGCCACGATCAAGGTGAGCACCTGTGCCGGCGTGAAGATCACCGTCCCGATGGAGAACGAGATGTCGAAGGGCACCGGGACCGGCTCGTAGAGGTTCTTGGGCCGGATGAAGGGCAGCGCGGTGAGGGCCAGCAGCACCTGGCTCAGACCGATGGTGGCCACCATGAGGAGCACCCGGGCACGGACGAAGAGCCGGCGCAGCACCAGCTCGGAGAGCGCGCCCACGCCGGCGGCCAGCCCGATCGCGAGGACGAGGGAGAACCAGTACTCGAAGTGGAAGTCGGCGGTGAGCTTGACCAGGAAGACGGCGGCGATGACCCCGACCTGGCCCTGGGCGAAGTTGATGATCCGGTTGGTGCGGTAGATCAGGACGAGGCCGACGGCCAACAGGCCGTACCCGAGGCCGATGATGGCCCCCTGCAGGACGATCCCGCTCGGGGCGGACAAGGCCAGGAGGGGCAGCACGGTCAGGCGAGCCCGGCCCCGGCGGCGCCCAGGAAGACGGGGCGCAGGAGGTCGTCGCGCTCGAGCAGCTCGGCGGTCGGCCCGTCGAAGCGGATGGCGCCGCGCTCCATGAAGAAGCAGCGCGAGGCCAGGCTGAGCGCCCGGTTCACGCTCTGCTCGACGATGATCACCGTCGTGCCGTCCGCGTTGATCCGTCGCACAATGCCCATCAGGCGGTCGACCGTCATCGGTGCCAGGCCGAGCGCCAGCTCGTCGATCATGAGCAGTCGCGGCTTGGTCATCATGACCCGGGCCAGCGCCAGCATCTGCTGCTCCCCTCCCGAGAGCGTGCCGGCCGGCTGGTCGATGCGCGCCGCCAGCTCGGGGAAGACCTCGAGGGCCTCGTCGATGGCGCCGGCGGCCCGGGCCCGGTCGCGCCGCAGGATGTGCCCGCCGATGCGCAGGTTGTCACGCACCGTGAGGCCCGAGAAGGTCATCTTGCCGCCGACCAGCAGCGCCACCCCCTGGTCGATGATCTGCTCGGGCTCCAGGTAGGTGGAGTTCATGCCGAAGACGCGGATCACGCCACGGTGCGGGTGCGACAACCCCGAGACGGCGCGCAGCAGGGTCGACTTGCCGGCGCCGTTCGTCCCCAGCAGCGCCACCATCTCCCCCTCCGCGACCTCGAGGTTGACGTCGAAGAGGATCTGGTTGGTGCCGTAGAAGAAGTCGAGGTTGTGAACCTGGAGGGCCGGGATGCCCCCACCCGCCTGCCGCCGCTTCCCCTCGGCGTAGCGCTCGAGGACGTCCTCAATTACCAAGGTGATGTCCCGGCGCACGCTGCGTGAGCCGATGACGAGCAGGAGCCCGCCGATGGCGCAGACCGGGAAGATCAGCGTGAGCGACACCACGATGCCGTGCAGGCCGCCGATGGCATCTGATATCGCGCCCACCAGCACCGACCCGGCGAAGCCGCCGAAGACGAGCGAGTACACGCCGAACATGGCGAAACAGATGGTGCGCATCTCGGGTGGGGCGGTGGCGGCCAGTGTTAGGAAGATGCAGATGGCCAACGGGGACACCGCCGCGTTGGCCAGGAACTGCAGCGTCACCACCAGCCAGAGCTGTGGCACGTAGAGGGAGAGGACGTAGAAACTTCCGTACGCCGTGATGCAGATGCCGGCGATGACGAGCGGGCGCTGCGGGGCCTTGCGGAAGTAGCGGTCGCCGAACACGTAGGCGATGGGGAGCCCGAGGAAGGCGGCCAGGCCGATGATGGCGTACACCTCGCTGCGCGACGCCGTGTCGAGGTGGAACTTGTCGATGAAGAAAAGGTTGCCGAACAGTCCGGCACCCGTCCCGGCGAAGCCGAGGATGGCCACCGCCACCAGTTCGAAGTAGAGCGAGCGCACCCGCAGCAGCCGGGTCACGGCCGAGCCGAGGAGGACCCGGGGTGCCTTCTCCTGCTGCGAATGGAGGTCCATGCCCGACGCCTTGAGGATATGGCTGCTCTCGTTGGCGCCCTTCTCCGGCTCCTTCAGCGTGAAGAGGGCCAGGCCGAGCGGAATCCCTGCCAGCGCCACCAGCAGCCCGTAGCGCCAGTCGTGCGAGATCGTGACCACGTAGCCGAAGATGAGGATCCCGATCGTCTGCGAAATGGGGTCGGAGAGGTTGTGCCAGCTGAAGATCCGCCCCCGTCCCTCGGTCGGGTAGGCGTCGGACAGGTACGAATTGTGCACCGTGTTGTTCACCCCGGTGCCGACCGATGCCGCCAGGTACAGGAAGGCGAACCACCAGACGTTGGGCGAGATCGCCATCAGGGCTCCGAAGCCGGCGAAGACCAGCAGGGCGACGCCGGCCACCAGCTTGCGGCTCCCCCGGTCGGCCCACAGCGCCAGTGGCACGGCCCACAGGAGCTGGGAGACCTGGGCGATGAAGGCCACGGCACCGAGCGAGGCGTTCGACATGTGGAACGACGTCTCGAGGTTCCTGCCGATGAGCGAGATGCCGTTGCCGAACGTCCCCGGGACCAGCGCCGCCGCGGTCATGAGGACGAGTGGCGCGTAGCCGTAGCTGTGCAGGATGCCGAGCAGCGGCGGTGGTTTCCCCTCCCCCGTGCCGGGCATGACGTCGATGTCCGCCACCACGTCGGGGTCCCGGACCTGAGCCACCGCCTCCCGGAGCAGGTCCTCTGGGACGGCGAAGTCGAACAGCGGATCGTCGGGCACCGGTTGGGGACTCTATCCCTGACACCAACGTCAGATAGGGGTGGCCGCCTCAGACCTCCGGGCGCAGGGTCGCGACGGTGAGCGGGCCTTCGGGGATGACGGCCACCCGCGCCGCGGGGCCGAGCCGCTCCAGCGCCCCCGCGACGGCGCTGTCGAGATCGGGGGCCGGCACGAGCAGCGCGGCGGCGACGGCGCGCTCGTCGAGACCACCGGTGTGCAGGTGCACCTCGGCGCGGGCCAGCACGCGGCCGAGGACCTGGGTCTGCCAGCGGTCGAGCTCCGGCTCGGCGGTGGCGCCGGCCAGGTCGGCCGGCGTGGCCGCGCCCTGCAGCAGCCGGGCGAACGCACCGCCTGCCGGCATGCCGTCCTCGCAGGCGGCCGCCATGACGATGATCCCACCGTCTCGCACGATGCGCTCGGCGGCGGCCATGCCCTTGACGGCCTGGTAGAGGTTGCGGTCGAGGGGATACCCGCCGTTGGTCGAGACGACGAGGTCGAAGGGTGCCTCCACCTCGCGCACGGCGGAGGACCGCACGTACGCGCAGGCGGCGTCGTGGGCCGCGGGCAGCGGGCCCGCGAAGACGGCCGCCACCCGGCGCGCCCGGTTGATGGCGACGTCGAGCGAGAGGTGCGGCGGCGCCAGCGCCGTGGCGGCGCGGACGAAGTCGTGCACCGGGTTCCCGGCCCGGGTGACGAAGGTGGCCCGGGTGTCGGCGATCCGCCGGGGGTGATGCGCCTCGAGGATGGTCTCGCTGGCGGCCAGACCGGGGCACACCGCCTTGGGGCCTCCGCTGAAGCCGGCGAAGAAGTGGGGCTCGACGAACCCGGTGACGATGCGCACGTCGGCCTCGACGTACTGGCGCTGCAGCAGCACCGGAGTCCCGTCGACCTCGCCCACGCACACGTGGGCGTCGCTCGTCGCGTCGTGGTCGACGATGGCGTAGCGCGCCACGATGCCCGGGCCCACGAGCTCCTCCATCTCCGCGGCCGTGGCCTGCCGGTGCGTCCCGGTGGCGCACAGGAGCGTGATGCGCTCGTCGGGCACCCCGGCCCGCGCCAGCTCGGCCAGCAGCGGCGGCAGCACGGTGCGGTTCGGCATGGGACGTGTCAGGTCGGGGAAGACGACGGCCACCGTCCCGGGCCGCCCGGCGATCTCGGCCAGCGGTGGCCCCGCCAGCGGATGCCGGAGCGCCTCGGTGATGGCCGCCGCCTCGTCGTCGAGCGCGGGCAGGTCCACCGGCGCGACGACCTCGGCGGTGTCGGGCACCTCGACCGACGTCCCCCGGCGACCGTAGGCGAGCTCGACGCGCACTCTCAGTAGGCGGGGCTGCGTGCCGGACCGGGCACCGTCTCGGTCGCGGCCAGCACCGCCTCGGCGACGTGGTCGGCCCGGGGCCGCAGGCTGCGGTAGACCTCGACCGCGCCGGGGTCCGGCTCGATGAGTGCCTCGACGGGGTCGAGCACGTCGAGCGAGAGACCCATGCCGAGGGCGCGGCCCGCCAGCAGCGCGGCGCCTGCCGAGGCCGCCTCGCCCGAGCGGTGGCGCGTCGCGGGCACCCCGAGGACCGAGGTGAGGACCTCGACCCACACGGGCAGCCCCGACCCGGCGCCGCCGAGGGTCACGCCCGCCGCGGTCGAGCCCCCGAGGCGGCCCACCGTCACGACCTCCATCACGCGCAGCACGTCCCAGGCCACCGCCTCCATGACGGCCCGCGCCAGGTCGTTGGCGCCGTGGGCCGCCCCCAGTCCCACGAAGCCCGCCCGGGCGTCGTCGCGCCACCACGGGGCACGGGCCCCGTCGAGCCACGGCACCGCCACCACCCCGCGTGCGCCCGGGGGGCTCTCCCCCGCCAGGCGCGCCAGCTCGTCGGGTGTGCTCCCGAGCAGCCTCCCGAGCCAGGCCAGGAAGGAGCCGGCAGCCGACAGGCCACCCTCGAGCAGCCAGCCCCCGTCCGCCGCCCGTGTCACCACCGCCCCGGCCGGTGAGGGGACGGGACGCTCGTGCACGGGCACCGACACGTTGCCGGTGGTGCCCCAGCTGACCATCGGGTGGTCCTCCGACGCACCCGATCCCATCACCTCGCACTGGCGGTCACCGGCGCCGATGACCACGGGGATGCCGGGCCGCAGCCCGAGCTCCGCGCCCGGCACCGACTTCAGCTGGCCGACGACGGTGTCCGACGCGACGACGCTCGGGAGCTTGCCCAGCGCGGGGCCGGCCAGCTCCCGCACGGCGTTGCCGTCGAAGTCGTACAGCCCGCTGCGCGACGCGAACGTGGCGTCCGTGACCGCCTGGTCCGTCATGCGGTAGACGACCAGATCGCGCGGCGAAAGGACGAGATCGGCCGCGTCGAGGCGCCCGGGCTCGTGCTCGGCCAGCCAGGCCAGCTTCGCCGCCACCGCACCGGCGTCGAGCGGGATCCCGGTACGGGCCCGGTTGATGTCGTCGCCGCCCATCCGCTCCGCCAGCGCCCGCGCCTCGGCGGCGGCCCGGTGGTCGGACCACAGGATGCCCTTGCCGACGGGGTCCCCCTTCGCGGTCACCGGGACGAAGGTCTGCCGGGCTCCCGAGCACGCGACGACGTCGACCTCCGCGAACGCCCGCGGTGCCTGGGCCCGCGCTTCGGCGCACGCGATGACCAGCGTGGTCCACCAGCGCAGCGGGTCCTGCTCGGCCCAACCGACCTCGGGGTGCGTCGTGGTGAGCTCCGAACGGGCCAGCGCGGCCAGGCCACCGTCGCCCCACAGCCCGACCTTGGTGACGGTCGTCCCGAAGTCGATGGTCAGGATCACCGGCCGTGCACCAGCGCGTCGACGAGGCCGGCCATTTCCGCCGGGTCCGGGTCCTGGTACAGCGTCCGCCCCATGGCCATGCCGGCGCCCCCGCCCTCCATGACGTCGCGCACCTCGTCGAGCACGCGGTCGCGTCCCGCCTCGCTGCGCGGGCCCCCGAGGAAGAGGACGGGCACGCCGACGCTCGCCACCACCCGGGCCACGGCGCGCTGGCGGTCGGCGCCCGGGCTCGACGCGGGCACCGGGACCTTGATCACGGGGGCCCCGATGTCGTGCGCGATGACCGACGCCAGCACGACAGCGTCGACGTCGCGCTGTACCCGTCCCTCGTGCCACACCAGCGGCTCGACGAGGGCCTCGAGCCCCGCGTCGCGCGACTGCTCGAGCACCTGGCCCAGCAGTTCGAGCGCGGACGCCGTCACGGGGTCCTCCATGTCGATGCGCGTCATGTGCTTGACGCCGGTCCAACCGTCGGCCGCGGCACGGGGCACGCTGGCCACCAGACGGTCGTCGAGCTCGAAGGCGGACCCGGCCAGGCCGGTCCGGTTGATGGAGAGGTAGGTGCGGTGCAGCGCCGTGATGTGGCCCGCAGCCGCCAGGCCGGTCAGGGGCTCGGCGGTGGCCAGGATCCCGTCGCAGAAGGGCAGCGCCTGGGCCAGCGCCCCGAAGAACTCGGCCCAGTTCTCGGTGGTCAACACCGCCCGGGCGCGGTGGTCCGCCGCCAGGATGAGCGAGGGGATGGGCAGCGGCCCGGGTGCGGTCATCCGGCTCCGGCCAGCGACAGGACCACCTTGGCCAGGGAGGAGAAGTCCTCCCGGCCGTAGCCGGCGGCGCTCGCCGCCGTGAGCAGTTGGCGCGCCGCCGCCGTGGTGGGCACCACCACGCCACGGCGTGCCGCGTACGCCATGGCCAGGTCGATGTCCTTGGCCATCAGGTCGGTCATGAATCCCGGCTGCCAGCCGTTCGACGCCGGGCTCTCGGGGATGACGCCGGGTACCGGCAGCCGCGTGCGCACCGCCACGCAGTCGCCGGTGGCATGGGTGAGGACCAGCAGCAGCTTCTCCATGTCGACGCCCGACGTCGCCGCCATGGCGGTGGCCTCCGCCGTCGCGGTCATCTGGGCCGCGTAGATCACCTGGTTGCACAGCTTGACCACCTGACCCATGCCCGGGCCGCCGACGTGCACGATCAACCCGGCGAAGGGCTCCATGGCCGGCTCGGTCTGCGCCAGCACCCCGGCGTCGCCACCGACCATGAGCGTGAGGGTGCCCTTCTGCGCACCCGCGGTGCCGCCCGACAACGGCGCGTCGAGGTACTGCGCCCCGGTCCCCGCGACGCGGGCGTGCTGGGCCCGCTCCACCTCGGGGTCGATGGTGGAGCAGTCCACGACCGTCCGCCCGGTTCCGAGCACGGGCAGCATGGCGTCCACCACCTCGACCACCTCGGGCGAGTTGGGCACGCACAGGAAGATCACGTCCGACACCTCGGCCACACCTTTCGGCGATCCCCCGTCGGCCGCCCCGGCGGCGACGGCGGCGTCGACCGGCCCCCGCCCACGCGAGGCCACGGTGACCTCGTGACCGGCGGAAACCAGGTGCCCCGCCATCGGCAGCCCCATGGCGCCCAGCCCGATGAATCCGATGCGCATGTGTGTCCCTCCAGACGTCTCGGCCGGTCCTAGGCGAACTGGGGCAGCCACTCGGCCGTGCCGGCGAGCAGCTCGGCCACCATGGCCTCCATGACGCGCAGGTCACCCCGGCCGGCCAGCGGGTCGAGCGCGAAGGCCTCGGCGGCCAGGCCACGGTCCCCGCGGACGGCGGCCTCGACGGTGAGCTCCTGCGTGGCGACGTGGCGCCGCACGATCTCGTCGTAGGGTGCCGGCAGCACGGAGCGGTCGCGGCCGCGGATCCCGTCCCCGTCGATGACGCAGATCGACTCGAGCACGACGTCGGGCGGCAATCCGACGGCCTGGCCCGCGTTGGGGATGTTGACCGGCGCCTCGAAGGGCTCCCCGGTGAGCATGGCCTGGATCATCGGTGAGGGCAGCTCACCCGACTGCCACGTCTGCAGGTCCTTGGTGCCCGCCAGCCAGGCGTCGACGTCGGCGATGTACCCGGCCTGGTGCGCCTCCCGCCTCGAGATCGGGCTCAGCCCGATGTTGTACGCCGCGCCCCAGCCCGACTCGGGCGTGAGGGCGAAGGAGACGAACTCCGCGATGTGCCGGTCGCCGGCGGCCGGGAAGGTGCCCCAGCGGTCGAGCAGCGTCAGCTTGAAGAGGTGGCGCTGGGCGAAGTCGAGCTTGGAGAAGGTCTCGGCCTCCGGGCGTCCCTCGTAGGGCGCGAGCGACTCCAGGCCGCCCACCTCGTCGACCAACGTCCGCAGCACGTCGAACCCGTCGGCGCCGTCCACCCGGAGGGACGTGAGCACGGGGAAGTGGTTGACGCCCGTCACCGACGCCGTGACCGCCTCGAGCGGCCGGCCGAGCGCGATGGCCAGGTCCATGCAGAAGTTGCCCACCTCGTGGCAGAGCCCCACCGTCTTGATGCTGGTCTCCCGGCACACCGACCTCGTCAGGGCGGTCATGGGGTTGGTGATGTTGAAGAGCCAGGCATCGGGGCAGTGCTGCTCCATGGCCTTGCCGATGCCGACCAGGACCGGGATGTTGCGCAGGGCGCGGTTGATGCCTCCCGGGCCGACGGTGTCGCCCACGGTCTGGGTGATGCCGTGCGCCGCCGGCACGTCGAGGTCCACCGCCATCGATCGGAAGGCGCCGGTCGAGATGCACACGATGACGAAGTCGGCACCGTCGAGGGCGATGGGGAGGTCGGTGGTGGCGGCGATGGTCGCCTTGGCCTCCATGGCGTCGTTGAGCTTGTGGGCCAGCGCCTCCATCTTGGGCAGCGGAGCCGGGTCGATGTCCTGGAGCACGAGGCGCATGCCCGACAGCGCCGGCGTACCGAAGAGGTCGGCCATCAGCTCCGGGCCCCACTGATAGCTGCCCCCACCGACGATCGTCACTTGGGTCCCCACGGCCGCCAGAGTACAGTCCCCGTCGTGCGCAGCCTCCGGCGTCGTGCTCCCCTGGCGCTCGCCGCGGTCTTCACGACCAGCGGCATCGTGCACCTCGTCCGCCCGCAGGCCTTCGCGTCGATCATGCCGCGCGCCATCCCCGAGGAGCGCCACACCGCGCTCATTTACGCCAGCGGGCTGGTCGAGCTGGTGTGCGCAGCCGGGCTGGTCCGGCGCACGCGATGGGCCGCCGCGGCCAGCGTGGCCACGCTGGCGGCCGTCTTCCCGGCCAACGTGCAGATGGCGCTCGACGCCGGGACGGGGCGCAACCAGGGCCCGGCGGACAGCCGCGCCGTCGCCTGGGGCCGCCTCCCGCTGCAGCTGGCGATGGTGTGGGCCGCGCTCCAGGCCCGCCCCGGCCGCGATCCGGGCTGACGGCCGTGGAGATCAGGGTGTGCCGCCCCGGCGACGAGCGCCTCGTCACGGCGGCCTCCCACCTGTTCGACGGTCCGGCCGAGCCGGCGGCGACGTCCCGTTTCCTCGCCGAGGACGGCCACCACCTGCTGGTCGCCTACGAGGACGGCCGGGCGGTGGGCTTCGTCAGCGGGGTGGAGGTGACCCATCCCGACAAGGGCACCGAGATGTTCCTGTACGAGCTGGCGGTGGATGCGCCCGCCCGTCGCCGGGGCATCGGGCGGGCGTTGGTCGAGCGGCTGGCCGGCGTCGCCCGCGAGGCCGGCTGCTACGGCATGTGGGTCGTCACCGACCGCGACAACGACGCTGCCCGCGCCACCTACGAGGGGACGGGCGCGCTGCCCGAGACGGATCAGGTCGTGGAGGTCTGGACCTTCTAGAGACCCGGTTCGAGATCGCGGTCCTCGCCGGAAACCCGCCGAAGGCGGTGAGCAGGACGAAGATGCACGTGACGAACGTGATGGAGAGCCCGAAGTTCACCCGCTGGACCGAGAACGCGATCGCGCTCGCGCCGACGGCCAGGACGGCGAGGAGCGTCGGGTCGGGCCGCAGAGCGAGGAGCAGGACGGTCGTCCACGCCGTTCGGGCGATTCCGTCACCGTCCCCGCCGCGGGCGTGTCCGGGCGCCGGACCGGCGCAGCCGCCGGCTCACACCAGCCGCTTCTCCCCCCAGAAGCAGGCGAACGGGTTGTCGTTGTATGCCGGCACCTCCACGTACCCGGTCCGCCGGTACAGGCGCTGCGCGTGCACCTGCTTGGGACCGGTGTCGAGGCGGGCCACGTGGTAGCCGAGCGACACCGCCTCGCTCTCGAGCGCCGCCAGCAGCGCGGCCGCCACGCCGCGCGAGCGTGCGGCGGGGCGGACGTACATCCGCTTGATCTCCGCCACGCCGTCGCCCAGGCGCCGCAGCCCTCCCCCGGCCACGGCGTCGGCACCCTCGTAGCCGACGAGGTAGGCGCCGCCGGGCGGCCTCAGCTCGGCCGGCTGCAGCGGGGGGTTGTCCAGCCGGCTGGGTGTCTCGTAGTCGTCGTTGAGCTCGGCCCGCATGGCGGCCAGGAGCTCGGAGGCCGGCAGCTCGTCCGGGTCGCACACCTCGAAGCGGATGGCGTTCACGCCACCCGGTCGGGGTGCAACGCCTTGGCCATGCGGCGCATCCCCTCGCGCCATGGGACCGTCGTCCGCCCCACGAGCTCGTGCATGCGCGTCGTGTCGATCTCCACGCTGTCGATGGTCTGATCGGTGGGGTCGAAGCGTGCCTCGGTTCCGGCCAGCTCGGCGAGGAAGGTGCACCACTCCTCGATGCTGACGGGCTCGCTCCCGCCCCAATTGACCGTCACGGCGGGGATCGAAGCCGCGCCGAGGAGGCGGGGCACCATGGCGAGGATGTCGTCGTTGTGCAGCGGGTGGTACACGCTGGGAGTGTCGAGGTGGACCGGCACGGCGTGACCCGACAGCATCATGTGGAGGTGGATGGCGGGCCACCCGCCGTTGTCGCCGTAGGGCACCGAGAGGCGGGCGATCGTGGTCGGCAGGCCGAACCGCTCCGCGCCCCAGCGCGCCGTGCCCTCTGCCGCGATCTTGCAGATGCTGTAGGTGCGCAGGAAGGGCCAGACCCCGTGGTTGTCACCGAGGGGCCCGTCCTCGTCGAAGACCCGGTGCCCGTCGGGCTTGTAGACCGCCGTGGACGAGCAGTGCAGGAAGGCACGGGCGCCGCGGTGGTGCTCCATCAGGTACGCGAGGCCGCCGCTGTTGGCCGCCAGGTCCCTCTCCCAGTCGTTGGTCTTGGCCACCGCGAAGTTGAGCACGTAGTCGGCATCCGCCGGCAGGCCCCCCACATCGCCGGTCACCAGGTCCACGGGCACGCACTCGACCCCTGCGGCCTCGAGTTGTGTGCGGGCCGCCGCGTCGGAGAAGCGGGCCGCCCCGATCACCCGGTTGTCGCGGGCGAGGGAGATGGCCAGCGGGCGCGCCACCTGGCCGGTGACGCCGGTGACGACGATGGTGCTGCCTTGCAACGTGTCGGGAGTCGACGTATCGGGAGTCATGGCCCCCTTCGTACTCGCTACGCTGCCCCGCGTGCACCTCTACGCGGCGTACCTCGGGGGCGAGCTCGGCCCCGGCCGGATGGGCGAGGACCACGAGGTCGTCTTCGTGGTGGCCGACGACGAGCGTTCGGCCCGCCGGGCCGCCAAGGCCAAGTGGGGCGGGGAGGGCCGGCCGCACGTCGACGCCCTCACCCGCGTGGAGCGGATCGACGGCTTCGCCGTCGGGCTCACGCCGGGCGGCGAGGGCGATGCCACCGAGACCGTCGGCTACAACGAGTAGGCGCGCCCGGCGGCGCAGTGAGCCGCTCGCTCAGACAGCGGGCGAGAGCCCCCCGTCCAGGTTGATCGCCGCGCCGGTGAGGTACGAGGCGCGGGCCGAGAGCAGGAAGCAGCCCAGGTCGGCGAACTCCCCGGCGCGACCGAAGCGGCCCATAGGGATGCCCGAGTCCTGGGCGAAGCGCTCGTAGAACCCTTCCAGCTCCAGGCCCGAGGCGGCCGCGGCCCGGACCCACTGCCCGCTCTCGATCAACCCGATCAGCACGGCGTTGACCCGGATGCCGTCGGGCCCCAGCTCCTTGGAGAGCGCCTTCATGAGCGCCATTCCGGCAGCGCGGGTGACCGAGCTCGGCTCGCTGGCCGCGCCAGGCGCCTTGGCGGCCATGGCGAGGGTGAACACGACGGCGCCCCGGCTGACCCGCAGGTGCGGCAGGGCGAGGCGGGTCAGACGGACCGCGGCCATGAGCTTCAGGTCGATGTCGGACTCCCACGCCGCGTCGTCCGTCGACTCGAAGCGCCCGGCCGCCGACCGGCCCGCGTTGTGCACGACCCCGTCGATGCGGCCCCAGCGGCCGACGGCGGCGTCGACGAACGCCTCGAGGTCGGCGGGCGACGAGACGTCCGCCCGCTGCACCAGCGCGTCGCCGTCCGCGTCCGCCAGGGTGGCCCGGGCCACGCGCAGCCGCTCCTCGTCACGGCCGCAGACGGCGACCGACGCGCCCTCGGTGGCGAGTTGGCTGGCGAGGGCGAGGCCGAGTCCGTCGGTGCCGCCCGTGATGAGCACGACCTGGCCGTCCAGCTCGAGATCCATCGGTCATTCCTCCTTCGTCGTGGCGGACGCCACGCCCGCCACGAACGCATCGGCGTCCGCCTGCGAGCGCAGGCGGACGAACTCCAGGTGGTCCAGCGGGGGTCGATCTCGGCGGCCGCGTAACGCCGGCGGTAGACCTTGTGCCGGCTGGCTGTCCAGGCGATGATCGACTTCTCGGGGTTCAGTGACCAGAGGTTGGAGAAGGGCTCCTTGTTGCCGTTCCACAGCTCCTGCCGGGTCGCGGTCCTCCGCACCGTGCGCCGGATGGTCCGGCCCATGACGGTCGCGTAGGACAGGTCGAACCACGCGACCGTGTCGGCCTTCTGCCAGACCACCTCCTGCACCACGGAGTAATTGCCGTCGACCACCCAGCGGGGCGCCTCCGTCGCCTCGGCCACCCGGGCCCGGAACTCGTCGTCGCTGAGCGGCGTCCAGCCCGGCTGGTGGTAGATGGCGTCGAGCTCCACGTGGGGCGCACCGAGCGCCCGTGCCAGCTCGAGCGCCAGGGTGGTCTTGCCCGATCCCGAGCACCCGACGACCGCCACGCGTTCGATCTCAGCGCTCCTGTTCGGTCGGCCGGATAAGGATCTCGTTCACCGCGACCCGACGCGGTTGCGTCACCGCGTAGCGGATGCTCTCGGCGATGTCCTCGGCGTGCATGATCTCGATGCCCCCGAAGGTCTGGGCCATGCCATCGAGGATCTCGGGTCGGTTGTGGAAGGCCAGCTCGGTGGCCGTCGCCCCCGGCTCAATGAGCGTCACCCGTACGTGGCGGGCCGTGACCTCCTGGCGCAGGGACTCGCTGAAGGCACCGACGCCGTGCTTGGTCGCGTTGTAGACGCCGCTGTTGAGGCGCGCCACGCGGCCGGCGACGGA
>Ga0181530_10000318_pt1 | contig 61555 bp, 54 predicted proteins | sample PEATcosm2014_Bin_42_FD_119769 | JGI IMG/M metagenome (GOLD analysis project Ga0181530, IMG submission 119769) | Peatland microbial communities from MTU Mesocosm Facility, Houghton, MI, USA - PEATcosm2014_Bin10_60_metaG | ecosystem: Environmental > Terrestrial > Soil > Wetlands > Peat | place...
CCAGGGCCCTGTCGTCCACGCCCGGGAGCTCGGTGACCGGGAATACCGGCAGCGGCACCGGCGGCGGCGGCTCCGCAGGTTCGGGTGGCGGCACCGGCGCCTCACAGTCGACGGACACGCCCCAGCAGATCGCAGCGGACCAGGCCGCCATCGACACGGCACAGGCCGAGCTGACGGTGGACCAGCAGTCGCTGGCCGAGGCCAACCTCACCAGCCCCATCAACGGGACGATCGTCTCGGTGGGGATCAACGTGGGCGACACCGTGAGCGCCAACTCGAGCACCGACGTGATCGTCATCATCGGGACGCAGTCCTTCGAGGTAGCCGGCACGCTCTCGAGCTCGCAGGTTCCCTCCGTCAAGGTCGGCGACGCGGCCGGAGTCCAGGTGGACGGCATCGATGGCACCATCGACGGCACGGTGTCCCAGGTCGGCCCCGTCCAGTCGGGAACGTCGGGTTACACCTACCCGGTCGTGGTCGCGCTGCCGACGTCGGCCACCGGCCTGTTCGCGGGCTCCACGGCGAACGTGGTGATCGCCACGGGTTCGGTCGCCAACGTCGTGGCCGTGCCAACGTCGGCCGTGCAGAGCCTCGAGTCGCGCTCGTACGTCGAGATGCTCTCGAACGGCACGTTGACCCGCAAGGTGATCAAGGTCGGCATGGTGGGCGACACCTACACCCAGGTCCTCTCGGGCCTCACGGTCGGCCAGAGCGTGGTCCTGGCCGATTACGCCGAGCCGGTCCCCTCCTCCAACACCGACACCCTCGGGGGATTCGGCGGCGGAGGCTTCGGCGGCGGGGGCTTCGGAGGGGGCGGCTTCGGAGGGGGCGGCGCCTTCAGGATCCAGCGCTCGGGCGGTGGCGGCGCGACCAGCAGCTTCGTGGGCGGCTGAGCGCCGGGGCGACCGCCCCGGACGCTGGTGACCCCGGCCCACTGGTACCGTGCGCGGGGGTTGCCAACCGGCTCCGGTGCACGACGTCGAGACCGGGCGCCCGAGGACTGGAGGGAACGACATGGAGACCGACCGGGGCGCTCCCGCCCTCCTCGTCGACCTCGACCGCTATCCCCTGCTGGAGCCCGGCTCATCCGACTACGTGGAATGCGTCGAGGAGGCCCGCCGCCAATTGCGCGACACGGGTGCGGCCGAGATACCCGGATTCGTCTCCCCCGCCGGTGTCGCCCAGCTCGTGCGCGACGCCGACGCCCTGGCCTCCCGGGCCCATCCCTCCGGCGGGCAAGGCACCGCATACCTCGAATTTCCCGACTTCTCCCTCCCCCCGGACCATCCCCGCCTCCACTTCGCCGACTACGCGGTGCGTGCCGTCGCCTACGACATCACCCCGCTCGACTCGCCCTTGCGCCGCCTCTACGAGTGGGACCCGCTGAAGGATCTCATCGAGGCCGCACTCGATCGAGGGCCGATCTTCCGCTACGCCGATCCGTTCGGCGCGCTCAACCTCGCGGTGATGGGCGAAGGGGACCAGTTGGAGTGGCACTTCGACCAGACCGACTTCGTCGTCTCGCTCGCCATCCAGTCGGCCGAAGCGGGTGGTGACTTCGAGGTGGTGCCCCGTATCCGAAGCGCCGACGACGAGTCCTACGACGAGGTCGCCTCGGTGCTCGCGGGTGACCATTCGCGAGTCGAGACCCTGCCCATGACGCCGGGCACCCTCTTGATCTTCGAAGGCCGCAACTCACTGCACCGGGTGAGCCGCGTCTCGGGCAGCCGCTGGCGCCACGTCGGCCTCCTGGCCTACGACACAGAGCCGGGCACGATGGGTAGCGATCTCTTGCGGACGGATCGCTACGGCCGGACCGACGCGCTCCCCGTGCCGCCCGAGACCTGGCCGGCCCCCGCATGAAGACCGAGTACGGCGAGTCCTTCGTGGGCGAGGGAGCCGACGCGGCTCACGTGAACACGGTGCTCGGCACCGTCGGCGGACCCGTCGAGACGGCGTGGGTGACGGCCTTGGCCACGCCGCGGGCGGGTCACGTCGCCTTCGTGGCCACGGTGGCGCCCGGCATCGCTGTGCGCCCCTTCACGCTGTTCGTCAACAAGGCGGCGACGGAGGGCGAGCGCCATGCCGCGATCACGTGGGGTGCCGCGCACGCCGGCGTGGCCGCGGGCGTCATGGAGGCCGTGGCCGAGAGCACCGTGCCCGAGAGCGGGGCGGCGTCACTGCTCCTCATCGCGGCGGTCTGGGTCAACCCACAGGCGGCCGACGAGGAGGCGGTGTTCGAGAACAACAAGGCGGCGACGCTCGGGGCGCTCAGGGCGGGTCGAGCGGGGCAGCCGACCGTCCGGGACGCGCTGGCGGCCCGTCACAGACCGCACAACGCGTACTACCACCCCTGAGCACTACGGTGGGTCGGTGCCCGGCACCCGGCCCGACGAGGCGATCGACGTGGTGATCGAGATCCCCACCGGTAGCCGCAACAAGTACGAGTACGACCACGAGCAGCACGTGATCCGGTTGGACCGCCGCCTCTTCACGGCCACCACGTATCCGGCGGACTACGGCTTCGTGCCCGACACCCTGGCGGGCGACGGCGACCCGCTCGATGCACTCGTGCTCGTCGCCGACCCCACCTTCCCCGGCTGTGTCGTCCGGGTCAGGATCCTGGGCATGTTCTCCATGCGCGACGAGAAGGGCGTCGATGCGAAGCTGATCTGCGTCCTCGAGCACGATCCCCAGTGGGACGGTGCCGTCGACATCGAGGACGTGCCCGAGCACCTGCGCAACGAGATCGCGCACTTCTTCAGCATCTACAAGGACCTCGAGCCGCAGAAGTCGACCGAGGTGCAGGGGTTCGGCGATCGCCAGAGGGCGCTGGCCGAGCTGGAATCTTGCCGGAAGGCCTACCGCGACCATGCGGCCGGACACTGAGAGAGGGAGGACCATGCCGTTTCCCCGCGAGGAGGTCAAGGCAACCGTTGACCGCTACCACGAGCTGCGTCGCCGGATCGACGAGGGGCTCGAGCCCGACGCCTTCGGCGTGCTCGCGGACTTCTACACCGAGGACGCGGTCTACATCGACGGCGCCTGGGGTCGCATCGAGGGGCGTGACGCCATCGCCCGCTGGCTGGTCGACTCCATGCTGGGCATGGAGGACTGGAAGTTCCCCGTCGAGTTCACTGCGATCGAGGGGAACGACGTCGTGGTCAAGTGGACGCAGATCATGCCGCGCGCGAAACCGGATGGAACCCCGTACCGCCAGTCCGGCTACTCGCGGCTGATTTACGCCGGCGACGGGAAGTTCTCCTACGAGGAGGACACCTACAACATGGCCCACGTGCTCGAGGACATCGAGGCCAGTGGGTGGCAGCCCAGCGGAGGGTCGATGAACCTGCCACCTGCCCACCCGGACCGGAACTTCGACATCCCGCCCGGCACGGCCCGCTGACTAAGGGGTCGTGCCGGTACCCCCGGTATTCCCGGTGTTGCCGAACCCGGGGAACCCTCCCCCGCCGAAGGGATTCGTGGTGCTGCCTGACTGCGACTGCTGTTGCTGGGCCTCCTGTTGGTTGCCCAGCGTCGCCGTCGTCGTCCGCTTGCTGTCCCCGACGTAGTACGTGATGCTCACCGATTGTCCCGGTTTGGAGTCCTGGATCACCTTCTGAAGGTCCTCGGCCGACGTGATCGGGGTGCCGTCGATGTCCACGATGACGTCGCCTTGGACCAGGCCGGCCTTGGCAGCCGGCGAACCGGAGACCACGCTCAGGATCACCGCACCCGACGTGGGTGTGAACCCGTACTGCTGGCGGAGCGCCGACGTGAGCGTGGTGATGTCGACGCCGAGGTAGCCGCCCCCGTTACCGGCCTGGCCGCCCTTCTGGAGCTCGGGCAGCAGCGACTCCACCTGGGCGATGGGAATGGCGAAGCCGATGTTCTGCGACGACGTCCCGTCGCTCGAGGTCCCGGCGACGGCGGTGTTCATGGCGATGACCTGGCCCGCGGTGTCGATCAGCGGCCCCCCGGAGTTGCCGGCGTTGATGGCGGCATCCGTCTGGATGAGGTTCTGCAAATTCTCGGTCTCCGTGCCCACGCCGCCGGCGGTGACGGAGCGTCCGAGAGCCGAGACGATGCCCTGGGTGACGGTGGGCGTCCCGGCCGACAGGCCGAGCGCGTTGCCGATGGCCACCACCGCGTCACCCACCACGGCCTTGGACGAGTCACCGAAGGTCACTGTGGGCAGGTTCGAGGCGTTGTTGATCTTGAGCAGCGCGACGTCCTTGGTCTGGTCGTAGCCGATCAGCGTGCTGGGCAGCGCCTTGGTCTGCCCGTACTCGGTGACCGTGATGGTGCCGGTGTTCCCGCCCTGGGTGTAGAGCTCGATCACGTGGTTGTTCGTGATGACCTCCCCGTCGGAGGTGATGATCATGCCCGTGCCCTCGTCCTCGTTCGACCCGGACTTGACGTCGATCGACACCACGGCGGGGATGACCTTGTCGACGAGCTGAGGGATGGTGACGTTGCCGCTGAGCACCGCGGCGCCGGGTGACGCGTTGCTCTCGTGGATCGTGACGCCGGGCGCGCTGCCATTGCCGTTGTGGTCGGCGATGGCGGTCACGGCGGCGCCGACCACTCCACCGATGAGCGCCGCTACCAGGGCCACCGGGAGCCAGGTCCGGAACCGGCCTGACGCCCCGCTCGTGGTCCCGGACGACGGCGTTCCTGCACCGGTCAGGGTCGGGTCGTCGGGCGGGGGCGGGTAGGAGAACGGGACGACCGGCGGCGCCATGGGGGGCGTCGGCTGGGTGTCGTCACCCTTCGGGGGCGACCAGGCGGGTGGCGGTGGGTCCGACGACGGTGCCACCGGGGGCGGCAACGGCGGCGGGAACGCCTCAACGGGAGGGGCCGCGTCGGTGAGGGGCGGGGGCGGAGGCTGCTGCGGGTCCGGGAATGGGGTCGTCGCGGGGGGCTGAGCCGGAGGGGTCGTTTCAGGCGGGCCGGCAGCGGACTGCGGCCCTGGCTGCTCGGTGTCCTCACTCATGTGGATCCTCCTGAAGGGACGTGGTTCCGTCGCACCGCTCACGATGGGTGGTCGCCCGTCCCGGCGGCTCCCGCACTCCCGCGGACGTCCTGAGCCATGTTACGGGATGCAGATCCGGGGCCGTCATCGGGGAACGGTGCCAGGCGAGGTAGCGTGTCCGCCGCATGTCACGCCGGATCGATATAGAGCTGACCAGTCAGACGGGCGACGGGTCGTGGACCTGGCGCGCCGCCGGTGCACGCCAGCCCAAGGGCACCGTCGGGGCTGCCCTGGTGCCGCCCGGCGAGACCGTCGGCGCCGTCCTGCGGGCCGACGTCGAGGTCGGACTCGAGGGTATCGAGGTGCTGTCGCTCACATCCGCCAAGCCGGCGCGTTCGCCCGAGAAGAGCGAGGGCCGTATCGAGGTGAAGGGCACCCCGAAGCGGGCCCCCGACGTGTCGGTGATCTTCGCACCGGGCTCGGGGAAGCGACGCCGTGACGACGACGGTGAGCGGGGACGCGGGGAACGCCGCGGTGGCCGCCGTGGCGCCGGTGCCGGCGCCGGCGCCGGCGCCGAGGCCGAAGCTGGCTCGCGCGAGGGCCGGGGCGACCGTCCGCGTGGGGGCACCGGCAGCGGTCCGCGCCGACCGGGGGGGCGCCGTCCGGCCGAGGGCGACGGGCGTCCGGCGCGGGGCGAGCGTCCCGTGGTGCCGACCTCGACCGTCCACCGCAACGCCATGCTGGCGGCACTTCGCCCCGAGCAGATCCCTGTGGCCGAGCAGTTGCTGCGCGGCGGCCTGCAGGCGGTGCGTCAGGCGATCGAGACCCAGAACGCTTCGTCCAAGGCCGTCGGGAAGCCCCCGGTGGCATCGGACGCTCTGCTGGCCATGGCCGACGATCTGCTCCCGACCGTGCGGCTGGCCGACTGGAAGGACCGCGCCACGGTGGCCCAGACCGCCGGCAAGGACTATCGCCTGCGGGAGCTGCGCGCCGTGGTGGCCGCGTCCCGCACGGTCACCTTGGACGAGGAGGGACGCACGCTGGCGAAGGCGCTCCAGGAATCGCTCGACCAGCGCACCACCGCCTTGCGCGAGGAGTGGCTGGCGCGCATCACGAACGCGCTCAACGACGGGCGCGTGCTGCAGGCCGTCGAGGCCTCCATCCGCCCCCCGGAGCCCGGGACACGTTGCCCGGCCGAGTTGGCGGTCAGGCTCGCCGGAGCCGCCGGAGAGGCCCTGTCGGCCGACCTGGCGCCAGAGGAGTGGATGCGGTTGCTGGACGCCGTCGTGGCGTCCCCGGTGCGGCGGACGGTGAAACCGGCGGGCATCCCCGACGACGAGGTGGCGCGTCAGGCGGCCCGCCATGCCGCCGGTTCGGTCCCCGCGCTCGCCAAGCTCCTCGGGCTGCGCATCCCGCCCCCGCCGCCCCGGCGGGTCAACACGGAGCGCCGCTTCACCCCAACCGGCGGCTGAGGGTCAGCAGCCGGGCGGTGAACCCCGCCGCCTCCAGGCGCTGCTTGGTCGTGCGGTCGCCCGGGAGCGCCAGTGCGTCCACGTCGCTGCAACCCTGCGCGGCGCTCCAGGCCACCGCGGCCGCCATCAGCGCCGTGCCCACGCCCACGCCGCGGGCACCTGTCTCGACGTAGCAGCACTCGATCAGGCTGCTGCGGCGCCCTCCGGACTCGGCGCCCACCGTGACGCCGAGGAGCCCCACCACGGCGCTCTCGTACTCCCCGACCAGCAGGGTGGCTGTTGCCCCGGGCCGGGTCCACCGGTCGAGCAGCGACACGGGAGTGGCCTCACCCACGAGGGCCCCGCCGCCCCGCATGGACGCGGCGCCGACAAGCGCCTGCGACAAGAGGCGCGTGCAGATCTGACGGTCCGCCGCACCGGCCGGCCGGGCCAGTTCCATGTCCGGTTAGGAGGGCGGCGGCGCCGACGGCCGCTCCTCGAGGAGCTGGCCGGCCCGGTTGAGGATCGTGCGCCGGTTGCGGGTGGACGCCTCGTAGCGCTGGACGGCGCGGAGCTCGTCGGGGCCGAGGCTCTCCAGACGGCGCACGACCTGGGAGGCGCTGAGCGTGTCGTAGTCGGCCAGCGCGCCGCCCACGATGGCCTCGGCCGCCGGGTCCGGAGCCGGGCGGGCCGGCGCGACGGGCATCGGGGACGGCTGGACATCGCCGTGGGTTCCTTCATCCGTCGCGTCGGTGCCGTTGCTCAGGATTTCGTCCAGCCGGGCGGACATCCCCCGCTGGCCCTTGTTGACCACGAAGCGGCCGACCACGCGGGCATTGCCCAGCTCGACCTCCACCCGACGCCTCCCCTTGGCGATCAGCTCGGGAAGATCCTCCACCACCGTGACCGCCACGCCGACCGGGGCGAAGAGGCACAGGTCGAGGGTGCGGCGCAGCGGGCTCTTGCCGTCCTGCTCGTCGTCGTGCTCCAGATCCTCAGACACAATCCCGGCAGAGCATGTTCTTCTTGTCGGCCAGCTGGCTGGGGTGCTTGACCAGGAAGCACGAGCGGCAGACGAACTCATCGGGCTGCTTGGGGAGGACCCGCTCGTTGCCCTCGGTCTTGTCCTCCTGGTCGGTCGCCTCCTCGTCCTCGGGCTCGTCCTCGACGACCAGCCGCTCCTTGAGGATGACGTCCAGGCTGGCCTCGACGTCCTCGTCGTCGGGCTCCTCCTCCTCTTCCTCCTCGTCGCCCTCGCCGGACCGCTCCACCACCGCCGCGGGCGAGGGGGTCAGGATCTCGTCGACATCGGCCTCGTCTTCGTCCAGGTCGGCGATGTCGTCGGCGTCGTCCTCGAGGGCGTCGTCCTCGATGTCCTCGAGGGCCTCCTCGTCGTCGATGTCCACGTCCACGTCCTCGTCGACGTCGAGCTCGTCGTCGAGCGCCGCTTCGTCGTCGGCGTCGGGGCTCTCGGCCTCCAGCTCCTCGACTTTTGCCTTCTTCTTGGTCGCCATGTGCCGCGGGAGCATAGACGGTTCGGGAGACCGTTCAATCGCTGTGAAGGCGTCCGCCGGGAGGGCTTGGTGAGGGGGAAACGGAGGGTCCCGGCGGGCGGGCCCTGGGGTCTTTGGCGCCATCTCGCACGCCTGGGGTAGCCAGGCCTGCAACACGTTCTCTACTCGACCCCCAGGGCCAACCACCGCCTCTCACAGCTCATCCCCCCCTTGCTGCTTCAGCGGGCTTGCACCTCTTCAGCATCCTTAGGGGCGTCGGGGACTGCGCCGTACATTAGGCAAGTCGGGGGTGGGGTCGTCAAGATGTTCGAAGCGGCCGCGACCAGGGAGAACGAGGGTTGTTCCTGGTCAATGGGTTGCAGATTTTTCCGACCGTCGGAGCTCGGCCCGGCGTTCTGACTCCAGGCGCTCGAGGTCCGTCGCTCCGTGGTCGACGTAGGACATCGCGTCGGCCAGGGCCCGGTGCCCGGCGACCTCGGCGATGGCCCGGTGCATCTGCTGGGCCACCCGGCGGTACGCGGGGTGGCCCTGTGTGCCGGAGCGGAGCTCTATCAGGTGCATCGCCTCTCGTGCGTTGAACTGCATGACGTAGCGGATGCGGTGAGCCAGCGCGACGGCGTAGGTGGCCTGCTCGGGAAAGTCCGGCGCCAGTGTGCGGTACAGCTCTTCGGCGCGACCGATCGCCTCGTCGTAGTGCTCAGCGAGGCCGGCATCGACGACAAGGTTCGGCATGTCGTAGCCGAGGGAGATGCCGAGGCGCTGCCATTCGATCGTGAGCATGCGATGGCGCTGCAGGTCGCGAAACGCCCCGTAGTCGGTGACGAGCTCGAAGCGGTAGTCGGTCCGCTCGAACGCACGACCGGGCCGGTGGCGGCGGTTGCGCCGCTCCCCCACATAGGCGCGCAACAGAGCGACGCGGTCGTCGTGTGCGAGAACCCCAACCCTGCGGGCCGCTTCGCGCTCGGAGCATCCGAGATGCGAGAAACAGGCTGCGACCAGGACCTTCTCTTCGCCTTCCGGATCGAAGTCGAGCAGCGTCACCTCCGCCTCTCCGGCGTCGAGCGCCGGGTCCGAGGACGGGTGCGATGACCGCAGGTCGGGCCAGAGGTGTTCCACGAGGCGCGCTGTCTGCGCGCGGGTGGACAAGAGGTAGTCCGACCACTCGCCACCGCGCTCTTGGACGTCGACGCGCTGCAAGAACGAAGGGATCACCTTGCGGAGCTCGACGAGCATCATGTCGGCGTAGTGCCGCGCCTCGGGGAGCGGGTGCGCGCGCATGCGCAGCAACAACTGCTCGTAGGACTGTCCGGTGCCGTACATGCCGATGTTCGACAGAGACGCCGCCGGCAGGATCCCCCGCAACGCGTCGAGTGATTTGGCGCGGGTCGCCTGGCGGTAGACGAAATCGCTGTCGCCGGCTTGCTGCGGGAACTGCTCGGCCACCCAGGCCTGCATGCGAGGGAGGAGTGCGCCGTACGTGTCGAAGACGCGGTCCATCTCGCCGACGAAGCGGGCGCCGTGCGGAGAGTCGAGCAGCTCCGGCGGGCGGAAATAGCGGTACTGCCCGTTGTCGAGGCGCTGGTTGTACGCGATGTAGCGCGTCGACTGCTCCAGGTAGGACATGAGGCGTCCCCACTCCAGCACCTTGGACAGCACATTCGACGACTGCTCGCAGGCGAGGTGGACCCCGCCGAGCTGCGCGACCGAATCGTCGCCGTACTCGACGAAGACCTTCTCGTAGAGCTGCTCCGCCCGCGCCAGGCCGACCGTGGCATCGACGGTGGCGTCCCCCGAGATGTCGAGATCGCCCACGAACTCCTCGAGGAACAGGCGGCGCAGGCTCTTGGCCGAGCGCGAGTACCGTGCGAAGAGCGCTCCCTTGACCACCTCGGGCAGGTTGACCAGGGCGAATACAGGCTTGTCCAGGTTCGTGACGTAGCGCCGGAGGATGGCTTCCTCGTCCGCGGTGAAGCTCTCTTCGGAGTAGGGGAACATGCCCGGCCCACGATAGAACGAGGGTGACGCGACGGTGGCGGATAGGTCAGGCGCCGGGCAGGCCCCCGGCGACGACGCCCCTCAGCAGGAGGTCGACCGCCTCCCTGGCCGCGGCCGCCACGCCGGGGTCGCCCGCCGTGTGCGACACCTGCTGGGCCAGGTCGGCCACGGACTTCATGGTGCGCACGAAGTCGCCGGGGGCCAGGTCCCCGATGTCGCGGGCGGCCACGTCGAGGGCGGTGGAGAAGGACGCCCCCCTGGCCCACGATGCGACCGCAGTGGCCAGGCCGGCCGCGGGTTGGCGGGTGCGTGGGACGAGATGGGCCTCCTCGACGATGCGGATCCTCTCGGCCATGACGTTGACGGCGTCGCAGCGCCAGGCGAGCTCGACGGTCCGCTTGTCGCCCAGCCGGTCCTGCAGGTGGGCCCGCCGCTTCCCTCGCCGTTGGCTCGGCGGTCCGGGGAGCTTGCGGGCACGGCGCGGCTCGAAGACGACGGCCGACAGCACGCCGGCGACGACCGAGGGCTCTGCCCCCGCCAGCACGTCGCTCCCGAGAGCCTCGGCGATGAGCAGGTCGGCCTCGTGGTAGATGCGTGACAGGCGACGCCCGGAGGCGGTCAGCGTCCAGTCGTCGACGTAGCCCATCTGCTCGAGGACGGACACGCGGTGACCGAGCTGCCGGGACAGGAGATCGGGCTGGCGGGCCTGCCACTGGGCGAAGGAACGGTGGAGGACCTCGTTGGCCGTGTCGCGGTCGAACCGCGAGATCAGGTTGACTGCCAAGTTGTAGGTGGGCCGGAACGCCGACCGCAGGTCCGGAGGCGGCGCCGACGCCACTCTGGCCGCCTCCGCGAATGTGATCTCGGTGGACCAGGCGACGACGGCGTGGCCCTCCTCGTCGAGGCCCCGCCGGCCGGCGCGGCCGGTGAGCTGGAGATACTCCCCCGACGTCAGGGTGGCGCGGCCGGCCCCGCCGTACTTGGTGAAGCGTTCGATCACCACCGACCGCGCCGGCATGTTGATCCCGAGCGACAGCGTCTCGGTGGCGAAGACCACCTTCAGCAGCCCTGCCGCGAAGCACTCCTCGACCGTCTCGCGGAAGAGAGGGACCAGGCCGGCATGGTGTGCAGCCACGCCACGCTCCAGGCCCTCGAGCCATTCGTCGTACCCGAGGACACCCAGGTCATCGTCGCCGAGTGGTTCGACCCGGCGCTCGGCCACCTGCCGGATGGCAGAGCGCTCCTGCGCGTCGGTCAGGCGGACTCCGTCGCGCATGACCTGGCGCACCGCATCGTCGCATGCGGCACGGCTGAAGATGAAGACGATGGCGGGCAGCATCTCGCGCAGCCCCAGCTCCTCCACCATCTCGGTGCGCAGAGGAGCGCGATAGGGCAGGCGCGGCCCCCGGCCTCTCGGCTGCCAGTGGACCGACCGCCCCTGCAGCGCCCGGCGCACGGCCTGGTCGATGCGGAGCCCCTCGCCGCCCGGCCTGCGGTTGTCCTGCAGCAGGGGGAAGAGGAGCGTCTCCTCATCCTCCCTCCGGTGTACGGCGAAGTGGTGGCGCAGCACGATGGGGCGTTGACGCTCGACGATCACCGCGGTGTCACCCCGCACGGAGCGCAGCCACCCGCCGAGCTCGTCGGCATTGTTGACCGTGGCCGAGAGGCACACGAAGCGGACCTCGGGCGGCGACAGGACGAGGACCTCCTCCCAGACCCCGCCCCGGTAGCGGTCCTGAATGAAGTGGACCTCGTCGAGCACCACCGTGTGGAGAGCCTCGAGCAGATCAGAGCCGGCCAGGAGCATGTTGCGCAGGACCTCGGTCGTCATCACCACCACCGGCGCTCGCGGTCGCAGGGTCGTGTCGCCGGTCAGCAACCCGATGTGCTCCTCGCCGTAGGCCGCGGCCAGCTCGCCGTACTTCTGGTTCGACAGGGCCTTGAGGGGCGTCGTGTAGAAGGCCTTGCCGCGGGCGCAAAGGGCACGGTGGACCGCGTAGGCGGCCACCAGCGTCTTGCCAGAGCCCGTCGGGGCGGACACGAGAACGGAGTGGTCGGCGTCGAGGGCGCGGAACGCCTCGTGCTGGAAGTCGTCCAGGGCGAAGGGCAGGTCGGCCACGAACGCCGCCGCCCCGCCCGCCTCCTGGACGGGCCACGGGAAGGCCGTCAACGGCCGAGCAGCTTCCCGATGCCGATGGAGATGAAGTAGAAGGCCACGAGCGGTATGGCCAGAGCGAACATTGAGAAGGGGTCGGAACTGGGGGTGAAGACCGCCGCGACCACCACGATGATGATGACGGCCCATCTCCACGATCGCAGCAAGCGCGCCGGCGAGACGACGCGTGCGAGCTCGAGCGCAACCAGGACGACGGGGAACTCGAAGGTGAGCCCGAAGATGGTCATCATCAACAGGATCAGCCCGAGGTACGGAATCGGGTCGTAGATCGCCTGCAGGTTCGGTCCGCCGACGGACTTCAGCCAGCCGAGTGCGTGCGGCAACGTGATGTACGCCGTGGCCGCGCCCATCAGGAAGAGCACGAACGCGCTCAGCACGAACGGGATCGCATAGCGCCGCTCGGACGCCTTGAGCCCGGGGGTCACGAAGCGCCAGACCTGGAAGAGGATCACCGGCGACGCCAGTACGAGCCCCCCGAAGAGCGCGATCTTGACGCGCAACGAGAGGCCGTCCAACGGGGACGTGACGAAGAGGTTGCATGTGCCGTTGGCTGCGACGATCAGCGACCCTCCGGTGCTCGTATGGTGCACGGTCGAGGAGTCGACGTTGCACAGCGGGCGGAGGAGGAAGTGCAGGATCGGCTCGTAGGCGAAGACAGCGATGGTGGCGGCGACGACGAAGGCGATCACACAGATGATCACCCGGCGCCTCAGCTCACCGAGGTGCTCCCCGAGTGTCATGTCGTCCGGGGACGGACGGGTCTTGCGCTTGGCCGTGAAGGGAAGGGTCACCATGCGAGCATCGTTCAGTTGAGCGTCGGGTCGCCGGGAACGATGACCTCGGTCGGCCGTGGCGGCCGGTCCACCGGCGCAGGGGCGGGTGGCGCCGGGGTCGCCTCCGGGGTCGTCGCCGGGGTGTCGGCTGCGGTGTCGGAGGGGGCGCCGGAGATGGCCGTCCGGCCGTTGCCCGCAACGGGGTCGGCGTCGGGTAGCACCGGGGGCTGGAAGGTGCCGTCGGGCGCCTCCTCCTGCTCGGCCTCGTCGGAGGACATGTTCGAGAGATGGTTGAGCAGCGCGGAGGGTGAGCGGGCCAGCCGTGCGATCTCCGAGGTCGGGGGCAGGTCGGGCATGGAGCTGCGCACTTCTGTCTCCATGCGGTGTCGGAATTCGTTGAAGGAGCGCCAGGCGCCGCCGACCTGCCGTGCGACCTGGGGAAGCCGGTCAGGCCCCAGGAGAATGATGGCGACCACGGCGATCACGATCAGTTTGCCTGGGTCGAGATTGAACATGTGCCTTCACTCTACGGTGCCGCTACAGCGACTGGATGAGCCGTTCCACCCGTTCGTCGTGCGATTTGAAAGGGTCCTTGAGCAGCACGGTGCGCTGGGCCTGGTCGTTCAACTTGAGGTGCACCCAGTCCACCGTGAAGTCTCGACGGCGCTCCTTGGCCCTCTTCACGAAGGCGCCCCGCAGCCGGGCCCGGGTCGTCTCGGGAGGCTTCGTCATGGCCTCGGTGATTGCCTCGTCCGTGCACGTCCGGTCCATTTCGTCACGTTGCTGCAACTTGTAGAACAGCCCCCGGCTCCGGTCGACGTCGTGGTACATCAGATCGATCATGGCCACCTTGGGGTGTGAGAGGGACACGTCGTGGCGAGCCCGCATGTGCTCGACCAGTCGGTGCTTGGCCACCCAGTCGCACTCGCGCCACAGCGACGTCGGGTCGGCCTCCAGCCCCTTGAGGCAGTGCTCCCACATGTCGAGTGCCCGGTCCTCCTCGGGGGAGAGGCCGCGCCGGTCGCGGAACTTCAGCGCACGCTCCAGGTACTCGGACTGAATGTCCAGTGCCCGCATCTCGCGGCCGTTGGCCAGGCGCACCCGGCGTTGGCACGTGATGTCGTGGCTGATCTCCCGGATCGCCCGGATGGGGTTCTCGAGCGTGAGGTCGCGCAGAACGGTCGAGGAGTCCTCGAGCATGGCCAGGAGGATGGAGGTCGTGCCGATCTTCAGGAACGTGGCGTACTCGCTCATGTTGGAGTCACCCACGATCACGTGGAGGCGCCGGAATCTCTCGGCGTCCGCGTGCGGCTCGTCCCTCGTGTTGATGATGGGGCGGCTGCGCGTCGTGGCGGACGAGACGCCCTCCCAGATGTGCTCGGCGCGCTGGCTCAGGCAGAAAACGGCACCTCGGGCCGTCTGCAGCACCTTGCCCGCGCCCGCGTAGATCTGACGCGAGACGAGGAACGGGATCAGCACCTCCGTGTAGCGGTTGAATTCGTCGTTGCGCTCGGTGAGGTAGTTCTCATGGCAGCCGTAGGAGTTGCCGACCGAATCGGTGTTGTTCTTGAAGAGGTAGACCTCGCCCCGGATCCCCTCCTCGCGGAGCCGGGCCTGGGCGCCGGTCACGAGCTGGGCCAGGATCCACTCCCCCGCCTTGTCGTGCACCACGACGTCGCTGATGCGATCGCACTCGGGGGTGGCGTACTCGGGATGGCTGCCGACGTCGAGGTAGAGGCGGGCGCCGTTCTCGAGGAACACGTTCGACGAGCGCCCCCACGAGACCACGCGCCTGAAGAGGTACCGCGCCACCTCGTCGGGGCTCAGGCGGCGCTGTCCCCGCAGGGTGAAGGTCACCCCGTACTCGTTCTCGACACCGAAGATGCGGCGCTCCACCAGGCCAACCGTACAGCGGCCTATGCCAGCAGTTGTGCCAGCTCCTCCCCGTCGATGCGCCGGAACGTCCGACGGCCGTTTCCCCGGCTCAGGATGGCGACCTCGAGGTCGTCGGCCGCTAGCGTACGGTCCGGTCCGGCCAGCGCCGCCGCGGCCGCCTTGATGGCGGCCGCCATGCCCCAATCTGGCTGCCAGGCTGCGGCGACGCGCTCGGTGATCGTCTCGGCGTCGCCGCCCAGCACCGCAAAGCGGTCCTCGTCGGTGATCGTGCCCTCATAGGCGATGTGGTACAGCTGGTTCTCGACGTCACCCAGCTCGGCCACCAGGATCTCGACCTCGAGCGGCTTCATTTCGTGCGTGAACACGTTGCCCAGGTACTGCGCGTACAGATTGGCGAGCGACCGGGCGTCGACGTCCTCGCGGCTGTAGGCGTAGCCCTTGGTGTCGGCGTGGCGCACGCCGGCGACGCGGAGTTGGTCGTACTCGTTGTACTTCCCGACCCCGCCGAAGGCGATGCGGTCGTAGATCTCGCTGATCTTGTGCAGGGACCGCGACGGGTTCTCGGCCACGATCGCAATGCCCACGTCATAGGTCGTCGCCACCAGAGACCGGCCACGGGCGATGCCCTTCTGGGCGTATTCCGCGCGGTCCTTCATGACCTGCTCCGGCGCGACGTAGTAGGGCATGCTCATCGGGCACGCTCCTCCTGCATGCGGGCGACGAGTGCGCCGAAGCGCGTCGCCACCTCGTCTTCGGGCACCTCGCGGTAGCCCTCCACGTCGACGGTCGCGATGACCGGATAGATGCCGCGGACCAGGTCAGGGCCGCCGGTGGCGGAGTCCTCGTCGGCTGCCTCGTAGAGCGACTGAATGGCCAGGTCGAGTGCCTCGTCCCGGGTCAGCCCCTCGCGCCATCCGAGCTTCACCGTGCTGCGGGCGTCGCGTCCTCCCGATCCGGTCGCCTGGAAGTCCGTGTCCTCGTAGTGGCCTCCCGTGACGTCGTAGTTGAAGATGCGCCCCACGCCGCGCGCCGTGTCGTAGCCGGCGAAGAGCGGCACGACGGCGAGGCCCTGCATGGCCATCGGCAGGTGTTGGCGGACCATCTGGGCGAGCTGGTTGGCCTTGCCCTCCAGCGAGAGGATGGAGCCCTCGACCTTCTCGTAGTGCTCGAGCTGGACCTGGAACAGCCGGACCATCTCAATGGCCATGCCCGCCGTCCCGGCGATGGCGACGGCCGAGTGGCGGTCGGCCGGAAAGACCTTCTCCATGGCGTGGTGGGCGATGAGGTTGCCCGCCGTGGCCCGTCGGTCACCCGCCATGACGACACCGTCGGCGTAGCGCAGGGCGACCACGGTGGTGCCGTGGGGCACCTGCATGGGCGTTGCCGTCTCCATCCGCGTCGGCGTCTCGGCCCGGCCCGGGGTCAGGCGCAGGAGGCCGACGAAGTCCGGACCCGGATCACTCTCCGGGGGAAAAAGGGGGAGCGCCACCGGGGGCTACTGCCCACCCTTTTGGACATAGTTGCGAACGAATTCCTCGGCGTTGTCCTCGAGGACCTCGTCGATCTCGTCCAGCAGGTCGTCGAGCTCCGCCTTGATCTTCTCGCCGCGTTCGGAGGCGGCGGGCGCGGTCTCGTCGACCTCGGTCTCTGTCTCGGTCGAGCGCGTGCTCGAGCCCTTCCTCTTCTGTTCCTGTTCTGCCATCGTCCTGTCCCCGTCCTGTGGTGATCTCGACGTCGCCTAGGAGTTGAGCCGATTGAGCAGGTCCGCTGGACCGGTGCTCTGGGCCAGAAGCGCGCCCGTGTGCTCGGCTGTTCCCTTCAAGGGGTCCATCATAGGGACGCGCCGCAACGGGTCTGCTCCTATGTCGAAGACGAGGGAATCCCAGTTGGCGGTCACGACGGCATCGGGCCAGCGGGCCAGGCACTTGCCTCGGAACCAGGCTCGGGTGCCTGACGGCGGCTCGGCGACGGCGGTCGACCATTCGGCGGCGGGCACGAGGGAGCGCATGCCGAGGCGCCGGAAGACCGACTTGTCGGGCCGCAGGTCGTGATATTGCAATGCCAGTGCGGCCACCCTGGGGTCCTTCCACCCGCACGAATGCCGGTCCTGGTAGGCGAGCAGCAGCTCCCGCTTGGCGACCCAGTCCAGGGTGTCGGCCAGGGAGGCGGGGTCGGACTCGAGCCCACCCAGGACGGCCTCCCAGTGCTCCATGACCAGCGCCCCGACCGCCCCGTCGTCGCCCAGGGCGGTCAGTCCGAATTCCTCGGCGTACTTGCGGGCGGCGCCGAAGAGCTCCCACTGGAGCTCGAGCGCCGTCGCGGTCGAGCCGTCGGTCAGCGCCAGGGGGTGGGTCAGCGAGAGGTCGGCCGAGACCTGGTGCAACGCGCGCACGGGGTCCGACAGCGAGAGGTCACGTCCCGGCCCGGCCTCGTCCTCGACCATGGCCAGCACGATCGCCGTGGTGCCGACCTTCAGGAACGTGGCGATCTCCGAGAGGTTGGCGTCGCCGACGATCACATGCAGGCGCCGGAAGCGCTTGGGGTCGGCGTGCGGTTCGTCGCGTGTGTTGACGATCGGGCGTTTGAGCGTGGTCTCGAGGCCGACGATCTCCTCGAAGAACTCGGCGCGCTGCGAAATCTGGTACTCGACCGTTTCGGAGTCCAGGGCCGGCGTTTCGGTGCCCACCTTGCCCGACCCGATGAACAGCGTGCGTGACACGAAGTGCGGGACCACACCTTCGATCACCCTGGCGAAGGGCACCGCCCGGTCCATCATGTAGTTCTCGTGGCAGCCGTAGGAGTTGCCCTTCCCGTCGGAGTTGTTCTTGTAGACGACGGGGGCGGGCTGATCGGGAATGCGCGCCGCCGCCGCCACCATCGCACGGCGCAGCACCTCCTCGCCGGCCTTGTCGTAGACGAGGCACTCCAGCGGGGTCAGGCATTCGGGGCTCGAGTACTCCGGATGGGCGTGGTCCACGTAGAAGCGCGCACCGTTGGTGAGCACGGTATTGGCCAGGTGGGTCTCCACCATCGGCGCCAGTGACCCCTCGCGAGCGAAGCCGCGGGCGTCGTTCCCGGGCGTCTCGTCCTCGAAATCCCAGCCGATCTGCTGCTCGACGTCGGCGGCATAGGCGTTGACGAGCACGGAGGACGCCGCGATGGGATTCTGATCCGGTCCCGGCGTCTGAATTCCGTACTCGGTCTCTATGCCGCAGACCTTCGTGGTGGCCACGGCACGACCCTAACTTCTACAGGTACTGGCCGGTACCGACCCGCTCGATGGAACGCCCCCCGTGCACTTCGCGGTCCTCGCTGAGCAGCGTGCGGACGTAGACGATGCGCTCCCCCTTCTTGCCGGAGATCCGGGCCCAGTCGTCGGGGTTGGTGGTGTTGGGGAGGTCCTCGTTCTCCTTGTACTCCTGGCGGATCGACTCGAACATGTCGGCCGTGCGGATGCCGGCCGACTCCCCCGCAATGACCCGCTTGATGGCCAGCTTCTTGGCCCGGCGCACGATGTTCTCGATCATGGCGCCGGACGCGAAGTCGCGGTAGTACAGGATCTCCTTGTCGCCGTTCTGGTAGGTCACCTCGAGGAAGCGGTTCTCGTCGTCCTCCCGGTACATTTCGGCGACCGTCTTCTCTATCATCGCCTGCACCGCCTTGTGGGCGTCGCCCCCACCGAGGCGCCGGACCTCTTCGGTGTCGAGGGGTAGATTGGGGGTCAGGTAGCGGCTGAAGATCTGGCCGGCGGCCTCCTCGTCGGGGCGCTCGATCTTGATCTTCACGTCGAGGCGGCCCGGACGCAGGATGGCCGGGTCGATGAGGTCCTCGCGGTTCGAGGCGCCGATCACGATGACGTCGCGCAGCGACTCGACACCGTCGATCTCGGCCAGGAGCTGGGGCACGATGGTCGACTCCATGTCGGAGCTGATGCCGGTTCCCCGAGTGCGGAAGAGGGATTCCATCTCGTCGAAGAAGACGATCACCGGCATCCCTTCGTCGGCCTTCTCACGGGCGCGCTGGAAGACCTGCCGGATCTGGCGCTCGGTCTCGCCGACGTACTTGTTCAGCAGCTCCGGCCCCTTGATGTTGAGGAAGAAGCTGCGCACGTTGTCATTCCCCGTCTTCTGCGCCACCTTCTTGGCCAGGGAATTGGCCACGGCCTTGGCGATCAGGGTCTTGCCGCACCCGGGCGGCCCGTAGAGCAGGATCCCCTTGGGGGCGGGCAGCGAGTACTCGACGAACAGGTCGCGGTGCATGTACGGCAGCTCGACGGCGTCGGTGATCGCCTCTATCTGCGAGTCGAGCCCACCCACGTCGGCGTAGGTGATGTCGGGCACCTCCTCGAGGACGAGCTCCTCGCTCTCGAGCTTGGGCAGCTTCTCAATGAGGAGCTGCGTGCGCGTGTCCATCAGCAGCGAATCGCCGGCGCGGAGCTTCACGCCCATCATGTCCTCGGACAGCTCGGCGACCCGCTCCTCGTCGGCGCGGGCGTAGATGACGCAGCGGCGCCGGTCCTCGAGCTGCTCCTTCAGGGTGACCACCTCCCCGGAGAACTCCCCGTCCCGCACGAGGACCACGTTGAGGCTCTCGTTGAGGACGACCTCGTTCCCCTTGCGGATCTGGCCCGGGTCGATGTCGGGATGCAGGCTCACGCGCATCTTGCGGCCGCTGGAGAACACGTCGACGGTGCCGTCGTCGTTGACGCCGAGGAACGTCCCGTACGCCGCCGGCGGCTGGGTCAGCTTCTCCACTTCCTCGCGCAGCGCGGCCAGCTGCTCCTTGGCCTGCTGGAGCGTGAAGGTCAGCTTCTCGTTCTGTGAGGTCGCCTGCGCCAGCTGCCCCTTCGACTCGAGGAGTCGCTCCTCGAGGGCCTGGACGCGGCCCGGGCTCTCCTGCAAGCGCCGACGGAGCGCGTGGATCTCATCCTCGGCATCTGCCAGCTCGGCGCGCAGCGCCTCGAGCTGGGCAGCGGCTTCGTCTGGAGTCGCGGTCACCGCATGTCACCCTAGCCCTCGCTTCGGCGTGTTTTGCCAGCAACTCGAGTGCTCCCCGAATGCGCCGGTGGGGTGCCCTCCGGCGGTTACCATGGGTATGCCTGCGGGGCCAGATTGACGGCCCGCGGGACGCCTCATTACGGTCCTCGTGGCCCGCCGGGCGGCTTCGACAAGGGAGAGAGACAGGTACATGAAGGTCTGGATCGACCAGGATCTCTGCACGGGCGACGGCCTCTGCGAGGAAATCGCGCCGGCCGTGTTCACCCTCCTCGACGACGGCCTGGCCTACGTGAAGGAAGAAGGCGACGTCAAGAGCGACCCCGGCGGTTCGGCCGGGATGGCCGCCGTCCCCGGGGAGCTGGAGGACGCGGTGGTCGAGGCCTCCGAGGAGTGCCCCGGCGAGTGCATCTTCATCGAGCGGGACTAGCCGTCAGCTTCGGGGCTCGAGCGCGCCCCCAGCAGCCCCCGCAGCTCCTCGTCGCTGATCCCCTCGGCGTCCTCCACGTCATCCCGCCAGGCGCCGTGCGGTCGTCAGGAAGCCCGTGTGCCCGACCATGCGATGGTCGGGGCGGACCGAGCGCGCCTCGACGTGCCAGGTTCGCCGCATGATCTCCTGCGTCTCCGCGAGCCCGAAGGGGGTCGCGGGGTCGTCGAGCGCCTGGCGCAGCAGCGCGGTCTGGTTGATGGTGGGCAGGTAGGCCAGGAGGATCCCGCCCGGGCGCACGGCCGCCGCCGCCGCCGGCACCACCTTGTGGGGCTCGGGCATGTCGAGCAGGATGCGGTCGAGACCGGACTCGTCGATCCCCTCGGTCACGTCGCGGATCTCGACGCGGTAGGGCGCGTCGGGGCCCAGGGCCGCCGCGACGTTGGCCTTGGCGCGCTCGGCGAAGTCCTCGCGGAGCTCGTACCCGACGATGGACGCGCCCGCCCGCAGCACCGTCATGGACAGCGCGCCCGAGCCCACGCCCGCCTCGAGGACGCGTTGCCCCGGGGCGATGTCCGCGGCGATGAGAATGGCGCCCAGGTCCTTGGGGTAGATGACCTGCGCCCCCCGGGGCATCTTGAGGACGACGTCGCTGAGCGTGGGCCGGAGCGCGAGGAAGGATCGCCCGGTGGAGCCGGTGACGGTGCAGCCCTCGGTGGCGCCGATGATGTCGTCGTGGGCGAGGACGCCGGCATGGGTGTGGAACGTCGACCCGGTGACGAGCGTCAGGAGGTAGCGCCGCTCCTTGGGGTCGATCAGGAGCACCCGCTCCCCCGCCGCGAGGGGGCCCGGCACGGGACTCAGGCTTCGACGGCGGCGGGAGCGGCGTTGCGGTCGCGCACCGTGATGAGCACCTGCTCGCCCGGGGAGACCGTCACACTCGACACGACGCTGCTCCGGTCGTTGAGGACCCGGCGCAGGAAGAAGGTGGCGCCGGCGAGCAGGAACCAGTACCAGTTCCCGGCCAGCCCCCGGCGGACCCCGGCACGCAGGAAGCGCCGCAGGAGCACGTCCATGTCAGAGCCGCCGGATCTCGACGACCGCCGACTTGGCTCGGCCGCGGCGGCGGCCGGCCAGGAAGGCCAGCGTGATGACCAGGATGCCCACGGCGCCCGCGATGGCGAGCCCCCGGGGTGCCGCGGCCCTCGCCGTGGCCTCACCCTCGCCCATGACCTGTGCGTACGCAGCCTGCAGGTCCTCGCGCGTGATGAGGCGCCCGTTGCTTCCTGCCTTCGTCGTCGTTCCTGGCATCAGCTCACTCCCTCCTGTATCTCAGTCTCGCTCGCCTCGCGGCGGGCCATCACCTCGGGCAGCTTCTCCTGTCCGGGCCCGGCGGTGATGCGCCAGGCGGCCACGCCGATGACGCCGATCCCGAGCACGACCACCACCGCGTAGGGCGCCCAGGACCAGTCGCCCGTCAGCGCGGTGCCCGTCTCCGTCTGCAGCAGCCGCAAGATCCCGATGAGGATCAGCAGGATGCCCCCGGCCAGGAAGAACGAGCCCGCGATCCCCATGTAGAGGAAGCGGCCGAGCCCCTTGAGCGGCTCGATGGTCTCCTGCTTGAGGTAGTCGACGGTGAGCTGGAAGGCGTCGTCCCCGGCATGGCGCAGTCCGCGGGTGCCGTTGTCTGACCGTGGTGCCATGTGGCCGACAATCCTGGTCGGTGAACCGACGGTGTGCAAACACCGGCGGGGGACGGGTCAGTCGCGGTCCTTGAAGAGGTAGGTGGACGATGCCCGGGCGACCAGCCGCTCGCCCCCGGTCTCGGCCTCCCTGGCCACCACGCTGGCCTCCACGAAGGCGACGCGGCGACCGCCCGAGACCACCTCGGCCGTGCAGCGCAGGTCCGACCCGGGGGGGATGGGGCCCAGGAAGCTGACCTTCATTTCCGCGTTGGAGGCGAAGACCCGCCGCCCCTCCTGGAACGTGACGGCGGCCGCCCCCATGGCCGAGTCGGCGAAGGCCGCCAGGAAGCCCCCCTGCATGATCCCGGCCGGGTTGGCGAAGCGCTCGTCGGCCGTCATGCGCCAGGTACAGCGACCCGGCGTGGCCTTGTCCACGCAGGTCATGCCCAGCGTCAGGTCACTGTTTGGCGGGACCTGCATGCGGGAAGCCATGAAGGTGAAGAGTACGCGACGGGCAAGTCAAGACGCCGGAACGGACGGTTAGGGTTGGTCACGTGACGCTGCACACCACTGCTCCCGTCGCCCAGGATCCCAGGTTGGTCGAGCTGGGCATCAACGTCATCCGGGGTCTGGCCATGGACGCGCCGGAGGCGGCCGAGTCGGGGCACTCGGGCACCGCCATGGCCCTCGCCCCGTTGGCGCACGTGCTCTGGACGCGGATCATGTCCTACGACCCGCGCGACCCCGAGTGGCCGGACCGCGACCGCTTCGTCCTCTCCAACGGTCATGCGTGCATCCTGCAGTACTCGATGCTCCACCTGACCGGCTACGACCTGTCGCTGGAGGACCTGCGCCAGTTCCGCCAATGGGGAAGCCGCACGCCGGGCCACCCCGAGTACCGCCACACGGCCGGCATCGAGATCACCACCGGTCCGCTCGGCCAGGGCTTCGCCAACGCGGTGGGGATGGCGATCACCGAACGCTGGCTGCGGACCACCTTCGGCGACGAGGTGTGCGACCACCGGACCTTCGTCATCGCGGGCGACGGTTGCTTCATGGAAGGGATCTCGCACGAGGCGGCCTCCCTGGCCGGGCACCTCGGGCTGGGGCGGCTGCTCGCCTTCTACGACGACAACCACATCACGATCGACGGACCGACCGAGCTGGCCTACGACGACAACGTGCCCGAGCGCTTCGAGGCCTACGGCTGGCGGGTGCACAACCTCGGAGAGATGGCCAACGACGTCGACGGTCTCGAAGCCGCCGTCCGCGAGGCCCTCGAGCAGCCCGCCGACGGGCCCGACGCGCAGCCGACCCTCCTCGTGCTGCGCAGCCACATCGGCTGGCCGTCGCCGCACCTGACCGACACCGCGGCGGCGCACGGGGATCCCTTCGGGGAGGAGGAGATCAAGGAGACGAAGAAGATCCTGGGGCTCCCGCCGGACGAGACGTTCTGGGTTCCCGACGAGGTACGCGACTTCTACGGCAGCGCCGTCGCGCGGGGGGCGCAGGAGCGGGCCGCGTGGGCCGAGCGCTTCGCCGCCTGGAAGGGGGACCGGGCGACCTGGGACGCCGCGCAGGCCGGCCACGGCCTCCCGGGGTGGGCCGACGACTTGCCCGCCTTCGAGGCCGGCACCCAGCTGGCCACCCGGCATGCCATCAACCACTGCATCGACGCCACGGCGGCGCGCCTGCCCGGCCTCCTGGCCGGCTCGGCGGACCTGACGGGCAACAACGGCGTGAAGGTCGAGGGCGCGGAGATCCAGGCGCGCCAGTCGCCGGGAGGGATCCAGGTCCACTACGGGATCCGCGAGCACGGCATGGGCTCCGTGATGAACGGCATGGCCGCGCATGGCGGTGTGCTGCCGTTGGGGGGCACCTTCTTCGTCTTCTCCGACTACATGCGGCCGCCGGTCCGGCTTGCCGCGCTGAGCGGGTTGCACGTGATCTACTCGTGGACCCACGACTCCATCGGGCTGGGTCAGGACGGCCCGACGCATCAGCCGGTGGAGCACCTTGCCTCGCTGCGGGCGATGCCGGACGTCAGCATCGTGCGGCCGGCCGACGCCAATGAGACGGCGCAGGCCTGGCGGATCGCCGTGGAGGCGGACGGGCCGATCGGCCTGGTGCTCACGCGCCAGAACGTCCCCGTGCTGGCCGAGACCGCCGGCCGGGCGGCCGAGGGCGTGCCGCGGGGCGCGTACGTCCTCGTCGACAGCGACGGGCCGCCCGAGATCGTCCTTGTCGGCACCGGGAGCGAGGTCCAGCTCTGCCTGGCCGCCGCCACCACCCTGGGGGGCTCGGGCGTGCGGGCGCAGGTGGTGTCGTTCCCCTCTTGGGACCGCTTCGAGGTGCAGGACGGGGACTACCGCGCCGGCGTCTTCCCGCCGGGCGTGCCCGTCCTGAGCATCGAGGCCGGCTCGACCTTCGGCTGGGAGCGTTACGCCGACGACTCCATCGGCCTGGACCACTTCGGGGCGTCCGCCCCGGGTGCGGTGGTGATGGAGAAGTTCGGGTTCACCGCCGACCACGTGGTCGAGCGGGCGCGGGCGCTGCTCGCCCGCAACAGCAGCAGCTGATCAGCGACGACCAGCGACCACCAGCGACGACCAGCGACGCGGAAAGGGGCTCCCCCGATGACCCGACTACAGGACCTCTACGAGATCGGGGGCCAGAGCCCCTGGCTGGACAACCTGCGCCGTGACTGGCTCCAGGACGGGAAGCTGGCCGAGCTCGTCGCCAGCGGGGTGCGGGGCATCACCTCGAACCCCACCATCTTCGCCAAGGCCATGACCGACCAGTCGACCTACGACGACCAGTTCCGCGCGCTCATGAAGGACCGTACGGTCGAGAGCGCCTACTGGGAGATGGCGACGACCGACATTCAGTCCGCGCTGGCGTTGCTGCGTCCCCTCTACGACGAGAGCGACGGCGAGGACGGCTTCGTCTCCCTCGAGGTGTCGCCCGCGCTGGCACACGACACCGAGGGCACGGTGCGCGACGCGCGCCGGTTTCACGACACCATCGCGCAGCCCAACCTGCTGGTGAAGGTGCCGGCCACGCGCGAGGGCGTCCCCGCGATCGAGACGCTCATCGGCGAGGGGCGGAGCATCAACGTCACGCTGATCTTCGGGCTCGACCGCTACGACGAGGTCATGGAGGCGTACCTGCGCGGCCTCGAGGCGCTGGTGGCCGCCGGCCGCGAGGCCGAGCTCCCCCACGTGGCCAGCGTGGCCTCCTTCTTCGTGAGCCGGGTCGACACCGAGGTGGACCGCCGCCTCGAGTCCCTGGCCGGGGGGGACGCGGGGGACGCCGCTGTCCTCGGCCTCCGGGGCACGGCCGCGGTGGCCCAGGCCCAGTCGGCCTACCAGCACTTCCATCGAACCTTTGCCGGTGATCGCTGGGAGGCGCTGCGGGCCAAGGGCGCCCGCGTGCAGCGGCCGCTCTGGGCCTCCACCTCGACGAAGAACCCGGCGTACTCCGACCTCCTCTACGTGGACAGCCTCATCGGCCCGGCCAGCGTCAACACCATGCCCGAGGGGACCCTGGACGCCTTCGAGGACCACGGGACGCTCAAGCGCACCGTCGATGCCGACCCCGACGAGGCCACGGCGGCGCTGGACCGGCTGCGCACGGCAGGGATCGACATGCGCGACGTGGAACAGACGCTCGAGGACGAGGGCGTGCATTCCTTTGCCAAGTCGTTCGACGAGGTGCTGCAGTCGCTGACCGACAAAGCCGCTACCTTCTGATCGGGCAGTGCAAAGAGAGGAGCGCGCATGAGGATCGGCATGATCGGCCTGGGCAAGATGGGCGCCAACATGACCGAGCGCCTGCTCAAGGGCGGGCACGAGGTGGTGGCGTACGACCTGAGCGCGCAGGCGCTGGAGGCGGCGTCCAAGAAGGGTGCCGAGACGGCCACCACCCTGTCAGAGCTCGCGGGCAAGCTGACGCCGCCCCGGGCCGCCTGGGTCATGGTGCCCGCCGGCGCGGCGACCGACAAGACGGTCGAGGAGCTCGCCGGGCTCTTCAGCGCGGGCGACGTCATCGTCGACGGCGGCAACTCGAACTACAAGGAATGGATGAGCCTCGTCTCCTCGCTGTCGTCGTCGGGCGTCGGCTTCGTCGATGCCGGCACCTCGGGCGGCGTATGGGGCCTCACGGAGGGCTACTGCCTCATGGTCGGTGGCACCAAGGAGGCGGTGGCGGTCGTCGAGCCCGTGTTCGTGACGCTGGCGCCCGAAGGGGGCTACGCGCACGTCGGGCCGCCCGGAGCCGGCCACTTCGTGAAGATGGTGCACAACGGGGTCGAGTACGGGCTCATGCAGGCCTACGCCGAGGGCTTCGAGATCATGGGATCGGCGGACGAGTTCGACCTCGACCTGCACGAGATCGCGTCCATCTGGCGCTACGGGTCCGTCGTGCGCAGCTGGCTGCTCGACCTGGCGGAGCGGGCGCTGCGTCCTGGCGCGGGGTTCGACGACATCAAGGGTGTGGTCGTCGACTCCGGCGAGGGCCGCTGGACGGCGCAGGAGGCCATCGACCGCGGCGTGTCGGCGCCGGTGATCGCCACCTCCCTCTTCACCCGCTTCGCGTCGCAGAACAAGGACTCGCTGCAGCTCAAGATGCTGGCCGCGCTGCGCAACCAGTTCGGCGGCCACGCGGTGACGCTGGAGTCGGGCAAGCAGGGGCTGGAGACGGAGACCCCGGTCCCCTGACCGCGTGATCACCCCCGTCGACGACGTGCCGCGCGCCTTCAGCGACGTGGTGGTGGAATCCTTCGCCGCGCGCCCCGGGCCGCGCTTCGCGCTCGTGCTCTCGGGAGGCCCGACGGCGCAGGCGTGCTACGAGGTCCTGGCGGGCACCGACCGCATCGACTGGGCCGTCGTGGACGTCTACGTCGGCGACGAGCGCATGGTGCCGCTCGACGACGTCGATTCCAACGCACGGCTCATCCGGGAGGCGCTGCTGGACCGGATCGCTCCGGTGGGCTCGTTCACGCCCATGTCCACCGAGGGGCCGGTCGACGAGTGCGTGGCGGCCTACCAGCGCGTCATGTCCGACCTGGTGACGGGGCCGGGCATCGACCTCATCCACCTCGGGATGGGGCCGGACGGGCACACGGCCTCGCTCTTCCCCGGCGCGCCGACCCTCGACGCCGGCCCGGGGGTGCTCGTGCTGGCCACCGAGGATCCGGCCGGGAACAACCCCCACCCGCGGCTCACGCTCACGCTCCCGGCCATCAATTCCGCCCGGCTCGCGGTCTTCACGGTGGCCGGGCCGTCCAAGGCGGCCGCGGTTGCGGCGCTGCTCCGCGGCGAGGACCTGCCGGCGGCCCGGGTGCACGCCGGGCACACGGTGCGGCTGGTGGACGGGCCGGCCCGCGCCGAAGCCCCCTAGATTGGCGTTGATGCTCGCCGACGCCGACCTCCTCGACACGCCGCTCGAAGATCTGACCGTGCTGGCCCGGGCGGTGCGCGACGGCGCGCACGGCCGGAGGGTCACCTTCTCTCCCAAGGTCTTCATCCCGCTCACCATGCTGTGCCGCGACCGCTGCGGCTACTGCACCTTCGCCAAGGCGCCGGCCCGCCTGGACTCGCCGTACCTCACCCCCGAGGAGGTCCTCGCCGTCGCCCGGGCCGGGCGCGAGGCGGGCTGCCACGAGGCGCTCTTCACGCTGGGCGAGCGGCCGGAGCTCCGCTACCCGGTGGCGCGCGACTGGCTCGCCGCCCACGGCCACGCGTCCACGGTCGACTACCTCGTCGAGATGTGCCGGCTCGTCCTGGAGGAGACGGGGCTGCTCCCCCATGCCAACGCGGGCGCGCTGTTCCCCGACGAGCTGGTCCGGCTGCGCGCCGTCTCGGCCAGCCAGGGCACCATGATCGAGTCGCTCGCCGAGGGCCTGGCTGCGCACCGGGGCGCGCCCGACAAGGACCCGGCACGACGGCTGGCCACGCTCGAGGCCGCCGGCGAGCTGTCCATCCCCTTCACCACGGGGATCCTGGTGGGGATCGGGGACGACCGGCCCGGGCAGCTGGCGGCGCTGCGGGCCATCGCCGCCTCGCACACGCGCCACGGCCACGTCCAGGAGGTCATCGTCCAGAACTTCCTCCCCAAGCCCGGCACCGCCATGGCGCGCGCCGAGCCCTGCCCGCCCGAGGACCTGCAGTGGGCCATTGCGGCGGCACGCCTGGTGCTCCCGCGCGAGGTCCACGTCCAGGCTCCCCCGAACCTCTCCGACGATCTCGTCCCCCTGCTGGACGCAGGCATCGACGACTGGGGCGGCGTGTCCCCCGTTACCGCCGACCACGTGAACCCCGAGCGGGCCTGGCCGGCGCTCGACGTGCTCCGCGGGGCCACCGAGGCGGCCGGGCACACGCTCGCCCCGCGGCTGACCGTCTACCCGTCGTTCGTCCTCGACCCCGAGCACTGGCTGGACCCGGCGCTGCGCTTCGGCGTCCTCGACGCCTCCGACGCCGAGGGCCTGGCCCGCGACGCCACGTGGTGCTCGGGCGGTGAGGAGCCGCCCCCGCTGCTACTCGGCGGTCCGGCGGCGCCGGGCCACGTCCCCCACGGGGGCGGCGCCGTGGCCGAGGTCCTGGCCGGCGTCGGGCTGGGCCAGGAGGTGGGTGCAGCGGAGATCGTGACCCTCTTCAGCGCCCGGGGCCCCGAGGTCCGCCTGGTCGCCGAGGTGGCCGACGACCTGCGCCGCCAGGCGGTCGGCGACGCCGTCACCTTCGTCCGCAACCGCAACATCAATTACACAAACGTCTGCACCTTCAAGTGCCGCTTCTGCGCCTTCTCCAAGGGCCCGCTCTCGTTGAACCTGCGGGGCGCGCCGTACCTCCTCGAGCTCGACGAGATCACGCGGCGTGTGGCCGAGGCCGAGGCGGAGGGCGCCACGGAGGTCTGCCTGCAGGGCGGCATCCACCCCAGCTTCGACGGGGACTACTACCTCCACGTGCTCGAGGCGGTGCGGGAGGCGTCGACGGCCATCCACATCCACGGCTTCACCGCCCTCGAGGTGACCGAGGGGGCGCGGCGCTCGGAGGTGCCGCTGGCCGAGTACCTGACCCGGCTGAAGGAGGCGGGCCTGAAGACACTGCCGGGGACGGCGGCCGAGATCCTCGACGACGACGTGCGCGCCATTTTGTGCCCCGACAAGATCTCGACCGACGAATGGCTCGAGGCGCACCGCACGGCCCACTCGGTGGGGCTGCGCTCGAACATCACGATCATGTTCGGCTCGGTGGAGCAGCCGCACAGCTGGGCCCGCCACATGGTGGTCACCCGCGACCTGCAACGGGAGACGGGCGGCTTCACCGAGTTCGTGCCGCTGCCGTTCGTGCACATGGCGACGCCGCTCTACCTGCAGCGCAAGGCGCGGCGGGGGCCGACCTTCCGCGAGACGCTCCTGATGCACGCGGTGGCGCGCATCGCCTACGCCGGTGACATCGACAACATCCAGGCCAGCTGGGTCAAGATGGGTGCCGAAGGAGCGCGCCAGGTGCTGCAGGCGGGCGTCAACGACCTCGGCGGGACGCTGATGGACGAGAACATCTCGCGGGCGGCCGGCGCACAGCACGGTCAGCGCATGGGCGTCGAGGAGCTCGAGGCGATCGTCGCCCCCCTCGGCCGGCCTCTCGTGCAGCGTTCGACCCTGTACGCGCTGGCCGGAGCCTCGCCGGGCGCGTGACCGACGAGGCCCAGGAGGCGGCCCGCCAGGCCGCGTTCAACGCCCTCTTCGAGGACCACTCGCTGTCGCCGGCCCAGGCCCGGGAGCTCCATGCGATGATCGGGACGCTCGGTGACCTGGCCCGCGAGGGCACGGCGGTGGGCGACCTCAAGATCGCCAACGCGGCGCTGGGTGAGATGGCCGAGGCGTTCCGCGTCTTCCGCCCCTACCGGCACATCCGGAAGGTCACGATGTTCGGCTCGGCGCGCACGAAGCCCGAGGATCCCGTCTACGTGCTCGCCCGCAACCTGGCCGCCCGACTGGCGGCGGCCGACTGGATGGTCGTGACCGGCGCAGGCCCGGGCATCATGGCCGCCGGGCTGGAGGGGGCGGGACGAGAGCACGCGTTCGGCGTGAATATCCGCCTCCCGAACGAGGAGGAGGCCAACGTCTTCATCGCGCAGGACCCGAAGCTGGTCGAGATGCGCTACTTCTTCACCCGCAAGCTCATGCTGATCAAGGAGTCGCACGCCTACGCCATCCTGCCGGGCGGCTTCGGGACCCAGGACGAGGCCTTCGAGCTCCTCACCCTCCAGCAGACGGGCAAGGCCGAGCCCGCGCCGGTGGTCATGATCGAGACGCCCGGCGGCACTTACTGGCACGCGTGGCTCCGCTTCATTCAGGACGAGGCGATCGGGGCCGGCTGGGTCTCACCCGAGGACCGCTCCCTCTTCAAGGTCACCAACACGATGGAGGAGGCCAGCGAGGAGATCCTCGGCTTCTACCGCAACTACCACTCGTGCCGCTGGGTGGGCGACCTGCTGGTGCTGCGGGTGCAGGTGCAGCCGAGCAAGGCCGAGCTGGCCGACCTCAACAAACGCTTCGGCGACATCGTCCTGCGCGGCAGCATCCGCCCCACAGGGCCCTTCCCCCCCGAACGCGACGACCACCCCGAGCTCCCCCGGCTGGCCCTCCGTTTCGACCGATGGCACTACGCACGGCTCCGCATGCTCATCGACGCGGTCAACCAGTGCACCGGGTGAGCCTGCGGGCGGGCCGCAGCCTGGCGGCGCTGCTCGCGCTGGCGGCGCTGGCCGCACTCGGGATCGCGGCACCCGCGGCGCCGGCCACCACTCCCCCACCCGACTCGGCGGTGCCGTTCGGCACGACGGGCGTCGGCGCCAACGCCGTGAGCAACCCCAACGCGCCGATCGTGGGCATGGCGGCCGACCGGGCTGCGGCCGGGTACTGGCTGGTCGGCAGCGACGGCGGGGTCTACGCCTACGGCGACGCGCAATTCTGGGGATCGGCGGGGTCGCTCCGGCTGAACGCGCCCATCGTGGGGATGGCGGCCGTGCCCGACGGCGACGGGTACTGGCTGGTGGCGAGCGACGGCGGTGTCTTCAACTACGGCGACGCGGGCTTCTACGGGTCGGCCGGCTCGCTCCCCCTGAACGCCCCCGTGGTGGGGATGGCCGTCACCCGCGACGGCGGCGGCTACTGGCTCGTGGCGAGCGACGGTGGGATCTTCAGCTACGGGGATGCCCGCTTCGAAGGCTCCGCCGGCGCCCTGGCGCTCAACGCGCCGGTCGTCGGGATGGCCGTCACCCCCGACGGCGGCGGCTACTGGCTCGTCGCCGCCGACGGCGGGGTCTTCAGCTATGGCGACGCGGTCTTCTCGGGCTCCACCGGGTCGATCCGCCTGGAAGCGCCCATCGTGGGCATGGCCGCCACCCCCGACGGCGGGGGGTACTGGTTCGTGGCCGCCGACGGTGGCGTCTTCAGCTACGGCGACGCCCGCTATTTCGGGTCGCTCGGCGGGACGCAGCTGCCCGCCCCCGTGGTGGGGATGGCGGCCGACCCGGGCGGGGGCGGCTACTGGCTCGCCCTGGGGTCGCCGGCCCCTCTGGTGGGCAAGGTCGTCGGCATCGACCCCGGCCACAACGGGCTGAACTACACCGCCCCCGGCGTCATCGACCAGCCCGTCTTCAACGGCACCGGGACCGAGCCGTGCGACACGACCGGCACGGCGACGGACAGCGGCTACACGGAGGCCCAGTACAACTTCAACGTCGCCACCTACCTGCGGGCGGACCTGGAGGCGGAGGGTGCCACCGTGGTCATGACCCGGACCTCCAACGCCGGCGTGGGCCCGTGCGTCACCACCCGGGCGGCCATCATCAACGACGCGCATGCGGACGTCGCCGTCGACATCCACGCCGACGGGGGCCCGCCGACAGGGCGCGGCTTCGCGGTGCTCGAGCCGGTGGCCGACGGGCCGAACGACGGCGTCATCTCGTCCTCGGCCACCTTCGCGGGGATTCTGCGTGACGCCTTCGCTGCCGGGACCTCCATGCCGGTGAGCAGCTACGACGGGGTGGACGGCCTGCAGCCCCGCAACGACCTCGCCGGGCTGAACCTGACGACGGTGCCCAAGGTGCTCATTGAGTGCGGCAACATGCGCAACGCCACCGATGCCGCGCTCCTCGTGACCCCCTCGTTCCAGCAGGCCGCCGCCGCCGCCATGGCGCAGGGCATCACCCAGTTCCTGACCGGCCGCCCGGCCTGAGCCCGGACGGGGGTCCCAGAGCGGCCCGCACCAGCGTGGAGTAGACGTGGCCGTGCGGTGACGGCTCCGAGGCCACCAGGTCGACGGAGCCGACGGCGAAGCGTGCGTCGAAGGGGATCCCGGCCAGGGCGGCCTGCGCCGCGGGTCCGAGACGGCCCTTGGCCCGGGCCAGCGTGAGGTGACCGTTGAAGGGCGGCTCGTCCTGGTCGGGTCCGGGCACGACGCCGAGCGTGGCGGCGCGCACCACCGAGGCCAGCTCGTCGAGGCCGGCGGCGGGGAGCTGCAGGACGCGCACGCCGGTGAACCACCCCGTCGCCGGCCCCAGGCGGCACTCCACCGGCCCGGGGAAGGCGGCCGCGGCAGCCACCAGCGTCTCCCCCAGCGGCCCGAGCGCCTCGCGGGCCACGTCGCCGAGAAAGCGCAGGGTAACGTGCCAGCGTGCCGGCCCCACCAGACGCAGGTTCTTGGCCCGTCCGAGCTCGAGGGCCGTCAGACGCTCGCGGACGGCGCCGTCGGGCCAGGCGGCCACGAACGTGCGCATCGTGGCGCGGGCTCAGGCGCCGTCGTCGAGGGGCTCACGCCCCGCGTTGGCGAGCGCCGCGACCGCCCGTTCGAGCGCCCGGCGCGCCTTGAGGATGCGCCGCTCCATGGCCAGTGCCTCCCCCGTCTCGGCCGAGTCGGGATCGCCCGATCCGGCACGCCGCAGCGCGTCGATCGCCATGTCGGTCAGCTCCTCGACCATGCCCTCGAGGCGTTCGGCCATGCTCGCCATGGCGTCGTCGGCGGCGGTCACTTGGGCAGCGGCGTGCTCTGCACCTCGTAGGCACCGTCCGCGAACGCGGCCCGCATGACCTTCTTGTCGAACTTGCCCACGCTCGTCTTGGGGACCTCGGTGATGAAGGTCCACTGCTCGGGCAGCCACCAGCGCGGCACCCGGTCCTTGAGGAACTCGACCAGGTCCGCGGGGGCGGGCGAACGCCCGGGCTTGGGGACCACGGCCACGAGCGGGCGCTCGGACCACTTGGGGTCGGGGACGGAGATCACCGCCGCCTCGAACACGTCGGGGTGGGCCATGACGGCGTTCTCGAGCTCGACCGAGGAGATCCACTCGCCGCCCGACTTGATCACGTCCTTGGTCCGGTCCGAGATCGTCATGTAGCCCTGGCCGTCGAGGGTCCCGACGTCGCCCGTGCGCAGCCACCCGTCGTCGAACCTGGCCGGGTCCTCGTCCTTGTAGTACGAGCCGGTGATCCACGGCCCGCGGATCTCGAACTCCCCGACCGACTCCCCGTCGTTGGGCAGCACGCTCCCGTCCTCGGCCACCACCCGCACCTCTACGCCGCCGACGATGCGGCCCGCCTTGACCTTGTAGTACATGTCGTCGTGCCCGTCGTGCTTGCGGGCCGGAGGCAGCCCGAAGGCGGCGAGCGGGCTGGTCTCGGTCATGCCCCAGCCCTGGATGATGGTGGCCCCGAAGCGCTTCTCGAAGGCCTCGATGAGCGACTGGGGGACGGCCGCTCCTCCCGCCGTGATGCCGCGCACGCTGGAGAAGTCGATGGGCGTGTCGAGCGCGAGCAGGCCGTTCCAGATCGTCGGCACGCCGCAGGCGAGGGTCGGGTGGAACTCGTTGAAGACGCCGGCCAGGTGCTCACCCATGAGGAACATCTGCGGCATGACCATGTCCGTGCCGGCCATCCAGGCGCCGTAGGGGGTGCCCCACGCCATGGCGTGGAACATGGGGACGATGATCAGGATGCGGTCGGACTCGGTCATGCCGACCGACGAGGCCGCCTGCTCGGCCAACGTGTGCAGCCAGGTGGAGCGGTGCGAGTACACGACGCCCTTGGGGTTGCCGGTGGTGCCGCTCGTGTAGCACATGGCCGCGGCGGAGCGCTCGTCGAGCACGGGCCACTCGAAGCCGGGCTCCTCGGCGGCCAGCAGGCGCTCGTAGGACAGGGTCTCGCCGAGGGGGGACGTGTCGCCCTCCCCTGCCACGATGATCGTCTCCACCGCCTTGAGCTCGTCCTTGACGGCGGCCAGCAGCGGGATCAGCGAGGCGTCCACGATGATGAAGCGGTCCTCGGCGTGGTTGATGACGTAGGCGAGCTGGTCGGCCGGGAGCCGGATGTTGAGGGTGTGGAGGACGGCTCCCATGGAGGGGATGGCGAGGTAGGCCTCCAGGTGGCCCTGGTTGTTCCAGCAGAAGGTGCCCACCCGGTCCCCCGGCTGCACCCCGAGCCTCGTGAGGGCGGCCGCCAGCTTCTCCGCCCGCGTCGCCACCTCGGCGAAGGTGGCCGAGCGGTGCCCGCCGGCCTCGACGGTGATCACGGAGCTGTCGCCGTGGACCTGCTGGCCGTGACGAAGAATGTCGCTGATCAGAAGCGGAGCGTCCTGCATGGTGCTTTGCATGGACCAAGTATGGCGAGCACGCCATTGCCGTGCCGACCGCCAAGATCCCGCCCGCCATGCTCACGCTCTACCAGGAGGCGGCGGCCACCTGCCCGTGCCTGCCGTGGACCGTCCTGGCGGCCATCGGCACCGTCGAGTCCGACAACGGGCAGTCCGCGCTCCCCGGGGTCCACACCGGCGTCAACTCGGCGGGCGCCGAAGGGCCCATGCAGGGGGCACTGCTTCTCGCGGACCGTCGGTGCTCGACCTCTTTTGAGCCACTCCGTGGCGAAGTCCGATCAGCCGCAGCACCTGGCACAAGTCTCAAGCACGCACGACTGGGGCATGCCGTTCCGCTCTCGTCACCGGACATTAGGGGACACAGCTCGTGGTCGATCGAGCAGCCGCTGGATCGACAACTCCGCGAGTGCCACAGCCTCCGATGAAGTGAGGCAGCGACCGGCGGAGTAGGCCTCTTCGAACGGTTTCTCCCCCATGGTCTGCCGGAGGTGGGAATGATCTCGCTCGCGCAGTCTGCCGCTGAGGTTCACAAACGACTGACCAATGTGCTCTATGAGTCCATCGGCCGCGCCGTGGAGCCTCGTAGTCAGCTCCAATTCGCCAAGGGCGCTCAGGCAGAGAGCAACGCCGAGGACGTTGTAGTCAAGGGTCATACCCTCCTCCTTTGCTAGGCGAATGGATTCGTCCGAGAGGCGAAGTGCGTACGCAACGTCTCCCCGCATGATCGCTGCCAAGCCGAGGCTATAGAGAGCTTCGGTGAGAAGGCTCGATGCTTGGCTTTGAAGATGACCGCCGCCGCCAGAACCAGCCATAGGTCGAGGCGGAAACTGCGCTACAAAATGGAGCACCCAGACGCAGTGAGACCTCATGCCGGAACCCCACCGGGTAGCTCGTCCCTGAGTACCAGCGGGAGGTCGCCATAGGCTGCGTCACGGTGACAAATACACTCTACGACTGGGCTGAGGCTGAGCCCGCCGGACTTGATAACCAAGAGGGCCGGCGCGAGGAGACGGCTCCCCGGCTTCCAGGCGCCCGCCGGGCTTCCTACGTCGCCATGGGCGTGTTGTTCTTGGTCATGTGCGCCTGGAGTGCATTCCAGTGGCACCGCGGAGGGGACGGGCAAGACATCTCGGACTTCAACCAGTCCGCCTGGCTCATAATCCACGGCAACTTCAATCCGTACTCCTCGGTTACAGGAGGTGTGACGTTCCTCCAGGACCATTTCGCCCTGTTCCTTTACCCGCTCCTCGCCGTGTACGTGCTGCACCCCAGTGGGCTCACCCTTCTCCTCCTCCAGGACTTGGCGTGCGCGCTCGCCTCGCTGGTGGCCATCCTTTGGATCATCGAGCTCTTCGAGCGCCAGCTGGCTGAAGCAGCGCCGGTCATCACTCGACGCTTTGCAGCTCTCTGCGTGGCCGGGTGTCTGGCCATGCTGGCGTTCGACCCCTGGCTCTGGCAGGGCATCTCCTTCGACTTCCACATGGAGGCCTTCTCCGCACTCTTCCTGGTCCTGGCCGGCCGGTCCTTCTGGCGCCACCGCCCAGTGATAGCGATTCTCTGGTGCATGCTCGCCCTCACGACGTCGGACTATGCCGGCCTCTTCGTCTTGGCGCTGGGGGTCTGCGTCCTCGTTGCCGGCACGGGGGTCCGTCGGTGGGGCCTCGTGGCCGTCGGGGTCGGAGTGTGTTGGATCCTGTTGGTCGGGGCCTTGGGAGACAACCAAGGAGACAACCTTCAGGCCTACGCCTATATCACCGGAGCGGCCGGCACCGTCACCACGCCACAACTGGCCTGGGCCATGGCGGCGCATCCGGGAAGATGGGGTTCCATGCTGGCTACCAAGCCGCTAGACCTCTATCGCAACCTGGTGCCCACGGGCATGTTGAGCGTGGTGTCCCCGTGGAGTTTCGCCGTGGTGTTGTCCGTGATCGTGCCCGCGGCACTGCTGCCCCCACCCATCTTCCTCGAGTCGGGATTCCAGACTATTCCGGCCGAGATCTTCGGGTTGTGCGGATCGGTGTTCCTCCTGCTCTGGATCGGTCGGGTCGTTGGCCGGAAGTGGAGCGCCGCCCGGGCACGCCTCGTGATGGGCACGCTGTGCATCGCGGTGTTCGTGCAATTCATCGGCGTAGCCGTCGTGATGTTGCCGAGGATCCCCACGTTCTGGATCCGCGTGTCCGGTCCCCAGGGGGACGCCATCCAAAAGGCCGAGAACCTCATCCCCGAGACTGCCGAAGTCATCGTGTCTTCGCCGGTGATGGGGCACTTCTCGGGTCGCCAATGGGTGTTCGCCTCGATCCGCCCCGGCCAGGTCTTCCCGATCGAGCGCCATGATGTCTACATCGTCGTCGCCCCGACGGCGGGGATCATCTCGATGGAACCGGGCGTCTCGCAACAGGCCATCACCGACGCCGAACGGTTCGGGGCCCAGCCCGTCCTCAACGAGAACGGAGTTACGGTGCTCCAGTGGCATCCGCCGCCAGGCCGCCAGACGGTCGAACTACTACCGTCGAGCACTGGTGGATAGCGCAGTCTTTGGACAGAATTATCCAATTTGTTCGGCGAGCCGATCCGCTTATCGCTGCCCAGTACGCTGGCCCCGGGTGGTGGCTGACCGGTACCTATGGGCTGGGGCAGGTAGCGCTGGACCTTTCGTAGGAGTGGTTGAAACGTCCTAGGGTCGTCCTGCCGCTCTCCACATTGGCGTACTCTCTCGGGTTGGTTTGCGGTTGCGGGATTCGGCACCAGTTGTCTTCGACATATTTCGCATCACCGATCAGCGTGAGCGAGACCGCTGTGCCCGCAACGAGGAGACGCTCACCAAGGAGTGAAAAGGCGACGAACACTATTGGGACCGCGTCGGCTACCTTCCTCTGGGCCGATCCCGGGCTTGCGGAGAGAGCCGTTCGGCTAGATAGGCGAGGGCCATCGGGTAGCGGTACTCGATGCGACCGTGGGCCCCTTCGAACAACTCGAAGTGGAGGTCGGTGATGCCGATGGCTCCCAGCGCGTCGCTGAACGCCTGGCCTCCGATCTCGAGAAACCACTCGTCGCTGGTGCCGCCGTCGATCCAGATGGCCCGCTGGCTCCGTAGGGCATCCGCATAGCGGGGCACCATGCGCACCGGGTCCCAGTCGAGCCACCGCTCCCAGACATCCTGGTCCAATACCCCGTTGTGGGGGTCGAACGGTAGGCGCGGGGTGCCGTCTGGGTCGGCCGAGAAGCAGGCGGAGATAGCCAGAATCATCAGGAGGTTCTCGTCGGCCGGTTTGGTGAAGGCGACCCGGCTGCGGAAATCCGACCACCACCGGTCGATCGACCCGTCGTAGTCCCGCAGGTGGCGGACCGCCTTGCCGAAATCGGTGATGTAGCAGTACTCGTAGAGTGAGTCGCCGGCGTGGGTGGCGAAACCGCCGAACAGGTCGGGGCGCAGCATGGGCGTGATCATGGCGCCAAAGCCACCGCTCGACTTCCCATGGATGCCACGGTGCTCCGGGCCGGCCAGTGTCCGGTAGTTCGAGTCCACCCAACCCACCACGTCCTCGCACAGGTAGGTGTGGTAGTACCCGGTCCCCGGCGAGTCCACGAACTGCGAACCTCCGTACGCCGTCCAGGCGTCCACGTACACAACGATGCAGGGTGGGGCCTGCCGGCTGGCGAAGAGCTCGTCGGCCATCTCGGGGAACGTCTGGCGATACGCGGTGCGATTGGCCCACATGGTGAGGGATCCGGTGAAACCCTGGATTTCATACACCGTCGGGTAGCGCACCCCGGCATCGTCGTCGTAGCCCGGCGGGACGTATACCCACAGCGGACGGTCGGCAGGATCGCCGAGATGGTTCCCCTCGAGCGCCACGGAATGAATCGTGTGCTGATTGAGCCGGCCAGCTAGCTCTGCTCCCCAGGGCAATGTCATGGACCCGCACCCTAGGACTCACGGGCAAGAGAGGCTGTCCCGGAACGTTCTACGCTCCAGAATCCCGAGACTGTCCCGTACGATGCTGCCAGCTGAGTGCGATGCATCAAAATGGTTGGGTGCTGGAGCCACCGGAACTGGAGCGGTTTATCACGGAGGGCTACCTCGTGGTTTGCGCCGCATCGGTGAGCGGGAAAGTTCCTGACGGGCCGCAATCGGAGGTATGACCCAGTCGCCGGAGACGGGCGCCTCTACGTTTGGTTGTGGCGTTTCCAGAACGCAGCCTCGTCATCGTTCTCCGTCAATCGAGGAGCGTCCCATAGGTCGGATCCATCCCATATGTCCGATCCGCTCATCTTGAGTGACGCGCTCAGGGCATTCAAAGCGTCTACCAGGATCGGTGTCGAGCCCCGAGTGGGATCCGCTGCGCGTTCGTGTCTCGGATGTCGACGGCCCGCCTGAGTGCCTCATTGAGGATCTTGGAAGCGTCGTTCCCCGTCCATTCTCGCCAACGAGGATCGTCCCATCTCCAGCCGTCCATGTACTCAGGACGCTTAGGTTCATGGTCGCTCACGGGCCAAGGTTTCCGAATCGATGTTGAACCCACTCAACCTCGCTGAGAGCCTCCGAACACCAGAACGGGGAGCCGAACCGGACGATGTTCGAGGTAGGAACGTTCTTGACATCCGGCCCTTCGTGACTCACTTATGACCCTCGAGCCTTCGATGTGCCGGTGGCCACGGCAGGCCGACCGTTCCCCGGCGTGGCTCCTACAGCCGAGGCCGGCAACGGAATCATCTGATGAGGTGGGCCGTCATTGGGCTGGTAGCGCTCGGCCTCGTGGTCGGGCTGCTGGGGACAGCCGTGGTTGGCTCCGCCATGGCCATGTTCGGGATCGACGTCGAGCCCACGGCGACGTCGGCAGCCACCTCCAAGATCCCGCCTGCCATGCTGGCGCTCTACCAGGAGGCGGCGGCCACCTGCCCCGGCCTGCCGTGGACCGTCCTGGCCGCCATCGGCACTGTCGAGTCGGACAACGGGCAGTCCACCCTCCCCGGCGTCCACAGCGGCTCCAACGCGGCGGGCGCCGAAGGGCCCATGCAGTTCGAGCCGGGAACCTTCGCAGAGTACGACGAGCCGATCCCCCCGGGCGGGGCGGACCCGCCCAGCCCCTACGACCCGACCGACGCCGTGTACGCGGCCGCACGCCTCCTGTGCGCCAACGGCGGCGCGGGCGGGACCGACCTCGCCGGTGCCGTCTACGCCTACAACCATTCGGCCTCTTACGTGACCCAGGTGCTGGCGCTGGCCCAGTCGCTGGCCGCGCCCACGCCGGCGGGCACGCCGGTCTCCGATGCCGGTGCGGTGGCGGCCGAGTGGGCGCTGTCCCAGATCGGCACGCCCTACGTCTGGGGCGGCGAGACGCCGGGTGTGGGCTTCGACTGCTCGGGGCTCGTCCAAGCCGCCTACCGGGTGGCCGGCGTCGTGCTGCCCCGGGTGGCTCAGGACCAATACGACGGGACGCCGAAGCTGGCCGCCGGTCAGCCACTCGCGCCCGGCGACCTCGTGTTCTTCGGCGCCGGGCCGTCCGCCATCGACCACGTGGGCATCTACGTCGGGATCGTGGACGGTGACGACGTCATGGTCGACGCGCCCTACACGGGGGCGGACGTGCGGGCCGAGGCCTTCCCGGCCACCCCGGGCGCGGACTTCGGCAGCCTGCTCTTCGTGGGGGCGACGAGACCGTGACGCCCCCACGCCGTCGTTCACGTGGCACGCGAAGCCCACGATGGGGGCTCCACGGCGTTCACGCCCTCGGGGCCATGGTCCATATCCATCGCAGTACGATGCTATCGTGTCACGATGCAGCTGCGAGATGCCGACTACGAGGACCTGTTGACACTGCGCACCGGGCTCCGCCGGTTTCTGCGGTGGAGCGAGCAGCAGACGGAGGCGTCCGGGCTGACGCCGGCACAGCACCAGCTGCTCCTCGCCATCCGCGGGCACAGCGACCGCCGCGGCCCCACGGTCGGCGAGGTGGCCGATTACCTGCTCCTCCGGCACCACAGCGCGGTCGGTCTGGTGGACCGGGCCGTTGCGGCGGGCCTGGTCAAGCGGGTCCGTGACCCGCAGGACCACCGGGTCGTGCGGCTTCAGCTCACGGCGAAGGGGGGCAAGCGACTGGAGTCGCTCTCAGAGCTGCACATGGCCGAGCTCGAGCGGCTGTCGCTCAAGCTGCCGAGCGCCTGGCGGGGCTTGATGCCGCGCCAGCCCCTGCACGGCATCGACGTCCGGCCCTGACGGTCTAGACGGCTCGCCCGCGCAAGTCCCGGTAGATGCGCACGAGGGACGCGGTCGAGGGGTCCTGGCCCGAGAGGTCGGGAGCGGCCACATCCGTCAGGATCGGCGCCAGCTCCTTGGCCATCACCTTGCCCAGCTCGACGCCCCACTGGTCGAAGGAGTCGATCCCCCAGATGGTGCCCTCGACGAACACCGTGTGCTCGTAGAGGGCCACCAGCTGCCCCAGGACCGAGGGCGTGAGCTTCGGGGCCACGATGGTCGAGCTGGGCCGGTTGCCCGGCATCACCTTGTGGGGCACGAGCTCGGGCGGCGTCCCCTCGGCCGCGATCTCCTCCGCGGTCTTGCCGAAGGCCAGCGCCTTGGTCTGCGCCAGGCAATTCGCCATGAGCAGGTCCTGCTGCTCCCCCGTCTCGTGGGTGCCCTCGGCGAACGCGATGAAGTCGCACGGGATCAGCTTCGTCCCCTGGTGGATCAGCTGGTAGAAGGCGTGCTGCCCGTTCGTGCCCGGCTCGCCCCAGAAGATCTCGCCCGTCTGCCCTGCCACCGGTGTCCCGTCGAGGCGGACCGACTTCCCGTTCGATTCCATGGTCAGCTGCTGCAGGTAGGCGGGGAAGCGGGCCAAGCGGTGGCTGTAGGGCAGCACGGCATGGGTCTGCGCGCCGAAGAAGTTGTTGTACCAGACGTTGAGCATGCCCTGAATGACCGGGAGGTTCTCGTGCAGGGGCGCCGTCCGGAAGTGCTCGTCGATGGAGTAGAACCCGAAGAGCATCTCGCCGAAGGCCTGGCGCCCGATGGCCACCATGAGCGAGAAGCCGATGGCGGAGTCGTAGGAGTAGCGCCCGCCGACCCAGTCCCAGAACTCGAGCATGTTGTCGGTGTCGATGCCGAATTCGGCCACGGCCTCGGCATTGGTCGAGACGGCCACGAAGTGCTTCGCCACCGCATCGTCGCCCGCGGCGGGGCCCAGCCCGTCGAGCAGCCACTGCCGCGCCGCCGCCGCGTTGGTCAGCGTCTCGAGCGTGGTGAACGTCTTGGAGCTGACGACGAAGAGCGTCGTGGCCGGGTCCAGGTCGTGCGTGGCCGCGTAGAGGTCGACGGGGTCGACGTTCGACACGAACCGGCTCACCAGCCCCGGCTGCGCGTAGTCGGCGAGCGCGATCGTCGACATGGCCGGCCCGAGGTCGGAGCCGCCGATGCCGATGTTCACGACCGCGTTGATCCGCTTCCCTGTGGCCCCCGTCCACGACCCGTTGCGGATGCGTTCGGAGAGCTCACCCATCTTCCCCAGCACCGCGTGCACGTCGCCCGTCACGTCCTGCCCGTCGATGGTGAGATCGGTGCCGGGAGGCATCCGCAGGGCGACGTGGAGGACGGCGCGGTCCTCCGTCGTGTTGATGTGCGCGCCGGCGAACATGGCATCCCGGTGCTCCTCGACCCCCGCCGCCCGGGCGACGTCCATCAGCAGTCGCAGCGTCTCGTCGGTGACACGCTGCTTGGAGTAGTCGAGAAGGAGGTCGGCCGCTTCCACCGTCAGACGGGTGGCCCGCTCGGGATCCTCGGCGAAGACCTCACGCAGGTGCAGGGTCGAGATCTGGTCGTAGTGGGCCGCCAGGGCCTTCCACTCGGGTGTCGCCGTCACGTCCATGAAGGGCAATCTACGGGTCCGCTCAGCCGGCCGTGCCCCCTCCCAGGAACTCCAGGATCGCCGGCCACGCAGCGGGGTCCTGGAGCATGAACGCGTGGCCCCCGTCGAACAGGGCGAGCCGCGCGTCGGGGATCTCCTGGGCCAGCCGTTCGCTGTTGGCCGGCGGCGCGATGCCGTCGTAGCGGCCACCGCACACCAGGGTCGGGCACGCGATGCGGCCCAGCCGGGCCGTGGTGTCGTGCTGGGCCCGGGCGGCCAGCTGGTTGGTCAGGCCCTCGGGCGGCTGCTCGGCCGCCGGCATGCGCTGGGCGATCAGGGCGACCATGTCGGGATGGTCCCGGCGCCACGCCTCGTCCCACCGCGTGTCGAGCAGCCCGACCTGGCGGGTCACCCGCTCGGGGTGCCTGATGGCCAGCTCCTGGGCGACCATGCCGCCGAAGGACAGACCGATGACGAGGCAGTCGTCCCAGCCGACGGCGTCGATGAGCGCGGCCGCGTCGGCGGCGAAGTCGGCCATGGCGTAGGGCCACGGTGGCACGCTCGACCGGCCGAGGCCGCGCTGGTCGTAGGAGAGCAGCTCGAACGCCTGCCCGAGGGGGCTCTCGGCCAACCCGGGCCCCTGCCGCAGGTCGCCGCCCGTGCCCGAGATGCTCAGGAGTCGCTCGCCGGTGCCCGTCAGCTCGCAGTAGAGCTATACACCGTTGGCGACGCGGGTGGGCATGCCCGTCAGCGCATCGCGAGTTGCCCGGGCACGAGCGGCGACGGCAGCGAGGTCGTCCCCATGAGCCAGCGGTCGACCGCCGAGGCGCAAGAACGGCCCTCGGCGATGGCCCAGACGATGAGGCTCTGGCCCCGCGTCTGGTCCCCGCACACGAAGACGCCGCCGACGTTGGTGGCCCAGGTCTCGTCGGCCACGACGGTCCCCCGCGGCCCGACCTCGACGCCCAGCTCGTCCACCGCGTTCCGGCGCTCGGTCCCCACGAAGCCCATCGCCAGCAGCACGAGCTCGCACTCGAGCTCGAATCCGGTGCCCGGCACCGGCTCGAACACCGGGCGGCCGTCCTCGGTGCGCATCTCCACCGTGTGGCCGCGCAGGGCGCGCACGGTGCCCGAGCCGTCGTCGACGAACTCGGTGGTCGTCACGGAGAAGAGGCGCCTTCCCCCTTCCTCGTGGGCCGAGGACGTGCGCAGGATCAGCGGCCACAGGGGCCACGGGTTCTCGGCCAGGCGGTCGCTCGGGGGCTCGGCCATGATCTCCAGCTGGTGGACCGAAGCCGCGCCCTGGCGGTGCGCGGTGCCCAGGCAGTCCGCCCCCGTGTCACCGCCCCCGATGATCACGACGTGCTTCCCCTTGGCGCTGATGGGCGGGGTTCGCAGCTCGCCCTCCTGGACCAGGTTGGAAGGCTTCAGGTACTCGAGGGCCAGGTGGATGCCCGACAGCTCACGTCCGGGCACCGGCAGGTCCCGGGGCAGCGTGGCCCCTCCGGCCAGCACCACGGCGTCGAACTCGGCCCGCACCTCGGCCGCCGGGCGCACCTGCACGTCCGGGGCGCACGCCGTTCCCAACCCGCGCTCCTCGCCCGGTTCGGCCGGCCCGCCCGCCTCGGTGCCGCCCGAGCCGCCGCCCACCGACGTCGAGCACACGAACGTGACGCCCTCGGCCTCCATCTGGGCCAGCCGGCGGTCCAGCACCGCCTTCTCCATCTTGAACTCGGGGATCCCGTAGCGCAGCAGCCCTCCGGGTTTCTCCGCCCGTTCGAAGACCGTGACCGCGTGCCCGGCCCGCACCAGCTGCTGGGCGGCCGCCAGGCCGGCCGGGCCCGAGCCCACCACCGCCACCGCCTTGCCGGTACGCACCGTGGGCATCTGCGGCGTCACCCATCCCTCGTCCCAGGCGCGCTCGACGATCTCGTACTCAATCCGCTCGATCGTGACCGGGTCGTCGTTGATCCCGAGCACGCACGCCGCCTCGCACGGGGCCGGGCACAGCCGCCCCGTGAACTCGGGGAAGTTGTTGGTGGCGTGCAGGCGCTCCATGGCCTCCGGCCAGTCGTCGCGGTAGACGAGATCGTTCCATTCGGGGATCAGGTTGCCGAGCGGACAGCCCTCGTGGCAGAAGGGGATGCCGCAGTCCATGCAGCGAGCCCCCTGCTCCTTGGTGGCCTCCTCGCCGAAGGGCTCGTAGACCTCCCTCCAGTCGCGCAGCCGGACCGAGACGGGGCGCCGCCGAGGCAGGTGGCGTCCGAATTCCATGAAGCCGGTCGTCTTACCCATGCGCGGCCTCCATGACTGCCTCGTCCACGGGGCGCCCCTCCGCCTCGGCCTGGCGGGTCGCCTCGAGGACGCGGCGGTAGTCGCGGGGCATCACCTTCACGAACTCGAGGACGTCGGTGTCCCAGTTCTGGAGCAGGCGCGCCGCCACGGCCGACTCGGTCTCCACCCCGTGGCGCTCGACCAGGGTGCGCACCATGAAACTGTCCTCGGGATCGAGTGGCTCCACGTCGACCAGCTCGAGGTTGACCCGCTGTCCGAACGTGCGCTCGGGGTCGTAGACGTAGGCGATGCCCCCCGACATGCCCGCCGCGAAGTTGCGACCCGTCGGCCCGAGCACCACCACGATCCCACCGGTCATGTACTCGCACCCGTGGTCGCCCACCCCCTCGACGACGGCGGTCGCCCCGGAGTTCCGGACGCAGAAGCGCTCCCCCACCTGCCCGCGGATGAACGCCTCGCCGTCGGTGGCGCCGTAGAGGATCACGTTGCCCGCGATGATCTCCTCCTCGGCGGTGAACGGGGAGCCCTCCGGCGGCCGCACGACGAGGCGTCCCCCCGAGAGGCCCTTGCCGAAGTAGTCGTTGGCGTCGCCGTACAGGCGCATGGTCATGCCCCTGGGCACGAAGGCTCCGAAGCTCTGGCCGGCCGATCCAGTGAAGGTCAGCGAGATCGTGTCGTCGGGCAGCCCGGCGCCGCCGTACCGCCGGCTGATCTCGGAACCGAGCAGCGTCCCCACGGTGCGGTCCACGTTGGTGATCGGCAGCTCGACCGACACCGGGGTGGCGTCCGCCAGCGCGGGCGCGCAGTCGTCCATGAAGGCGTGGTCCAGCGCCTTCTCCAGGCCGTGGTCCTGCAGGCGCGTCTGGCGCCGGCCGACCGTGTCGGGGATGTCGGGCTGGGCGAGGACCGTGGTCAGGTCGATGCCGGCCGCCTTCCAGTGGGTCACCGCCGCTTCTGTCTCGAGCAGGTCGACCCGCCCGATGGCCTCGTCGAGCGTCCGCAGGCCCAGGGAGGCCAGCACCTCGCGCACCTCCTCCGCCACGTACTCGAAGAAGGTCTCGACGAACTCGGGTTTACCGCTGTACTTGGCCCGCAGCGCCGGGTTCTGGGTGGCGATGCCGACGGGGCAGGTGTCGAGGTGACAGACCCGCATCATGATGCAGCCCGAGACCACGAGCGGGGCGGTGGCGAAGCCGTACTCCTCAGCGCCGAGGAGGGCACCGATGACGACATCGCGACCGGTCTTGAGCTGCCCGTCCACCTGCACCACGATCCGGTCGCGCAGACCGTTGGCCAGCAGGGTCTGCTGGGTCTCGGCGAGCCCGATCTCCCAGGGGATGCCGGCGTGCTTCAGCGAGGTCAGGGGTGCAGCGCCGGTGCCGCCGTCGTGGCCCGAGATCAGCACCACGTCGGAGTGCGCCTTGGCCACCCCGGCCGCCACCGTGCCGACGCCGACCTCGGCCACGAGCTTCACGTGCACCCGGGCGCGGGGGTTGGAGGACTTGAGGTCGTGGATGAGCTGGGCGATGTCCTCAATGGAGTAGATGTCGTGGTGCGGCGGTGGCGAAATCAGCCCGACGCCCGGCGTCGACTTCCGGGTCCGGGCGATCCACGGGTAGATCTTGATGCCCGCCAGCTGCCCGCCCTCGCCGGGCTTGGCCCCCTGCGAGATCTTGATCTGGAGGTCGTCCGCGTTGACGAGGTACTCGCTCGTCACCCCGAAGCGGCCCGATGCCACCTGCTTGATCGCACTGCGCCGCAAGTCGCCGTTCTCGTCCGGCGTGAAGCGGTCGGCATCCTCGCCGCCCTCGCCGGTGTTGGAGCGTCCGCCGATCCGGTTCATGGCGATGGCGAGGGTCTCGTGTGACTCGGCCGAGATGGAGCCGTAGGACATGGCGCCGGTGGAGAAGCGCGCCATGATGGCCGAGATCGGCTCCACGTCCTCGATGGGGATCGGACCACCCGGCGCCGGCTTGAGCCGCAGCAGGCCGCGCAGGGTGCCCAGCTTCTCGGACTGGTTGTCGACCGCGCTGCTGTACTCCTTGAAGATCTCGTAGCGCTTCGCCCTCGTCGCGTGCTGGAGCTTGAACACCGTCTTCGGGTTGAACAGGTGGAACTCGCCCTCGCGCCGCCACTGGTACTCACCGCCCACCTCGAGCTCGCGATGGGCGCGCTCGGTCGGCCGCGGGTCGTGCGCCCTGCGGTGGCGCGTGGCGACCTCGGCCGCCAGCACCGACAGGCCGACGCCCCCGATGCGGCTGGCGGTGCCGGTGAAGTACTCGTCGATCAGGGCCCCGTCGAGGCCGATCGCCTCGAAGACCTGGGCACCGGTGTAGGAGGCCACCGTCGAGATGCCCATCTTGGACATCACCTTGAGGACTCCCTTGCACGCAGCCTTCATGTAGTTCCGGCGCGCCTGGCGCGGGGAGACGCCTTCGAGGAGGCCCTCGGAGATCATGTCGTCGATGGCGTCCAGGGCGAGATACGGGTTCACGGCCGCGGCGCCGAAGCCGATGAGCAGCGCCATGTGGTGCACCTCACGGGCGTCGCCGGTCTCGACCACCAGGCCCACCTTGGTCCGGGTCTTGTCGCGCACGAGGTGGTGGTGGACGGCGGCCGTCAGCAGCAGCGAAGGGATCGGCGCCCAGTCGGCCGTCGAGTTGCGGTCGGAGAGGACGATGATGTTGGCCCCTTCCGCGATGGCCGCCGAGACACGTTGGCGCACGACCTGAAGGGCGCCCCGGAGCGCCTCACCGCCCGCGGCGGTCGGCGCACCGGCCTGCCCCGCCTCGCGCACGTCGAAGAGCCCGTCGATGGCGAAAGCCTTGAACCCCGGCGTCTCGCCGTGCTCGTTGACGTACATGAGCTTCGCCAGGTCGTCGCGGTCGATGACCGGGAGCGGCAGCAGGATCTGGCGGCACGAGCCCTGGCACGCCTCGAGCAGGTTGGCCTCCGGTCCGATGGTGGCGGCCAGCGACGTCACCAGCTCCTCGCGGATGGCATCGAGCGGCGGGTTGGTCACCTGGGCGAACAGCTGGGTGAAGTAGTCGTAGAGGAGCCGGGAGCGATCGGAGAGGACGGCGATGGACGTGTCCGATCCCATGGAGCCGATCGGCTCGGCGCCCGAGCGGGCCATGGGCGCCAGGATCACGCGGGACTCCTCGGTCGTGTAGCCGAAGAGGCGCTGCTGGGTGACGACGCTCCCGTGCTGGGGCGTGAGCATGGTCCGCGCCGGCAGCTCGTCGAGCCGGATCTGGTCGGCCGCCAGCCACTCCTCGTAGGGGTGCTCGGCCGCCAGCTCGGCCTTGATCTCCTCGTCCTCGACGAGCCGGCCCTTGCCGGTGTCGACGAGGAACATGCGCCCCGGCTGCAGGCGGCCCTTGCGCACGACGCGCTCCGGGGCGATGTCGAGGACCCCGACCTCGCTGGCGAGCACCACCAGACCGTCGTCGGTGACCCAGTAGCGGGCCGGTCGCAGACCGTTGCGGTCGAGCACCGCGCCGACGATCGTCCCGTCGGTGAAGCAGACCGCGGCCGGTCCGTCCCACGGCTCCATCAGCGACGCGTGGTAGCGGTAGAAGGCGCGCCGGCCGCGGTCCATCGTGGTGTGGTTCTCCCACGCCTCGGGGATCATCATCAGCACGGCGTGCGGCAGCGGCCGGCCGCCCAGGTGGAGCAATTCCAGGACCTCGTCGAAGCTGGCGGAGTCGCTCGCTCCCGGGGTGCAGACGGGGAAGATGCGTGCCAGGTCGCCGTCGATCAGCGTTGTGTCGAGCAGCGCCTCGCGGGCCCGCATCCAGTTGCGGTTGCCCGCCAGGGTGTTGATCTCGCCGTTGTGCGCCAGGTAGCGGTAGGGGTGGGCGAGCGGCCAGCTCGGGAACGTGTTCGTCGAGAAGCGCGAGTGCACGAGCGCCAGGCCGGACTCGAAGCGGGGGTCGCGCAGGTCGGGGAAGAACTCGCGCAGCTGCTCCGAGGTCAGCATGCCCTTGTAGACGATGGTCCGGGCCGAGAGCGAGGGAAAGTACAGGCCGTCGACCGTGTGCTCCGCGCGCTTGCGCACCACGAAGGCCCGCCGTTCGAGCGCCATCGTGTCCAGGCCGTCCGTGGCCGGCGCCAGGAAGACCTGCTCGATGATCGGCATCGCGCCCAGCGCGGTCTTGCCCAGGCCTTCGGGCTCGGTCGGCACCCTGCGCCAACCGAGCACCGCGAGCCCCTCCTCGGCCGCCGTCTGCTCCACGACGGTCCGGGCCTTCAGGGCATCGTCCCGATCGGTCGGCAGGAAGGCGAGGCCCACGGCGTAGCCGCCCGCGTCGGGTAGCGAGAAGCCGGCCTCGGCGACGGCCGCGGAGAGGAAGCGGTGCGGGATCTGGACGAGGATGCCGGCGCCGTCCCCGGTCTCCACCTCGGCCCCGGAGGCGCCGCGGTGCGCCAGGCGCTCCAGCACGGTGAGGCCGCGGTCGACGATGTCGTGGTCGGGCCGGCCGTGCAGATCGGCCACCATGCCGACACCACAGGCGTCGTGCTCGTATGCCGGGTCGTAGAGGCCAGTGGCCATCGGCGTCCTTCCGAGTGGGGAGAAGTTGAACGGATACCGGGACGACGTTGGCCCGAAAGTCGAAAGAACAGGTTACACGGTGGCGCTCCTAGGCTTGGCACCGTGGCGTCGTCCGTGCACATCGTGGGTGGCGGGGTCATCGGCCTCAGCTGCGCGTGGGAATTGTCACGCAACGGCCATGATGTGACGGTCGTCGCGCCCGCGCCGGGGCGTGACGGCGCGTCGTGGGTCGCCGCCGGCATGCTCGCCCCGGTCACCGAGGCACAGTTCGGTGAGTCAGCGCTCACCGAACTGCTCCTCGAGGGCTCGCGGCTGTGGCCCGGCTTCGCCGCCGCGCTCGAGGACGCCACCGGGCGGACCGTCGGCTACGACACCACGGGCACGGTGACGGTGGCGCTCGATGCGTCGGACCGAGCCAGCCTCGACGACCTGCTTTCGTACCAGCACTCGCTGGGGCTCAGTGCGCACCGCCGCAGCGCCTCCGAGTGCCGCAGCCTCGTGCCCGCGCTCAACCCGGCCCTGCGCGGCGGCATCGAGGTCCCTGGCGATCACCAGGTCGACAACCGGGCCCTGCTCGGCGCTCTCGCCGCGGCCGGCCGCGCTGCCGGCGTGTCCTTCACGGAGGCCGCGGTCGCCGCGGTGGCCGGCGGGCCCGAGCTCTTCCTGGCGGACGGCCGGCGCCTGCGTCCCGAGCATGTCCTCCTGGCTGCCGGGACCGGGCTGCCGGCGATCGAGGGCCTCGAGGGTGCCAGGCTGCCCGCCGTGCGCCCGGTCAAGGGGCACATCCTGCGCCTCGGCCCGGCGGCCGCCGGGCACGGCGCGCCGGCACCCCTGCTGCGCCGCACCGTGCGCGGCCTCGTGCACGGGCGTTCGGTCTACCTCGTGCCGCGGCGCGACGGCTCCGTGGTCGTCGGGGCGACCGTCGAGGAGCGCGGCGACGACACGGCCGTGCGTGCCGGGGCCGTGCACGAGCTCCTCTGCGACGCCCGGGCGATCGTGCCGGGCGTCGACGAGCTCGAGCTACGCGAGACCGCCACGGGGCTGCGGCCGGCCACGCCCGACAACATGCCGCGCATCGGCTGGACCGCCATGGAGGGTGTCGCGGCCGCCATCGGCCACTACCGCAACGGCATCCTCCTGTCGCCCCTCACCGCCGCCGCGGTGGTCGACCTGTTCGCCCGGCGTCCGGTGGCACCGTTCATTCAGCCGCTGGCGCCCGCGTGACCCGCCTCGATCTCCGCGTCAACGGCGAGGCCGTCCAGGTACCACCGGGGACCACGGTCGCCGACCTGGTGGCCGGCCTCCTGGAGGGGGGCGACCCGAAGGGGGTGGCCGTCGCCGTCGACCGCTGCGTGATCCCGCGTTCGGAGTGGGCCTCGACACCCGCCCGCGCCGGGTCGCTGGTCGAGGTGGTGACCGCCGCCGCGGGCGGCTGACCGTCGTTGTGGGCCGACGGGGGCGGTGTCAGAATCGGACGATGACCCCCACCCTGCGCACCGGCCCCACCGCGTTCGTCCTCGCCGGCGGAGGCACCAAGGGGTCGTTCGAGGTCGGCGTGCTGCAGTACCTCGTCGGCGTGGAGGGGATCACACCGGACATCGTCACCGCCACCTCCGCCGGCGCCATCGCGGCCACCGTGCTGGCGCAGGCCCGCACGCTGCCCGAGTTCGCGGAGCGGGTCGACGAGATCGAAGGGGACGTGCTGGCCTGGACGCAGACCGAGCACGTCTTCGGGAAGCAGGCCTGGTTGGGCGCTCTCGAGGGGACCGCGCTCGGACGCGAGATCCACAGCGAGATCATCGAGGGCACCCGCCCCCCGTTCCCGCTCAGCCCCGTCGGCGCCCAGGCCGAGAGCGGGGTGGTGCCGCCCGCCGCCCCCGGACGCCGCGCGCGGCGTCAGGCGCGCCGGGCCCGCCGGAAGCGACAGCGCCACCTGTTGCGGCTGGCCGCCGGTGCAGGTCTCCGGCTCCCCCGGGTGCGGCGCCACCTGCGCACCAGCGGCAGCTCGGTCCTCAATCTCGAGCCCCTGGCCGACGCCCTCCGCCACGGCACCGGTCACGGCGTCCGCCCCGTCGACCCCGCCTTGGTCCAGCGTCCGGGCCTGCAGCTGCGTCTGGCCGTCACCGCGCTGCGTGCCGGCGTCCTCCGCTTCGTCACCGAGGACGGGACGATCGTGGAGTCCGATGCGCGCACCCCCGCGCCGGGCGCCGCCGCCGGCCCGGTGGATCTCGTCGACGGTGCCATCGCCTCGGCCAGCGTGCCCATGGTCTTCCCGCCCCGCTCCATGGCGGACGACGACTACGTCGACGGCGGGGTCATCGAGATCGTCCCCGTCCGGGCGGCAGCCGACCTGGGCGCGACACGCATCTTTGCGGTGGTGGCCGTGCCGCTGACGCTTGCCCGCGACGAGCGCGACTACGCGGCCGCACCGGCCGGCTACATCGGACTGCGGTCCATGGGGATGATCGGCGTGGCCGAGCGTCAGATCTCGAACCTCAACGCCAGCCTCCCCGAGGGCGTGACGCTGACCACGATCGACCCGGTGGTCGACGTGGTGGGTCTCTTCGAGGTGCAGCCCGGCCTGCTGCGCATCAACAAGGACTACGGCTGGCTGCGAGCGGCCGACGTCCTGGCTGACGGCGACGCCGCCATCGTGGCCGCCATGGTGGACGGGACCCATGCCATCGTCGAGGCCCGGCGCGAGGCGTGGCGCCTCGAGGAGTCGCTCTGGGCCGCCCGGGTGGACGGGAGCGTGGCCGGGACGCTCGCTCTGGTACGCGAGCAGAAGGAGCTGGTGCGCGGGCTCGTCGACCGGCGCAAGCAGCTCGGCTTCCCCGTCCCGGAAGGGTGCGAGACCTGGTGGAGCGAGTACGAGGCCCACACGAGGAGCCGCCCGGGCGACCTCCCGGCGAGCCCGTCGACCCTCCCGCGCGACTGACAGCTCCCTCGGGGCGGGGTCTCCGCGCCCGGCCGGTCGCGTCGCTCAGACGGTGGGGCCCCCCAGCCAGCCCCGCTTGCGGAACACCATGACCAGGGCGACGGCGGTCACGAGCTCGAGCCCGATCCCGATCACGTAGAAGCTCCACGTCGGCGACAGCCACACCCGGACCATGTAGGCGAAGTTCTGCCCGAAGAAGCCGGTGAGGAAGCTGAGCGGGAGGAAGATGGTGGCGATGATGGTGAGCTGCTTCATCACGACGTTCAGCCGGTTCGACACGGTCGACAGGTGGGTGTCCATCACGCTGGACAGCAGGTCCCGGTAGCTGTCGACGAGGTCCGCCAGGCGGATGAGATGGTCGTAGAGGTCGCGGAAGTAGCGGGTCGCCTCGTCGGTCATGCCGGGCACGTCCGTCACCCCGGCATTGATGCTCGCCATCATGTCGCGCTGGGGCGCGATCACCTTGCGCATCTCCATCAGCCGGCGCTTCATGTCGAAGAGCTCCCCGAGCTGGGCCTCGGTGGGTGCCTTGAGGATGTCGTCCTCCAACGCGTCGATCTGGTCGTCGAAGTCCGAGAGGTAGGGGAAGAAGCTGTCCACCAGCGAGCCGACGATGAGATACACGATGACGATCTGGGGGGAGGCGACCTGGGCGACCGGGTGCCGCTCGATCCGTTCGTGCACCTTGGCGATGGCCGGGCAGTCGCCACGGTGCACCGTGACCACGTAGCGGTCGGTCCAGAAGATGTGCACCTCCGCCTTGCCCGTCTGTTCGGGGTCGGCGCCGCGGGCCACCAGGTAGACGAAGTCCGAGTAGTCGTCGATGCGGGGCCGCTGCCCGAAGCGCTCCGCCGCCTGGACGGCGAGGGGATGGAATTTGAAATGGACGCTCAGCAGCTCGGCGACCGTCCCGTCGACCGCCTCGTCGTCGAGGTCGAGCCAGAAGAAGCCCGTCCCCGCCAGCGCGGCCAGCACGTTCTCCGGTGTGGCCGCCTCGTCACGGGCGTCGCGGCGCAGGGTGCCCTTCAGCATGCCCCCAGTCTCACGTCGGCCGTGCCGCCGCGGTGGGATGGGGCCCCGGCGCCGGGGTCAGCCGAAGCGCGCGGGATCGAGGGCATCCGGCAGCGGCGCCTCGTCCGGTGGGAGCGCCACCCCGGCCATGGCGTGAGCCAGCACCCGGGCCGAGTAGGGCCCCTGCAGCAGGCCGTTGGCCCCGTGGCCGGTGGCCACCCACACGTTGCCCCAGCCCGGCAAGGACCCCACCAGGGCGCGGTCGTCCGACGAGGTGGGACGCAGACCGACTCTGGTCTCGAGGTAGGCCGCCCCGTGGAGACCCGGCGCCACGAGCAGGCACTCACGCAACAGCTCGTGCAGGCCGGCGGCCGTGACCGAGACGGAGAACCCCGCTCCGGTCTCGAAGGTGCCCCCGCAGGCCACCCGCCCCCCCGGCCAGGGCACGAGATAGTGGGTGAGCAGCGGCTGCACGATGGGCCAGCGGCCGGTCTCGGCCTCGACCCCGAGATGCACGATCTGGCCCTTGGTGGGCCCGACCGGGAGGTCCTTCGCGAACCACTCCCCCGCCGCTGCCGTCCAGGCCCCACCTGCCACCGCCAGGGCGGAGCACTCGACGTCGCCGTGTCCCTCCACGCGGACGGATTCGACGTGGGGCCCGCCCGCAGCGCCGGCGACGACCCCGTATGCCGCGCCCTCTACGAACACCACCCCTTTCGCCTCGGCCCCCTGCCGCAGGGCGGCCGCCATGCCACGGCCGTCGACGCGGGCGGAGCCGGGGGCGTGCAGGGCGCGGTGGACCGGGCCGAGCGGCGGGAACAGCGCCGCGGCCTCCGCGGCCGGGATCTCGGACACCTCTCCCGGGGAGCGCTGGAGCACCAGGTCGGCGAAGGGGCTGAACCATCCGTCTTCGTGGGGGCGTAGACCCACCGAGAGGATCCCGCAGGCGCCGTAGCCGGCGGCGGACACGTCGGCCCCGTCGCCCGCGAGTCGTGCGAGCAGGGCCGGGTAGTGGGCCCCCGCCTGGCGCAGGAAGGGCCACAGCGCGGCGTCGGTCTCCGCGCTCGTGACCGGCGAGAGGATGCCCGCGCCGGCGTCGGTCGCCCGGCCCGGATGGTGCGTGTCGATCACGGTGACGCTCGCCCCGAGACAGGCGAGCTCGTACGCCAGCGCCAGGCCCACCAGCCCGGCCCCGAGCACTGCGACATCGCGGCGTTCCCCGTTCACGAGCACCGAGTCCACCAGTCCCAGCGCTGCCGTGCCAGCCGTGGGGCACTATGGGCGCCGTGCACATCGTGCGGACGCCCGACGAGCGCTTCACCGATCTCCCCGGCTACCCCTTCGCGCCGCACTTCGTCACCCTGGCCGACGGGGTGCGCATGCACTACGTCGACGAAGGGCCGGCCGGCGCCGAGACCGTCCTGCTGCTACACGGTCAGCCGACGTGGTCGTACCTCTACCGCACGGTCGTGAGCCGGCTCGCGGCGCACGGGTTGCGTGCCGTTGCGCCCGACCTCATCGGGTTCGGTCGCTCCGACAAGCCGCTGGCTCGGACGGTGCACACGGTCCGCGCGCATGTCGGCTGGGTCGCCCAGTTCGCCGACGCCGTCGGGCTGGGGGGGATCACGCTCGTGGTCCAGGACTGGGGCGGCCCGTTCGGGCTGGGCCTGCTGACCGCGCGCCCCGGGCTCGTGCGCCGCGTCGTCGCGGCCAACACCGTGCTGCACACCGCAGACGCCGACCTCGCGGGCCGGCTGGAGTGGCCGTGCCATGCCGGCGCGGACGGGACCGTCACGGTGGCGCAGTTGCTGCTCGACTACCAGCGCCTCACGCAGGAGGTCACGCCCTTCCAACCCAGCTTGTTCGTGCAGGGGGCCACCGAGTCCGAGGTCCCGGACCCGGTGTTGGCGGCCTACGACGCGCCGTTCCCCGACGAGGCCTACTGCGCCGGACCGCGCCAGCTGCCGCTGCTCATGGGCATCACGCCCTCGAGCGCGTGCGCGCGCCTGAACCGGCGCACCATGGAGGCGCTCGCCGCTTTCGACGGCCCCTTCCTGACCGCGTTCTCCGACGGGGACCCGGCGACGCGCGGTTGGGCCGAGGTGCTCCGCGAGCTGGTGCCGGGCGCGGCCGGGCGGGAGCATGTCGCGATCCGTGGCGCTGGGCACTTCCTGCAAGAAGATCGCGGCGAGGTCCTCGCAGACGTCGTGGCGGAGCTCGTGGGGGACGCTCCCCCCGACTGAGCTACGAGGTGGAGGACGACTCCTCGGGAGCCGCCGCCAGCGCCTCGGGCTCCGGCGCGCCCGTGCCGACCTCGGCCTTCAGCGCAGCCAGCTCCTGGTCGACCTGGGCATCCTTGCCGACCTGGTCGAGCTCCTTCTGAATGTCGTCGGTGCTCCCTCCGACGTCTTCGAGGACACCGGACTCGAGCAGCTCGTCGAGCGCGCCCGAACGGGCCTGCATCGTGGCGATCTTGTCCTGCGCCCGCTGCAGGCTCGCACCCGAATCATTGAACGACTTGGAGATCCCGGCCGCGCTCTCGTCGACGGTCGAGATCGCCTTGGCCGCCGTGTACTGGGCCTTGAGCGTCTCCTTTTGCGTCCGGAAGTCGTTCACCCGCTTCTGCAGGGCGTCGAGCGTCGCCGTCAGCTTGGTCTCCTCCTCGTCGAGCTGCTGGCGCTGCGGCTCCATCTCGTCGATCTGCTGCTGGGCCGCGGCCTTGCGGGACAGCGCCTCTTTGGCCAGGTCCTCGCGGTTTGCCGCCAGGGCCTGCTTGGCCTGGTCCTGCAGGTGGTCGATGGTGTGCTGAAACTGCTCCTCTTGCAGTTCGAGCCGCTTCTTCGATGCCGCGAGGTCGACGAGGGCCCGGCGGACCTGGGTGATCTGCTCGAGCATCTTCTCGTAGGAGAGGTCGAGCATCTCGTCCGGCTTCTCGGCGGCGTCGAGCGCCTTGTTCGTCTTGGCCTGCACGATGTCGTGTGCCCGCTGGAAGATGCCCATGTGTCCCTCCCTGAGGGGTCGGTCCGTGACCCCACCATAGGTTCCGCTCAGCCCGCATGCGGCCGCGGGGAGCGCTCGTCGGACGCCAGCAGCTCCTCGACGACGGCACCCTTGGCCCTCGTGTATCCCGGACGGTCCCGTGCGAACGAGCGGGCAAGCTCGCGCTTGGCCGACTGGTACGTGGCACGGGCGTCGGGGTCGTCGCACAGCAGCGCGTAAAAGCGCAGGTAGTCAGCCCAGGCGCGGCTCGCCCGCCCCACGACGTGGACGTGCACCGTGCGGAATGCTCCCTCGCCCCGCACGAACAGGAGCCCCCCGTCGTCGTGTTTGTTCCCCTCGTAGGCGTAGGCGTCGCCCGCGCAGAGGCACGCCACGACGTCGTCGGTCGGGACCTGGTTCCCGACGGCACCCACGATGTCGAGGATGGGCTTGACCTCCAGCCCGGGCACGGCGGTGCTCCCGGCGTGGACCACGTCGACCGCGAGCGGGCCGAGCAGGGCCGCCACGGTGGCACACTCCCGCTGGCCCAGGGTCACCCAGTCGGGATCGTGCGCGCAGAGCCGGACCTCCGACCGGTCCAGGCCCAGGCCGTCGCCCGCGGACGGCTCCGCGTCCCGGCCGCTCATCAGAACGCCCGCCCCACGGGATGCGAATGTAGCCAGCGGGCCGGGGCGGCGGTCAGGACCCTGAGGCGGCGATGATCGGGCCGTTGAGGTGGGTGCCCGACATGTCCCCGTCGTTGGGCGCGTCACCGAAATTCGAGACCTTGCCCAGTGCGGTCACCACCCAGTAGCCGCCGCCGTCGGACGTGGCGAAGATGGCGGACGCCGGATCGAGGCCACCGGCAGACCCGGCCGGCAGGCTGCCCAGGCCGGCCGCGTCGCCGAAGGGGAAGACCTGCCCGGCGCCGTCGAGGATCCAATAGCCGCCGCCGTTGGGCGCGGCGACGGCAGAGGTGATGGCCGTGCTCTGGCGGCCGGGTGCTCCGTAGTCGACCGCGTTGCCGAACGGGTAGACGGAGCCGGTGCTCGTGACGACCCAGTAGCCGCTGCCCGAGGCGTCGGGCACGACGGCGACCGCTGCGCCGCTGCAGCCGCCGATCCCGGGGCAGGATCCCTCGAACCTGGCGTCGCCGAAGGCGAACACGCCGCCGTCGGACGCCACCATGAAGTACCCGCCACCGTCGGTGGACGGCACCATGCCGACGATCGGCGCGTTGAGGCTGTGGGGCAGGCCCGAGCCGGCGGGGCTCAATCCGCTGCCGGGGATGGAGCCGTGGAAGCCCGCATCGCCGAAGGCGAAGATGCCGCCGTCGGAGGCGACGAGCCAGTACCCGTCCCGGTCGGCCGTCGGGGTGATGCCGACCACGGGCCGTTGGAGGTGCATGGAGCCGGTCGAACCATGGAACTGGGCGGATCCGAAGTTGAAGATGCCCCCGTCGGACCCCACCAGCCAGTAGCCGTGCGACGGAGCCGGTGGCGGCGCGGGCGACGTGGGAGGCGGTTGGGGGTTGGTCGCAGCCGGCGCGTTGACCGTCAAGGTGAAGACCTGGGTGGCGGTGGGGGCGACGCCGTTCGAGGCCTGCAGACACACCGTGTAGATGCCGCCGTCACCCGCGTGGGGTGTTCCCTCCAGGACGGCGTTCGTGCCGCCGGCGTACTGGAGCGTGATGCTGGCCGGGAGCGTGGAGGGGTTGCAGCCGCTGAAGGGAGCATCCGTCACGGAGTTGGCGTCGGGTGTCCCGGTCGTCGTGACGTCGAACACTCCGGCGACGCCGGCCGAGAAGGTGGCCTGGTCACCGCTCGTGATGGCGGGAGCCGTGGGCGTGCGGCTCCCCGTGTACGTGTACCGGTCGGCCGCCGAGACCGGGCTCGTCCCGGCCGGTGTGGTCACCGTGATGTCCACGGTGCCCGGGTTGACCGACGGCGGGATGGTCGTCGTGATCTGGCTCGAGCTGTAGCTGATGGAGCCGATGCTCGCGACGGACCCGAAGTCCACGATCGGCGTGACGCCTGCGTCGTTGAAGTTGGAGCCATGGATCGTGACGCTGCCCGAGGGGATCTCCGATCCCGATGTGGGTGAGACCGACGCGATGGTGGGCGCGGCGGTCGGCGAGTACGTGAACTCGTTGACCGCCGGGGTGCCGGTGGGGCTCGACGAGCCCGCACCGGTGCTCACGGTCACGACGACCTGGTCCGGCTCGGTGCCGGCCGGGTCCGCCGGTGCATCGGCAGTCAGCTCCCCGTCCCAATTCACCTGGACGGCAGTGGCGGGCACACCTCCGAAGGACACCTGGGGCGATGTGCCGAAGTAGTTGCCTTCGATGGTCACTGCTGTGCCGGCAGCGGTGCTCGGCGACGAGGCCGGTAGCACCTGCACGACGTCGGGGGTGCTGGGTGTCGAGGGGGTGGGCAGCGAGCTCGGCGCGATGGTGTCGATCAGCGAGTCGGCCGGGTCCTGCTGCGTGGCGAAGATCTCGGCGTACTGGCCGGTCGGCGTGTTGGCGTCCCCCATCATCGCCGTCTCGCTGTCGCTCGTCGTCACGCTGCCGAGGATGTTGTCCCGGTGGCCCCAGCAACCGCCGGCACCGGGCGAGGTGCAGTCGAGGTTGGTCCCGCCGTACCCGTCGTCGTACATCCAGGCGAAGTCCGCCCCGAGCGGGGTGTCGTCCTGGGCGAAGATGGACCCGCCGGGACCCTCGAAGCCCGAGGGGAGGGTGGGGTCGGTGCTCGTCTGCGCACCGGTCAGCGCGGCGGCGTCGAGCGTGGCATCGAGCCCCGAGTACTCCGAGAGCCCCCGGTCGCCGCGCTCCTCGTCGGTGAGGACGAGTTGCTGCTCGGCGACGGACTCGCTCGGGTAGTCGCTCGGCAGCACGAGGGGCCCGAGGCCTTCGAGCGAGCGCGCATAGTTGATGTTGTGCAGGACCGAGTCGATGCATCCCGCGCTGTGGTCGTCCACCGTCACGAACGTGCACGCCGGCATGACCTGCGGCGGCACGCTGACCGCCGGGTTGTCCGGCGGCACGATCACCGTTGCCCCGGCGTCGAGGTTTACCCCACCGACGGCGACGACCGCGGACACGATGCCCGCCGCAACGGCCAGCGCGGCCCGCGCCACCGTTGTCGGCACGGCGCGTGCGCCGAGTCGGTGCCGTCTCACGCTTCCGTTCGCCCCCCTCGTGCGCGGGAATGGATCAGCGCGGGCACCGTAACATTTTCGTCATCCGGCTCGAGCGGGATGGAATCGAATTGTCCGCCGGTTGAGGCGCTCCCCCACCGCTCGGGTCCCCTGGCTCCTTACACGCCGCGAGGTCCCGGGAGCACTTTTGATGCAGCGTTGTCCCGGATGGTCCGGTCGGCTCTATTTCGGCTCCCGCCGCGCTGTCAACATCACCACCGAGGGGCGGTGATCGGGGGAGGAGTTGTCGTCACCGCCCCTCCCTCATCACCGCAGCTCTTCACGCGCACGGGTCCTTTGGCTACGACGACGCCTCGCGACCGGCGTTGGGTGGAGGTGGGTCGATGCCCGGGACACCACGGTCTGTCACGTGCTCCGTCCATTCAGACCCCGACCAGTACCGCCGCTCATGTCGGCCCGAGGGGTCGGTCAGCCAACCGGGAGCGATCCCGGTGAATGTGATCTCGCCAGGCGATTCGTCGACGGCATCGGATCTTTGGATTGGATGAGTCGGGCCGGTGAACCAGCTCGTGGGAGGTGAATTCCCGGGCTGACCTCGGCGGCGTCGTTGAGAGGAGGAGAACGCCCGCATAGCGAACAGGCCGAAAAAGACCACCAGGGCGATCGAGGAAGTATGGCCGTAGAACGTGTCCACAGCGTAGCTGGCCAGGAAAAGGGACGGAAGGGCGTCTCAACGAGAACCCCCGAAGGTCTCCTCACCGCTCGCCAACCACCACCCCACCTCTCCACCCGTGCCGGGTGAGAGAGCATGCCGTGCGGAGAAAGGTGATCGTTATGCGGGACCGGCGACGTGGTCGGGCGGATCCTCGTGAGCGGGCAGCAGCAGAGAACAGGGGGATCTCACTGTCGCCGGCGGCCAGGAACGGCAGATACGGGCGAAGTAGCGTTGTCAAGGACGGAGCGATGGAGGTATCCAATGCCAGGTTTTATCCAAATCATGGAGTTTGAGACGTCTCATATCGACGAACTAGAGGCGCTGATGAAGACGTTTCAGGAGGAACGTGGGGATGCTCTGCTTGCGACCAAAGCCACGATCACGGAGGACCGAACCCGACCGAACCACTACTTGGTCATCGTCGAGTTCAACTCCTACGAGGAAGCGATGAAGAACTCAAACGATCCCGTCACGAGTGAGTACGCCGAGAAGATCAGCGCCATGCTGAACGGCCCGCAGATCTTCCATGACCTGAATGTGCGTTCGGTGATCCACAACCGTGAATAACTGAGCGACTGCACCGGAGACGGTTCGGGACTACCCGTTCAGTTGGACGGGGGCAGTTCGGACACGGTCGGGGTACCCGCGCCCTCTTGACCCCCAGTCGCCTAAGGGCGGAATTTTGAAAGAGTCGCTGATCTGCGAGTTCCGGTAAATCTCCTGGTTGGGCCATATTTCTTGGTCGCCGTTGGCATCCGCTGTCATCCCCTGTTCTTCGGTGCCGCGCGGGGATAGCGCGGGGATGGCGATGTGAGGAAGCACTCTCCGACCTTCGACACCCCGATGGTCGAGAGTGCACTTCTCGCCAGTTTGTCCATCGCGAGAGACACCCTCCCAGTAGCCTGATTTCGTGAGTCCGTCGGCGCTGAGTCAGATCGAGCAGGCCCGCCGCCAAGCTGCGATCGACGAACTCGTGAACCGGATTGCGACCTCTTCGGGCGACTCGGACGAATGGTGGAACGCCAGTACGCACGAAGAGCTCGGTGGTCGAACGCCCACGGAGGCTTGGCTGGCCGGAGATCACGACGGTGTAATGCGTGTGATTGCCGGCTGGTACAAGCAGTCCGACGAGCGCGCCGAGCAGATCCGGAACGACCCAGCGATGCTCGAGATGATTGAAGACCGCCGGCGATCGGTCGCCGAGAAGGCTGACCACCGCCGATCTGCCTGAGTCGTGCCGCTCGGCGACGTCGGTGCGCTGTACGACTGGGGAGAGCGTGACGATCCCGGATTTCGCTTGTGGAAACAGGTTGCCGACTGGATCTCGTCCGAGTTGGCCGACAGGCCGTGGGTTGCTCCATCCACGCCGATGCTCCCTGCCGAGGGTCAACCGACGGAGATCAGAAGTGTGAAGGTCCCCGACACCGGCATCACTGTCGTCTACCAACATCATCATGAGTCGCGTCGTGTCGACCTGCTTTACGTCGGGCCGTGAAGCATGACCCCCTCGCCCCGAACCGGCG